>ERZ1049444.18-NODE-18-length-171887-cov-36.123213_pt1 | contig 171887 bp, 156 predicted proteins | sample MGYA00383101_ERZ1049444 | MGnify/ENA primary metagenome ERZ1049444 (study PRJEB29581, sample SAMEA5548371) | metagenome | biome: marine; feature: coastal; material: water | depth 50 m | study: Short-term variability in the microbial, nano- and picoplankton... | reverse complement strand
TTCACAAGTCCAGGCGTATACCTTCGGTTGCAATGTGATATCCAAGCGATCTGACCTGCTGGCTTTCCTTACTGGATGAATCCAATAATGGGTTGGTGTGATTCATATGAATAAACCAGACCTTGTTACGTTCCGACCGCGAAGCGTTTTTTAAAAGCGACATCGTTTCGCTGACAAACGGATGTGGGATTACCGACATATCTCGACCCGGTAGTTCGCCGTCGGCATAAAATGCACCATCAATCAGCGCGTAGTCGACGGTTTTAATGAGCTCACCGATGTCGGTATCCCAGTCTTGCCATTTATTGATATCGGGAATGAATATTGCGGACTTGTCGGGCCCCGCAATTCTGTAACCAACGGTCTCGGAGTACTCGTCCCTGTGTGGCACGAGAAACGGTGTCACCTTCACCGATCCAAGATTGACGGCCAAATTATCCTGAAGCGGTTGCAGCGCGATATTCTTGAATTTTATTAACTGACTCCAAGGGCCGTTCTTCTGCAGGAAATCTGTCATCCTTGGCATGGCATAAACTGGCACGTTTGATGCGCCCATGACCTCGTGTCCTAGAAACATCAAACCCGTGTAGTGACCTATATGAGCGTGGGTTAAAAACACGCCGCCGAAGTCAAATTGAGCGTCTGGCGCTTCGACGTGTAAATCGTAATACTGTCCGGGAAAGTTTGGCGTTGCCTCAAACATGAATTTTTTCTTTGCTTCAGGGTCTATTAGTCCAAGCGATACAGCCCCGCGTCTTTTTCTCACGTCCTGCCAACCGGGTAGGCAATGGGGCGCCAGGCAACCCGCCTGGGGATAACCCGCATCTTGTACCACCCCAAGTACGTAAAGATAAGGCGTTTGGTTCGTGTCAGCATTTGCCGAGCATGAAACTGCAAGAAAGCAAATACAGAAGAAAAATCTATTAAGTGCTGGTTTCAAATTAGCTCCGTGGTTTGCTTCTAATTAACAAGATATTGGCAAATTAAATTAGCACAGTGGTGTTAGATGAGCCAGACTGCGCCGTGTTTCGATATAGCGAATACTATGACAAAATCACGCCTTCACATTATCGGAGTTTTACTGGGCGGATGGTCATCAAGCGGGGTTGGAGGTAGCAGTGAGTAGATTTATTCAAGAGGATGAGCGCGCGGCTGATCTCTCCGAAGTGCGAAGCGATGAACAGTTAGACTGGCAAGCGCTGGAAACATGGCTCAAGACACACTTGGCTGAAGAATCGGGTCTAAATCCGGATGCAAATATGATTGTTTCTCAGTTTCATGGCGGGCATGCAAATTTAACCTATTGTGTTCGTTTCGAAGAACTCGAACTGGTTGTCCGGCGACCGCCAAAAGGCCATATAGCCCCCGGCGCCCATGATATGAACCGGGAATATCGGGTCTTGAATGGCCTGGCACCTGCCTATAAGCCGGCACCGACGGTGTATGCTTTCTGCGACGATACCCGTGTAATCGGCGCGCCATTTATTGTTGTTGAACGCAGGCAAGGGGTTATTGTCAGAGCTGAAATACCGGCATCATTGCAGGCGCACACCAATGTAGCCGAACGGATCAGCTACGCGCTAATTGACGCCATGAGAGATTTACATGCACTGAATCCGGAGGCCATTGGGCTTGGCCGGCTAGGCAAACCAGCGGGTTTTGTTGATCGGCAACTTAAAGGGTGGCACGAACGCTGGCACCTGTCTCGCCAGACGCCGTTACCCCTGTTCGATCAAGTGCATCAAAAACTGGTCAAGCATCAGCCTACCTCGGGCAAACATTGTATTGTTCACAACGATCTGAAACTTGATAATTGTATGTTTGACCCAGCAGATCCTGACAGGGTGCATTCGGTGTTTGACTGGGATATGGCAACCCTAGGCGACCCGCTGGCTGAACTTGGCACGCTGTTGGGGTACTGGAGAGAGGAAGGTGATGGGTTTAACCGGGCGCCAACAATCGAGCTTGATATGTCCGCGTTTCCCTCGAGAAAAATGCTGGTGGAACGCTATGCTCAGTCGGGCGTTGATCTTGCTAATATCGATTGGTACGAGGCTTTTGCCCTTTGGAAGCACGCAGTCGTGCTGCAGCAACTTCTCGCCCGGCTTGAGTCTGGCGAGAGCAAAGACGAGCGCTTTAGGGCGTTCGTAGACACTATTCCCGGTATTGTTGAAGGTGCCGGTCAGATTTTGGGTTAAAAATTTAGATTCTTTAAGGAGAAATTTATCACTAGTACGACAGCGACATCAGATCTACCTGACCTCGAGCAACTCATAAACCAGCTTCAGTCATTTATGGATAAGTACATCTATCCCAACGAAGATATTTATCATGAACAATTAAACGGTCTTGAAGATCGCTTTTCTACTGTGCCCTTGATGGAAGAGCTCAAGCAGAAAGCCAGAGAAGAGGGGCTTTGGAATCTCTGGATGCCGAAAAACCATGGTGGGCTAAGTAACGAGGACTACTGTGCACTGGCAGAAATGATGGGACGCGTACTGTGGGCGCCGGAGGTGTTTAATTGCAATGCGCCGGATACCGGGAACATGGAAGTGTTTATGAAATACGGTACCGAGGCGCAGAAAGCACAATGGCTTGAGCCCTTGTTGAGCGGTGAAATTCGTTCTTCTTATTGCATGACAGAGCCCGATGTTGCATCAAGTGATGCCACCAATGTACGAACCTCAATTATTCGTGAGGGTAATGAGTATGTGATTAACGGGCGTAAATGGTTCATTACCAATGCGCCTTATGAGCGCACGAAAATTTTTATCGTGATGGGTAAGTCAGATGCAGATAACCCAAACCGACACCTGCAGCAGAGTCAGATTTTAGTGCCTAAAAACACCCCGGGAGTGACCGTCGTTCGACCATTGACAACACTCGGTTATGACGACGCGCCGCTGGGTCACGCCGAGGTGCTTTTTGAGAACGTACGGGTGCCTGCTGAAAACATTTTGTTGGGAGAAGGGCGGGGTTTCGAAATATCCCAAGGGCGTCTTGGACCAGGCCGCATCCACCACTGCATGCGTTTGATTGGCTGTGCTCAGCGTGCGCTCGAGTTTGCTTGTCGTCGTGCGGTCAGTCGTGAAACGTTTGGTCGTAAACTTGCAGAACATCAATCCGTGCTTGAAGACATTGCGAAATCCTACAACGAAATCGAGCAATCAAGACTGCTGACACTAAAAACAGCGCGCAAGATGGATGAAGTAGGGGCAAAAGATTCCCGTGATTTAATTGCTGCGTCAAAAATCACTGTGCCGCTGATGGCGCAGACAGTGATCGATCGTTGCATGCAAATTCATGGTGCTGGTGGATTAACAGCTGACTATCCGATGGCAGAAGCCTTCAATTACGCGCGCTGGTGCCGACAGGCAGATGGTCCCGATCAGGTACATATGATGGCGTTGGGTAAACAGCTTGTGAAACGTTACGCAGAGTAACGTGCTAATTAAGGTATTCTAAATATGTCAGACGAGTTTCAACAGGACGCAGTCGGCCTGCTCGAAGGGATCAACAGTACGCGAGCGATCCGGCGTTACCGGGACGAATCGATTCCAGAAAAGGATTTGAGGGATATGCTGTTTGCGGCGACCCGAGCGCCGAGCGGATCTAATCGACAACCCTTTCGGTTTGTTGTGCTAACAGATTCGGAGAAGGCGAAACAGGCCAAAGTACTGATCAAGCAGGGTGCTGAGTCTGTATGGCGCGCAAAAAAAACCAATGATCAATACGATCAACGATCCGGCGCAGATAGTGCTTCACCCAAAGCACGTATGGCGAGAACGATGGACAGCTATGTTGAGAATTTTGACAAGGTACCTGCGTTGATTCTGCCCTGTCTCGTGCGTTACCGGGAACCAACTCCGATGGAGGGCGCCTCTGTCTATCCGGCGGTGCAGAATTTACTGCTTGCTGCGCGTGCCCTTGGCTACGGCGGCGTGATCACCGGGTTTCATCACATGGTTGAAACCGAGTTAAAAAACCTTTTGGGTATTCCCGAAGAGGTGTTTGTTAGCTGCACCGTGACCCTAGGCAAACCAAAGGGGAAACATGGTCCGGTAAGGCGCCGCCCCATGAACGAACTGGTTTACGGGGATACTTGGAACGAATCACCCGAGTGGGCTGTTGATCCCGCGGGCACCCGGCATACCAGTGCTGGTCCTCCTAGAAAACCCCGTTGAAAAATCGTCAGTGATTATTGGGTTAAGATTTGGCACAGATGGGGTGATCGTGAGACGAGGGGAATGACATTTGGCAGATAAATCTGCTGAAATGCTGCCCCATCCCGATGTTGATCGAGTGCCTGCTGCGAAGCCCAACGTTCAATTAACATGAATAACGCGGGATCCGTATTCGAATGATAAACCTCAAAGCGTTCGCAGCCGGGTTCCTGCAACGAGTCGGTGGCTAGCTTGGCAAGTTTTTCAGCCACAGTTGATATATCTGTTGGCGAGTTCACCGTCAGCACAACATTGTTGTAGATGGTGTTGCTGGCCGACGGGTGTGGGTTCGTCATGCGGCTGATTCCTTCAAAAATGCTGTGACAATTTCGATATATTCTTCGAATTGATCGTGATGTAGCCAGTGTCCGGCGTTGTCGAGCTCTTTTAGTCGCCCGTGACGGAAAAACTGCATGCTGTCATCCTGACCCGTTCGATGTTCGAATCCTTGTTTTGCGTTTAGTAACAATGTTGGACAAGTAATCTGTTGCCAAAGCTGATTGATATCTGCCTTGTTCATGCCAAATGGAGTTCTGGAGTGCGTATAGTTATCAAACTTCCAGGTATAGGTACCGTCTTCATTCCGGTTGCTACCGTGGGCGGTCAGGTGGCGGGCTCGTTCTTCACTCAGGTGGGGATTTGACTTCTGCATGCGCTGCAAAGCGTCACTTTGGGACGCATACTTTCGTGGCACTCTGCCCGCAAGGATTCGGGTACCATCAATCCACTCTCTGATTCTTTTCTGTGGATGTTCAGCTTCTCTTTGGTACCAAAATGTACCAACCCCTTCGATGGAGGTGAGTGATTTAACTTTTTCCGGATAGATGCCAGCGTAAAGGCAGGCGATCGTGCCACCCATCGAATGTGCAATGATATGCACATTCTCAAGATTCTCCTGTTCGATCAACTGTGCGATGTCGTAAACGTAATCAAGGTTGTTATAGGGGCTTCCGGTATTCCATTCAGAATCACCATGACCCCGTAGATCAGGTACCACCACGTGGTAGTGCTGGCATAGAATTTCGCTGGTCCAGTCCCAATTGTGGCAGTTGTCCTGTGAACCGTGAATTAGCAGCACGTGTTCTGCATCGCTATTCCCCCAGTCCAGATAGTGTAACTTGAGGCGATGTGAGAAATAGGTATGAGATGTGGGGCGGGCTTTGTAATTCGGCAAGATCTTTCCCTGTTAATAAGAGGTCGCTTTGGGCTTTAATGCTGTCACAGGCGGGTGAATATTTCCATTTTCCTAGGATCTAATCACTAATCGATAGCGACGACGATTGAGAGACTCAAAATGATAAAAGGGCAGTGTCTATGTGGCGGTATCCAATATCAATACGACGCAGAAATTACCGAGTTGGCGATATGTCACTGCAATCAATGTAAAAGAGCTCAGGGCACGCCGTTTGTGACAAATGCGCCTATTCTGCGCAAACATTTTACCATCCTCACCGGAACGCCCCTGCAGAAGGCGTTTATGGCTAGCAAGAATAAGCGTCGCGTGTTTTGTTCAAACTGCGGTTCTCCGCTGTTCAGTCAGCGCATTGATCGTCCAGACGAGATAAGACTGCGCGTAGGCACGGTGACTGAAGGCAGGATCCCCAAACCCGATTATCACATTCATCATGATTCAAAGGCCGCGTGGTTTGATCTGGACGGCGCCGAGACATGTTATACATCAGGAAAACCAGGCTAGCACCAAAAATGACGATAGCAACAGATGAAGATACCGTTCGACGAGTCACGGCACGTTGGCTCGAAGACATAGTCATTGGACTTAACCTGTGCCCGTTTGCCCGCCCAGAATGGGAGGCTGGCCGGGTACGGGTCTTTGTCAGTGATGCTAAAACAGAATCGGCGTTGGCTGAAGCGTTAGTAAAGGAAATGAGCCATCTTCTAAACCACGACAAGGTTGAGACAACGTTACTTGTGCATCCCGGGGTATTAACCGAATTTGAGGAATATAATCAGTTCCTCGATCAGGTGGATTATGTGGTGTCCGAACTCGATCTGGAAGGTGTACTCCAGGTGGCCACGTTTCACCCTGACTATCAGTTTTTCGGCACTGAACCAGATGCCCTGGATAACTTCACGAACCGATCGCCATATCCGATGTTGCACCTGTTAAGAGAGGATAGTCTGGAGGCTGCAATTGAACGTCATCCAGACCCACAGGGTATTCCGGAAAAAAATATCAGCCGGCTTAACGACATAGGTTTGGATAGCGTGCAAGCGCTACTTTCTGCATGTGGTTCGCAAGACGCAGTGACGGGAAAACCCGAATGAAGATTGAAAATAGTGGTTTGCTGGTCGTCGTTTTATTGGCTTAATGCCGAGACGGTTTGTGTCAGGACACTCACGCAATCGTCGCTTACCTTTAAGCTGAGTAAATCATCTGCTCTGGTTTTGCCGTTATTTATCGAGGCGATGGGAATCTCAAGGGTGCTTGCGCGTTTGCAAAATCGATAGCCGGAAAAAACCATCATAGATGAGCCGACAACCAACAGGCCATCGATATCCTCCATGGCGCTGTAGATTGATTCCACGGTTTCTCGCGGTACTGTGCCGCCAAAGAAAACAACATTGGGTTTTAGCATGCCGTTACAGGTTTCGCATGCCGGGATGATCAAGCTACTCGTGATTTCTGTCTCGACATTGTGATCCAATGAGGCGTCTCCATCGGGTTGTAAGGTTTCATAGTCGGCAGACAGGTTGCTATTTAAATCAGTGAATCTGCGCTGAAGCCTTTCTCGGGCGCTTAATGTACCGCACTGCGTACAAACAACTTCAGAGAGGCGCCCATGTAGATCAACGACATTTTTATGGCCTGCCGCCTGGTGCAGGCCATCAACGTTTTGTGTGACAAGTTGCTGGATATAGCCGAGTGCTTCGAGCGACTTCAGGCTATGGTGAGCGTTATTCGGTGTCGCACCACGAATCGACGGCCAACCACTGTAACTTCGCGCCCAATATCTTTTCCGAACGGACTCTTTTTCCATGAATTCCTTGTGTTGAATAGGCGTGCTCCTTTGCCAGGCACCTTCTTCGTCGCGATAGGTTGGAATACCCGAGGGTTGGCTGCAGCCTGCGCCAGTGATGACGAGCAAGCGAGGGTGTTGCTGAATAAAATTCAGCAGTTCATCGATAATTGACATGGTTTATTGTTCCTCAGTTGCAAGCGGCTCGATGGTTTCGTGTTTGCTTGCGTCGAGTTTCCAAAGTGTTGAAGTCAGCGAAACATAGGTCACAACGGAGAGCATAGCGAAGGAAGATATAATCAGAGCCGTCGCGGGCCCGTACCATTCGACGAGATAGCCGCTTAACAATGCGCCAACTGGACCGGAACCCATTAACGAAAAGGCATAGAAGGCCATCATTCTTGCGCGCTGATCAGGGGGTGCCAATTCCTGCATCACGGTACGGGACATTGTCATCGCCAGTCCGCCGCAGACTCCCCAGAGAAAAATACAGACCGCTAAACTGGTTAGGCCCAGTTCGAGGCCGCCACCAGCAAGAATGATTGCGCCGATTCCCTGAGCACAAAGGAGTGCTCTACCTTGGCGATGAACGTTGCCTATTCGCAGCAGCAATAAAATGGTGAGTATGAAACCAAATGAGTTGAGCGCATTGATCAGAGATAATTCCCGTGCCGAGCCACCGTAGGTTTCGCGAATTAACAAGGGTACGGTCACGATGTATGAACCCATAAAAAACACACCCATGGCACAGTTTTGAATGACAATGCCGGTGAGGTAAGTTGATGCCCTCACTGTCCGATAACCTGTCTGGACAGAGCGAAAAATATGTTGCGCCATGTTATTGCTAACATTGGGTGAAGGTATGTGTTCCACCTCCATGCGGAAATAAAAGAAGGTGCCGGCCATCAGTACAGATGCTTGAATCAGCAGAATGCGTATCGGGCCCACCTCGTCAGCAAACGAAGCAACCAGAAACCCCGTCATCTGAAGACCAAACTGAATCATGCTTGCTTGGACAACACGGCGTTGAATGTTTCCCCCGGCGAGGTTCGCGATTAGCCCGTCCCTCGCTGGTGTGACAAGTGCTTGGGCACAACCCATCACCACAGCAAATATAATTACCGTGGTATAGCTCATACCACCTAACCAAGTCACCACCGTGAGAAATAGCGGCGCAGTGGCTGCCACAAGGTGGCCAATGATGGCGAGACGTTTGCCACCGAAGTGATCTGCCAGACTGCCGCCTAGCAACATCAGTAGCGTGGCAGGTAGCAGAAATGCCATTTGTGCCAGACCGACCTTTTCTGCGGACTCCTGCAGCACCATGGTCACCAGCCAGGCGAAAATGACCGACTGGAGTCCATAGGCAAAAAACCAAGTGCCCGTGCCCATGAAATAGTAATGTAATGGTTTCATCGGCAGGAACGCGCTGCGCAATGTACAGTAGGGTCAAGCATATCCAGAGTGAACCAACAAAAAGAAGAGGACGAGTATATTACATTGGCAGAATGATAGTCGTGATCCAAGGACGATTTTCAGTATGATATTGTCACCACTCGCGTTGTGGCATACATTGGCACTAACAAGTGATTATTAAATGAGGAATCAGAGATGAAATCACCGATATGTGATCAGCTGGGTATTGAGTTTCCACTCGTCGCCTTTACCCATTGTCGAGATGTTGTTTGCGAAGTGTCAAAGGCCGGAGGTATGGGTGTGCTAGGTGCCGCAGGGTACAGTCCTGAGCAGCTGGAAATTGAATTGAAGTGGATTGATGAGCATATTGACGGCATGCCCTATGGCGTTGATCTTATTGTGCCGACCAGTATGGCAAATAAAGATGAATCCGCATCAGCTGAAGAAATCGAAGACCTCGTGCCGGATGAACACAAACAGTTCGCATCAAGCATTCTGGCTCGTCACCAGATAGACACCGGAGACTTATACCAAGAACACAGAAGCACAGTCGGGCGCGGATTTTTGGGCGAAACCGGCGCGGCAAGTATCTTGGATGTGGCTTTTGCCCACCCTATCAAACTGATAGCGAACGCTCTGGGTGTTCCGCCGCGTTATATGCTGGAACTCGGTAAGCAGCACAACGTGCCTGTTGCGGCTCTGGTAGGTGCGAAGTCTCATGCCGTAAAACAGGCAGAAGCAGGGGTCGATATACTGGTCGTCGCAGGCACCGAAGCGGGAGGCCACTGCGGTGAAGTATCAACAATGGTGCTGGTGCCAGAGGTATGTGATGCGGTGAAGCATATCGAGGGTGTCTCAGTGCTTGCGGCCGGTGGTATTGTCACCGGGCGGCAAATGGCAGCATCGATGGCGATGGGCGCTCATGGTGTATGGACGGGATCAGTCTGGCTAACGACAAAGGAAGCTGAAACCTCGCCGGTCATTATTGATAAATTGCTATCCGCATCTTCCAATCAAACGGTCCGATCGAAAAGCCGGACCGGTAAGTATTCGCGCCAGATTCGTTCGCCCTGGACCGACGCCTGGGAATCCGGTGAGGCACCGGAGCCATTACCGATGCCTTTGCAGTCGCAAATCAGTGAACCCGCGCTGGGGAAGGTGACTAAACTGGCTGAAGGAGGACATGCTGGGGCTAAACAACTCGCTACTTTCTGGGTTGGTCAGGGTGTCGGGTTGATGAATCAATCTTTGTCATCGAAACAGGTAGTCTACGACTTCATGGAAGACTTTCTCGCAGCAAACGAACGCTTAAAGGGGTTCGTGGACGAATAGTCGTATGGTGCTCATCGGTTTCACCACCGGTATCTGATCGTGCTAGCAAACACCGGTGATTACGCCTTACGATGGCAGTCGCTTACTTAACGGCCAGTAATTCGATGTCAAAGATGAGTGTGGCGTTGGGTGGAATAGGACCCACACCCCGTTCGCCATAAGCGAGCTCGGAAGGGATATACAGCTTCCACTTGTCTCCCTCTTGCATCAGTTGCAGGGCTTCGGTCCAGCCCGCAATAACCCCGGTCACAGGAAATGTAAGTGGTTGTCCCCGGGTGACAGAACTGTCAAATTCTGTGCCGTCCATGAACCTGCCTGTGTAGTGTGTTTCGACGGTATCACTCAGGGTTGGCGTTGCGCCGGATCCACTGGCAATAATCTCATACTGCAAACCTGATGCGGTCACAGTCACACCTTCCTTTTTTGCATTTTCTGCGAGAAATGCTTCGCCTTCCAGTTTATTGTCGTCCATCGTTGTTTTAGCCTCATTGGTTTTTGTGTTGATTGTTTGACTTGGACCTGTGCTGCCACTATCGCAGGAAATGATCAGTGCCATCAGTGGTACAAGCAGTAAATTGCGTGATAGGTACATATGTTAGCTCTTGTTTGTTAGGCGATTACGCTGTTTTCTGCGGATCGGTCATCGGCAGGCTTTCGTCCGCAGACCACTCCATTAAACTGGCATCATAAACTGATACGTTTTTGTGCCCCAATCGCAGAAGCGTGAATGCACCCACGGTTGCCGCGATAGCGCCGCCGCAATAAGTGATGATTTTGGGGTTGCTTAGTGTATCTGAAAACTGTTCGCGTGCTGTATCGAGGTCAACAAAATTAGCGGTCTCGCTTGTGATCAGTGATCTGAACGGCACATTGACCGCACCATCAATATGACCACTACGGGGACCATAGCCTGGTTCGGAGCCATCGAAGCTACCTTGTGTCAAATTGTCGATCAGGCAGACATCATTATTGGAAAGGGTCTCGAGAACATCTGCCTGATTTGCAGTGCCGACAGAATAATCACTGTTGACTGAAAAGCTGCCCGGAGAAACGGTAGTCTCTTCAGCGCTCATGGGTTTTTTTTCGGCTGCCCATTTCTCAACGCCACCTTCGAGAATTGAGCAATGAACGCCAAAATGAAACAGAGTCCACCAAGCACGTGTGCACCACATCGTGCCTGAGTCGATTTCAGGACGCGGGGTGCGCGCGACGATAATGACATGGCTGTGGTTGCTGATACCATACTCGGACATGGTAGCTTCAAAGGCAGCTTTGCTGGGCGACATCCAAGGTAGTTGAGCCTCCTGGTCGCTAAGAACGCCTTTCCCCGCTGCGACGTCAAAGAACTGGGAACCCGGAATGTGGGCCTCGTCAAAAACCGCTGTCTGCGCGCGATTAATAAGCTTCGATGTCAGCATGCCAGTGACGTCGAGGACCCGAACATTGGGATCATTTAAGTTGTCTGCAAGCCAATCCGTCGATACGACGAACTCGGTACTGGTAGTATCTGGGTTCATTATGTTTCTCCTTATCCCCTGAAGCGATGCTCTTGTTTTCGACGCATCATGACAATCTGATTCTAACAACTTTCATGACTTCGAATTCCATACCTGCGACGACCTCTGTTACTGGATAGTAGGTGACGTTGACATAGGCGTTTTTTAGGGCGCGATATTTTTGCTTCCGGCGATATTTAAACGGCACGTCATACCCGTCAATCATGATTGAGTTCAAAAACCACCCGTCGTCGGTTCGTTGTTTGTGCGATACGACCTTGACACCGTCGAGGTGATTGAGTTTTTCTCTTTTCTGCAGTAATTTTTCTGTGTCTGATTTCAAAATTGAGTCAGCTAGACTTTGTATTCATTGAGGTTATGTGTCCGACATTATTCGGGTTTCGGTTGCAGCGTTTCCTTTACACCAAATATCACAAGGCATATGCCAACCAAACCGAACGCCGATGATACAGGAAAGGCAGCCGCCAACATAAAGCTACTCGCGATATAACCGGTAATCAGCGGGCCTGTAAATGAACCGGCGTCACTCATCAATCTCCAAACGCCAAGGAATTCTCCTCGGATTGAAGAAGGCGCGAAGTCAGCACCCATCGTCATATTAATACCGCTGCCTAATCCGTTGCCAAACCCGGCCAGCATTGCACAACCAAGTAGCGTGATGAAGCTGTTGCTGAAAGGTATTAAAAATATCGCAAGTGATAAAAAAGCCAGGCAGCACACGAGGGTCGTCCTTCTGCCTTTATTGTCCATAAGGTAACCTGCAAGAGGAAACATCACCATGTCTACCGCAGCAGCACAACCAACAATATAACCGATTTCATTGGTGTTAAGACCGATGGATTCACCCCAGAGTGGGATCAGTAATTGTCTGCTTGCGCGTAAGAGGGTGCAACAGGAAACAGCAATGCCTGCTGTCAAGAAGGTGTGTTGATGATTGCTGAGAATGTGCGGAACAATGCGCAGTAGATTTGGGGATTCGGGGTTATCAACCTTGACATTTTTCCGAACAAAAACGAGTGTCAGAGTCAGCGCGATGCAAGCAAATGCAGCAATACATAAAAACGCAACTTCGAAACTAAAAGTGGTCGCGATAACGCCGGTAGAAACCGGTCCTGCAAGCCCGCCAAAACGCTGTAGGCCTGCCATGGTTGAAACAGCTTTTCCTCGTTGCACCACTGCAATTGTCTCGCTGATAAAGGTCAGGCGAGCCAGCAGCCAGATCGCCATCGCGGCGCCAAAGAAAAAAGCGATGAACGATAATAAGAGTGCCGATTGAGTAAACGAGGCTGCAAATGCCGTTGCGATCATCATGCCAATGCCGACCAACATCGTGAACTTGTCACCTAACTTTGAAGCAGCGTAACCGGCAGGTACGTCAATGACCATATTGCCAAGGCCTCGAATCGCGAAAATCACTGCGGCAACACCAGGATGAGCGCCGAGCTCCAGGGCAAACAATGGAATCAACAACATCACACTGCTTTGGCACGCAGACATGATAAAAGTTGGGGCAAATACCGGTAGTGCCAGTGAGCGATACAAGGCGAGCGTGCCAGGGATTTCAGGTGGCGAAGCTGACTCGTCTGATGATGTTGGGGGTTGCATTATAGGTTGGGCGGTCCTTCCGTGAATCTTTCTTGGCGTAACTCGATTAGGGTGGGCGTAGCAGTGTTACGTGCGTTGATCAGTGCCTGTTTCAGCGATTCTAAATCGTTGGGGCAGGCGACATTGCAGCCCATCGCTTTGCCAATTGTCATGAAGTCGGGTGTGTGAATGTCCACACCGATCGGCGTGATATCTCCGTTCTCCATAAAACGCTTTATCTCGCCATATCCGTTGTTATTCCAGAGCAAAAAGATGACCCCAGTTTTAATTTCTGCGGCACAGGCTAATTCGCCAAGCGTAAATTGCGCGGCGCCGTCACCGATTAGACCGATAACGGGCACATCGGTATTACCAAGGCTCGCCCCAATCGCCGCGGGAATAGCATAACCCAGGGTGCCGTAGCCGCTGGCGGAATGAAAATATCTTCGAGGTTGCTCAGTTTCATAATTTAACCAGGCGTAGTAAGTCGCTTGAGTCGAGTCTCCGGCAATAATTACCTCAGGAAGTGCCTCGCGTATCGTCGCGAACACGGCTTGGTAGTTTGCGTCCTGAATCGACGTGAGTGCCGACCGAAGCGCTTTGGCGCGGGTAATTCCCATACCGTCGAGGGGTGCCTCAGACTGGTTAAGTGCAACGGTCAGTGCAGACAAAGCCAGCGCAGCATCGCTGTTAATCGGCAAATCCGGTCTAATGTTACGGGTGAGTTGACGGGGGTCTATGTCAACGCGTATCAACTTGCCGCCGACCTTCAAAGCCCCATGATAAAAGAAGTCATAATCTGTTTCGCTGAACTCGGTGCCGACCGCGAGCACCACATCTGCATTCGAGAACTCGTCGCGAATAGCATCCTGAGAACCGGAGCCACCGACGGCGAGTGGATGACTGTAGGGAATCACGCCCTTGGCATTGACGGTATTGACGACCGGCGCATTCATCTGTTCAGCCAAAGCAATGAGCGCTTTTGTCGCGTTTTTTGCCCCTCCGCCAATCGCAATCAGAGGGCGTGATGCCTGCCTGAGTATGCGCGCAGCGGCATTGATTGACGCTGGATCAGGCGCGGGAGGTCCTGCAAGCGGGTAGGGTGCTAAATCCAGATGATCAGCATTGGAGGTAATGATATCAAGGGGTATTTCTATGTGTACCGGTCCAGGTCTTTCGCTTGAGAAAACGGTAAAGGCTCTCGCCAGAATTTGCGGTAATTCGTTGGCGCGCAGCAGCGTATGGCTCCAGATCGATACACCGGCGATTGTTTGTTGTTGATTGGGTAATTCATGAAGACGCCCCTCACCTAGTGAGAGTTGATGGGTATCGTTTACCGATGAAATGACAAGCATTGGAATGGAGTCTGCCAGTGCCTGGGCCATCGCGGTTGCAATATTTGTCATCCCTGGGCCAGTAATGATGAGGCACACGCCTGGTTTGCCCGTGACTCGCGCATACCCGTCTGCCATAAAACCAGCACCCTGTTCATGACGAGGTGTCACGTGACGAATGTTGGTCTCGGGGAGTCCCCGATACAACTCAATCGTATGGACACCAGGAATCCCGAAAACTGTATCTACTGCATAGTTTTCCAGCAGTTTTACAAGCATTTCTCCACAGGTTGGCATTGGGGACCCTTCTTCAGCGAAATATTCAGGCGATTATTGTTGGATATGATTTGAAATTTGTTATTGCCGCTAACCAGCGCTTTTGCCGTTGGTGCGCTTCAGGCGATATTTGTCTGAAGCGCAAAGAGATAACTGCGCAGCGAAGCTACTGCATAAGTTCAAGATACTTGGTTGCCTTGCCTTCTAACTTATCTGTGTTGTTAGCGAAGAGAGGTAAAATGATCTGTTCAGCTCCGAGTTCTTCAAAGCGTTTTAAACTTTCTTGGTTGATGTGTTGCCGGTCAGGCGTAACAGAGATTGAAATGTCAGAGATGGTGCGCCCTTGTTCTTCCAGCAGGGGTTGCAGTATATCAATCCCCTGAGCCAGAGATTCGGGGGTGACGTTAAAGGTAAACCAACCCTGGCCAAGGGTTGCGACTCTTTTTAGTGCGGCGCGACTCTCACCGCCAAATATCAGTGGCGGGTGCGGGCGCTGAACAGGCTTGGGGTTTTGATATGCGGCTTCGAAAGAGAAATACTTGCCTTGAAAGCTGGAGAGTTCGTCACACCAGAGGGTTTTCATGACACCGATACACTCTTCAGTGCGTCCGGCACGATCGGTCCAAGGGACACCCAGCGCGTTGAATTCCTCTTTTAACCATCCGATACCGATACCGAAATCTACCCGCCCACCGGAAAGATAGTCCAGATCAGCGACCTGTTTTGCAGTATAGACAGGGTTACGCTGAGGCACTAGGCAGATGCCGGTGCCAAGTCGTATCTTACTTGTGTTGGCGGCGACGTAGGTAAGTGCGGTCAAAGGGTCGAGCAGACTGCGTGGGTCTCCTTGTATTCTGCCATCTTCTGAGTAGGGGTATTTCGACTCGTACTCTGGAAAAAACAATACGTGCTCTGGCACCCAGAATGAGTCGTATCCAAGTTTCTCGACCATTGCAGCAGCGGCGGCAATATATTCAGGTGAGGTATGTTCATTGAATGCCATCTGGCAACCAAGTTTCAGCATAATCAGATCCTTGAACCTATTTATTGGTGAGTTGGGGTAGATTACACCTGAACCAAACCGACAAAAAGTGCTTCTGCAGGTTTTTTATTCCGGACTTTTTGACACATGAGTTAATTCTCGCTCTTACATTTCGGCTGGTTGTTGGACATGAAACAAGAGAAAGCGGATGACTATTTCTCGCGCATTAAATCAAGTTAAAAGCGATAGAGCCAAGGTTGTTAGGCTCGAGGAATTTTCTGGCTGCCTGCTGCGCATTCGATGGAAACCTGTCGCCAGGCCGCCCGCAACCTTCAAGGTTTGATTGAAGCGGACATCGATTAACTGTTCTTTTTCAAGCCAGAACTCGTTATTGTGGTCCGAGGACCCCGTATGGTTCAGGCTTGCAAGATATTGGTCATGTCATAGCAATTATTTGACGCAGTGGCAGAGCGGAATAGGTACCCCACGGTGACGAAGCGGCTTATCCGTTTCATGAAATGGGAATATCAGGCAGGAATATCCGGGTGATGGCGTGTCCACAAGTTGGTGAGGAAAAGCTTATGAAGGCTATTAAAATAGCGCTTGTTATATGTTCACTACTGGCTGGCTGCGGCGATCCTGGACAGCCGACGCCAATACCCGAGCCAGATGACGCGCGGCCCAACATCATTCTGATTGTGGCCGATGATCTCGGCTTTGGCGATCTAGGTGCTTTTGGCGGAGAAATTAGTACGCCTAATCTTGATGCGCTTGCGAACGAAGGCGTTCGATTAACCGCTTTTCACACCTTATCAACCTGCTCACCTACGCGCTCAATCCTCTTAACCGGCGTTGATAACCACCTTAACGGCATGGGGACAATGCTCGAGGATCGTCTGCCGCACCATGAAAATTTACCAGGTTATGCCGGTGTTCTGGGTGATAAGGTGGAGACAGTGGCGCGTTTGTTGCAAAAAGCGGGTTACAACACCCACATGAGCGGTAAATGGCATCTGGGTTATGAAAACCATCAGACGCCACATGCCCGCGGCTTCGAACAGACATTTGCGCTGTTGAACGGCGGTGGAAATCACTTTAATGACGACGGTAATAATTCACGTAGCCCAAAATCCAGTTACCGTCGTAACGGCGTGCCGACAGAGCGACCCGAAGGTTATTCCAGTGACGTGTTTACCAATCAGTTGTTAAACAACCTCGCTGCATCAGAAGCAACCAATAAACCCTTCTTTGCCTATCTTGCTTTCACTGCGCCCCATTGGCCTCTGCAGGCGCCACGCGAAACCATTAGCCAATATGTTGGCGTTTATGATGAGGGCTGGGATGCGATGCGAGAACATCGATATGCACGAATGAAATCGATGGGCTTGATTCCCGCGCATGCGCCGTTGCCCCCGCGCATTGCGGAAGTACCGGCGTGGGAATCATTGTCCGCGACCGAACGGCAAAATGAAGCGCGAAAAATGGCGATATACGCGGCGATGATCGATAACCTTGACGCGAATGTTGGTCGCCTTCTGCAATATTTGAAAGCTGCAGAGCAATATGACAATAGCATCATTATATTTATGTCTGACAATGGAGCAGATCCTTATGATCGCAGTCAAAGACCTGCTTATCGCTCTTTCTTTGCTGATCAAGCTTATGATAATAGTCTGGAGAACATGGGAGCCGGAAACTCGTACACCTTTGCGGGACTTGGCTGGGCGCAGGTAAGTTCGGTTCACCAAAGTCATTACAAATTTCTGCCATCCGAAGGCGGCACGCGGAGTCCAACGATCGTACGGATGCCCAATACAGGAAATGGTCAAAGGCAGCGTGGTGCAATCCTCGATGAATTTGCTTCGATACTCGACATCACGCCGACTTTTCTGGATGTCGCGGGGGCAGACGCTCAACCCAGTGACGACAACTTATACAACCCCAGTGGTAGAAGTATGCTGGCTTATTTAAATGGAGACGAAACAGAGGTTTACGGTGCTACCGAACCTGTTGCATTTGAACTGTTTGGTCATGCCTCTGTTTATATGGGCCACTGGAAAGCGATGCGAATACGCGCGCCATGGCAAGACGGCAGTTGGTCGTTGTATAACCTGCAGCAAGACCCTGGTGAGCAGGTTAACCTTGCACAGATGGAGCCTGAAATACTTGACTCGTTATTGCAGGCTTTCGCTGAATATAAAGTCAGTAACGGCGTCATTACTGAGCCCGAAGATGCAACTGCATACCCATCAAAGCCGAGTTATGTCGAATTAAAAAACACCCCTGAGACTGGCCGCTGAAGATTGCACCGGTACCCAAGGCGCGATCGTTTAAGCTGAGTAAACGAGAAAAGAAGTCACTATTAGAGCGGTTGTTCACATCGGTTTGATTCGCATAGCGCTAAACCTGCGATACCTATAATTGTGTGATAAGTTTCTTCTCAACTTTACTGACTATCGGTATGTCGACATATGAATGATATCGAATCGCACTACTGCGAAACCTCGCGCCACACGACGCATTATCTTGCCGCCGGCCCTGAAGCTGGGCCGCTGATTATTTTTATCCATGGCTGGCCTGAGCTATCCATCAGCTGGCGTCACCAGTTGCCATTTTTTGCCGCTATGGGATTCAGAGCGATTGCGCCGGATATGCGTGGCTATGGTGATTCAAGCGTGTATGACAAACATAGCGATTATCAATTGTCACTGGCTGTCCAAGACATGGTGGAATTGTTGGCACATCTGAACAGAGCGTCTGCTGTTTGGGTCGGGCATGACTGGGGTAGTCCTGTGGCCTGGAGTATTGCCGCTCACCATCCCGATAAATGTCTGGCGGTAGCTAATCTCTGTGTACCTTATGCAGCGTTAGAGCAGGGTCTTGATTTTGTCATCGATAAGGTCGACCGAAATATCTACCCCGAGGCCGAGTATCCGGCCGGGCAGTGGGAATATATGCGCTTTTATCAGGAGAGTTTTTCCAGCGCGACTGCATCAATGGATGCCGATCCCTTTAATTTTATTCAGCTGATCTTTCGCAAAGGAAACCCTGCTTCCGTGGGGCAACCCTCGGCAACCGCAATGACAAGGAAAATGGGTGGCTGGTTTGGGGGCGAAAAGTCTGCGCCAGCGGTGCCTCGAGACGAAGATGTGATTACTGAAGAAGACCTTGCGCGCTATGCCGAGGCGTTAGGTCGTCATGGTTTTTTTGGTCCGAACTCGTGGTATATGAACCATGAGGCAAATGCCGAGTATTTCACCCATGCGAAAAATGACCATCGCCTTGAAATGCCTGCACTTTTTATTGGTGCAGACTATGACTCGACCTGCGAAACCAAAACCTCCAGGCTTACCGAGCCGATGCGACAGTGGTGTCAGAATCTTGAAGAAGTGTCTATTGCTTCAGGACACTGGATGGCTCAGGAAAAGCCCAGAGAGGTAAATCGAGCTTTGGTTCGCTGGATGGCACAAAAGGTGCCAGATGTATGGACCTAATAACAAATTAGCAGCGAAAAAAAAGTATCGTCACGGTAAGATACGCGTTCGTTTTTTGTCCGAAGAATAGACGTGGTATTCGACTCCCTTAGTCCTAGAAAAATCAGCTGGCACTGGTACGCGGCATTAATTTTATTCTTGAGCGCGAGCGTCGGGTTTACCTCAGGTGTTGGTTTAACCGGTCAACCTGACATTGTTGATGCGCCCTTTGTTGTGAAGGCCTATTACAGTATGGGGCTATTTGTCGTCGGTGGTTTGGATATTGGCACGCCGGTTGGCGGTCCGCTATACGGACGAATATTGCTGTGGATAGCATTTTTCGGGTCCCCATTACTCGCTGCATCGGCGGTCATTGAGGCTGTTTTGCGTGTGATGTCTCCTCAGCGCTGGCGACTGCGCCGGTTGCGCAACCACATCGTGATTGTTGGATCAGGCGATATGACGCTGAGTTACCTCAGGGTGCTTAGGAGTCAGGAGGGCGATGTTCGTGTGGTGGTTGTTGATCAGAATATTGACCGTGTGCGGGAGCTTGAGCTCACAGAAACATTTGACGTCACGGTTGTTGTCGGCGATATCACGCAGGAGTTTTTGATTAAGTCGCTACGACTTAAACGCTCACAGCGGGTGATGTTGTTGGGTGAAGACAACTTTCTTGCATTTGAAGCGGCAAGCAAAATACTCAAACTTCATCCGCATCTCGAGTCTCGAATCATATTACATTGCAGTAATCTGAGGTTCCTACGTGCTATGCAAGATACGCGCATCGCGAATCAGTGCATCAGTTTTAACTCTTACAATTTAGCGGCGAAAGGTTTGGTGCGTGAAGTTCTGCTACACCACTTCCACCGAACCGAAGAAAAGGACGTTGTTATACTCGCTGGTTTCGGACGCTTTGGACAAACAATATTGGAAGAGTTACAGCTGAATGCACACAAAGAAATTGCCAGTGTGGGTATCATGGACGTGGATGCAGACCGCCGAATCCAGATCGTCGATGAGCAAGAGCGGTTCACTAGTGATTACAGTAGGGAAGTATTTGAAGGTAACATTGCGCATCCCGAAGTCTGGAGAAATATCACCAGGCGATATGACTTGTCGCTCGGCGAGCCAGTCATTATTCTTGGCACTGGCGATTCGGCTAATAATTTGAGAACCGCATTGTGGATCAGAAAGAAATTTCCTCGTGCGTTATTATTTGTGCGAACGAATCTAGTGTCGCAGTTCGCGCGGGAAGTATGTGAAGAACATCATATTCAAAGTATTAGTATTACCCAGCTGGTAGAAGACAATATTCCCGTTGAATGGTTAAACTAATACATTTTTTATCAACCATTACGCTACTTTTGAGTTTACGAGTTCGAGAGTAGAGGCTTGGTTGTTGCTGTAGGAGTAAATAGATATGCAAATAGCTGAAATTGATTTGGGCAAGTACTCAAACCGATTCTCTTCGTACACAGAACTTCGTCTGCACGAGAATCGTTCACAAAGTATTGTGTTGCTAAATGGTGATGTGGTCTCTAATGCTAGAGATACAACAGGTGGGGTATCAGCACGCGTTTTTAATGGTGGTACTTGGGGATTTAGTTCCAATCCGGATATGTCGAATGACGCCATTGATGGCACGATATCTGCCGCCACGCGTAACGCCGATTTTTTGGCCAGACGGTGCGGTAATGAAGACGCAGCCCTGCCTCTTTCTAATGCCAGCGCGGATAGTGACTTTTCTACGAAGAAAACGCTGAAAACCCAAGAAGAGAAGATCGCCTTTCTGACTGAGATAGATAACTATATCGTCTCGTCATTTCCAGATGTTGTCTCTCGCCAGGTACTGCTGAGCTGCCTTGACATGGAAAAGAAGCTACAAACCTCCGAAGGATCAAATGGCCACAATGTCACAACCCGGTCGCTCATCGCAGTCAAGTTAACCACCGAAAACGAGAACAAGGAGCCGGTTGAACTGTCAGAAGCGATTGGCGCCAGAGGGCAATACGAGGATGTGTTCGAATCGATGGACACAATCATCCCCGCACTAGACAAGCTCTACGCCCAATTGCTGGACAAAAAAGAAGCAGTTCAACCTATTTCAGGTTATCACGATGTGATATTGGCATCCGACCTCGCGGGGATACTTGCCCACGAGGCGATTGGTCATACCACTGAAGCGGACATCGTCCGGGCAGGGTCAGTCGCGGCGGACTATCTGAATAAGAAGGTCGCAAGTGATTTGATTACATTGGTAGATTTTGCCAATACCTATGAAGGTGAGACGTTACCGGTACCGATCTATCTGGATGATGAAGGCGTTGAGAGTCTGGATGCTGTCATCATCGAGGATGGTGTGCTCAAGTCTTACATGCACAACAAGGATAGCGCCCAGCATTTTGGCATGCCGCTAACGGGTAATGCGCGCGCGTTTAGTTACACCGATGAACCATTAGTGAGAATGCGAAACACAGCGATACTGTCCGGTAGTTCAAGTCTTGACGAGATGATCGCTTCGATCGATGAAGGGTACCTGCTGATGCGTCCGACTAATGGGCAGGCAGATAGCACCAGTGAATTTATGTTTGGTGTGCAGATGGGTTACGAGATCAAAAATGGGAAACTGGGTAAGGCCATATCTGATACCACTATTTCTGGTGTGGCGTTCGACATGCTAAACAACGTGTCCATGGTGTCAGACGAAATGGTCTGGTCTTGTGCAGGTATGTGCGGCAAGAAACAACCGATGCCTGTTGGTATGGGTGGTCCTGCGGTGAAAACCAAAGTTTACATTGGGGGACAATAGATACTCATGTCCATTAATAATACTGAAAAAGCACTGGCTGAAAAATCTCTGGTCGCGCTGGAGCAGTCCGGATTCGACCGCGCGGCGTGTCGGGTCAGTGCTGACGAGCTTCATGAATTGCAGGCTGAAAACGCTGAGATAAATCTGTTCCGTACTAATTTCGAGACGGACATTAGTCTGGTTGGCATCAAGGATGAAAGAAAAGCGTCGATGTCGATTAACCGGGTTGATGACGCTACGGTCAATGATGCCGTCGCTGATTTGACGGCAATGGCGGCAGGGTCAAGCCCTGATAGTGCTCATGACATCGCACCCCAACAGTCTCATGAAATTTTTTCTGGCGGCATCGAAGAACCGGACTATGATTTGATGTACGACCGAGTCTCGGAAATGCAAACCTATGCGGCGGAAAAGTATCCGTTATTAAACCTGCGATCAACAGGTATTACCTTCTACAAACGAAGAAGCTGTTATGTAAATACTAATGATGTTTGCTTTCAGACCAACCGCGGACTTTACCAGGTGAGTATATCTTTCAGTTCGAAAGACGGCACTGATACTTCATCAATGATGTACACGGGGTATAGCGGTTACGACCTTGATACGCCGATCTTTGAGGCAACCAATGTTGATATGTTGTTACAACAATCGACGGAGCAGGTGAGAACGGAACATATCCCCGGAAAATTTCAGGGTGAAATGATCATCTCGCCGGATTGCCTAACGGATTTTCTGGGGTTCTTGCTCGGTCGAATCGGGGATGGCTCAATCATCGCAGGCACCTCTGTGTTCAAGGATAAGCTTAATGAGTTGGTCGCAAACCCAATGCTTAGTATTGAATCTCGTCCAGTTGATGATGCGCTCACCGGTGGTTATTGGGTGACGGGTGACGGCCATCAGGCCATGAATTCGACCATTGTTGATAAAGGTATATTGAAGACCTTCTTGCTGAGTCAGTATGGTGCCAACAAAACCGGTCTTGATCGAGCGGTCAATGCGGGAGGTAGTTACTGTGTCGCGGGTGGGGATACGCCTTACGAAGACCTTGTGGGTTCGGTGAAAGAAGGGATATTAATTACCCGCTTTTCCGGCGGTAGACCCAATGATCGCGGAGACTTTTCAGGCATCGCCAAGAACAGTTATTACATAAAAGACGGCAAGTTAGCATACCCGATCCAGGAAACGACGGTGAGCGGAAACATGGTTGATTTACTGCAGAATATCACTGGCATTTCGGTTGAGCGTCTCAATTTTGGCAGCAGCATACTGCCTTGGGTTAAGGTCTCGGGTATTACAGCGTCTTAGGGTTAATGCACTGAAAGCGACGGTTGGTAATTCGTTGGGTAAATAAGTAAATCAATCACGTAGCGCTAATGCGAGGCAGATACCATGCGAGAGAAACACCTCGTGCGAGGAAGTAAATCATCAGTGATAACCACAACCCGTGATTTCCCAATAGCGGGTCCAAAGTAAAGAAGGAGAGCAAATAAACCAGTAGCGAGAAAAGCATTGCATTGCGCATCTCATTTGTTCGTGTTGCGCCGATGAATATGCCGTCTAGGATATAACACCAGACAGCAGCCACTGGCGCAATATATACCCACACCAGATATTCCTCACTTGCACTGATAATAGCCGGAACGTTGGTTAGTATCGTCACCACAATATCTCCGATAGTAAAAAACAGCAGAGACAGCGCACATGCGGTAACGACGCCCAATTCAAAAATGTGTCTGATGGTTTTTTGCAGGGTTTGCTTACTTCGTGCGCCCATCGCATGCCCAACCAGACTTTCACCCGCGAGCGCAAATCCGTCGAGGAAAAATGCCGAGAAGGTGACAAATTGCATGAGTATCGCGTTAGTTGCCAAAAGTACATCGCCATTTTTTGCTCCCTGATTGGTGAACATTGCAAAAGCGAAGATAAGGCACAGCGTTCTGATCATCAGGTCACGATTAACCGCGAACATATGTCGCAGGGCACTGAGGTCCAGCAGTTTCTGAATTGAGACACGGGGCAGGTTGGGCTGCCGGGAAAGGATGCGAGTCAAAATGGTCATGCCCAGCATAAATGCAATGAATTCCGCGATGAGGGTTGCATAGGCGACGCCGGCAACACCCCATTCGAAGCCAACCACAAACAGAAAATCCAAAATGATATTCGTACCGTTCAGCACAATTTGAATCAACAGGATCTGAGTGGCGTGCTGAGTACCAAGCAAATAACCCATGATCGCAAGAGACGCTAGATTAAGTGGTGCACTCCAAATTCTAATCTGGAAGTAGGTCATCGCAGCAGATTCAACTTCACGGCTGCCATCTATAAGCGTCAATGCAAACTCGAGTATAGGATATTGAAATACGATCAATGTAATACCAATGACGGCTGCCAGCACGGCGGCGCGAAGAAAAGTGATTTTTGCGAGGTACATATCGCCAGCGCCAACGGCCTGCGCGACGAGTCCCGTTGTGCCCATACGCAGAAAACCGAAACCCCAATAGAGAAAGCTAAAAATCACGCCGCCCACAGCAATAGCGCCGATTAGCGCAGCGTCACCGAGATTACCGATCACAGCGGTATCAACCAGACCGAGTAGTGGGGTTGATATATTAGAGAGAATGATGGGCCAGGCGATGCTAACGACCTGCCATTTTTCGTTCGATACTATTGATCTGATATGTGTAGAACTCCCTTACTAATGTAAGTAAACTTTCACATGCAAGATGAGTCCGGTCCCTAAAATCTTCGCTATAGGAGAGAAGCATGCAAGAAGCAGAACAGGTTAAATTCGTCTTACGTTTGCCTGAAAAAACGCATAAAAAATTGAAGCGTCGTGCCAGTGCTAACAATACTTCAATGAACAAAGAGATAACAAATATTCTCAACGATACATTCAGTAACGCAACAACGGACAAAAAGCTGACTGAACTTATCCAACGGCTGGAAAAGAAAAAAGTCATTTAGTCAAAGCTTACGTCTTGTCAAAAGGAAATTGACTGCGATTTAACACTTTGCCGCCGCCTTGGACTTTGACCTTTATGTCGTTACTTGCCTGATCGGACCCTGGTTTCGGATCAGAGTCATCCCCTAGATACTGGCGTTATCAAGCTATTCGCAACTTGAGCACATATTCTTAGTGCTGGTTCGTGCCTTTGTTACACTTCAGTTGTTCGGTTCAGTTCGTTGCCAGCCAAATCATTTAGATTATTGATGATGCATTCTCTTTAGTCTTTACGCAGCGATCTGTTATTTGTTTCCGTGCCGGTTTTCTTTATTTAATCTGTCTTGCCCATCGTCAGCATCTAGAGCGTCGTCATCGCCCGATGAATTCGGGCCGCGGTGCTTATCCAGCAAAGCGTGCCAAAAATGGCTGCAATCAACCAGAAATACGCTGGCAAGAGACACATCAGGATAAATGTAATGATGGTTTCGAAACCCTCGGTCAAACCGCCGAGATAATAGATTGATTTTATTCCCCTTGCCTCGGTCGTTAAATTGTTTTTTGCCGCAAAGATTGAATATGCTAAAAACGAGGTGCCACTGCCAATGAAACTAAAGATCAAAAAAGCACCGTAGACGGCCTGTTCTGGTTGCGCGAGGATGAACCCAAAGACCACCGCTGAGTAAAAAATGAAATCGAGTACGATGTCGAGATAGCCGCCCACATCGGTAATACCCTGATCTCTTGCGATAGCGCCGTCTAGAGCATCACATACTCGGTTAAGGGTGCCCATGAGCAAGGCCGAGTAGTACATTTCGAACGCAAGTAGTGGCAGCGCCATCATGCCCAATGCGAAGCCGGTGATGGTGACTTGGTTTGCAGTGATGCCCATCGAAGATAGCGTCCTGCCAATGGCATTGAATGCAGGGTCAATGCGATGCCTTATGCTTGAGTCAATCATTTGCGGCCCTTGAATGAAGTTTGTTACGCCTAGGCAAACGCCTGGTTCCAAGAAAAAACTTTAAGTGTCGTGTATTAAATGCCAGGCGTGCTTATGGTGTAATATTGGGTATATTGAGAATAAGTGCAACACCACAGCGAGGCAGATTCCAACGCAATACGTTGTTTTACAGGTGTTATGTCACGTGCAAGCGAGCTTGCATTAATTACGCTGGAAATGGAGGTAAAACGTGCCGCTCTTTATCCTTTCAATTTTGCTGCAGATTGCGCTGGTGGTTCACATCGTTAGGACAGGACGTAACACAACCTGGATATGGATTGTGGTGATGCTGCCACTTGCAGGATCTGTCGCTTATTTTCTGCTGGAAGTTTTGCCTGACCTGATGAAAAGCGCCACCGGCAGGTCTGTGTCACGGAAGTTATCAAAATCGACTGACCCCGTTAAAGACTTGAAAGAAGCAATAAGCGACTACTCTGTGACAGATACAATTGAGCGTTCGATGAACCTTGCCGGTGAGTTCCTAAAAAAGGAAATGTACCCGGAAGCCCGTTCGCTCTATGAAAAATGTCTTCATGAGATGCAGGAGAATGATCCGGCATTGATGCATGGACTTGCCCAAGCGGAATTTGGCCTTGAAAAGTATGAAGCAGCCTGTGAGACGTTGGAAAGTTTGATTAAACTTAATCCGGAATTTAAGAATCCGGATGCACACCTGTTGTACGCGCAAGTGCAGGAGGCGCTTGGCAACGAAGATGCTGCGATGCATGAATTTGAGGTGCTTCATCGCTACTACCCAGGCCCCGAAGCTTCTTATCGATATGCGCTATTGTGTAAGAAACTTGGAAATGCCGAGCTGGCGGCAGAAATATTTACCGGCATCGTTGGAAACGCAAAAAATGCAAGTAAGCAATATAGTGCAATTCACCGACGTTGGTTGAGATTGGCTGAGTCTGAATTAAAGAACTGAGCAGACGATATCAACATCGGCTTTTTCCGTACGCCAATTGCTAAAAGCCGCTCTGATACACGGTGTACCGAACCAGTTGCCTGGTGTCAGGTACACGAGGCCTGTCTGGTTTATTTCGGTTAATTTTTGTTGGACATCTGATTTACTCTCGCTTGGTCTGAACACCACCACATTCAATTTACAGGGCGTCAAAAGTTCATAGCTGGAGGATTTGCTTATCCAATCGGCTAGTAAGCTTGCTTGTTCGCAATTACGGCTTACCAGATCACGATACCCCTGCCTGCCATAGGCTTTGAGGCTCATCCATATAGGCAGCGCCCTGAATCTCCGTGAGTTCTCAATTCCCCTGTCCATCAGTGACGGCAGTTCATCTGAAACAGCAAGGTAAGGCGCACTGACCGAACAAGTTCGTTGCAGAAGTGTTGGGTGTTTTGTCAAAAAGATGCCGCAATCGTAAGGTACATTCAGCCATTTGTGGCCATCGCAGGTAATTGAGTCTGCGCCGTTAATTCCATTGGTTAGGGATTTGTATTTGGGCACTAATCTCGAAAAGAGCCCAAACGCCGCATCGACGTGGAGCCAGGCGTTATGTGCCTTGCACAGCAGGGTCGTCTGGGTGAGATCATCAAAATCAGTCCCGGTCACGGTGCCTGCGCTGGCGATGACGATCTTACCCGGCGCTTGACTATGCGTCAGTAATTGCTCAAGTGCAGCGACGTCCATTTCTTCGGAACCCGGCAAGCAGGGTACCTCGGTAATCGCGTTGCGACCCATACCGGAAAAGCCGATAACCTTTCTGATGCTAGCATGCGGGCAGGCCGAAAATATTTCGATTTCAGCTTTGCCAATACCTTCGCTAGCGATGTCAATATCTTGTATTTCGCCGGCAAATTGTCTGGCGGTAAGCATACCTAACAGATTGGAGGTGGTCGCTCCACTGGTGAGCACGCCTTCATACGCAGCATCGAGCTCGAACAGGCTTCTGAGCCATTCAATCACCTGAAGTTCTACCGCGGTGCTGATCGAGTCGCCTGCCACCATCACATTTTGATCTATCGCCGCCGTGAGCCAATCACCTAACATCGCAGCGGGCGTTACCCCCCCGGTGACAAACCCAAGATATCTAGGACCAACAGAGCCCGATAAACCCGGTGCCAGATGTTTTTTGAACTCGGCAAAGGTTTCCTCGGCACCGAGACCATCAGCCGCGAGGGGTTCATCCAAAGGTCTCGGATGATTGGTTGCAGCGACGGATTGCTGATCAACTTGCTTAAGAAAGCTCGCGCTCCATTCGGCAATTAACGTCGAGAGATGCTCGATGCGGTCAAGATCGTCTACCATCAGTGTCATGCAGGTTCCCCGTTGTCTCGTTGTGACAATTCTATCAGGCCGCATCCCATTTCTGGACATCCAGTATTTGGCAATGCTTACAAATTACCGCGGCGGGCACGTCTGAGCTGATTCGCGTCTTGTTCCGTAAGTTTCAGGCGTCTAATAATACTATCTAGTTGAGCGGGTTCCCGGGCATACCATGCATAGCCAATAGAGCGTTTGGCGTCTCGACGGCGTTGTTGATTGGTGAGCTGGTCCGCCAGGGCAATCGCACTTTCCGGATCCTTGGCTGCGACGAGTCCAACAATGGCTGATAATGCGCGTTGTTGACCCGCGCTGACTGGTAGCGATTCCAACCACTCAACCGCGTCGACCGGGTTGCGTCTATACCAACTACTCGCCAGTTGAGTAACAACAGGCGCCATATTATCTTTATCGAGATCGTCTTCGAGTTCCTCTATTGCGCCTTGCGGGTCGGTTCTCACCCAGTTTCTCAGTATTGAAGACCGCGCCTGTTGATAGGCATTAGCTTCTTTAAATTGTTCAACCCAGGCAAGCGCAGCTGCGGGCGAAGTTTCACTTTTAAAACTAGCCAGGCTATTGATAAGGGTTGAGCGCAGGTCACTATCATCTAGCCTACGAACGGTATCTTCCGCCAATTGACTGTCAACACGTGCAAGTGACCGGAGAACGCTTTTTTTAGTTTGTTTGTGCTCGCTCCCCAGCGCGAGTAGCCAGTCAACACCCTGGGTTGGGTAGTTGTTGACAAAACTACGGGCGATACGCGCAAATGCATCGATCTTAAGGTTGTCGCTCAGCGTTTCAGCATAGGTAATTGCTTTTGCGGGATCTTTAGCAACCCAATTTGAAAGCAGGTTGATGATGGCAGAGTTGTCACCGGTTCTGCGTGAAAATTCTTCGATCCGTTCCGTGCTGCTTTCCGGATCTGCGGCGGCCATCGCGTTTAATACCATGCCTTCGAGCCGCGTGTCTTCTGTGAGCGCGTTACGAACATATGCCAGCGCGTTTTCAGGATCAACCTGTGAAAAAATCATGATGGCTGTCCGGGTTAATCGTTGCCTTTCTGCAGGATTTTGCATCTGGCGGATTCTGGTGAGGGCTGCTTCGGGATCACGACTCGCCCATTGAGACAATGCTTGTTGTATCTGGACCGTCCGTCGATTGCCGGTTTGTAACATCGCTGCTTCGAATAAATCAGATGGTAGCGCTGTTCTCGCTCTTGCCTGCTCAACTAACAGATCCGATCCGGGACCGAGTTTTTGTTCAATTTTTTTACTCAGGCCAGACTGAGAAACGATAGGGTCACTCAGCAATCGCGGTCCGATGGCGCGCACAAGGATCTGGTTGTTAAGGCCAACAAAATACTCGACAGCGGCCACTGGATCAGCTCGCACCCAGCTGGTAAGAATGTGCCCAACAAGGGATTGCGCGTCAAGTCTGGGTTCGCTCGAGACAAAGGCGAGGGCGGCAAGCGGGTCGAGCGCGGTATATTTTTCAAAAAAGATGGATAAGAGGTGGGGATTATAAAAAGGGTCGTTCGATCCAAGACAGCGTTTGATGTGCGCTTCCAATTCGATTTCGTTCGAGTCAGCTGCAACGCGATACGCTACGATCAGTTGGTCAAATACCGTGAATTGATCTGCGATGTCGTCAAACGTCCAATCACCCAATTGCATTGCTTTTTTATCCGTCACCCCTGTGCCGTTCGGAAAACCCCCGGCAGGTTGAATTATTGTCGCTTCAGATAAGTGGTGACCCCGAAATTCTGTCGAATGATTCGATAGCTCACTCATTAATAAGTCGCGCAAAAAGTAGCCTGCAAGAAACCCAACAAACAATGCAGTTAGCGTGGGTAACACATATTTCAACATCAAATCTGATCGTCTCCTTTTGCTTTTCCTATAAACGTGTGGATTGTTCGAAACGGGTTGCCTCGCGCCAGCGCCGCTTTTGTATAAGCGGCCTTTGTATTAAACGATGCAGCATTCTTTGCCAACAGCTCGGGTACATCTGTGCGATAAAGCATGCCGCCTGCATACGCAGGTCCGTCTAGGCTCATGCCATCCTCTCTGGGCATACACTCAGCATCTGTTGTGCAACTTAAGCCGGGTTAGGCTCTCTTTTGGCTTCAAGCTTGTTCAAAATATCCTGATGTTGCTCTCGCGTAAGGTTGTAGTGGCTGTAGCACCAGACAGAGACAATCGCGAATCCTGATACGATGGGGCCAAACAATAAACCTAGATTGAATAGCGTATCCGGCGGCACGTCAGCGGCAGATTTGATGGCGGTACCTGTTGGCCAATTGATCAAATCCAGCGCGACGCCGCCAACGAGTGTGCCGAGACCCGTGGTTGTTTTGTTGGCGAAAGAAACAGCACCAAAAAAGATCCCTTCCTGTCTCATGCCGGTTTCTAATTCATGCTGATCGACAAGGTCTGCAACCATAGACCCGAAGCTCACGAGTGCCTGAACGACCGTAAAGCCTTGAATAAATCGAAACACGATCAAGGTGATCAGCAGCGTATCAGAGCCGTTCTCTGGGAACAGATCCATTAATCGTAAAAGTACCGGTACCACCTGACAGATAGCCCAACCGGACGTGCCTAGTAGCACGCCGGCTTTCTTTCCCCACATGGCGTGCAATCGGCGCGTGACAAAGGTGCCAAAAATGACACCAACTGGTAGCGCGACAACATACTGAAATATCTGAGCCGGTTTAAGCTCCCAGAAATAGGTGTTCATATGGAGATTGAGCGCGGCATCAACGCCAACCATCAGAAATACCACCACGACCCCGAAAAATAGCCATCTGAATGAGCTATTGCTGAGAGCTTGACCAGCCTCACGCATGACGCGTCCGGGGCTGAATTTTTCCGGGACTGCAGGACCGGGCGGCAATAAGGGAATCTGGCGGTGCGTCCCAATGCCCGAAATCCAGATGGTGATCACCATCAGGATTGCAACGGTGAATGCAAATGGTGGGTAGGCTGCCTGATTCAATTGGCCGTTTGCAAACTCCTCGGTCGACACAAAGAACACGAGAAATGCCAAGGCGACTGATGCAAGATTGCCGATAGTGCTAAAGCCCTGTCGGAAGCTTACGACGACTGTGCGCTCCTCAAAATTGCTTGTCAGTTCTGCGCCTAGTGCAATATGAGGCACATGATAAAGCGTCATTGCGGCACGGGTGAGCACTGCGAAAGTGGTTAGCCAAATAAACAAACCAATCTCTGACAGTTCAGGTGGAACGAACAGGAAATAAAAACAGAAGCCTAACGGGATAGCAGAAGCATACATAAACGGGTGTCGCCGTCCCCATTTCGACTTCCAGTTATCAGAAAGCGAACCGGTGAGAGGATCGGTAACCGCATCGAACAATAATGCGATACCTAAAGCGAGACCACATAAAGTACCGGAAACTTCGAGCACCTGATTGTAGTAGAACAGAACCAGCAAGCCAAAAGCGGTATTTTTAAGACCTTCTGCTGCTTGACCGATGCCGTATGAAAGTTTGATATCTAAGGGAAGAATACCCTCGGTGGTGTTTAGGGATTTGATTTCTATCGATCCTGTTTCTTTAGCGACCGTCAGATACTACGGTATCTTGATTGAGGATGTAAGGCGATGTTGGCTGATTTGCCGGGAGAACTCATCAGCAAGAATACTGGGCTAAAGTTAACTGGAGACGTCCTGAAATTGGAGCTGGGTCAACGTGTAATACACACCGCGCAATGCCATCAACTCCTGATGTGTACCCAATTCTTTCACTTTGCCATCTTTTAGCACCAGGACGCGGTCTGCTGTCTCGATCGTCTGCAGGCGATGGGCGATCAGAATGGACGTGCGGCCCTGCATAAGATGCTCAAGCGCTTCCTGAATCAGCTGTTCGGTTTCTGTATCGATCGATGCGGTCGCCTCATCAAGGATCAGAATTTCTGGGTCAGATGCCAGTACACGGGCAAATGCTAATAGTTGCCTTTGTCCCTGTGAGAGGTTCTGGCCACGTTCCACGAGTTCAGTATCATACCCGTCAGGTAAAGCTTCGATAAACTCATGGGCATTAACGCTTTTTGCCGCCGAGATTGCGGCCGCTCGCGTGATGCTTTGGTTCCCCAGCACAATATTCTCAAGTATAGAGCCTGAGAAAATGTGAAAGTCCTGCATCACAACACCGATTCGCCGTCGGACCTCAGTTGAGTGAATCGAATTCAGGTCGTGACCATCAAGAAAAATCCGGTCATCAGAAAAGTCGTAAAAACGTCCTAACAATCTGATAAGTGTGCTTTTACCTGAACCTGTTGGGCCAACTATCGCGAGTTTCTCTCCCGGTTTCACGTTAAAAGAAACATCTTTCAACACTGGCTGATTGTCATCGTAGCCGAAGGTAAGGTTTTTGAATTCAAGTTTGCCTTTAACCCTGCCTGGCAGTCTAACGGGGGTTTTGGGCTCTCTGATTTGTTCGTGCCAATCCAATGCTTGAAAAATGCGCTCAGCACTCGCCATTGCTCGAAACAGAATGTTGTATTGCATGCCAAGCACGCGAATCGGGCGGATAAACATATCAATAAACTGGGTGAACAAGATGACTGAACCCAAGGTAATTGCATCAGACAAAACAGCGCTGCCACCTACCCAGATAATAACGGCTAAGGCCAGGTTCACCATGTTGTCCATAAACGCGCCATAACCAGTTTCTAACTGAATCGCATGGACTTCCTGCTTCGAGTTTTTCTCGTTGATGTCACTGTAAACCTGAAGGTTACGTTCTTCTCGGTTGCTTAATTGAACGACCTGCATGCCGCTGAGGTTTTCCTGCAGGTTCTGATTCAGCTGCGAAACAGTATTTCTGATTTGCCGGTAAACCTTGCGGGTTGCGAGTCGGAAGAAATAGGTAATCACACCAAATATTGGAATAGAAAGCAGGAGATAACCCGTGAGCTCAACATCGATTGTCAGCATGAGCGCCAGCGCAAGAAAGAAAGGCACAAACTCGCCAATTAACATGCCTACACCCATCAGCAATTCGAAGAGTGCTTGAACGTCGTTGGTAATACGGGTCATGACACGACCAACGGCAACTTTGTCATAAAACGAAGATGGACGATGTTCCATGTGAGAAAACAGGTCCAAACGCATATCGCGTAGTGCAAACAACACGGTCTTAGCAAAAGTGACCCGGTGCAAATGATAGAGACCGTGACAAGCGATCGTCGTCACGCCATACAAGATGCAAACGGTGACGATGCCTTCAAAGCCAGTGAGGTGCATTAACCATTCGTTGACGCTGTTCATCCCAAAATCAGGCATCAGCGCGTCGGGTGTGTCCAGTATGATGGTGTCGATTGCCACTCTGGTGATAATGACGGGGAGAAAGACCGCCAGCAGTGAAGCCAACACCACCAGTAATATACTGGTGCAAACGAGCAGCGCATGCGGTTTTACCCAGGCCATAATTCGTTTTAGATATTGAAAGTTCATTGCCTGACCATGGATGTCAGCGTCAAATATCGAGTGATCGAGTTTTTTCTGGGTGGCGTTCATATCTTCGCCTCGTCCGACTCGATTTGATCAAGCATGCCGCCTTTCACTCGTTGGGCCTTCTCCAGGTCGGCATAGAATCCATTGCTCTCCAATAACGCCTGATGGCTACCCATTTCGACAATTTTGCCTTCATCTAAGACGATAATCCTGTCCGCATGACGTGCCGTTGAAACGCGGTGAGATACCAGCAGGGTTGTCAGATTCTGCCTTACGGACTTTAGCCCTGACAAAATATGTTCTTCAGTTTCGGTATCGACCGCTGAGAAGCAGTCGTCGAGGATGAGCAATGGTGTCATTCTGACAAGGCCCCGAGCGAGCGCGGTCCGCTGTTTTTGACCGCCCGATAAAGTGACGCCACGTTCACCCAGGATCGTTTGCAGACCCTCGGGAAAGTTTTCAATCGTTTCTCTAAGTGCGGCTGCGTCCGCTGATTCCCAAATGTCACTCACGTCCCGATCAGGTCGATCATAGGCAATATTGTCACCGAGAGAATCAGCGAATAGGAAAGGATCCTGAAGTACTAGGCAAACTTGATGACGCAGAAAGTCGAGAGGAAAACCATTGATAGGATGCCCATCGAGCAAAATGTCGCCCTTAACCGGATCGATCAGTCTGACAAACAGTCGAAGGAGGGTAGACTTACCTGAACCCACCCTGCCAAGAATAGCGATAGTTTCCCCGGGTTCAACATCGAAATTGATGTCTTCGAGTGCGTACTTGTTCTTATCGACATATTGATAATAAAGGTGACGAACGGAGACTTTCCCTGTCAGCTCAGGAAACTCAGGGTTCGCACTGTCTTCGCTTGCGTAGTCCCGAATCTCGGGCTCGTAGTCTAGTACTTCAAACACTCGCTGAGTGCCCGATGCGCCTCGTTGCCACTGGGTGACCATGGCACCGGCTTCTCTGACCGGCCAGAGTAACAATGCAAGGTAGGAGAAAAAAGCAGCGAAGGTTCCAAGCGTGATTTCCCCCGTTGTCACAAGATGGCTGCCGTAACCGAGGATAATGAGGGTCGCGGTGGCGGCCAGAATTGGCATCCAAGCGCTCAGTGCAGAGTTGGTGATAAACAGTGTTTGATTATGTTGTGCAAATTCGTCGTTTACCATGCCGAATCGTCGCACTTCGTCTTGTTCCTGTGCCATTGCTTGAACGGTTCGGATGCCGTTCAGATTTTCCTGCACAAATGTCGACAGGCGAGAGAAGCCCTCCTGGACGATGTGTGATTGTTTGTAGATATGCTTTGAGTATATCCAGGCGACAACTGAGATCACCGGTAATGGCAGAATAACAATCAGTGCAAGTTGAGCAGAGAGGCTGAACATAAAGCCAAGCCCGACAACCGCGGTGAATACAAGCACGCTGGTTAATCTGGTTGTGCCCGCAAGAAATTGTCGAATGAGAGAGACATCGTTGATGGCTCTAGCCATCAAATCACCGATGCTGAATTTGGCGAAAAATGCCGGTCCTTGTCGCTGCATGTGGCCATACAGTTGATTTCTGATGTCAAAAGCGGCGTATATGCCAATACGTCGAATAAGTATTCGACTAATGATCGTGACAACCATCTGGGCGACGACACAGGCGCAAATGGCAAGCGCGGGGTAGACTAATGTAGTCTGTGCGATGGCGATAGATTCTGGCGAGAGAATATCGCCGGTCTCATTCGCGCTTTGGGCCGCCATAATATTATCGATACCCATTTTTACGTAAAGCGGTATCAACGCCTCAAAGATACGCGCACCTAATAGCCCAAACAGGCCAAAGGAAAAAGCCCAGATATGCTGCTTAATATACGGCGTGAGGCGTAATAATACTTTCATTATGTTTCTTTCGTTAAGGCATTTTCACCACGTGACGTTGATGCTTGCACTGCTACGCAGTGACGATAGTGCGAACATAAACTAGGTTATTGCAACAAAAAGTCGTCTGATCTAGGCGGGCTGCGTACGAGCAGAGTCCGATTTTTGCAATCGATTCGCGCTTTCAATACAAACTTTAGTTATTATTGTAAAAGTCAGCTTGAAACTCTGATTTGGTATTTCTCAACCTGACCCTCTGTACTGACGAGAGTGACATCCAATCCTACGGCGAGAGTTGAGAAAAAATCAGAAAAGACTCTGTGTGGTTTGCGGTGTTGAAAGCGCGTAGATAATAACCCGTCTTAGTCAGAATCTCCAGTCGTGTCGTTGGCGGCGCTGTAAACACAAGCATTGAAGTTGCTGCGCTGCGTTTCAATGAAAACATCAACTTTAATCCGAGCTTCAATGGATATATCTCCTAAATCTACGCCCGTTCGCCAATTTCGAACTGAAACCGGCTCTTTATTGCATTTGGCATGGCCTCTGCTCGCAGCGCAACTCGCGCAAATGGGCATGGGTGTCGTCGATACTGTCATGGCCGGACGCATCGGCGCTGACGACCTCGCTGGCGTCTCGCTAGGCGGGTCGGTTATGTGGCCGATGATGATGTTGATTACTGGCGTTCTGCAGGCTGTCACTCCCTCTGTGTCGCAGTTGCGTGGTGCAAACAAATATAACGAGATCGGCGAAGTTATCAGGCAGGCACTGTATATGGCCGCTGTGGGGGCTGTTCTTATCGTACTGATTCTCGTCAACATAGCGCCGTTTTATACGCTGCTGGAAGTTGACCCTGACGCCGTCAAAATCTCTGTTGCCTATCTCAAGATTACGGCTATAGGTATGCCTGCTGTGATGGGCTACTTTGTCCTCCGTTTTCTGTGTGAGGGTATGGGGTATACCCGCCCGGCTATGTTGATAGCGGTATCCGCATTGTTGCTGAAAATCCCACTCAACCTGGTGTTTATCCACGGCTATTTAGGCGCACCAGCGATGGGTGGTGTCGGGTGCGGCGTCGCAACAGCGATAGTGATGTGGTTTGAGTTTTTTGTGATTTGCCTGATTGCCTGCGGCCAACGTTTTGATATCGTTGGCTGGCAAAAGACGTGGTCGGCACCTGAGCTGTCTCGCATTGTGGCGTTATTAAAAATTGGTGCACCTATCGGGGCAACGATGTTTTTCGAAATGGGTATGTTCTCTTTTATCACTATCCTGCTTGGCAGATTTGGCTCTGAGATAATTGCCGCGCACACCATTGCGATGAACCTTGGCGGCCTCACTTTTATGTTTCCCTTAGCATTGGGCATGGCAACAACTATTCGAGTTGGGTTCCATGTTGGGTCTGGAGATTTAGCCGCTGCCCAACTAACAAGCAAAGTGGCTATTTCTCTGACCATTGCTGCCGCTGCATTGCTAGCGGTATTTGTGGTGAGCTTTCGCGCGCACGTTGCCGGCCTTTACTCCAGTGAAGCTCAGGTGCTCGCGCTGGCAACGTCACTGATGGCCTTCGTGGCTGTTTACCAGCTTTTTGACAATGTACAGGCAACCGTCCTGGGTGCGCTGCGAGGATACAAAGATACGCAAGTGCCGATGATGATCACCTTGGTAGGATATTGGCTGGTCGGCATACCTGTGGGTTGTGTACTTGGGTTCGGGTGGATTGGCGAACCCATGGGAGTCTATGGTTTCTGGGTGGCGCTGGTCGTTTCGCTTGCGGTAGTCGCTATCGGTGTTTGCGCTCGACTTGTCTGGTTGGGTCAAAACCCAAACAGGATCGATCGACTATCTGCCTGACAATGGGCTTTTAGGACTTGTGATTTTGGCCCCAGTCATAGATGAGATTAGCAACACACGCGGTGACTTTTTTTGCCGTCGGTATATGCAGAAATTCGTTGGGACCGTGTGCATTTGAATGAGGACCCAGCACTCCCGTTACCACAAATTGCGCCTGTGGTAGTTTGTTTGCCAGAAACTCCATGAAGGGAATGCTGCCACCACACCCCATGGCGATCGCAGGTGCATCGAAATAGGCTTGTGATGCTGACTGTAGTGATTGCTCCAAAACTGGTTTGGTCTCCGGTGCATGCCAACCCGGGTTAGGGGTTTCGAGCTCGAAGCTGACGGCTGTTTTGTAAGGGGAATTTTCCGTTAACAACTTAGTGAGTTCGGTTTTTGCCTGCATCGCGTCGGTGGTCGGCGGTAATCTCAGCGCTATTTTCGCCGTTGTATGCGGCCGTAATACGTTGCCAGCATTGGCCAAATCAGGTATTCCGTCCATGCCGGTCACCTCCATCGAGGCTAGCCAGGTGTTGTTGAGAATCAGCTCAGTGGCATCTTCCGATATAGGGCCGCTTTCACCAGCATAGGTGTACATTGTCTTTAACTCGTCACCAAGCACCTCACCAGCTTTCTCTGCTTCCCTGCGCCGGGCATCGGGAATCTGTTCATTAAGAAATGAAGGCAATATCTCGCCCGTGTTTTCATCTTCCACTCTTGAGATTAATTGCCGCAGCAACCGGAAGCTTGAACCGACGATGCCGCCTGCGGCACCAGAATGCGCGCCTTGTTCAAGTACTTGAACCTTAAGTTCGCCAATCAACATGCCGCGAAGCGATGTGGTAATCCACAGTTGATCGTAATTTCCGCAGGTTGAGTCAAGTGCAATAACAAGGCCCGGCGTACCTATATCCTCTGAAAGTTGTTCCATATAAACAGGCAGATCGGGGCTGCCACTTTCTTCCGAGGCCTCAATAAGTATGACAACCCGCGGAATCTCTACCTGCTGTTCGATAAGGCTCTTGAGCGCAGAGATCGCCGAATAGATTGCATAACCATCGTCTGCGCCGCCGCGGCCATAAAGTTTGTCTGTTTTTCTTACTGGCAACCAAGGTTCGAGATCTTCATACCAGCCGGAAAACTCCGGTTGTTTGTCGATATGACCATAAATTAAAACGGTCTCGTTAATATCACCGGGATATTCCAGTAGCAGGGTGGGGGTTCTACCGGGAAGTTCATGCAGCGTGAGACTCAGACCTGGTACCTGTTGCGATTCTACCCAGCGGGTGACATGGGCGATTGCATCATCCATATAGCCGTTGGACTTCCAGTTTGGATCGAACATAGGAGATTTATTCGGGATACGTATGTATTCGGAGAGGCTCTCGATGATTTGTTCTTCCCAGAACTTTTCTGTTGATTGCCAGATTTGCTCGTTGTTGATGCTCAAGATTTATCCTCACTACCGGGTATTGATTGGGTCGGGTCGGTACGCGCTTGCCCTGACTCATCGTTAAATTCACCATCGATGATGGTTGTGTTCTGCTGGAAGGCACTTTCGTTTGTACGATGAAACGTGCTGTCAAAAGCACCGTCACTGGTGTGAAACATTGAGGCACCATTTTTCATGGTAAACACCCGATTAATCATCCATCTTGCGAAAGGCCGGCGTAACACGGGTATCAGGCAGACAAAACCAAAAGCATCGGTGACAAAACCAGGCGTTAACAGCAGTGCACCGCCAACAATAAGCATGATACCTTCGAGCAACTCGGTTTCGGGCAGCTGGCCCGTGGCCATTTTCTCCTGAACCCGTCGTAGTGTTGCCAAGCCCTCGAGTTTTAATAGCCAAATTCCCACGGTCGCTGTCAGCACAACCATCGCGATCGTCGGAATTGCACCAATCAGGCCGCCGACCTTGATGAGAATAATCATTTCAAGGATAGGCACGGCAACAAACATCAAAAATAATAAACGCATGCCACCATGTTAACAGTCGGCGCCACCAAAATCTTACCCAGAGCTGTTTCTGTGATAGATTTATACGGACGAACGAATCAGCTTTTGCGATGGAAATGTGCGATGGAAATGAAAACAATCAAGTATGAAGTCAGCGAAAAAATCGCGACGATAACACTCGCAAGACCCGCAAGAATGAACGCCTGGACTGGCAGAATGCATACCGAATATCGCTGGGCGTTGTTGCAGGCTGATAACGATCCTGAGGTCAGAGCGATCATTTTGACAGGTGAAGGTCGCGGCTTCTGCGTCGGGGCTGACAGTCAGGCGCTCGAAGGGCATGTCGCCAGAGGAGAATATGATCCAGGTACGCCGGAGGAGATCCCTAAGCCAGGTTTTGGCGTCAGGTCCGAGTTCAATGCAAATTTTGCCTATCACTTTGGTTTATCGAAACCTATTGTGGTTGCGATTAATGGTGCCATTGCGGGTGTAGGACTGGTTTTAGCATGCTACTGTGACATCCGGTTTGCAGCGCCCGGTGTCAAAATGACGACCGCCCACGGCAAGTTGAATTTACCCGCTGAGTATGGGCTTTCTTGGTTGCTTCCGCGGCAAATAGGTCTACCTCGGGCAAACGATCTGCTACTGACCAGTCGGGTGTTCTTGAGTGAAGAAGCAGAACAACTTGGATTGATTAACCGAGTTATTGAAGCAGAGTCACTCCTAAGCGAGACCCGCGCCTATGTGAAGTCGATGATTGATACGGTCTCCCCTGGATCATTAAAAGCAAGCAGGCGGCAGATCTATGCTGACCAGCATCGCAGTGTTGATCAAGCCGTGGCAGAGAGTGAAACGCTGTTACAGGCGATGATGAAACAAAATGATTACCGGGAGGGCGTTGCTGCCTTTCTTGAGAAACGACATCCTGTTTGGACGGATTCTTGAAGCCATTTGGGTGACTATTAATTGGAGAAAAGCATGAGTAGTGCTGCTATACCAGAGAGTGCCATAGACGCGGCACCCTATTATCTGCCCGTGGGCGATGAGGTGGAAATTTTCCTCTCGGCCTATGAGCAACGTTTGCCTGTGTTGTTGAAAGGGCCTACGGGCTGCGGCAAAACCCGCTTCGTTGAATATATGACCTGGCGCCTGTTCCGGGGGGAAGGTGCGTCGGAGGCGCGGCGCGCTGTGACAACACCGTTACAAACTGTTGCCTGTCATGAGGATTTAAGTGCGACTGATTTAGTTGGCCGATTTCTGCTGCAAGGCGAGGAAACAGTCTGGCAAGATGGCCCATTGTCACGCTCGGTCAAAGAGGGGGCAATTTGCTACCTCGATGAGATTGTTGAAGCGAGAAAAGACTCCACAGTGCTCATTCACTCTTTGACCGACCACCGGCGAATTCTACCGGTCGAGAAACAAGGGCTGATTCTTGAAGCTCATGAAGGTTTCCTTCTGGTGATTTCTTATAACCCCGGCTACCAAAATGTACTAAAGGACTTGAAACCCAGCACGCGCCAACGATTTATCGCCATTGATTTTGACTATCCAGGTGAAGAGAAAGAAGCAGAAGTTATTGCCCATGAGAGCGGCGTTGAAACGGGCATTGCGAGATCGCTCGCGTTACTTGGTGCAAAGATCAGAAATTTGAAACATCACGGATTTGACGAAGGCGTCAGCACCCGATTGCTGGTATATGCGGCGCAACTTATTGTCAGTGGTGTCGGTGCTGTCAGATCTTGTGATGTTGCCATCTCCCGGGCTGTATCTGATGACCCTGAAGTCTCACGCGCCATTAGTGAGTTGGTTTCCACGCTGTTCGCCGACGAGTAGCGAGGAGACATGACGGTGACTGATGTCGCTTCAGTGCATGAAGCCCTGGTGAAGCTAAACCAGCACACCGCTGCCAGGTTTGATAAAACTGCAAACGCACTGATTGAGGTGCTTGACGATCAGGACATGTCTGCCTGGTGTGAGTTGGTTTTAAAAATTTCGCAGTCGGGCTGGCATAGCTGGGAGGTACTAAACTACTACCTTGCAGCGGTGCCGGTGTTAATGAGTCTGGGGGACGTGAGCTCACTGTTGCATCGCGGAGCATTTGGTTACGCTTTGCTTGGCAGTTCTACCGAACCTGCCAGTCGATATTTCGATGGCATCGCTAACATTAAACATGAAGCTGCTTTTGACAAGCTCGATGAGGTTGAGCAGACAGGAAACAGACTAAAAGCACAGTTCCCACCAGCATCGGGATTACTCGCAAGCTACTATCAAACCAGTTTTGAGCTTTTAGCCAGAGACGGCAGTGCTAACTTTAGCGAATGGTTAGCGTTAACCGATATCCTTATCGCGAGCGATCGAACGAATTTGACCAAGTTGTATGGTGTTGTACGAGATCTGGATAGCGCACCGGCCTGGGACTCGCTTATTGGTCTGGCAAGCCTGTCCGTCGCTGACCTTCTGGCCTATCTTGGTTGCCACCAACGCTTCTGTGATTTGCAATTAGATGCCCAACATCAACTCGACATCCAGCAGTTACTGATACAGTTCGCCGAACGCGAGCAGACGGCGGTCCTTTGGCTAGAACAACTGAGCTTGTGTTTGCCTGAGTTGAATACTGAGCAACTCGACACTCTCGTTTGGATGACCAGAGCCGCATCGAAGATTGATTTGGCGATAGCGCTGATCGAAGCTATTCACCAACTGCCGCTGACAAACAGAAATGCCCTGCAACCTTGGCTAGCTGAAGGGGTTGATCTATACGCCAGAAATCCTGCCGCAGGTCGTGCTTGGGTGGCGCTGGAATCTGCTCGTTCGAATGAGATGCTAGAGAAGCTTGCAGGTACGGCACTGTTTGCTGATTATCAGCGTGTCCTGCAACTATTCGTCGAGTCTTTCATAGGACGACGACTGGTGGTTCAGGCGCAGGAAACGGGGATCGCTTTTCCCTTTTCCGATGGACTGGTGCTCAGGTTACCGGAAAATATCACCGAATTTGAAACGCAGCCTGAAAATTTTCTGGTCTTTAAAATGATGTTGCTTCATCAGTTAGGGCATTTTGAATTTGGTATATTTGCACCTTCGCAAAGCTCCGGTGGTTCCGATGTAGGCCCACCTTCAAACAGGTCTGTTTCCTATGCTGATGTGAGAAAGTCGTTTGCGGCTTTCAAAAACTACTGGCTTGCAGAACACATTTTTATGGTCGTCGAACATGGTCGGGTTGATTGGCAACTGGCACATCGATACGCTGGCACCAGAAAAGTACTCTCAAAACTGAAAGCAAGAGAACTTGCAAAGCGAGACGCTGGGCCTGAGATTGACAGTTCGGATGCTTGGGTTGCCTTGTCAAAAGAACATGCCTCGATTGCCGCTCTACTCGAATTACTGACAAGAATAACATTGGATCAATCAACGGTTGCGGGTCTAATGACTGAGATCGATCTCGACCTTCGCTTAGCGCTGACGGAAGTGCAAGCGCAAAATGCTGATGTCTCAACGACGCAACGCTGTGCGGAAAAAATATACAAATTAATGATCAGCGCTCATCCGGGTTGTGACCGATTCGGATTCAGAACGCGTTTGCCCGAGGTTGTTGGCTATCGTGGTGCGATAGAACCTGAGCAAGTAATGATTAATTTGCAACTTGCTGAACTTGAAGACGAGGATCTGGAAATCCTCGCGGACAAGTTGGAGGATAATGAGGAAGGCTTGAGTATTATCAGCATGCTGGCTGATGATGATCTGGATGTGGATAAACTTAAACAGGGCGAACTGGATCAGCCAGGGACCCTGTTAACTGATCTGGGTGAACGAGAGGTCGAGCTGGACGAAGAAAATAAGTCCACGGAAGAAAAGGTTGCCGAAGGACTAAAAGCTGCGCTTGAGGGAAGAGTTCGACCGCCACATCAATATGAATTCCAGTACGATGAGTGGGATTTTGTCATCGGTGACTACCGACGAAACTGGTGCACCTTGCACGAATATCGTGTGATGGATGAAGATCCAAGTTACGTTGATGATACGCTCAGTGAAAAAAGCGCCATAGCAGCGGGCGTTCGACGACAACTTAATAAATTGCGCCCGGAAATGCTGGCAAAAGTGAAAGGCGTTGATGACGGTGAAGAGCTAGACATCGAGCGCACGATTGAGCACATCGTAGACAAGCGTGCCGGCGTTGTTACTGAAGATCGAATCTACGTTGAAAAGCAGCGAAAGCAACGCGATGTTGCCGCGCTCTTTTTGCTTGACATGAGCGCGTCAACTGACGATGCAATAACACCAGAAATGTCTAATGCTGAACAGGTTTTCGAAGCCGCCGCAGCGCTATCAGAAAAGTCACTGGGGATTGATGACAACGATTTTCTTCATGACGGTTATATGGGTGATTCGCCTTATCTCACCGACGTGCCCGCGCGAAAGATTATCGACGTGGAAAAAGAAGCAGCGATTCTGATGGCAGAGGCGCTGAAAAATCTCGGAGATCAGTACGCGATTTGTGGATTCTCGGGTTACGGTCGGGATAACGTCGACTTTTACGTTTGCAAAGACTTTGAAGAGTCCTACAGCTTGCAGGCCAAGGGAAAGCTCGGTGGGATAAAAGCTTGTCGTAGTACCAGAATGGGACCTGCCATCCGGCACGCAACAAAGATGCTGGTTGACACGGGTTGCAAAACAAAAGCACTGATTATCATTAGCGACGGATATCCTCAGGACTTTGATTACGGTAAAGATCGCAGTAGTCGTGATTACGGCATCAAAGACACTACCCGGGCATTAGTCGAGGCGCGACAGAAAGATGTTCAAGGTTTTTGCCTGACAGTAGATCAATCAGGACACGATTACCTTCGGGAAATGTGTCCGGATAAACAATACATGGTGATACAGGATGTCACCCAGTTACCTGGCGAGCTCTCAAAAATATACAGGATGATTACCGGTTAATGATTACTCCATTTCATTTGGCGATTCCCGTGAGCGACATTGAAACCGCTCGCGCATTTTATGGTGGTCTACTTGGTTGTGCCGAGGGACGCAGCAGCGATCAATGGGTGGACTTCAACTTATTCGGTCATCAGTTGGTGTGTCATGAGGTCACGTCAAACGCAGCAAATGCAACGCCGACGAACCCTGTTGATGGGCACGATGTGCCCGTGCCGCATTTTGGTGTGGTACTGACAATGGATCGCTGGCGGGAATTAGCGAATAAACTTTCCGCAGCAGAAGTTCAGTTTGTGATTGAGCCCTATATTCGATTTGAGGGTGAGCCCGGGGAGCAGGCGACGATGTTTTTTCGTGATCCAAGTGGCAACGCACTTGAATTTAAAGCGTTCCGTGATATCGAAACGGAACTATTCAGAACAGATTAACCTGATATCTCAGCATAGCGCGCATTCACCGCCAATTGGGACCGATACCATTGGTTTAGATCAGCGCGCCTTAGATGACGATTTTTGACCATTTGCCTTTGCGCCAGATCAGCGCGAATATGATCGAATTCCCCGCTCTGTATCCAAACTGGTGCAGTGACCAGATGCCGAGCAGACCAAAACCCAGATACGGACCAAACAGAAATGCCCCCGGCACTAGCACACACCATTGGGTGACCAGATTGATCCAGGTGACGCGTTTGACGTCGCCCGCACCGTTGAGCAATGTCGCCATCATGTATCCAATGCCATTGAATGCAATCATGATGCCGAGTATGCGTGTGGGGGTAACGGCAAGTGCTCGTGTTTCTGGGTCGTGTATCCAGATTGAGAGAATAGCATCGGGGAACAGCCAGAACGGCATACCCAATATAAACATACCAATGACACCGAGTTTGATGACATCCCATGCCCATTTGGCAGCATCGGCAGGGTTCCTTTCTCCCAACGCGTTACCGACTAAAGTGACCCCGGCGGTTCCTAGTCCCCAGGCGGGTAAACCGACCAAGCCAATAAAATTAACCAGCACGCTGTAACACGCGAGCTCACGGGTGCCGACCATCCCAACAATGCTGTATGTCGCGGTGAGTGCCGCTGTGTCAAAAACCTGTTGCAACCCGGCGGGGATTGCCAAGCGCAAAAGCGCCCGGATCTCGACAATGGTAGGTCGACTGGTGAGAAATCCATATGGCCTGCCAAATTTTAAACCCAGCCGCAGAAACAGCAGACTACCCACAACGGAAGATAGCGCTGTTGCAAGACCTGCGCCTTCAGCACCGAGTTCGGGTGCGCCCAAATTGCCGAAGATAAACATGTAGTTGAACAGAATGTTGGAGAGGTGCATAAGAACGAGTGATGGGATGTAGACCCGGGATTGTCCGAGGCCGTTCCAGAAACCGGTATTTGCTGCGATAAAGCCGATGAAGACCGCCTGCAGAAACAGCCAGCGAATATAGTCCACACCCAGCGCGACGACTTCCGGGTCTGAGTTAATCAGAGGGAATAGCGAGGGGATTGCGACATAGAGCACGGCAGAGCAAATCGGCGCGATAATCGCGACTGTCATCATCGCACCTTGAAGCGGTACGCCACATTCAGCTTCCCTTTTTTCCCCGCGGCGCCGCGAAACGGTGGCCTGAACGGCGATGGAAAATCCATAAACCATGCCGAGATAAATGAACGCTGCGAAGGATGACAAACCTACAGCACCGAGCGCAGCGTCTCCCAAGGACCCGACCATCGCAGTATCGATCAATCCCAGTAGGACGTTTGATATCATGCCGCCGACAATGGGTAAGCCAATGACCAGGATTTCTTTTGTTCTGCTGAGACTTACGAGCACGGGCATTCGTCTGATTAATTTGGCTGCGAGATACTACCAGAGAGTCGTGAGCCTACACATCAAGATGTTGTTGATTGTGATCTAATTATCAGTGTTAGACTGTGCCATTTTTTGGAGTATTAATGGTCGAGTGTCAGGAACATTATCTGGATGTCGGAGGAGTTACGCTCTGCTGGTTTGAATGGGGTCAAAAACGCGAGGGAGAAGATTCGATCTTGCTTGTTCATGCAACCGGCTTTCATGCACGATGCTGGGATAAGACCGTAGCAGGATTAGGTGATCGACATGTCATTGCTATCGATCAGCGCGGCCATGGCAGAAGCGACAATACGCCCTTTGACAAGTGGGACCAGTTTGGTACAGATCTTGTGGGATTTATTACACAGTTGGGTTTATCTAATCTGGTCGGGGTTGGACATTCTATGGGTGGATTTGCACTTGCATTAGCGGCTAGCCAACTTAAAGACGTATTTAGTCAACTCGTATTGTTCGATCCCGTGGTGATGGACCCTGCCGTTTACACGGGAGAAGTCGCTCGCAATACGGGCATGCCTATTGATTCAATAGGGCATCCTGTTGCCCGTCGTCGGAACAGCTTCTCCGGATCCGATGAAATGTTTGATGCATTGAGACCCAAAGGCGGTTACGGCCTCTGGCAGGAAGCCGTCATGCGTGATTACTGCCAATATGGCCTATTACCCGCCGAAGAGGGCGATGGCTATCAACTGGCGTGCCCTCCTGAGTTTGAGGCGAGTGTCTACATGGGAAGCTCCGGAACGAATATTTATGAAGCGATCGCTGAAGTGAAAGTGCCCGTTTTTATTGTCAGGGCGAAGGGGCGTAAACCGGATCAGGTTGAGATGGACTTCAGCCTGTCACCGACCTGGGAACACCTCGCGACACGGTTTCCCCAGGGGCACGATAACTATCGTCCCGACCTGTCTCACTACATTCCGATGCAAGACCCCGAGTTTGCAGCACGCTATATTTTGACCCAGAATAATTAGCGCAAATGTTACGCTAAACTTGGCACCTAAAAATGACCACTTCCGGACGAGAAAACTGATGAAACCTTTACTGGCAGTAACCATGGGAGATCCGGCGGGTATCGGTCCCGAAGTTTGTGTTAAGGCATTATCTCAGGCTGGCGTGCATGACAGTGTGAGACCCTTTGTGATTGGCAATCGATCCAGTCTTGAACAAGCTTTGAATGAAACCGGTGTTGAGTGTGCAATCAGAAAAATCGACGCGCTTGAACGGGTTGAGCCTGCAGCGGGCGTTATCGACGTGCTTGAGCCCACAGCATTCGATTGTGGTTCTATCAATATTGGTCAGGTATCAGCTGCGTGTGGGCATGAGGCGGTGAAGTACTTCGAACATGCTGTTGAGTTGGCGCAACGGGGCGAGATTCAGGGCGTTGTGACCTGTCCCATCAATAAAGAAGCGGTTCATGCAGCTGGTTACCACGGTGACATTGGGCATCAGGAGATACTCGCCCGTATGACCGGTTCAGCATTAACAGCGACCATGCTCATGACACCCGGTTTGAAAGTTGCGCATCTATCGACGCACAAATCACTTGGCGAAGCCGTCGCCTATGTAAAGCGACCCGTGCTCATTGAGAAGTTGAAACTGACCGCCGATTGCCTTTCACGGTGGAGCAGTAAAAAACCGAAAATTGCAGTCGCAGCGCTGAATCCCCATGGCGGCGAAGGTGGCATGCTTGGGCGCGAAGAAATAGAGGAAATTACACCTGCGGTCACTGATTTACAGCAAATGGGTTATGACGTGGTTGGCCCGTACCCCGCAGACTCGGTATTTTATCGGGCTATTGCTGGTGAATTTGATGCCGTCATGGCGCTCTACCACGACCAGGGGCACATCGCGATCAAAGTGCACAACTTTGAAGACAGTATCACAGCAACGATGGGTATTCCCTTCATCAGGACCTCTGTTGATCACGGCACCGCTTTCGATATCGCAGGTAAAAACCTAGCCGACGCCAGCGGTCTGGCACAAGCGCTGGAAGCCGCGGTTCAGATGATTGATGGCAACATGCTGCTTTCCGGGCGTTAAGAAAAAGCGTTGAATATCATTAGCCTCAACTGGACTTATATAGAGTCCTAAACCCTGATGATTAGGCTTCCACGGGTATTTATCTTTGGTACGGAACTTTGATAGGGTAGGGCCTAGCAAAATCCCTTACAGGATAGCGGGAATTACGATGGCAGCAGGGAATTTCAGAACTGAAACCCGAGAGTGGCTAGAAACCAATTGTCCGGAAAGCATGCGTTGCAGCGCGCCGGAAGACCAAATAATTGGTGGTGGCAAAAGACAACAGTACGCGAACCCCGATGCTAAGCGCTGGCTTGACAACATGGCTTCACGCGGCTGGACGGCCCCCATGTGGCCGACGCAATATGGCGGTGGAGGGTTGTCAAAGGAAGAATTCCTGATTCTTCAAGATGAAATGATCAGAATCAATGCCCGCGCGCCGATATCAGGTATGGCTTTCTCGATGATTGGGCCAACACTGCTTGATTACGGCACAGAAGCTCAGAAAGCAGAACATTTACCAAAAATCGTCAGCGGTGAGATCCGCTGGTGTCAAGGATATAGCGAACCTGGCGCTGGTTCCGACCTCGCCAGTTTGCAAACAAAATGCGTTGACGAAGGCGATCACTTTGTCGTTAACGGACAGAAGATTTGGACCAGCGGGGCGAACCATGCAGACTGGATATTTACGCTTGTCAGAACAGACCCACAAGCGCCAAAACATGAGGGCATTAGTTTTGTCCTAATTGATATGGATCAGCCAGGCGTCACGGTTAAGCCGATATTGTTGATCAGTGGGAATTCGCCATTTTGTGAGACTTTCTTCGACGATACGCGGGTTGAAAAGCACAATCTTGTCGGCCAACTCAATCGTGGTTGGGCGGTTGGAAAACGACTTTTGCAGCATGAACGGAGTTCAATCTCCGGGTTAAACAACGGTGGCGCGCGCGGTCGCTACGACGATTTGCGCAGTCTTTCTGAGCTCGCACTTGACTACATTGGTGGCCAGGACGGAAAAATAGCGGATCAGGATTTGCGATCGGAAATCTCAGAGAATATGATGAATCAACGTGCATTTGGACTCACTCAAAAGCGAGCCATGCAAGAAAACGATTCCGGTGGTACACCCACATTTGCAACCTCCATGTTTAAATACTTCGGGACAGAAGTAAGTCAAAAACGATTAGAGTTACAGCTGGAAATAGCGGGTACTCAATCTTTAGGTTGGGAAGGTGAGAGTTTCAATCGTGAAGAGAAGACAATGACGCGAACCTGGCTTCGATCTAAGGCCGGGTCTATCGCAGGAGGTACTTCAGAGGTTCAACTGAATATTATAGCCAAGCGAGTGCTTGGTTTGCCGGACTGATATCAGCAGATATACAAGCAAGAACAAACAGTAATAATTAGAAGTTAACAGTTACATCGACTAGCAGGAGTAAGACCCACATGCCATTGGTATTGAACGAAGAACAAAATATGTTGAAAGACGCAGCGAAAGATTTCTGCTCGAACAGCACGCCCATCACCCAGTTGCGAAAGCTTCGTGATGACAAAGATGAAAATGGCTTCGACAAGGCAACTTGGCAGCAGATGGTTGAACTGGGTTGGGCCGGCATTACCATTCCTGAGGAATTTGGTGGTTTAGGTTTTGGTTTTATGGGCATGGGGGTTGTGCTCGAAGAGTGTGGCCGAACCTTGACTGCTTCACCGCTGTACTCGACCGCGGTCTTGGGCGCAAGCGCGATCATTCATGGTGGCAGTGATGAACAGAAAGGTGGTTTGTTACCTCAAGTGGCCGGTGGTGAAATGCTGCTAGCGCTGGCGGTGGAAGAAACACCACACCACAATCCATACCGAGCAGAAACGAAAGCTGAGAAGGCAGGTGACGGTTACACAGTGACGGGTGACAAGAAGTTTGTACTTGATGGCCATGTCGCCGACAAGCTTGTTGTTGTTGCGCGCACCTCGGGCAATAGCGGTGACCGTGACGGTATTACGCTAATGCTGGTGGACGGCTCTGCTGATGGTGTTAGTGCGACCCGCACAATTATGGCCGATAGTCGAAATGCAGCAAACATTTCCTTTAACGGCGCGGCCGGAGAGATCATTGGCGAAGAAGGCAAAGGCGCAGATATTCTTGACAAGGTACTCGATACGGGTCGTATTTTGCTTTCCGCCGAGATGTTGGGTGGTATTCAGGAATGTTTCGAGCGTACGATTGAATACCTCAAGACAAGAGAGCAGTTTGGTGTGCCAATTGGCTCGTTTCAGGCACTCAAGCACCGTGCCGCAGAGATGTTCTGCGAAATTGAGTTATCGAAGTCTGTCGTATTGGAAGCATTATCTGCACTGGATGCAGATTCGGAAGAAGTTGCTGAGTTGGCAAGTCTAGCGAAGGCTCGTCTAAACGACACGTATAATTTGGTGAGCAGTGAAGGCGTTCAAATGCATGGTGGTATTGGCATGACTGATGAGTATGAGATTGGTTTCTTTATGAAGAGATCAAGAATTTGTGAACATACATTCGGTAACAGTGCTTTTCATCGCGATCGATACGGTGTTTTGCAGGGTTATTAAGCCAAGTCTGCGATCGCTCTAAAGCGTATTGAAACGAAAAAAAGCCCCGCCAGAGCGGGGCTTTTTTATACATAAAATCTTGCTGGGTTGCGCTCGCGCAAGGGCAGGAAGGTACACTTTGATTCCATCAAAAATAGTAGCTGATACTGACAAATAAGTTATCGGGGTTTGAACCATATTCTGAATTGAGTACTGGAGACCCTGTGGTCGTAAGGCTCAGTTTTTTACCGCTGAAATGATAATAGCCCAATCCAATGTAGAGATCCTCTTTGACGTTGTAGTTCAGGGAGGCGGAAAGGTAAGTAGAATGATCATCAAGATTGAATACCCCTTGTATTCCAACTGTCGTCAGGGGAGATAGCTGAATCGATAGCGCTGGAATAATGTAGTTCTCACCGAGGAAGAAAACGCCGCCCTGACTGTAAGGGATCTGATTAATTTGGGTTAGGTAAGTAGCGACATCATCTGAGCCTGCGCCATTATAGTGATACTCAACCGAGGCGAATGTTGACTCGTTGAAGGAATAATCCAACCCCAGTGAGACTCGCCAGTAGTCCCGTATACCGGTGACACTTGCCGCCTCGACCCAGGTGCCAAAATCCCATAGTGCCGTCTGCAAGCCGAAACCAATGAGATTCTGCTCTGCAAACCGGATGACCGTCGCGTGTAAGTCGCTACCTTTTAGGTTTGTTTTAATTTGGCCAAAGGCTGCGGAAGAGGCCGCTTCGCCGTCAGGACCTAGTATCAAACCGAAATCAATTTCCCCAAGCTGGCCCAAGGGCTTTTGGAATCTAACGGCATCAATGCCGGTTCTGTATTCCGTGTTATAGGTTCTGACGTCAAAGGGTAGAAACACATCCGTAGGGTTAATGAATCTAGCAGCGCCAAATGATATCGCCTGTCTTCCTATCGTTAGATCGCCTGCCGAAAAATTAAATTGTAGATTGAATCTGTCAAGATTTTGTTGAATGCGTCTCTTGGAGGTCTCAGTACCTACAGTCGAACTCAGATCGGTCAGTCGATATGCGCCGCCGGAATCAGAGAGGGTGTTGTTACTCACATTCGAGGAGATGGATGAAATGAGCGGGCTGACCTCATAGTGAACTTGCCAGACGGAATCTACCCCCGCGGTTTGGCCAAACCCTTCGAGTGTCAGCCGAAGACTATTTTGACTCTGAAAAGATGAATCCGTTTGCAATAACGGTACATCAATTCGCTCCTGCCAACTGTTGTAGCTCTTGGCGTATCCCGAGAAACTAATTTCTGCCGCTTGCAGATGAGAAGTGAGCGTACCTTGTGTGAGAAGGCTGGTAATTAATAGTATCGACGATTTTAAACAGCAAAAACTGCGTAGCCGGTCGAGCCGCATAGCCATTATCTACTTGAGTTCTTCTTGATCGACCTTGCCGTCTAGCACATGCACTAACCTGCGCGCTCGATCCATGATTTTGTTGTCGTGAGTGGAAAAAATAAACGTCATTCCGCGATCTTCATTCAGTGATTTCATTACTTCCAGAAGCGCAATCCCGGTCTTTGAATCGAGATTTGCGGTTGGTTCGTCCGCAAGAATGATGTCCGGATGTGACGCCATTGCCCTGGCTATGGCTACGCGCTGCTGTTGTCCACCTGATAGGTGTGAGGGACGTCTATCACCCAGCCCCTCAAGTCCGACAACATGTAACATCTCTTTTACGCGTTTTTTGCGCGTTGCAGTATCAACACCCTGGAGCAGCATAATGTACTCGATATTCTCTTCGGCAGAGAGCACAGGAATTAAATTGTAGGATTGAAAAATGAAACCGATATGATCCCTGCGAAAATCCGAGAGAGCAGAACCAGACATTTTTGCTATGTCTGTGCCTGACAATTCGACTGCGCCGCTAGTTGGGTTGTCGAGGCCCCCAATTAAGTTTAGCAATGTGGACTTGCCAGAGCCAGAAGGACCAATAATCGCTGTGAACTCACCGGCCTCAATATTCAAAGAAACATCATCCACAGCCTTGATGATGTTTTCTCCATCCTGAAAGTGACGGCTGAGATTTTGCGTAGTGATAACGGATGACATATAGATTCCTACAGGCTCTTCTGCAACGCTTCCGAGGGAACAATTTTTGCCGCAAAGCGCGCGGGATAAAGTGTCGCCGTGAGCGTGAGTAAAATGACATAAATGGGAAAGTGGGTAAACTGGTTGATCGAAAGCACAGTGGGAATGGCGTTGCTCAATGCAACGCCGGCAAATTCAAATTCCCCCAGAGGTATGCCATTGATTTCGTAGTACAGACCAAGACTGCCACCAACAGCGATACCAAATGCGCAACTGATTAACGCGATAAGAAATCCTTCAAATAATATCAACTGAAGCAATTGCCTAGGTTTTGTGCCTATCGCTTTTGCCACACCAAATTCGTAGATGCGCTCATAGATAGACATGAACATCGAGTTGATGACACCAAGGCTTGCCAGCAAAAACAAAATTGAACCAATAATCACCGAGGAAAAGCCAGACATCTCAAGCACTGAAGTGATTTCTGGGAACAGGCTGCGCCAGTCTAGGGCTTCAATGTCTCCCTGGTTCAGTTCGCTGAGCACCGCCTGCGTGTCGGTCGCGGAAATGTCCGAGTCATGAAAGAGAAGGGCAATTTCATGGCTTGCGTTGCGAATATTGACGACCTCTCGGGCTTTATCAATATTCACAAAAACAAAATTTTCATCAAACTCCCGCATCCCAAAAAAGAAAACACCGGATACTCTGAACAATGCTTGTGAAAGCTCACCGGTATCAGCTTCAGCTAACGTGATGACGATTCTGTCGCCAAGACCGATCTCTAGCAACTCGGCCATAGGCCTGCCAATCAAAATTTCGGTAGGGCTGTCCGAAAGATATTCGCCCTCAACAATTGCTTCTTTGAGCTTGCTGACAGTGGCTTCTTGCTCTCCATCAACGCCATAAACAGCGCCACTGGAAACGTTGTATGATGATGAGATCATACCTGCGGCAATTACTCTGGGACTGTAGGCTTTGACTCTGTCGTCTGCCGCTAGCTGACCTTCGATCGTTGATGAGTTTTCGAGATATAGGTCTATGTCGAGGTTTTCGCGAAACCCTTTTTTATGTATCTGCGCTTCCCCGGAGATGGTTTTGGTCACGCTCTCTACCATGACTTTAATCATGCCGCTGGTAACGGCATCAGCCAGAATGAGTGCAGCTAGACTGAAGCCTATCAGCATGACTGTGAGTATTGTTCTGCGGGTGTTGCGAAAGATATTCCTGAGTGCCAGTTTGTAGGTCAACATCATTTATCCCCTCATCGCTTCGGTCGGTAGCACTCTGGCTGCGCGAATACCGGGAAGTATTGCCACCACTATTGCGAATGAAAGGATAAACAGCATTGGTAAAAGGAATACCTGAAGTGAAAATTCTCCTTTCATGTGTTGAAAAGCAATACCGCCGACATCAACCGGTTCGGGCATTGCGATGCCTACGTTTGCAAACCAGTAGATGATCGGAATCGCCAGCAAGATCCCTACGACGACACTCAAAAAGGCAAGCAGTGTTGTCTCTAGTAAAATCATGACTGTGATGGTTGCTGGCCTGCTGCCAATGGCTTTTAGCACGCCAAACTCATGTGTTCGTTCAAGCACTGACATCAGCACGGTATTGAGTACGCCGATGAAGACAATGAAGACAATAATAAAGAGGCCGAATAGGTTGCCTTCCTTATCCGCTTGCATGGTCTTATAGAAAGTTTCTTCGACGACCATCCATGGACTTACCGAAAATGCCGGTAGCTGGGCTTGAATTGACTGGGTGGCTGCAATGACATCGGCACTGTCGTTAAGCGCAAGCGCGTACTGATGCGACTTGCCGTGCAAGGTAAGAAAGTCATGGGCTGAATTAAGTGGCAAATAGACCGTTGAGCTATCCCAAGAAGACCGACTGCCAACGATAGCGCCGATAATGTAGATGTCGTTGGCAATCGAGCCATCCGCCCCTTGCGAGATTAGAATCAGCTCATCGCCGATGTTCAGTTGTAGCGATGTCGCTGCTCTCACGCCGATCATTGCCTTGAAGTAGCCGTCATCATTCGGTTGGTTGTTGAAGTACACTCCCTGTTTAACCTTGTCGGCAAGTCGACTCGTATTACTTTCAAGGTCAGGGTCAACGCCGACAATTTTTACCGGCGTACTTTCGTTTCCAGCATAAGCTAGGCCCGGTGAAAAAACGCGCTTCGTGTAGCTTCGAACGAATTCAGATTGGTTGAGCACACGTTCAACGGCAGCGTTGTCGTCAATGTTCTTGTGAATTTTTGGGCGGGTAAGATAGTCCTCGGAATGAATCTGAATATCCCCGGTGTGATCCTCCGTGAAAATTTTGATGACATTGCTATAGCTGCCCTCTGTCATAGAAAACGAGAGCACGCAAAGCACATAGCCGCCCGTCATACTCAAGGCCGTTAGAATGGATCGCCGACGTTGACGAAAGATATTTCTAAACGCAAGTTTCCACATTAACATGGGCTAGAACCGCTTTCTTAGATTGCGCAGGCTAAAGATACTGTCGTTAACGCCTGAGGGTGAGAAATCCAGTGCGTCGTAAACGATCACTGTTTTATGACCCTCTTTGTTAAGGGGAATCATTTCCATCACAGAGGGGATCAGGCGTCCCTGAAACATTTTTGGGTCTTTAAAAACCAGTGAACGAATGAGGTCTCCCTTGTCATCATAAAAACCCTGACTCAATGGAATTCTGTCTGCTTTACTGATGGTATATTCAATGCGACCCCAGACAGTGACCGTTTGCGCCCTTGGCGTTAGGTCTATGATGTAAGTATCGTCGGTTTCTGCTAGCTCGAGGTTGTATTCTTCGGTCAGCGTAGTTTGTTTAACTAGGTCATCATTGGTGAAATCGCTGCCCATCCATGATCCCATCATCAGTGAGGGTGGCACTTTGATGACCTTGTTGATCTTCGGTAGATAATTCCACATCTCCTTGTCGATTTTTAGCGTTGAAACGCCTCTTTCTTTTTTAGGAGACAGAATCCGAATGAATGCCTTTTCAGTGCCAAGGTTAATAGATTCCATTTTCATTGAGCGCTTGTAGTATGGCGTTTCGACCCGCATCGTGATTTCTGCCTTGCTGGCATCACCTCGATAGAGTTCCTCCATGTCGTCAATCAGTTTTATGACATCTGTTGCACTGTTGTTGGGGACCGATTCAGCGCACAGTGCGCCGGGAAAAAGAAATATCAGCGGTAATACCAGTCTTTGTATCTTAACCATTATTCGCTTCACCATTTTGTGGTTGTAGAAGTCTATCGTTCATACGTGCAATTTGCAGCTCTAATTGTTTGATCTCTTGCTGTCGATTATTGCTGTGGATTGATATCCAGATGGTCAAAAATATAGCTACCTCGGCAAGCACGCAGATAATAGTAAGCGATGCGTAGGCAATGAGCCCCATCATGCTCTCTTGCTGGAAAAACTGATAGATGGCAAAGATCAGAATCAGTATGGCACCAATCCACTTGCCTACCGCCCAGAGCAGTAAAAATCGGTGTTGCCCGCTGAAAGTCTGCGAAACCTCTTCGACAATTGCAGCAACCTGTCTGGTAAAAGGTATATGCGATTCACGCTGCAGGGCAGCCTTGATGTGCGCATCCAGCTCGCTGTCATCCATGTCTTGATTCAAACTTGACGCCTGCTCCATATCGCTTATGTGTTTGTCGGTGTTATTCGTCATACTGTACCCCAAGGGAGAAGGCTTCTCGTGAATAGGTGGACGACTCACTGCGCTCTGAAAGCCTTCGAAATGCTCCCCTAGCCGTGTGAAGTCGCGATTTTACTGTGCCGCTTGGCAGTTTTAATAACTCAGCGATCTCGTCTACCTCGAGCTCAGAGAGATAGAATAGGGTCAAAATCACCCGCTGGTTCTCGGGCATTTGTGAAAGCACGAGATTGACGAGTTCTTGATGTTCAAGTGAGTCCATACTGTCGCTGGCCTGCATCGAATTAACCTCTAGTCGCTGTGCCGCAGTTACTTTCAGGTGCTTTTGGTGTGTTCGGAGCCCGTTGATGCATTGATTGTGAATGATTTTATAGAACCAAGGACGAAAGCGGGCAGGGTCCCGCAACTTGCGTATTGCCCGGATGCCTGAGATCCATGATTCCTGCACGGCCTCTGCGGCTAACTCTTTTTCACGCGTGACGATCTGCGCGTAACTAAGTGCCGCCGGCTGCCACCTTTTTACCAGCGCCGACACTGCGTCCATATCTCCGGCTCGCACTTTAAGCACGAGCCATTCGTCATAGATTTGGTCGGCTGTTTTAGTCACTATGTATATAGACGGCGCTTACAGAGGTCAGGTTCATTTTAATTTTGATCGCTATTTCCCACACCAGCTAGTGCAAAAATGAAAGCGGACACTTGATAACCAACAGAGGTAGACATGTCATTAATCAAAGAATGCAGAATCGGTCTATTAGGTGCTGCCAGAATAACACCACCGGCGATAATTTTACCGGCCCAAGATAATCCCGCTGCGAAGTTGGTGGCCATTGCCGCCCGGGACAACGAAAGGGCCAAGCGCTTTGCTGCGGAGCACCATGTGAACAGGGTGGTGGAAAGTTACCAGGCGCTAGTCGAAGATGCTGAGTTGGATCTGATCTATAACGCTTTGCCTGCCTCTGAACATTTACCCTGGACGATGAAAGCGCTGGCGGCCGGAAAAAATGTGTTGTGTGAAAAACCTATCGCTTTAAACGCAGATGAGGCGCGGGACATGGTAGAGCTTGCAGCCGCTCAGGGTTGTTTAATGATTGAAGCATTTCACTATCGATACCATCCGGTGATTGCTCGCGTGCTAGAACTTTTGGCCAACAATGCGATAGGTGAAATCAAGCTTATCGAGGGCGTATTTAATGTGGCGATAGAAAACACACAGGATATTCGTTACCAAAAAGCATTGGGTGGCGGTGCGTTGATGGATCTGGGTTGTTATCCCGTACATTGGTTACGAACCTGCATGGGGGCGGAGCCCGAGATCTTATCAGCCAGTGCCAGCGTCACTGATTCAGACGTCGATATCTCCCTCTCGGGTGAGATGGTCTTTCCGAGCGGCGCAGTGGGGCGGATCGCCTGCTCGATGGCGCCAGGGCTAAAAATGGAGAACGTACTGAGAATTCAGGGTACTGATGGGTCGCTTGAAGTGATCAATCCACTGGTGCCTCACTTTGGCTACAAAATGACGTTGCGACAACGTCCTCAGCACGAAGATCAGCAAGGAGACCTCAAGCAAGATATTAGAGTCACTGGCAAATCGACTTACCATCATCAACTGGATGCCGTTGTTGAATTGATGTCCGGGCAGGGGACTCAGATAACTGGCGGGCAGGACTGCGTGAATAATATGCGCGCGATTGATTCTCTTTATCGGGCGGCAGGTGTTTCTGAGTTTCGCAGAAATTAAGCAGCAGTGTTGCTCACAAAGTTCGCACAAAACGCGACTTTGAGTTTGCTAAACTTTGGCGCTTTTGGAGGATGCATAGGCGTATGTATCCTGCGTAACCGGATACTGGAGTCCCCTGATGACTATTAAAGCAACCACCTTAAGTTCCATCATTGTCACACTGAGCATGCTATTTGCGACATCAACTACCTTGGCGCAGAGCTTATGGTCTTCGGAGGTTGAGCTTGGTGCGGTATTTACTTCTGGAAATACGGATGAGCAAAACATCAAATTTCGCGGTCAGGCAGTACGTGATTCAGAGCAATGGCAGCATAAGGTCTACCTTGATACGCTGAACTCCTCCAAAAATGACGTCAAAAGCGCTCAAAAGTCCTACTTGTTCTACCAGGGAGATTATAAATTGCAAGTCGGCTCATTGTTTGGGCGAGCGTCCTACGAGAACGACAAGTTTAACGGCTATGATTATCAAGCTGAATTTACCGTTGGATACTCGCGTCCTCTGTACGATAATGGACCTCACAAACTGAGTGGGGATGCCGGTTTAGGTTATAGAATTTCCGAAGTAATGACCGGCGTCAGTGAAAATGAAGCAATCGTGCGTCTCGCGCTGGACTATGTCTGGGACATCAATGAAAACGCCCAGTTTAAACAGCTGTTGAGCACAGAAATTGGCAGTGACACGACTATTTCGCGATCCGAGTCTTCCGTCAGTGCCAATATCGCGGGTGATCTGGCGATGAAATTTTCAATTAGCGTGAAAAATAATTCAGATGTACCTCTTGGCACAGAGAAAACAGACACAGAAAGTGCAGTGACACTCGTTTATAAGTTTTAATTGCGATAAAAGGACCCTTATCAATGTTCGAAATCAAACCAATCGAAGAGCAGGACTTTGATGAGATTCTGGCATTGAATGAGTCCAATGTGCCTCATGTGAACTCGATAGACCGGAATGAATTGAAAAGCCTTGGTGAACAATCAAGCGCCTTCATCAAGGTAGTGGAAGCGGGCCAATTGGCGGGACTGGTGATTGCGCTGGCACCGGGACAGGCCTATCAGTCCATGAACTATCGCTGGTTCTCTGAAAACTTTGACCAGTTTTTGTACATAGATAGAATTATGGTCAGTCCGAATTTTCGCCGCCGTGGAGTGGCGACGCTGATATACGATGAATTGGGCCAAGTATGCCAACAGGCCGGGTTGCAACGCCTCACCTGTGAAGTGAATATCATGCCACCAAATCCAGGCTCGCTTGCCCTGCATGAATCGATCGGTTTCATTCAGGCAGGCACCCAGAAAACGGATGGTGGCAAAAAAGAAGTCTCTCTCCTGGTGAAAGAAGCACGCTAAGAGGACTTTAAGTATGTTTCTTAAGCTATTGATTTTAATCAAAATAGTGCTACTTCTTTCTGTGTCTACACCGAGTTTCCAAATCTGCACATTCATCATTTAGCAAAATCTGTAGTTTCAGAATGTGGGTTTGGGGATGTAGGCATCAGGATTACATTATGTGCTTTAATAAAATCGCTTAAGTAACTAATAAATAACAAGAATTATGTTTTTTAAAGTGCTCACTTGACGATATCGTCCACACATCACGCAGGGCTAACCGAGATTAACGCAGAAACGCACCACACTAGACAAGCTGCCTGACTTGAGTGCATCAAGTCAATTGGCGCCGATACCCCAATCATTTAGCATCCACTGACACCTTCGGTAGGCTAATACATGTTAGGAGAATAGAAGATGGCATCCAATACAGCACCGACGATGTGGTTGCGACAAGTCGCGTTGGTGGCAAAAGCGCGGGATCCTGTTCGTCACGAGATCTTTGAATTATTTGGACTCAATTCAGACTTTGAAGACGAAGGCGTTTCCGTTTTTGGCCTGCATAATTCGGTGATGACCATCGGCGACACATTTCTGGAAATTGTGGCACCTACGCAAGCCGATACAACAGCGGGTCGGCTGCTCGAGCGGATGGGTGGCGACGGCGGTTATATGATTCTCGTGCAAACTGATGATATCGACTTTTTCCGATCACACACAGAAAAGCTGGGCGTGCGTAAAATTTGGCAGGCAGACAGGGAGAACGTAAAAGCATTCCATATGCACCCGAAAGATCTGGGCGCAACCATTGTTTCCATAGACTGGATGGCACCGCAAGAGGAATGGGAATGGGCAGGGGCTGGCTGGCAATCCAGAGGCTCGAAATATGTTGATAAAATTACGGCGGTTGATGTGCAATGCCATGACCAGTTAACAACCGCCAGGCATTGGGCAACGGTATTGAATCAACCGGTGCAATTGGAGGGGGATATTCACGTCATGCGCATGGGAGCGGGTAAGGTGAATTTTGTTGAGGCGCTTGATGACAGAGGTGAAGGTGTCTGCGGCATTGAATTCAGGGTCCGTGACTGGGGAGCAATTAAAGCCAAGGCCGAAATGCTGGGACTCAACTGGCAGGGTAATGAGTTAATGGTGGCTGGCACCCGTTTCCGTTTTGTAGATGCTGACTAGCCTTGCCTGGTGATATTGTTTCCTGCAGTCGGAGCGAAAAGGGCTACGCCGTTGGCGCTTCAATGAAAAGCAGCCTAGTCGGAGAGGGTAATAAGGATGTTGTTTTTAATTGGTGAGCGAGTCAGCAGCAAATCGGAGATTGCAGGATCTAGGTTCTGTGCTGTTTGTGGTGATACTGAACAATTCAGCCATGTGACTGAAACCAACTACTTTTGCCTATTCGGTTTTCCTTTACTGCCGATAGATAAGCTGTCCGACTACTATTGTTGTAGTCGGTGCAGTAACGCCTATCAAGACCTTGTTGCTGAAGCGCCTTCCTGCGTGCCAGTTCTCCAGCGAACATTGAGCTACATTCAGTTAGGATACGGCCAAAGCCAGCAAAAAGCGCTTGTTCAGGACATCAGCCGGAAACTCTGCGGGTTCGACTATTCTCAAGAAGAGATGCGCAAAGCCGCTTTCCAGCTAGAAACCGGTGATTCCCAGTACTTGGAATACCTGCGACAGGCATCATCCCGGATGAACAGCCAAGGCAAAGTGCAGATTATTGAAGCCGCTTTCCTGATGACCTACGTGTGTTGCGAAATTCAATATGAAGATCGGTTGCGGGTTAATTTGATTGGCAATGCCTTAGGCGTTTCACTCGAATTTGTTGAGTACGCCGTGCAAAGAGTCAGACAAAACAACTACTACGGCGTTCGTCGCTTGGTACCCATCAAGAACTGAATATTGACAACTAGTGATCAAATCAGGACACTTTGTCCTTTGTCTTCTCACGTCGTTCACGACTTATGTATGCTAACACCAGTTTAGACAATCGTGCTGTTCCCATGGCGCAGATCCTGAATTCCGTGCAGGCTTTGGCTGCCAGAGGGTTCACGCAGGAACAGGCATTGGTTGGCACCGGTTTGGTGCCGTCAGACCTTGATAATCTTGACCTGAGGGTAAGCTATCGCCAGAGAATCCAACAGCTCGGCAACATGCTAGCGCTGATTGGTGACAACGGTTTTTGGCTCGACTACCCAAATGAAGTCTCTATCTCTGACTACGGTTTGCTTGGGTACGCGATGATGAGTAGCGCAACTCTCGATAAAGCTGTTCAGATCGGCGTGAAATATCATCGAATGGCAGGCTCATTATTCAATTTGGCTTTCCTTCGAGCAGATCAGTTAGATGAAGAGGGTTCGTGTGCTTTGAGTTGCTATTCAGAGCGCTCGCAAGCAGTGCTGCGACTGGATAACGTATTGGCAGAAGGCGAAGTGGGTCAGTATGTTGCGGAATCGCTATTCGTAGATTTAACGCCTCTGATCAGCCTGTTGCTGGGTAAATCTTTTCAACCCTTAGAAGTGCATTTTAGTTATGCCAAGCCTGAATATGCTTCTCGCTACGAGCGGGCATTTGGTTGCCCCGTTTACTTTAATCAACCTTTCTCTGAATTCCATTTTGATGCCGCACTGTTAACTCACCAATTGGCAGAGGCGGACTCGAGTACGGCTCAGACCTGTGAAGAAAGCTGTCGGAAAGTCCTGAACCAATTGGATATAGGCGTTGACATCATTTCTAACATTTGCCACCTGTTGTTAAGTACGCCGGGTGAGTTTCCAAAGCTTGACGCGATTGCAAATAAGCTGTCTATCGGTACGCGAACACTTCGACGGCGACTCAAGGGGCTGGGCACGAGCTATCAAAAAATACTTGATGATGTAAAGAAAGAACTGGCTATTGAGTATCTGCAGACGACCACATTAAGCGTGCAGGAGATTTCTGATTTGTTGGGATACTCGGAGGTGACCAATTTTCGGCGTGCATTTGTCAAGTGGGTACAACTATCACCTTATCAGTACAGAAAAAAAATAGAAGCGAGTGAGGGAGCAAAAGCGCAGGAAACTGACACAGGCAGTGTAGTCGACACCCTGTAACCTTGTTGTCACGCAAGCATGCCTGAAACTAGATGATCCGGTTTCAGTGTAAGATACGGAAATGTCATATCCTATCGCGGTAAACAGTGCGTAGACCTTTTCGTACAGGTTGGCTGAGAGACAGAGAATTTTATATTGCCTGAATTCGGTGTACAGTAAGGCTATCGCCGATTGACACTCGACGTCTTCGTAAATTTAACGGCTCATTTCCAGAAACTACTGCGAGACCGATATGCCATCAGAACCCATAAAGTATATTGATCGAACCCGGGCGTTTTATGCTGCTCAGGACTTCAGACCCTATAACTATGCGCATCATGATTCGACGCCTTTCCATCGCTTGCGAAAGCCGTTGGCGGAATGTCGGGTTGCGATCGTCCTGACTGCGGTGACGAACGGTGATATTCCAAAGAACTTGCGCGGCGCTGAATCGCACGCGATTGCCGATGTACCGGAAAAGTTCAGAACTGATGAGCTTTCCTGGGACAAGGTGACAACCCACACCGATGATCGCCAGTCATTTTTTCCGCTCGAGGTGCTGCAGTCGCTTGAGTCTGAGCGCATGATAGGATCCCTCGCACCTCGTTATCATTTTGTCCCAACGGAATATAGCCAACGTAACACCCGTGAGAATGATGCACCGGCACTCGTCGATGCGTGTATTGAAGACGAAGTGGATATCGCACTATTGATACCATTGTGACCCATTTGCCATCAGACCGTCAGTTTGACGGCCAGAACAATGGAAGAGGCGGGTATCGCTACCGTGGTGATTGGTTCAGCCTGGGATATTGTGACCCACTGTGGTGTGCCGAGGTATTTGCATAACGACCTACCTTTAGGAAATCCGTTAGGTAAACCCTACGACAGTGCCAGTCAGCGAGGGTCGGTCATTGCCGCGCTCGAGATGGTGGTAGATGCCGAAGAACCGGTCGCTACGCAGTCTGATCTGAAATGGCAGCAAGATGGTGACGAAAGCTGGAAAGAAAACTACATGCGCATCACCGAGGCTGATCTTGCCAACTTGAAAAAAGCCGGTGAAGACAACAGGGCACAGCGACTGGCAGCCAAAAAGGCGGGTATGACGCGAGGCCAGACTTAGCCAGAAGCTATGGCTAAACCTGCTCGTTTGCGCCGGCGCCACCTGACGCTTGCCTTGAGTCCAGTTCTTCGCGAATTTTCTCATATTCTGCTTCATTCAATGAGAAGCGTGAAAAAATCAGCGCGCCAATGCTGTAACAAACCAAGGGGAATATGGCATAGAGCGTTAACAGTGCTGTTTTTGCGCTCTCCGTTTGTGCCACGTTTGGCTCGAACCCTGATGCGCTGAGCACAAAACCCGTCAACATCAAGGTAAAACCAGTCGCTGATTTGAAGACCAGATTCCACGCCGCAAAGTAGGTTCCCTCTTTACGCTTGCCTGTTTGCACCTCATCGTAATCTATGATGTCTGACTGGATCGACGGTGCCACAACGGCACCGCTGCCAGCGCCCAAGCCGCAGATGAAGGCGAGCACAAAAATATGAACAACGGCACCTTCTGTTAGAAAGAACATGCCGCCAAAACCAAAAGCGGTCACGAACATCGAAAACATCCACATCGCTTTTTTGCCGACCCTTTTTGAGATTGGAATCCATAGAGGTACCGAGGCAATGGAAGGTACAAGATAGGCTAGGATGTAAAACACCGTGTGCTCAGGTCGACCGACGACATATTCTGCAATATACGGCGTTAAAATTCCGATGGTAGCGCCACCGCTACTTTCGATCAGGAACACAACAAGCAATAGTTTCGCATGCTTATTTTTCCAAACGTCCGAAAAAGCGGTAATCGGGTTTGTTTCACCGCGTCCTTGAAACTCTGGGCGTTCGCGAATACTAAAAGCCATCCAAGCGATTAACACGGCCGTAGTGACACCTGCGATTAACGTGATGTTATAAGCAACTTCTCTTGGTGAATCACTTCTGATCAACAGAAACATACCCACCAGTGCAAGCAGTGAGCCCGTATTCCATAGCATATGGCGCCAACCAAAAATTTTGGTACGTTCATGGTAGTTAAGTGAAAGCTCGGCGCCGAGCGAGGTGTGTGGCACGACAAAAATAGTCATGGAGGTGTAAAACATCAATACTGCAGCACCCATCCAGAGGTTTACATGCCATCCAGTAAATGAGGGTGGTGGGTTCCACATCATATAAAACGATGCGACGACGGGAATAATGGACGCAAAAATCCAGGACTTTCGCCGACCTGATTTCAGTGTTGTTCGATCGGAGAAATAACCCGCCAGCGGATCAGTGACCGCATCCCATATCCTCGAAACACCAAAGATGATGCCCATGATTGCCGGTGAAATGAGCAGCACGTCGGTTGAGAATTTCATCAAGTAAAGGGCAACGATGAAAAACATGAAACCGACGCCAATTGTTGGCAGGTTGTAATTGATAATGGATTGGAGTGATAGGGGTGCTTCTTTCAATTCTTCGTTGGTTGTACTCATTAGTTACTTTTTACCGCCTTCGATTCAGGTAGCGAATACTCGCCGACCCCTAGCCAATCTGACATGCCGCCTCCATAGGTCCATCTGTTTAAACCAAAACCGATAAGGCCCATCGCTATATTCGACACACATGTTGCTACAAATATGCCGGTTACTCCCAAAAGGGATTCCCCAATATAAGCTAATGGAACATAAATAACGAACATTCGTACCACTGACATGGATGTTGAAATCAAAGGCCTGCCCAGAGAGTTAAATGTCGCGCTTGACATCATTAATACACCCCATGCGCCATAGCTAAAAGGTACGAGGGTCAAGTAAAGTTTTGTATATTCGGTGACAAGGGGGTCATCATCGAACAAGGCACCGATGCTATCGCTGAATAGAAAGAAAATGATTGCAACAAATAGCCCCCACAACATCGCCCACAAGAATGAGACTAACATGCCCTGGTTTGCTCTTGCCTTTTCTCCTGCGCCGCAGTTTTGACCCACAAAAGGACCAATGCTGGCGGATAACGCAAATAATGGAATCACAGACAAAGCTTCAACACGCGAAGCGATGCCAAACCCGGCAACTGCCTCTTTGCCATAGCCGGCGAGCAGACTGACAATGATCGCCGTTGAGATTGGGCCGATGAGGTTGGTCGCTGTCGCAGGTAGGCCGACTGCGAGGATAGACCGCCAAGAATGCAAAACACCAGCGAGGGTTCGCTGGCCAAAGTCGATGAGATCTTCCTGTTTTATCAGAATATAGAAAGTAGCAGCGCATAGCACAATCCGTGAGATGAAAACTGCCCAGGCTGCACCCTCCAACCCCAGGGCGGGTAAACCAAACCAGCCAAAAATAAAGATTGGGTCGAGGATGGCCTGCAGTGCAGCGCCGGAAACCATTATGGTTCCGGAAATTCTCGCGTCTCCCGTGGCGCGTAAAGCATTAGCACCCATCGACGGAAGCGAGAAAAATATCAATGCGATGTACCAAATCTGCATATAGCCGACGATATGGTGCAACGTATCTTCATCGGCCCCCATCAACCGAAATAATGGCTCAATGCTGAAATAACCAATCACCGAAGTCACCAGCATCACCACAGCAAGTAAACCCAGACCATCGGTCGTGAGCCGTTTCACCTGATCGTGATCACCGCCACCGACGGTACGTGCAAGTACGGAGGATAAACCAATAGAAATACCGAGAGACAGGGAGCCAAGCGCGCCTGTGACGGCAAACGTAAAGCTGTAGGCCGCAAGTTCATTCGTGCCAACCAGTCCAAGCAGGTAGGTCTCAAATAGTGCGGCCGCGAGATTGGAAGTGATGCCCAAAATCATCGGTAAAACGAGTCCCATCAGTCCTGCGCTAATGGTGCCTCTAGTAAGTTTCGCGGGTGCCACCATTTAGATTAGACCGGTGCCAAACGTTCTAAACGGGGATTTCTTGGCGCAGGAAATTGGGTCGCGATGATCTCAAGTAAGAACTGCTGAATTGTTGAGTGTGCTGGCGTATTCCATAGATTAACCCTTTGTTCCGGATCATCTTTCATGTTGTACAACTCGCCCTCATCGCCATCGTAAACCGCACTTTTCCCGTAGCTGGTGCAGAGCCATCCAGATTTGTGGTAAACACTTTTCAGATGCATATCAATTGGGCCGTGTTCTGAGTCCCATTCCGTCAGCACAAATTCACGTCCCTGGTCCTCAGCATGCGCATCAGACCGCGGCAGTGGTTTGCCTTCTGTCCAGTCAGGTTCAGGAATGCCCGCGATGTCGCAAAAAGTACTTGCCAGATCCACGTGACCAACTGGCAGAGTAACGGTTTCTCCAGGTGTGTTGTTGTGCTCCGCAGGCGACCAGATAAAGGGAAGTCGCATGAGTGCATCAACGTGATACGGACCCTTGAACAACAGTCCGAAGTCACCCTGAAATTCACCATGGTCAGTGGTAAATATGATGTCTGTATTTTTATCCCAACCTTTCTCCCGCAGCCAATCAATCACTTGTCCACAGGCTTCATCGATCAGTTCATTTTCGATATGGGTCATGGCATTAATTTCTCGCACCTGATCCGCTGTCATCTCTTGCGGGATGAATTCTCGAGGCGATTCAAGGTTCGTCCAGAGGCTACCTTCGTAGTACCCCAGCCAATGTTTTGGTTTTGTTGAAAGCAACGTGCGTATCTCTTCGCGGTTTTCTGAATACAGCGAAGGCAGCGGCAAGTCGCGCCAGTTGATACGGGAAATTTCCGAAGCCGGTGGGTCCCATGGGTGATGTGGATCCGGAAAGCTCATCCAGCAAAACCAAGGGGTATCTTCCTGTTGTTCTTCGAGCCAGTTTAATGTTCGATCAGCAACCCAATCGGTGTGGTATAGCGCCCGAGGTACATCTGTCGGCCACACTTGGGGTGCTTGTGTGTCGCCAGCGCCCATGGTGTTTTGGCCTTTCTCGGTTACCATTGGATAGAACTTAGATTTTTCGAGTTTGTGTTCAGACTCCATCCAGCGATCGTAGTGGCTGTGGCCCTCAAAAAAGTGATTGGCAAGTTCCATCCTGTCAAAGCCGCGGTGGGGACCGTTATTATTTTCAAGTGCCATTCGGTTCTCGAAGAAATCCTTCGGTCGACCAAGCCATGGTTCAAAATGTGCTTTGCCTAGCAGGGCTGTATTGTAGCCGTGATCTTTTAACCAGTGAGCAATCGTAGGGGTGTTTTCAGGCATTGAAACGCCATTCATCCAGACGCCGTGACTTGAAACATGTTGTCCTGTCATGATCGTCGCGCGGGCGGGCATGCATACCACATGTTGGTTGTGGGCTCGATGATAATTAATGCCTTTGCTGGCAAGCTCATCAATATGCGGCGTTTTAGCGAATTTACCACCGTTGCAGCCTAACGCGTCAAAACGCATCTGATCAGTGGTGATAAACAGGATGTTTCTTTTGGTCGGCAATGCTCACTCCGTGCTGATCAGGACTTACCTTTTAACAGGATGCTAGATCGATTTTGGCTACAGCAGATGCCGAGGAGTCTACACTAAGCACCGACTTGAATGTTGAATAAGTTACATGGCCTGCGGACAATAAAAAGCCCAACGGGTCCCATGCAAACACGCATGAACAAGACGCGAAGTCGGGCGGTTTTTATGCCAATAATCAGTGCCCAAAAAAATAGGCGGTATCTCTGGCTTTAGCTATTTTTTTGCATGTAATTTTACGGGTAAATGCGCGTAACCTTTAACAAATGAAGAATTCACCATTTCCTCTTGTCCGACAACTTCAACCTGTTCGAAGCGTACAAGAATTTCTTCCCAGAGAATCCTGAGTTGCATTTCCGCAAGTCTGTTACCCATACAGCGGTGTATACCGAAACCGAAAGATAAGTGCTGGCGGGCTTTTGGTCTGTCGATAATAAAGTCATCGGCGCGGTCAATAACGCTACTGTCCCTGTTACCGGAGACGTACCACATAAGGATCTTGTCTCCAGCGTTTATTTTTTTGCCGCCAAGCTCAGTGTCCTGCGTTGCCGTTCTTCTCATATAGGCGAGGGGCGTTTGGTACCTAATAATTTCGGCAACCATATTCGGTATGAGACTGGGATCAGCGCGCAACTTGTCATATTCGGCGGGGTTTTCGTTCAAAAACTTCACCCCACCAGTGATAGAGTTTCTGGTCGTGTCGTTACCGCCAACGATCAGCAGTATCAGATTGCCGAGGTATTCCATCGGGTCCATGTTTTTTGTAGATTCGCCATGCGCCAGCATTGAAATCAGATCAGAACCCACTACTTCGCTGTTCACTCGCTCATTCCAAAGTCTGGTGAAGTATTCGAGACACTCGATAAGTTCAGCGCGTCTTTCATCTTCGCTGTCAACAATGCCTGACTCTTCGTCTGCGGTGGCTACGTCGGACCAGCGGGTTAGCTTGCGTCGGTCTTCAAAGGGAAAGTCAAACAAGGTCGCGAGCATTTGAGTGGTCAGTTCGATTGAAACTTTATCGACCCAATCAAATTCTTCATCCAGCGGAAGAGAATCGAGGATGTTTTGAACGCGTGCTCTGATCGTTGATTCTAGCTTGGCCAAATTAGTCGGAGCGACAACGCCACTGACTTCCTTTCTCTGGTTGTCGTGCTTAGGGCGATCCATCGCGATGAACATCGGCAGTGTAAAGTCTTCGTCCTGATCAGCGACGGTGATTGAGCCTTCAGAAGAGAAAAGCTCTGGCGTCGTGTCGACGTACATAATGTCTCTGTAGGTAGTCACGTTCCAAAATTTACCCTCAACCTCATGTTCCTGCAGATGCACAGGGTCCTCCTTGCGCAGACGTTCGAAGAAACCGACGTGATGGTCGTGGTGGAATATGTCCTGACGAATCATGTCGTATTCTTCCAGCGGAATCGCGTAGGGGTCGGGAGTCAACAATGGGGTTAGTGCTTCACTCATGTTTTGCCTCTGTTTTTGATATCGGTGCTATAGACAAAAAACAGAGTACCGAACTATCCGCAGAAACACATCATCAGAAATGGCCACATATTGTTGGTGGGTTTATTAACCGGCAGGGTTTATTTAGAAGGGTTCATTTATCAGTCACATGAATACGTTACAGGTGGTAATATGCGCAACAATCTCATTCAGTCAAAAATAGCGGTATTAACTTGGAACTTACAGGCCCCCCGATGATAACCAAGGCAGACAATCCGCTGGATTCTCTTGCCGGTGTTGAGCTATCGGCTATTTCAAAAGCGTATTTCGAAATTGCTCATCTGAAGCATATGTTTCGCCAGGGATGGTTGAAGCGCGAGATCAGCCAGTCGATTTGTGAATCTGTTGCAGAGCACTCGTTTGGTGTTGCGATGCTTTGTTTACTGCTGTTGCCGCAGAGACCTGAACTCGATGCACTAAAAGTGATCAGGTTTGCACTTATTCATGATCTTGGCGAGGTCTATGTGGGGGACATAACCCCTCAGGATGGTGTGGCGAAAGCCGACAAAGACAAGATGGAAGCAGCCGCTGTGCTGCAAATCCTTGGAAAACTTGAACACGCAGAGGGATTGATTTCAAGTTGGCACGAATATGAAGTCCAGCAATGTGCAGAAGCACAGTTTGTGAAGGAGATTGATCGTCTGGAACTCGTTTTTCAGACTGCGATTTATCAACAAAACGCCGACCTGAATGGTGCTGAGTTCTATCGTGGGGTCAGCTCGGTGATTAAATCTGCACCGATGCTTGAGGAATTTGAAGCGCTGAGAGCGGTCTTTGACCCTGCGGTATAGTGGCGGCAAACGGAACGCTTTAATTTGATATTGAGATCCTGCCGGCCTCATCGGCGCATTTCTGCGCTTTTTTACGAAAGATTCCACAAAATCAGTGCTTTAAAGCCCAATCCCAATTTACCCGGAAGCGCATTTCTACTAAAGTAGCGCTCCCGATTTCAGTGTTTGGAAGAACCGATGACGAACTACTTTAATACGCTTTCTCTGCGTGAACAGCTTGCCCAGCTTGGTAAGTGTGAATTTATGGATGCGACCGAATTCGAAGATGGTGTCGACTATCTGCGTGGCAAGAAGCTGGTCGTCATTGGCTGCGGTGCTCAGGGGCTAAATCAGGGCCTAAATCTTCGCGATAGCGGTTTGGACGTGTCATATACACTGCGAGCGTCTGCAATAGAGGAACAGCGTCAGTCCTGGAAAAATGCGACCGAAAATGGCTTTACCGTTGGTACCTATGAAGCATTGATTCCCACAGCAGATGTTGTACTGAACCTCACGCCGGATAAGCAACATACCGCGGTAGTTAACGAAGTCGTTCCCCTAATGAAACAGAATTCGTGCCTTGCCTACTCACATGGTTTTAACATCGTGGAAGAGGGCATGAAGGTGCGTGAAGATATCACGGTCATTATGGTCGCACCTAAATGTCCAGGCACTGAAGTACGTGAGGAATATAAGCGGGGCTTTGGTGTACCGACACTCATTGCTGTTCATGAAGACAACGATCCAAGAGGCGAGGGTCTGGCGATAGCAAAGGCTTATGCTGCTGGGACCGGAGGTCACAAGGCGGGCGTGTTGATGTCTTCCTTTATTGCTGAGGTTAAGTCTGACCTGATGGGAGAGCAAACCATCCTCTGCGGAATGCTGCAGACAGGCTCGTTGCTTTGTTTCGACAAAATGGTCGAGAAAGGGCTGAGTGCTGGTTATGCGGCCAAGCTGATTCAATACGGTTGGGAAACTGTCACCGAAGCGCTGAAGCACGGTGGTGTGACCAATATGATGGATCGACTGTCTAACCCAGCGAAAATTAAAGCCTTCGAACTCGCTGATGAAATGAAAGACATTATGCGCCCGCTCTATCAAAAGCATATGGACGACATCATGAGCGGTGCTTTTTCAGAAGGTATGATGGCTGATTGGGCCAAAGATGACGAAAAGCTGTTGGGCTGGCGGCAGGAAACCGCCGAAACTGGTTTTGAGACAACCGACGTGACTGACCAGGATATTCCCGAGCAAGAATACTTTGATCACGGCACTTTGATGGTCGCCATGGTCAAAGCCGGTGTCGAGCTAGCCTACGAAACAATGACCGCTGCTGGTATCAAGGATGAGAGCGCGTACTACGAGTCTTTGCACGAAACACCGTTGATTGCCAATACCATCGCACGTAAGAAACTGTTTGATATGAACAGCACAATTTCTGATACCGCCGAGTATGGCTGTTACTTGTATAACAATGCTTGTCTGCCACTCTTGGCTGATTTCATGAAAGACATCGATGTTGATGTCATTGGCCGCGGGCTGGGCCTGAATGACCTGGGCGTCGATAATCAGAGATTGATTGAAGTGAATGCCGTTGTCAGGTCCCACAGTGTCGAGCAAATCGGTGCCACCCTGCGTGGTTACATGAGCGCAATGAAAAGGATCGTGTGAACCCGAACGAACCTGCACAATCGAATAACTCATCCGTCAAGCCTGATATTATTTTTGATGCCTGTACGATTCAGTTTAATGAACAATTTAAACTGAATCGTGTTTCGTGGCGAATTGCCTCGGATGATTGTTGGGTGATTGTGGGCGGTAACGGCGCCGGAAAATCGGCGCTTGCGGCAACGTTTCTGGGTGAAGGTGAGCACTTGAGTGGCTCGATTCATAACGCCCCACCGATTGAGAGCGTTCAGGCCGTCTCCTTTGAAGTGCAATCCAAACTCATCGATCAGGAGCGTCTGGAAGACGATAGTCGTATTCTCGACGTCATTGATGAGGGCTCAACTGCTGCAGAAATTCTTCAGCGAGGCGATTGTGACACGACCTTGCTGCCAGCGCTTGTCGAGCGCTTCGGTCTGCAGGCGCTCTTAGATAGAAGCTTCAGCAAGCTTTCTACCGGAGAAACCAGAAAGTTACTGTTAGTGCGTGCGCTGGCAAGTCATCCTGAACTATTAATTCTAGATGAACCCTTTGATGGTCTTGATGTTGACACCACGGCTGCGCTGGCGACCGAGCTGGCGCAACGCGCAACGTCACAGGCAATGTTGCTGGTGCTGAACCGTTGGGACGAGATCCCTGAATTTGTCACCCACATCGCCTACATGTCAGAGGGGGAGTTGCAGCATACCGTCGCGACGAATAATACAAAGCAAGTTGCAGAACTGAAAAAATTGCTTCACTTGAAGACGACCGATCTTGCCATTCCCGGACCTTTAGTCGATGTAAATCATAGTCATTCAAAAAAACTGAATCCAGACGACCCGTTGGTGCAGTTGAAGCAAGCGCACATTCGATACGGTGAAAAAACAATATTCGAGCACGTGGATTGGCGTATTGATCCCGGGGAACACTGGCAACTATATGGCCCGAACGGCAGTGGTAAAACCTGTTTGCTCAATCTCATTACTGGCGATCATCCGCAGTGTTACAACAATGACATCTTGGTTTTTGGATACCAGCGAGGGCAGGGCGAGAGTATCTGGGATATCAAGCAGCACATTGGTTATGTCTCTACCGCGTTGCAATGGGAATACAGGGTAAGTATTAGTTTATTAAACGTGATTGTTTCGGGCTTCTACGACAGCATCGGCATTTATCAAAAACCAAGCAGCAGTGAAAAGGCAGTCGCTCGTCAGTGGCTTGCTGTATTGGGCATGGAAAGCAGAGCTAATGAACCTTTCAACAAGCTGTCGTTTGGCGATCAACGCATGTTGCTAATTGCGAGAGCAATGGTGAAGCATCCTGCTTTATTAATACTGGACGAACCCTGCCTCGGTTTAGACGATATGAATCGTTCACAGGTATTGGCGATGATCGAGATGGTGTGCGCGGGCACCGAAACCACCGTGCTTTACGTAAATCACCATGCGCAGGACAAGATTGCGGGAATTCATCGAAGTCTCGATCTGGGAAATCTTCAGCGCTGATGTCTGCTCAAGACCAACCTGTTTCATCTACCTTTGGTAGAAATGTTCTGCTGGCGACGTTAGTTGCGGTAGGAATGGGACATACCGTCTTGTTCGCCGTGCTGGCTCCGCTGGGACGGGATATCGGACTCACTGAAGTTCAAATTGCGTCTATTATTTCAGCTTCCTCGATCACCGTATTTCTTTGTGCGCCTGTTTGGGGGCGAATCAGCGATCGCTGGGGCAGAAAGAAAGTCATGTTGGTTGGGCTGTTTGGTTATGCCTTTGGTACGGTACTTTTTACCACTATTTGCGAATCTGCCTTAATAGGCTTGTTAGCACCACTACCTGCGTATATCGCACTTATTGTCTCACGTATGATGCATGCGTCTTTAATGTCGGCAGCCATGCCTTCAGCTAGCGCCTATATGGCTGACATTACCGATGCTTCAACCAGAACTAAAGGCATGGGTGCTGTGGGCGCTGCTAACAATCTTGGTGCGATTATGGGGCCGGCGCTGGGTGCCGGGCTTGCGACAATTTCTTTACTGGCGCCTTTATGGTTCGCGGGTGGCTTCACGCTCATTGTTGGTATCATCGTGTTTTATCTGCTGCCTGATGCGCCTCGTCAAATTGTCACTCAGATGCCGAAAAAGATGCGGCGCACCGATCCCCGGATCTTTGCGTTTTTTGTCATGGGTGTGCTGATGTTCATGGGGTTTTCTATTGTACAGCAGACAATGGCTTTCAGATTGCAAGACAGCCTTAACCTAACGGGCGCCGAAACTGCCAATATGTTCGGTATCGGTATGATGATGTCTGCTGCAGCTTCGTTGGTCAGTCAGGGAATCATCGTACAGCGATTTGAGTTGAAACCTTTTACGCTTTTGAGGCTAGCGATCCCATTGTTGATATTGGCTTTCGCGATCATGGCGAATTTTGCGACGCGTGATTTCCTGCTTGGCTCTATGGTGCTGATGGGATTAGGGATGGGACTTGCCGGACCTGCTTATATGGCTGGTGCATCACTTGCTGTGGGTCCCGAAGAGCAGGGTGCGGTTGCAGGTGTAGCCGGGTCTGCCGGCCCAATGGGGTTTACCATCGGGCCATTGATTGGCTCGAGTTTGTATACCGTTCAGCCTGAGTATCCCTATCTGTTTGCGCTCGTTGTTTTTGTACTGTTATTCGTGTTTACGATGTTTTCCAGACTCGGAAAGTAGCGATTAGGAGTAGCATTTACTCAATGGGTTCAGCATCTTCTATCTAACAGATGCGCTATCGAGGCGATAAAAGAGCCCGCTATGGCAAAGCTATGACTTTTGAGACACCCCGATTCCGGGAATCAGAGGCGGGTATCAATTTGTTGCCATCCCGCCATATCACCTGAATATCACCGAACGCCCAGCCATGCGGTTCAACTCGATAGCCTTTCTCGCCGAGCCCCCGTATCGTTTGGTCAGAAAGCGGCCGCATGGGACTTTGCGTGATTAAATCTGGCGGTAACAATTGATGATGAAAACGTGTTGCGCCGGCTGCATCCATCGGGCTCATATTGAAATCTATAATATTAGTGATGATCTGAAACACCGATGTGAAAATAGTCGATCCGCCCGGTGTACCTATGACCATATGAGGCTCATTGTCTTTGATCAAAAGAGTCGGTGACATGGAAGACAACATGCGTTTTCCCGGTTGCACCTCATTCGCCGTGTTGCCAACGACACCAAAGATATTGGGTACGCCGGGTTTTGCACTGAAGTCGTCCATCTCGTTGTTTAGCAAGAAACCGCCACCGGAAACGACGACGCCAGAACCGAAAGCCCAGTTGATTGTGTAGGTGTTAGATACCGCATTGCCGTCACCATCGAGTATAGAATAGTGGGTCGTATTCGGTGACTCTAAACCAGGTGTCACTTCCTCCATCTTGGAAATTGCGTCTGGATTAACTTCGCTAGCACGTCTTTTAATGTAGGCATCGCTGATCAATGCGGTCATATCGATGTCGACGAAAGCCGGGTCGCCAAGATATTCAGCTCTGTCGGCAAAGACTCTCTTTTCCATCTCTGCAACCAGATGAACATATTGGGGCGAATTGTGTTCTACATTTTCGAATGCTTGCGCGAGGTAATCTTTCATCTTCAGTAATTGGATAACGCCAAATCCACCAGAGCTGGGCGGTGGCGCCGAAAGGATTTCATATTCTCGCCAGTTTGCGCTCAAAGGCTCACGCCATATCGCTTGGTATGCGGCAAGGTCTGCGGCATCGATAAGACCGCCATCTTGTTCCATCTGATTGACAATCAGTTTTGACGTCTCGCCGGTATAGAATTCGTCGTGTCCATTTTTCGCAATTCTTGCCAGCGTCGCTGCCAGTGCGGGTTGTTTGAATCGCTCACCTGCTTTCAACTTGCTAAAATGTTCTTTGAAATTGGTACTGGTGCCGAACCAATCAAAATGAGACTGAACGTCACGAGCAAGCTTGTTTGCGGGTATAAAGCCATCCCTCGCTAGCTTGATTGCAGGAGCAAGCACTTGTTTCCAAGACAAGTTGCCAAACTTTTGATGTGCTGCCCAAAATCCCGCAACGGTGCCAGGTACGCCGGCGGCGCGAGGACCAATCAAGGTAGAGTTTTTGACAACATTGCCGTTCTCATCAAGAAACATATCCCTGTGAGCCTTCATTGGGGCTGTTTCTCTGTAGTCAAGAAAGTAAGCGTTGCCATCCATGTGGATCAACATAAAGCCGCCACCACCAATATTACCCGCGTCGATGTATGTCACGGCCAGTGCAAAACCCGTCGCGACAGCTGCGTCTACAGCATTACCGCCTGCCAGTAAAATCTCCTCTGCAACACTAGCGGCATATTGGTCAGAGACTGCAATCGCAGCTTGTCGCGTTGAATTTGAATCCGAGCAGGCAGAAAGAAAACAAGCGATAACGAATGTGAAGACACAATAGCTGGTTTTGTGGCTTTTCATGGCGTGGGTCCGGAGAGTGAACGGGGACATCTTGGAGATTTGGTTGGCAGATTTCAACCAGCCAGTTAAAGAAGTTGCGATCAGTACTAAAAACCCGGTACGGCAGGCACTTTAAAGCAAAAGCGCCAAACGTGATTGTAACGCTGCCCTCACGCAGTTATTTAGGGTAGCGTGCCTTCGTGCGTAAGTGAAAAGCAGCGCCATTGGTGTCGTTTAGAATCGAGTTTTCACCAAAGATGTTTTCTTTTTGAATGCCAAATTGCTTTCGATTTACTGCAAGTGGTGCCAGCTCTTCGCCCTTTGCTTGGGCTTTTTGTAGCAATTCTTCCATAGTTGCGATGTCGTTAACGACGCCGGCTTCGAGCGCATGAGGACCACCCCATCGACGTGCCAACTGGACAGATTCGTAAAATACATTGGCGGGTAGTTTGTGACGAAACAGCGAAAGTTCTGCCGCTGGAATGATCATGCCTAGCTGAACTTCGTTCGCGCACATGTAACCGCGATCTTCACGCATAATCCGATAGTCGTGGCATAGGGCAAACATAAAGCCAGCGCCAAACGCGTGGCCATTAACCGCGGCTATGGTTGGCACTGGCAGCGTGATCATCCTCGCCATGAACTCCATGAAGAAAAAGGCCTTTGGATCACCGGCCTCAGGGTGATCAGCGGGTGAGTTACGCCAGTCGAGGTCAAGACCATTAGAATAAAACTTCTCACTTGCAGCCGTTGTTACCAGCGCTGCGGCACCATCACAACCTTCTACCTCATCCAAAGCTGCCATAAGTTCGTCAACAAGCGCGGTGTTCCATCGGTTTTCGCCAGCATCCATTGTCAGAGTGAAAACGTTGCCTGTTTTTTCGAGTTTAACGCGCGCCATAACTTATCCCTTGGGTTGATGTTTTAGTTTTTCAGAGCGACAGCAGGAATAGTCTAATTTCTCTGCAGTGCACTGGTGCCTGCACCGATAATACAGCAAATGTGGCGTTGTGTATGATGTGATGTACCGGCTTGCCAGATCAGCATTCAAATTAAGTCATTTGATCGAGCAGCCAGCGGGATTTATTGTGAGCAGGCGTTCAAGAGAGGGCAAAAACATTGCAGCGTTGCACGTGTTTTCCTCTTAGCGTGCGCGCATGTGACTATTCAGTGGTGACAAAATGAAGATCTAATTCACTCAATATTTGTCTGGAATCGAAAGATGTTCTGTTGGATGTGATAACCGAAGCGAAACCATGTTGAGGATAAATTCGCATTTCGCTATGAAAGCCGGCACCACCACCTTCTTTGTAATAATAAGTAATGCCCTCAATATCAGCTATATGCCAACCAAGTGTCATATCTATGTCCGTGCCTGCGTTTGTTATTTGCTGCTGGTAAAGTAATTGTTTGGCTGCCGCCCCGAGCAAGATCGAATTTGTAGAAAGTAAATCCTGCAATATTGTAGCAAATGCTCGCGCCGACCCGATTGCGCCACCAAATGAAGGACCGTTGAGGTAAACGTTTTTAACATGCCGCCAACCACTTTCATTTTTACCTAACATTTCCGCGTCAACAAACAGGCGTCCAAATAGACCCATAAACGACCATTGCTTTAGATAACCGTTAGCATGATTGTTTTCGTCATGAATCGTAAATCCTATTTCGCTAGCGTCAAGGTTTAAGGGTTCAAAGAGATGTTCCGACAAGTATTGAGCATAACTTTTTTCAGATACGCGCGCGATGACGCTACCGAGCAACCAATACCCAATATTACTATACTGATAGCGCTTACCAGGCTGGAAATCTTGCGCAGAGTATTCGCTCAGTATTTTTTTGAGTTCAACTTGTTCATCATAATCGTCATGCGCTTGTGCCAGGTGTACCCACTTGAGTGGAATCGGATTCGGAATGCCAGCAGTATGATTTAGCAAATGCCGAACCGTGATGCCCGGATCATATGGGTGTGTTACATACACGCTTACCTTGTCATCGAGCTTGATTTTATTTTGTTCAACAAGTTGTAACACCGCAATGGCCGTTAACGTTTTGGTCATTGAGAAAGCAGCCATAGTTTGGCTTGCTTCAAGCGCGGTGTTGCTCGCAACATTTGACAGGCCCACACTCTGGTTAAATATAGTGTCGCTCTCGCTGACGACGACATACTGAATGCCAGGCTCATCGTCAGCCGCATACTGGTTGAGAAGCAGGCTTAGGGTTCTGTCTCTCGACGATGCTGAATATGTAAATGCGCAACTTATAATTAGCATTGTTGCTAACGCGGCAAGTGACACTGTTTGCATCGCCCAATCTCCTTAAATAATTTAAGTGTTGATAGCACTTTTAGGGCTGCTTGCGCTCAGTTACGGGTTTAAGTGATGGCTAATCGGGTTTAATTGCCACTATCGAACGGCCGTAGGTTCGTGCCGAGTGAAGCGACAAGCCAGCTGGGCGCCAGTCTTCGCGAAACAGATGCTCAGTAAATTTCTATCGCGTCACCAGTATTGACCTGGCCCGTTGTTTTAACTTCGCAATATATGCCTAGATTTTGGTCTGCATCTTTGACAATGGTGCGCAGCACCTTTGGATCTTTTTCAATGTCACTGCCTTGAGGGTGAGCTGTCATGGCACACCTTGGTGCAGGCCTGATGCAGGTTAACTCGACGCCATTAATATAGAGTGTTTTGCCAATCCAGGAATTCTCTATGAGTGACGGCTCATCGCCTGTATCAATCACAAGATTAGGTCTGAAACGTTCTGTGCGCCAGTCTGATTCAGGGTTGAGACTTTTGACGTAACGTAAAGTTGAGGTTGTGAGAATATGAATAGGATAAGCATCGAAATAGGTGCCTGGAGGGGAAATATAGTCCCTCAAGTGCTCGGGGAAGTCTCTCATATCGGGTAACGGTTCACCTTCCTCTCGCGCAAAGAGGCGCCTTACCTCGGCGATATCAGCAGGCAATCTCTTGTAATGGTCCAACTTCTCCTCAGGTAGTATTGGCCAAATGGAAACCCGCTTCCCTAGTATTTTAGAAAGTTTTGCATTGAAGGCTTGATCATCACACATCAGCTCTTCGCCATCAGGCAACGTTATCATCGCTGGAGGGTAAGGCTCTGCTTGTGGAGATTCAAGATAGCGAGCGTAACTATTGAGCAGTCCAGGTAAGTTTCTGCCGCCTCTCACTTCACCGGCTTCATCGTCTCTTATCGCCCAACCCCGATCACCAACCAGACCTTTGTATCCAACCGAGCAACGATTGAGTAACTCGCCACGCATGGATTTCACGGGAAAGCGCCAAATTTCGCTAATTTCTCCTGTCCGTGACATCTTTTAATTTCCTTGCTAGAAATTCATCAATCTAAGATAAAACAAAGGTATACCACGGTTCGTGGTTACTCAAGGTTTGCCGTATTGACAGTGACGTCTGACTTAAAGCGCCTATGATACCTTCAGCTAATTATTCGCGTCGTCGACATCTGATCTGATTGTCTGCCGCGCAAAGGTATATATCAGGTAAATCAAAATACCGATGCACGTCCAGGTTAAAAAAGTCGGCCATAGCCAACTCAGTGCAGTATCAAGTACAAAGCGCCAGCGAGTGCCATCTGAATCATGAAAGATGCCTCCGGGGTTCTCAATCCACTCCCAGAGCGTAATGAATATTGTGACGATGATCGAAATTATCGATCCGGTGAGCACGCCGCATAACAGCGTTTTCTTAAATGAAAAGTTCAACTTACCTGCCTGTGCAATGCGATGTGATGTCGCCAACAGGTGTTAATCGCAAAGCTGAGATGTCTGCCTGTAAGGAGCAAGTGGATGGCTCTTTTTTCATACCTGAGTAGTGCCTAGGTAACATTTTTTTGTTCACCGATTTAGTGCGTGTCTTTCGCAGCGTTTTTACTTGTACTGCGTCTGTATATTAAAAATGCAATGTAGAGAATATTTAAGGGTGGTATCAGGGATAGTAAAGCACCGAACTGGGCACAACCCATCCTGCTTAGACTTGTATCTTTTGCCAGATAGGCGCAAAAGTAAGCTGTGCCGGCCATCCAGATTAAGAAAACGGTGCCAAGCAGTAGCAGTTGTGTAAGGTTATATACCATGGGTTGTCTCGCTTTATTGCGCGTAGATGTAATGCGCTAGGTACGTTCAAAAGCCTTCTTGCGATGAAGCATGCCGACGATTAAAAGTGCGACCCCTGATCCAACGCAACCGGCGGCTAGTCCCCAGAAACTATCAGTATCTGTAGTCAGGCCAATAAGCAAAAATATGAGGCCATTGATCGCGAGCACGAAGCCCGTGATGATCAGAGGTTTCCACGTTTTATTATAATTCAATATTCATCTCCTTCAACTGATGCGTCAACACAACGCCTGTTCGCCGACGACATCTCGATTTGCCTTTAACCGACTAAACTCGAAAAGGGCGTTCTTTCTGTCATTTGTTACAAGTCTTTAATTTTATGCCTTGCTTCTTTTGCTGTTAATGTGGCGCCAGTATGTAGGGCAACTTTAATAGCGCCCGCGCTAAAGGCTAACTCGTTTAAAATTCTTTCTTCAACTTCAGACAGTCCGCCTTCATACATTTCCATGGGGTGCATAACGACCGCTGCTTTTTTTCGTGTAAATAACTTTTTTGGCACCAGGCGTTTTATCGCTTTTGAAAGGCAGTCTTGAGCCGCGCTAAAATTGCCGACTAACAGTCGCTTTGTTGTGAAGTTTTTCTCAGGGAGGAATATTTCACGCGATTCATTATTATCAAGTATTTGGATGATAAATTTGTTCTTAAGCACCTGAATATATAAATTGGTCATGAACAGTTTCCTCACATATCATCCCAAACACGGGCTAACGACAACTAGACAAGCCTGAATTATTCAATGATAGGGATATATTCAATGAGTCACCAATGTTTAAGGCGAACAGAGGATTTATCAGGATAGTCTTCACCGCTGGGTTGCTCTGTTAGCAGTATGGCTACCTAATCGAAACATTGTTAATCGCCATAGACAGCTCTATGGTCTGTGTTGGCGCGGGTTTACCCACAGGTGCGAGGGCTTTATAGATTTTGTGTCGGCCTGCTGAAGACTCAAGGTGGTATGTTTTGCCCTCTATTTTTGGCATCAGGCTTTTCAGAGAGATAGTTTTTTCTTTGACCATATCACTGCATTTTGGCAAGGGTATTTTGATATCGCCGAGCGCCCGATCGGAAAATTCAAAGGCGCTACCTCGATATTGAGATTTGGTGCCTACCTCTCGAATTGCCCAGAAGTTTCCTCTCTCAGCACACATCGCGTCATAGTACTCTTCACATTGAACGGTCTTACTGATTTTCGTATCTTGGAATTCTAGCGAGACGACAAAAGCTTGGTCGATCGGCTTTGACACTCTCTCGAATTGCATGTCAATACACTCGTACACGCCGCAACTTTGTAAGGCGAATACAGACATCAGTAAAAGATTCTTCATTGCTCTAGGTCTATGGTGCTTCAGTTTTGATGGTTACGGGAAGGGTAGTGCTGTAGGGATTAAATTCTCTCACGCAACGTGAATTTTACAATTTTGATGATTTGACTGAAGGCAATAACATCTTTCTCTGAACCATCCATTTCATATCCGGACAATCTTGCAACACCCTTAATTGAATTAGGATGTGCTTTTGCATATCTCAACAAAACTTGGGTCGCTTCATCAGCCGACAGCACGCTTGCGGTTGCTTTAAATTCTGTATTTTTGACTGTGACAAACACGGCGTTGTTAACCGAGATGTTCTTGAACCACTGGGATTGCTCACCAAACCCTGATGCTGAATAAAGCGTCCCATTTGTCTTATCTTGATCGATCACTTCGATGACTGTCTCTTTTAATTGTCCCGACTTTCGACCCCAATGTTTTAAATGAATAAGCCGTTCACCGAATAAGAATCCCAGCTTCAAATGATAGACGTAGCGTGGTGCCCTGAACAATTTGAGTTTTAGACCCTTAGGTGGTGCTGGTTCACCAATTTTTTTTAGCATATTGGACTCGGATACTTTTTACGTTTAACGCCCCAGCTGAAGGCGCCTGCAATTGCCTCCAGCGGGCAAGCTGATTTTACGTTTTGTGTGGTCTACCTCTGCGTTTTGGTAATATACGTCAGCTATTTGTTAAGCAGAGCCCTTCGCATGTAGCAACGCCAGCAGAAGTAATACAGTAGAAACGATTGTCGCTATCGACCGTACGTGATTCCATCGGGTCCACTTGGTTAAATAAACCTGCCACATTTTTACGCCTTCCTTGCTCTCAGGATCGACTGCAGCAAGGCGATTGTTTAACGGCACATTGAACGCTATGGTCACGGCAATGCTGCCTAGCGCGTAAACTGCACCTCCGGCGGTGACATATGCTAGCGTGTCTTTGCTGAGATGTTGCCAGCCCAAGCCAAACGCGAGAGCGCAAGCAACACCGGTACCTAGAAATACAATAAGGAAAGCGGGTCTGACAATCACCTCGTTAATGGACTGCATTGCCGAAATTGCTCTAGTTGGTGGTAGCCTCGAAAGTGCTCTCATCACAAAGTTCGAGAAAGCGCAGAAGAGTCCTGCCATCATTCCGCTGCCTAGCGCCGCAGATATCAGGAGTGACAGGGCTAGTGTCGTCATTACTTGACTATTCATTACGTGACTACCTGCAATTGATTGCCCAACACGCAGTCCAGCGATGTATTTGCGAGGCGGGTGTTTGCGAAAAATAATCCGGTCTTCTGAAACATGGTTCGGCACAGATAAAGTAAAACTAAAACACCGAAAGAGCAAATTCTATGCCAGCGGGTTAGAGGCGACTAAAAATGGTCCATGACTTGTTATCGACGAGTTTACATTCGCAGAAGTGTCAATTTTATCGACAGTTAATGAGCTCTGAGCGGGTTCACCTTTTGGCCTCCAATAGCTCCCTCAATTGAATAGGAAGAAGTAATCGTGACTTTTGCGTGATTGCTTGCTCATACTTTTGCCAAAGAATTCCGAGATAGACAACACCAAAGCCAATCGCGGTTAGTGTCATTGGAAATAACCAGCTATCACTGAAAACATCAAAAGCCAGATAACCAAGATAGCCACAACTGCCGAGCGCACCAAAAACGACGAAGACTCTGCGAATTAACAACGCACCAACGACTATCATCAGAAGGTTGACGCAGAAATAGATAAATTTTGATAGCTCATCATCTGAGCTCTGGGAAGATAGCCCGCCCCAGAACGTAATAACGCCGAAGATATAGAGCCAGAACGCATAATCAGCTTTATGACGGGATCTCATATCAACCCAAAAAGCGAGACCGATCATCAGCAGTCCGGAATATAACGAGACTAACTTTCTCAATTCCCACGTAATATCGCCACCGGCTATCACGTCAGTAATATCCATCGTCATATACCAAAGCGTGACAGCAATCGGCATTACCAGAAAAGGATATTGATACCTCCAGGCAATGATCACGCCAACGGCCAAGGTGGCAAGTTCCATGTTCATCCAATACCAATTGATGTCCCGATGAAAATCTCTATACGCGCGCGCTTCGGGCAATATCCCCAACCATTGCTGAAGGCCATATATTGCTAATGGCGTTAAACAGACGACAAACGTTGCGCAAACCCCGGCAGGAATTACCAAACGCTTATGTGATAAAACATGGGTGATTTTTAATCCAATCGCTGCATAAATAACTGAAATAACAAATATTCCAGCGCCTCCAAAGGATTCCCAGCCCAAAGTCATGAAGAGGGTCATCGCCCCAATCGCGATAAGGCCACCCAAATAATAAAGTACATGAGTAAATGTAAATCTTGGAATATCATCAGACTGAGCCACTAGAAACGCATAAAGGGGATCTACTTGCTGAGTAGATATTAAATTCGCCTCTGCAGCCTCGTGTAGATTATTCTTTGTGATATCCATGATCGATCTCTCAAATCTATTTTGCCCGTTAACATGTCAGCGGCGGATGATAAGTAGCAAGCCCTTGCAAATAAACCGTAAAGCCATTCGGTGGGTGGCCAGTGAGCACCTTTCGAGTCATGTCGCCGTAATCCAAGGCCAACAAACTTGCTAGGTAAAGTTACACTCCGCTGTGAGGTAACTGGTTAACCAGCGAGTGAGTCTCACTCACGATAAACGTTGAATATTGCCTTACCTATATCTGCGATTGCCTTATCTCGAAGGGCTAATGGGGCCTCGGTCTGAGTCATATAAATGCTAATCATCAGAGGAGGGCGTCTATCTGGCCAAACAATAGCTGTAATTCCTCTTGAGCCGTTAGCTCCTGCACCTGAGCGGTCAGCAATAGACCAGTACTCAGGAAGTACTGAGCGAAATAAACTATCTGCAACTTTATTATCAACCATCCATTGTTTTAATTGAGCTTTTGAAGTTTCAGACAACACATTTCCAAACATTAAAAGATGTAAACTTTTTACAATCGCATTCGGCGTGGTTGTATCTCTTTTGTCGCCATTTAGTGCTTCATTTAAATCGGGCTCGATTCGATCCAATCGAGTGACGTCATCGCCAATTGAGCGCATAAACTGAGTTAAAGCTTTGGGTCCCTTGATGCCAGTAAGCACGATGTTAGCCGCAGTATTATCACTCATGGTCATTGCTGCTGCGCATGCCTGTTTTAAGGAAATGCTTTCACCAACGAGTTTTTCAGTTATCGGCGACCAAGTGATAATAGCGTTTGTAGTTATCACACTTGAAGTATCAAAGGATTGAAGCCCACGCTCGACATCAACAAGCAACTTTGCACATGCTAACGTTTTAAAGGTGCTCATTAATGGAAAACGAGTATCTCCGTTATAATGCCAACGGTGATTGCGGGTGGCATCATAAATAGATACGCCAATACGAGCATCAAGCCGGTTTTCTATTGCTTTAACTTTGTTGATCAAAAGGTCAGCATGCACAGAAGAGACTGCGAAAATAATAGGGATTAAAGCTAACGATCGTAAGCTGTGGTTAAGAAGGGAGGTAGTAAAAGTAAATCTCATAAACTCATCATTGTCGTTTTTAGATAAATTAAAACTAGCTAAAAAAAGTCAGCGTAAACGCTATAAATCAAACTTCGAAACCAAAGCGTGAGCGCCGATCTCATGCGCTATTTCGTTGATGACTCGTTTGTATCACTGTGCGACCGATGAGGTCTTGGTAGGCAGCGTTTGGTACTTCTGAGACGACTAAAACTGCCGGTTTAAACTCTATGCTATGCGTTCCCGCCGTACACTTCTTTGATGCTGACACTCCCGTTCAAATAGACATCTCGTTTCGAAAATTGCCATCCGTGTTCTGTTCTCACAACCTCAGACAAATAGTAACCTGCTTGAACGGGCCTGGGTTGAGGATAATCGGGCAATAGTTGCCATGTAATTTGGGCCTGTGTCTTAACGTGAGCGCTGTTTAAGTCAAGCGGTGAGATTATGGAGTTTGGCATGTAGTGTTTTGTCACTAATCCAATCCTGTCGAATCGATTGATTCGCCCTGCTATCGCTTTTCTAAACGCATTTTCTCCCGACAAGGTTGTTGTTGGTGCTTGTGCCCCGTTGACGAAAAACTGCATGACTGCAGTGTCTGTGAATATTGCCGTGAATCCATCGGCATCGGATGAATCCCAAGCGAAACTGTATCGGGTCACTAGATCGAGAATTTCGTTCCTATCTTCAGATGATATCATTAACAAAATCCTTCAGAAATTTTTCGCGCTGGTTGAATGGACGCATAACACCTCGCTAGCAACACATAACGTTTATTCAAAGTAAGGGACGCGGGAGCAAAAGCCAACACTTATTTGTCAATTTGAGTCACTTGTTATCCAGCTTTCTCAGGTATTTTTATATCACCAAATCTGATCATTCGGCCTGTGAAGCATGCCGCTTGGTGTTGTACCCAGCGCTTGTGCCGTAAGGTACCGCAGCGCTTCAACTACCGTAGTGGTTTGCTATAAAGCTTGCAAAAACCCATAGTGTGAAGCCTGCGGCCATCAACGGTATGGCAGTTTTAATGACTTTTGCCGCACCATTGTTGGCATTTTTTACGCTGCTTTCACTGATACCAGCGTGCTTTTTTTCTTGCGCTTCCGGAGGTTCAGAGTCGTTGATATCTTGAGGTTTTCGTTTATCTAGGTACATGGTGATACTGGCAATTACGACAACGCAAACACCTAAAAACACAAAGAGCATTGAAATCAGATTCATGCGATTGGACTCACATAACACCACGATGATGTGCGCAGAGGAATTTTGCTGCGCATTGACCTAACGAACACAGCGCGCGCGTTGCTTGTTATGCTAGGGATTCGAGTCGACCTCGTCAGTCTTTGAGCCGACCCGACCTCCATAAAGCTAAGCATGGGGCGAGCGCCGCGGGCCTCTCAAAACGACTCGGCTTACATGATCAAACATAAAGACTCCACATGGAAAATGTACGCCACGACGCACTGAGACGTTATGTTTCGAGCAGCAATAATCATACCGATTTAGAGATATCTTTAATTTTCAAAGAGATAGCTATGAATGGAATTCTGCAATCGAGGAACTTGTAAAGAAAGCCGACGAAACACGGCGAAATTTGCTGATTTTATCGATAAGCGCAGCGCTTCAATTGTGCATAACAAGGGAGCCCAGCCAGAACAAAGTCAGTATCCTTGTCCCAATGAATGTGACGGTAGGACAGGCTTAGGTCGAAGCAGATGATGGGTAACAAGGGGTAGCAGTAGAGAGATCATCCCAAGTGCGTTGGTGCTAAGTAAACAGGCAGCGATTAAATGCAGCGTCCAGAGATACTAACGCGATATCGCACCTAGCGATCAGTCATGTTGGAGAGTAACGAATACAAAGGTATTGTTCAGAGCCCACACGAGAACACCATCACGTTCCCATCTTGATCTCGCACCGCAAAATCCCGTTGACCGTATGTCCTATTGTCAGGCTCAACGAGGATTTCAACATCAGCCGCTACGCATCTGGAATAGAGTTCGTCTACTTCATCCATCATGAAGTTCAGGTTGGCAGAACCAGCAGGCTGCCTGTTGTTTTCGCTGTTTTCGGCGATGCAATAGATCAGCACACTCCCATGTAGTAAGCCAACGACTGCATCGACTTCGAAATCAACAGTGAAACCGAGCAGGTCGACAAAAAATGACTTGGCGGTTTCTATACAAGAAACGCTAACTATCGGTATGCATTCACTAATTTTCATCAGATATGCCCATTGTAAATATAGGTTGTGGTCTTCAAGGCGAAGGTGGCATGTCCTCGGTTTTTTAGAGGCGCATAAGCCTCAGCTAAGCGGCGAAGACCCGGAGTGTTTAAATGTGATTTGCATTATGCATGGAAGCGCTTGGTCCTAGCCCGCGGTGCAAGGTTTCAATTTCAAGTGATGCATCTCTCCCAGCAAAAGTAACCCTCACGTTCTTCCACTTTATGACTCAGGCTAAATCCAGCCCTTTCTAACACACGACAAGAGTTATCGTTATCATGCCGTACAAATGCGGTAAATCGAATAAAGCCTGTTCCAATCGCCGAATCAATCATCGCTAAAACGGCGTTGGTAATATTGCCCGGATGATTGGAGTCTGCCCAGTATCCTACTTCTGCATTATTTAGTTCAGCTGACTTAATGTCGATTGCGCCAACAATCCCAAATTGATCATCAATGATAAAAAAGACGAAATGCGTGCTCAGCTTCCATCCAGCAGTGGCCCACGCCAAAAATTCATCTGCATCTGAAAGGGTGTAACGAGCACCCTTGAGACGTGCTTGAAATAGATTCCGATAGACAATTGATTGATTGCATATCGAGGTAACACGCGCTCGGACAGAGGGGACACTAGATATACAGTCGGCTCGCGTTAAGTGCAGCTTTCTCTCATTGAAGTGGTTCTTGAGAGTAACCTTCTCTGGAAAGTGTATATCGTTCATATCGCGACTGACGCGTCATGCGGCAACAAGCGGTGCGCCCAGCGCATCGGTTGCGTTATCGATAAAGAGGAATGAATGACAGCCAACTGTTATTTCTCCAGCTTGCACAGCTTGTTAGCGTGCTTTTACGATAAATGTCAGCGCTTATGATTCGAGCCTATTTATGATTTTGCTTGCTTGACACGAGTAACTGTTCTGCAAGATCAGTGATTACCCATTCCTCACCAATGCGTTCGTCATAAAAGTGGCTCGTGACCATGTCGCGCCATACAATATTAAGGCCGCTAGCAGGAAAACCTTTGAATTTTCCTTTGTGCGTGCCCCGAAAGGTCCTTTGCCACGCCACTCTATCTTCACCCTCAACAAGTATTTCTACATCTATTTGTATGTCAGGAAAGCTTTTCTGAAGCTCACTCAGGGTATCACGTACTAGTTTATGACCCCCTTTGAAGACACGATCTGTGATGTGTACCTTGTAGTCGGGAGTGAAAAAGTCTCCAATAGCATTCAGGTCACCATCAGATATCAAAATTCCATTAACTTCTTCAATAATTCGCGCTAGTGATCTCCTCATACGCCACCTATATACTTTTTGAACGTGATTCTCGGCTACGCTCCAATATACAGATGCGCCCGAGTATTTGATCAGTTTGCTGCAAAAATACGGCTTAAACGCCGTGTTATTTGCCATCCTGATAATGAGTGCTGGCTGCTCCAAACCTGAATCTAGGTGCGATCTGACTCAACGGAAGCCTCCCTCCAGAAGTAGGGTACCATAGCACTCCAGATACCATCGCCTTTTCGGCGGTGATAGACCGCCGCCGAAATATGCAAAAAGATTAGAAGATAGCTTGTCTGCACAAAAAACTCGTGCGCCACGAGTGCAATATGCATTTCGGTACCATCCTTGATACCCGACCAATACATTCCACCAATGACCAAACCTGTGACTGCTATCATTGCCAGGCTTACATACATGCTGAGATGAACAGACTGTGCCATCAGCATTTCCATTCGTGGAGTGTCACTTGGCAACACCGTAGGTCGGGTCAAGCGCATGTATATGAATCGCGCAAACAATAGCGCGAGGAAAACGGCAGCGAATATCATTTCGTTCTGAAGGAGAGAGAAGTCCTCTAGCTCATCAAGTTCATCGATCTGTTTTGTTAGGGCGTATGCAAAAACACCGATAAAGCCCCAATGCAACACGACGGCTATTGGGCTATGTGAGCCGATTTTTTGCTGTTGAGCCTCTGTTTGCTCTACCGAGGGGGCGGTCACACTTTGGCGCTCGACTTTAGCGGCGATGTGGTTCTAGCGTAGCTAGCGAGCGAGGTCGTAGGCACAAAACACACAGCGAGATTCCTCTTCTCATACATGTCCAATCACAGCCCGATACTGAACTATGAAAGCGACATATACAACAACCGAGGAGGCCGCTACAAAATAGTCATACTTCCGATTGTTTGTTAACGGTAATGTATTGCTAATCCGACAAGCGTGGACTGGCAAAAGTGGCGCGTAATTAGGAAAGCAATTTAAGTGACGACTTTGATAGACCAATACATTGCGTTGTTAACTTTCGATGTTAAGGTCCCGTGGCCATATAAAATAGTCTCCGAATCTTTTGCTGCGCTTCGCTTCGCCACCAATATCATTCCCGTGAGTTGTCAGCGAATATGTATCATCAGCTGCTTCAAGCAAGCCGAGATCTGCTAGTTTGGATAGAAATTCAGGTGTCTTAAGCCCAAGCTTCCTAGCGAGTTTTGATGAAGATAGTTTGGCTTTCATGTTTTCTGTGGAAGAATTATTTTCTGTTTCAGGTGCTACTTTTTCCAAGGAGATACGAATTTCGTCGCTAATTCGTATGATTCTTTGAGCTTCCTCGTAGGTTTCTTTGTACATTTGGGCGTCATCATCCCTTGAAATATAAACACCCATCTCATTATTGTTTACCTGGCTGAACTCATAGAGATTCAAGCTGGTAATAATGCACGCTTTGTCGCTAATGTAGCTTTTCGCATGTAGGTTTTTGCAGAAGCTTGTACGAACGAAAGTCAGTTCTTTTAGCCAGTTGATTTCTTCTGGCTGTAACTCGCTTTTTCCATAAACGATACGTACATCAATCTTTAGTCTGTTTTTATCTTCTAGCAACTCTTTGATGCGATCATTTATCTTTAAAAATGGGCTAATGAGGATTAATCGATCGGAAGCACTCTTAATGAGTTCTTCAAGATAATAATTTGTCGCACTTGTATTTAAAAACTTTGCCATATTCCTTTATCCCTACCTCCTAAGGAAACTCTTGCCTCAATAACCTGCGTAGTTTTGCTGCTTTTGGGCGCCATAGGTGTCAAGTTAATTGACTTGCGGTGTCTCTATATGATCCTAGGGGAGCCACTATCAACTTGACGGCTGAGTTTGTTCCATCACATCTAACGATAGTATTTGGGGTAGCAATAAGCATGCCGTTTTCGGCATATCGTTAGTTTTCAGAGGGATAACTGTCAACGCGACATTGCGATAGAAAAGGTTGTAAATAAAGTCGACGAAATATCGCTAGATTTGAATGCTTTACCTATCGATCATCATCTCTGTAACTGACAGAATGCTATCGCGTTAGGGTGCTGTGGTGTGGCTAAAGTGAACTTGGGATTGTGAAGAGGCATTAGAAGGTTAATCTCTCGCGCAAAAAAAAATCTGCCAGATGTTCGCACACGTGGCAGATTTTCTTAAGACAGAACGTCAGCGATATTTAACCGAACTCGGAGATCACGCCTGAAATAGATTCTTTTGCGTCACCAAATAACATTCTTGTGTTCTCGCCAAAGAAGAGGGGATTGTCGACACCGGAGAAGCCGGAGGCCATTGACCGTTTGAGTACAAACACGGTGCGCGCCTTGTCAACATTGATAATCGGCATGCCGTAGATCGGGCTGTCTTCATCTTCACGCGCACTGGGATTAACAACGTCGTTCGCGCCAATAATAATGGCGACGTCTACATTCTCGATTCTTGGATTGATGTCATCCATTTCGACAAGCTGCTCATAGGGTACGTCAGCCTCAGCAAGTAAAACGTTCATGTGACCAGGCATTCGACCCGCGACGGGGTGAATGGCGTAACTGACTTCCGCGCCGTTGGCTTCTAATATCTCACCGAGTTCTTTCACGACGTGTTGCGCTTGCGCGACTGCCATGCCGTAACCTGGTACGAAACAGACATTACCTGCAGCTTCAAGAATGTAGTAGGCATCTTCTACACTGATAGGCTTAACTTCACCCTCGATGGCTTTACCCTGTTTAATCGCACCAAAACCAGAGAACAGCACGTTAGCCAGCGATCGGTTCATCGCCTTACACATAATGTTAGTCAGGATGATACCGCTGGCTCCAACTAGAGACCCAGCAACGATCAGGATGTTGTTGTTAATCGCGAATCCAGCGGCACAGGCTGCGATGCCTGAATAGCTATTCAGCAGCGAGATCACAACCGGCATATCTGCACCGCCAATTGGAATAACGGCCATCACACCGAGTAACAGGGACAATCCCAGTACAGCAAAGAACCAGACTGAATCAGGTGATGGATCATTTGCCAGCATCACACCAGAGCCAATCAGACCGATAAGTATCAGACTGTTGACGATACGCTGCCCTGAGAAAACAATTGCGGCACTGCTGATGCGTTCACTTAATTTGCCGTAGGCCAAGAGACTGCCCGTTAGCGTAAGACCACCGATAAGAATCGCCAAGATAACGGTGACGGCAGTGAAGGTTGAAACTTCAGTGTTGTAGAGTGTTGCCCAACCAACTAGCAGACTAGCGCCGCCGCCAGAGCCGTTAAACAGTGCAACCATTTCTGGCATTGAGGTCATTTCAACCAGTCGCGCCGCTAGGGCACCAACGATAGAGCCGATCAAAATACCGACGACAATCATCTCAAAAGAAGCAATCTGGTGAGCCGTTAAGCCGGCAATCACAGCGATCAACATACCGATCGAAGAAAAGAAGTTACCTTTTCTTGCGGTAGCAGGTGAGCCGAGCATTTTTAGGCCAAAAATAAAGAGTGCCGCTGAAACGATGTAGGAAAAGTTTGCGATGAGTTCAATCGTAGTCATTTTTTGCCCTCACTTTTGCTTTTGAACATTGCCAGCATTCGGTCAGTGACCAAGTAGCCGCCGACGACGTTAATGGTGGCAAATGCAACGGCTGCTGTACCCAGATAGGTTGCCATCTCGCCGCCAACCGCGTGGGCTGCACCGGCGGATAAAAACGCACCGGCTAGTGTGATACCGGAGATAGCGTTCGCGCCGGACATCAAGGGTGTATGCAAGGTTGCGGGTACCTTGGATATCAGTTCAAAGCCGAGAAAAATCGACAGAACGAGAATAAAGGTTAGAAATACAACTTCTAATTCCATTGTGTTGTTAGCCTCCTGCCTGGCTTCTGATGTTTTTAATTGCTTCGTTTACAACGGCACCATCGTGAGTGATCAAGCACCCTTGAATGATGTCGTCCTCAAGATTGAGATCGAAGTGTTTGTCTTCTTCTTGCCAATACTCACTAATGAGATTAAACAAGTTGGAAGAGTACATTTGGCTGGCGTCTCGGGGTACTTCTGATGGCAGATTTGAGTTGCCAATAATTGAAACGCCGTTGATGTCGGTGACTTGGTCGGGTACCGATCCCTCAACGTTGCCACCCGAGTCGACGGCCATGTCAACGATAATGCCGCCAGGCTTCATGGCTTCGACCATGTCGCGAGTGATAATCCGTGGCGCAGGACGGCCAAAAAGCTGTGCCGTGGTGATGACAATGTCAGACTGGCTAATAATGTCTTTCATACCAAGGCGTTGCATCTCTAACTGTTCAGCGGTGAGCTCTTTTGCATAACCACCTTCAGTTTGCCCTGTTTCACCTAGGTCGATGTGCACAAACTTGGCACCCACCGACTGAACTTGTTCTGCTACAACGGGTCGTGTATCAAATGCTTCAACCTTAGCGCCAAGACGCTTGGCGGTTGCAATCGCTTGCAGGCCAGCAACACCAGCGCCAATCACAAATACCCGTGAAGGACTGAGCGTGCCTGCCGGGGTCATCATCATGGGCAAAATTCTGTCCAGCTGTTTCGCTGCCAGCATGACCATGACATAACCCGCGAGGTTTGCCTGTGAACTCAGCGCATCCATTTTTTGAGCACGCGTGGTTCTGGGAATCATTTCCATGCTAATTGCGCTAACACCTTTGGCGGCCATCGCATCGACAAGTTCATGCTCGTTGTAGGGGTCGAGATAGCTGATGTGAATGCAGCCTTTCTTTAGACCGTCGATATCTTCAAGGGTCGGTTTGCGAACCCTCAAAACGATATCGCCTGCAGCCATCAGGGCTGCTCGGTCTTCTACAACCTTAGCGCCGGCTTCTTCATATTGGGCATCCTGAAATCCAGCGTGGTCACCTAGACCTTTTTCAACCTGGATATCAAACCCGGCTTTCGTGAGTTTCTTAACGGAATCCGGAATCAGCGCGACTCGTTTTTCGAGTCCATGCGTCTCCGAGGGAACAGCTATTTGCATAAACAACCCCATGTTGGTGTTTTAGTCTGTTGTGTTTGTCGCGGCGCAACATATCATGATAAGCCGAAACTATCTAATTTCATTTATTTATAAGGACCGAACTTTTTTACGCCGATATTGCGTGGTCTATGACAAGTTCGCTGCCGTTGACATATCGTGATTCATCGGAGGCAAGGAATAGCACGCCATCGGCAATATCTGTGGGTTTGCCGAGTAATCCCCCGGGTACTGCATTAGTGGCAAGCTGTTCGACGTCTACTTGATTTTCACCATCAGTGGGGACACCCATTTTATCCCAAATTGCCGTTTGAATAATGCCCGGGTGAACTGAATTAACGCGCACCTTGATACCCTCGGCGATACATTCTTTCGCGACTGATTTACTGAGCAGCCTGACGCCGCCTTTTGTCATTGCGTAGGCTGACAAGCCAGGCGAGGCTTTCAGGCCAGCAACCGAAGACAAATTGATGACAGAGCCACCCTCGGTTTTTGCAATCATCGGGATGCCATATTTAAGTCCCATAAACACACCATCAAGGTTGATGCTGTTCTGTAGCTGGTATTCATCCATTGTCATCTCGAAGATAGACTTTCGTATCGCGATACCAGCATTGTTCACAAGAATATCGAGCCGCCCATGTAACCGGTCAATATCAGCCAGTACAGATTGCCATTGGCCTTCGCTGGTCACATCCTGTTGGATAAAATTGGCGGTGTAACCCTTTGCTCTGAATGCTGCTGCTGTTTCCTGGCCGGTATGATCTTCAATGTCAGTGATCACCACCTTCGCACCTTCACTGGCAAGGCGCTCAGCGCATGCGCGGCCAATGCCCATGGCGGCCCCGGTGATTAATGCGACCCTGTCATCCAATCTACCCATAGCACTTAACCTCCTTTTTGTGTGAGTGATTCGTGTGATTTATTCGTGTGATTCATGCATCGATAGTGCCTAAATCTTCTTGGAAAAAAAAGACTTCGCAGCGCCGAGCGGCATATAAAAATTGATTTTCGGGTGAGACCTATTTGGGTAGTGCATCTTTAATCGCGGGGTGGGACTTCCACTCTGCTTCTGGCGCTTGGTGACCAGCCTGAGGTACGAACTCAGAGATAGCAGGCGTGCCGGCTTGGGTATGAATATACCTGCCACAGTTCGGGAAAATCCGTATTATCTTGATGATTACTGTCCCAATGGCACCCTCAAAGACTTTGCAGTCACTGTCTTTGGTAGAAACGGTTGCCTCACCGTGTATTCGGATCCGCCATGGTTTTGTATGGTCGATGAACAATAAGGCGATTTTGCCGTTGTCTTTGATATTGCCCAGCGAGCGAAACATGCCATTACCGTCATAGATAGGCAGGCGCAATTCTGTATCGTTTTCGATGAAGACAAATCCTTTGTTGCCACCTTTATACGACACATCCGGCCAGCCGTCCTGATCGACAGTTGCCAGCCATACCGTAGACTGGGCAGAGATCAATTCAGCATCTTCTTCTGTTAGCGCGTTATGCAAAGTTAAACCCGCCAGTCGATCAGCTAGGCGGCGGCTGTCAAACTCGTCTTGAAGTGCCCTCGCGCCTTTGCCATAGAGCGTGCTCGGTTGTGTTGCCGTGTTATCGGGCGTATTTGCTTCAGAATCATTCATGCGGGTATGTATCCGTTAATCAATGTTGGCCAAAAAAGAAGTTCATCAATCATGCCTATTCCATCTCATTTAGACCAGTGGTCTGTTGTACCTGTGGGCACTGAATTGATATAAGGTGCCACGGGAACCATTGCCTTTAATAGCGAATTACGAAAAGTGAGCAAATAGAGATGAGTTGGGAGAATGAGGCCGAAGAAATAGCACTGAGACGTGAACTTTCGCGCCAACAGGGTGGCGAGGAGGGCATTGCCCTGCAGCATGCCAAAGGTCGGTTGACCATCAGAGAGCGTATTGATGCGCTGGTGGAAGCGGAAAGCTTCGAGGAACATGGCGAAGGTGCTGGGTTTGCAGAAAAAGATGAAACCGGTGCCATTAGCGCGTTCTCACCTGCCAACTACGTTATTGGATTCGGTGAAGTCAACGGTAACCGAATTGCTGTCGGTGGTGAGGACTTTACATTAAAGGGTGGGTCACCCAACGCAGCAGGCCTGAGAAAAAGTGTCTATGCGGAGGAATTGGCAGTTCAGTATCGAGTGCCGCTCGTAAGAATGCTCGAAGGTGGTGGTGGCAGTGTCGCGGGTTCCGGTGGCAAGCGGCCACAGACGGTGGGATCACCCGTTAATGCTGAACCCAGGTTCAAGATTATTGCCCAGGCGATGAATACCGTGCCCGTGGTATCAGGTGCGATGGGCCCTGTTGCAGGTTTTCCCGCCGGCAGATTAGTCGCCTCGCATTTCTCTGTGATGGTCAAGGAGATTTCTCAGGTATTGGTCGCCGGTCCCGCGGTCGTTGAGCGCGCCCTCGGTGTCTCGCTGACCAAGGAGCAGTTGGGTGGCTGGCGGGTGCATACCCGTAGCGGCATTGTGAACAATGTTGCTGATACAGAAGAAGATGCATTTGATCAGATCCGCGAGTTTCTGAGTTATATGCCGCAGAATGTCTGGGAATTGCCGGAGCGATTCCACAGCGAGGATGATCCGAATCGAGCAGATGAGGCGCTGCTGGATATTGTGCCGAAAGACAGTCGGATACCGTTTGAGATGCGCGATTTGATTCGTCATGTGGTTGATGACGGGCATTTTTTCGAAATTTCACCCTTTTACGGTCAGGGTCAGATCACTGGTTTTGCGAGGCTCGATGGCGCTGTGGTGGGAATCATTGCGAATGATTGTAAACACTTTGCCGGTGCCATGACCGCAACAGGTTCGCAAAAGGCCAAGCGCATGATGGAACTGTGCGACACATTTCATATTCCTATCGTCAACTTTCTGGATGAACCGGGATTTATGATAGGCCCAGATGCGGAACATGAAGGTACAATACGATATGGCATGAGTGCCATTGCAGCAGCTGTGCAATCGACAGTGCCCTGGGCGACCATCGCCATTCACAAATCTTTCGGGGTTGCTTCGGCGGCGCACTATGCCCCTAACAACTATAAATTGGCTTGGCCTTCCTGGGAAATGGGTCCTTTGCCGGTCGAAGGGGGTGTCGCGGTCGCATTCCACAAGGAGATTGCAGCGGCGCCTGATCCAGAAGCAAAAAGGCGTGAGTTGGAGTTGAAGCTCATGGCAAACAGATCACCGTTCCCGATGATGGAAAGTTTTGCGGTTCACGAGTTGATAGACCCGCGAGAGACCCGATCAAGGCTCTGCCAGTGGATAGATTGGATTGAGCCACTATTGGCAGAACTCAAGGGGCCGGTAACCTGGGGAATGAGACCGTGAAGATGCCGACGATGTGTTTATTTTGGGGTTTTTCCTTTGACTAAGTGTACGCACAGGCTAGTTAACATAGTCGTATCGTTAAAGCAGACGCTTCAGCGTTGCTTGCTGATGGCGGCATTGATGCTGACAACAGCCTCTGGCGCTGCTCAAAGCGCCTCAACCATCGATTTTAGTGAGGCCAATGTAAAAGCTGAGCTACTCAGTGAAATGCAGACGGTGCAAGCCGGCACGACGGTTTGGGTCTTTTTAAAGCAAACGATTCGCGAAGGCTGGCACACTTATTGGCGCAATCCGGGTGATTCTGGTGCACCCACAAAATTGCTTTGGGATCTGCCGCCGGGGTTTGAAGCGGGGGAGATCCAGTGGCCTTATCCTGAGCGAACGCCCTATGGCCCGCTAATGAATTACGGGTACGAGGGAGAGGTGCTTTTTCCTGTCCAGATCAAAATTCCTGAGGGTTTCAAAGGCTCAGAAGTTTTGCTCAAGGCCAAAGGGCAATGGCTGGTTTGTGCTGATATCTGTATCCCGGAAGATGCTGATCTGGCGCTAACTATTCCTATCGGACCACCAACGATTGATCCGGCATTGGTCGATGAAATCGAGGCTGTTCGCCGAAAGGTTCCACAACCATTGGGGGTGTCTACCCGGTTCCGGGTCAACGCAATCGATGATGAAGGTGTCGGTACAGTGACGATCGAAATCGACATGCCAGCGCTGGTGCCTGAGCGCATAAAATCGATCAGCTATTTTCCCTATATCGAAGGCGTGATTGAGAATCCCGCGGAACAGGTGGTGCAAGTCGATCATAAAGGCATTCAGCTCACCCTGGTGACTGGCTGGGACTTCGGCCCGCAAAGCGCGTTTGAAGGCATTATTGTCGTGACCGAGGATGCTGGCGAAGAATTGGTGAATGCTTTCTCATTTGATCCTGTCAAAGCGGCTGCAGGCGGCGCCGGTTCGACTAAGGCGACGATATCAGAAGGTAATACAAGCCTGTTGATGGCGATGCTGTTTGCGTTGATTGGCGGCATGATACTGAACCTGATGCCCTGCGTGTTTCCAGTACTGTCAATAAAGGTGTTGTCGTTGGTTCGGCAGAGCAGTGCCGATCCTGGACACGTTCGTTTGCATGGGTGGGTGTATACCATCGGCGTGGTGTTGAGCTTTCTCGCTATCGCAGCAATTTTGATTTTGCTTCGCACCGGCGGCGCGCAGATAGGCTGGGGATTCCAGCTACAGTCTCCGATTGTGATCTCGCTGCTGATCTATCTGTTTTTTCTCATCGGGCTAAGTCTCTCAGGTTATTTTGAAGTGGGCGGTGCGCTGATGAATGTTGGCCAGTCGCTTGCGAACAGGGAGGGTTTGTCGGGTTCATTCTTTACCGGTGTGTTGGCTACACTTGTCGCTGCGCCGTGCACAGCACCTTTTATGGCCTCTGCAATTGGTTTTGCCTTGACCCAACCGAGTTATGTCGCGTTGTTGGTTTTTGCGTCCTTAGGGTTGGGCATGGCCTTGCCTTATCTGGCGCTCTGCTACTCCCCTTGGTTACTGAGGAGAATGCCGCGTCCGGGAGACTGGATGGTCGGATTCAAGGAGTTCCTCGCATTCCCAATGTTCGCCACCGTCATCTGGTTGATGTGGGTGCTTGGTTTTCAGGTTGATAGCGGTGGCGTCACTGTTGTGTTGATTGGGCTGCTGCTCATTACTTTTGCGGTATGGCTCCTAAGGAGTAATAAAGGTTCTCCTGCTCGCAGGCGTGTGGTTTGGTTAATGATATTGATGCTGCTGTCGGCCGCGATTTATTTGCCACTTCAGTTGGCTGGGCAGACGGTTGGTGTGGATCAAACAGACGGCGCTCCAACGATTAGGCAGGCACAATCTCGCGGGTCTTACGTGGGTCCCGACGCCGACATATATACCGCTGAACGACTCGCGGCGTTAAGAAAAGAAGGTCCGGTGTTTATCAATTTTACCGCCGCATGGTGCATCACTTGCCAGGTGAATGAGGTCGTTGCGTTAAACAAGGCATCAACGGCAAAGTTGTTTAGCGAGTATAAGGTGTCTTACTTGAAGGGTGACTGGACTAATGAAGATCCGGCGATCACTAAAAAGCTTGAACAATACGGTCGCAGCGGGGTGCCTTTGTATTTGCTTTACGGCCCCGGCACAGAAGTACAATCAGCAACTATTTTGCCGCAGGTTTTGACCGAGGCGATTGTTGAAGCGCACGTGTTAAAGATCTAGCGGGCTAGCCGTTGATAAGTACACTCTCGAACACAACTTCTACCGCTGCCGCGAGCACCCAGGTGAGCGGCGGAAGTAAACCAAAGATCACCAGGCGTCGAATGTGAGCTTCAATGGGCCACTCCCAGATGTTTTTCACTCTATCCTCGTAGTACATCAGGTCAGCCGGGGTAAAGTCTCTTAGCAGTGCGCCAAAATGGCTTTGGCCCACGCCACTAAAATCGCCCTTGAGTGCTTGTCTGATCTGCGTGATCTCAATCTGTTTGGCGACGGCTATCCGCGCGCGCAAAATAAACAGCGGCACCATGGATACCACAATCATCGCGGCGAGAAATAAGGCTGCGAGTGATCCGCCTTGAAATATGCGACGCTGAAGCGAGGGGAAAGGGACAATTTGGTAAATCAACATGCCGCAGGAGGTTGCGACTAAACTGACAACCAGGAATCTAATTAATGGGTTGGAGAGTGCGTTGTTGAGTTCCGTTGTCATCAAATCGACTTGAAAATTTTTCGCAACGCGACGAAAGACCATCACTTGCCGCAAACAAAATGCAACGAGATGAACTTCGATCACGGTGTAAAACAGAATGGCTAAGCATACCGCGATGGATGCTGGGGAGATCAATTCTGACAGGCTAATGGTTTCGTTTAGATCAAATTTGATCTGCGACCGGATACGCTGCAAACCGATCACGCAACCGACAATTAATTCTAACCAGGCCATTTTTTTGCCGGCACCAATTGACTCAAGATACGAGGTGTCAATTTTATCGGCTTGAATTAATAGCCGAAGGTCGTTGCTCGCACCTCTTGTCAGCTGCAACAAGAACATAAGCGCCAACGCAAAAGCTAATGGAAATGCGGCCCCTTGAAATGGCAGGCGGGGTGCCATGGCATTGAATTCGTAGAATGGTAAGAAAATCAGGCAGGCGATGATGCCGATAGCAACCGATGGGATTTCGGTTTGATCTATCCAGCGCAGCCAGGGCAAATGGGTTAGCGGGTTAGTTGGTCTTTCTACCACAGAATTACCGTGCCTCCAGCCGATAAAGTATCGCGTCAGGAAAGTCCTCACTTGCTTCAAGCTCATACTTTGTTCGGTATGCTTCAAGCACGGTTTTTAGCTCATCGTCGTCATCGACTTTGATCGCTGTTAATTCGTAAATTGTTTCAGCGATGCGTAATCGCACCGCAGAGTTCTGAGCAATTTTACGTGTCCATTTAGATTCACTACCTTTCCCGGCGGCCACGTAATAGCCTCGATCCACACCCACACCCCAGATGTTCACGCTATAAGGGCCGTTAACCTCAAGTTGAACGACCTCGCTTGCATTCAAAGCTGACCAGGATGACGGATAGGTGGCAACGTTGCCGCTCAACCCCCCTCCAGGCATAGGGCCAATGGGTTCGCACGCAGAAATAGCCAGTAGAAAAACAAAAAGTAGTAGCGTCTTGCCATGAGTATGGGTTTGCATAAGTCTAACGACTCGGAATTCGAATGGACCCATACTAAGGCCCATCAGCAGAAAAGCAACTACAGCTTGGTCGTGTTAAAAGGGAGGCTATCGATTTCAAATCGGTCAGCCCGTATGATGTGCGCTACTTGCGTTTCCGTCATCTGGAGGAAGATTTATTGTGAAACAAGATGAAACGAATGAAATAAGCCCATCTCGTCCGCTGCCATCGTCAGATTTGGTGCCGGTGATTGACCTGGCGTGGGCAGAAGCGCATCCAGAATCTCTTGATGGGCTGGACATCGCCTGCAGAAACCATGGTTTTTTTCTGCTGAAAAATCATGGAATGGATCGCCAAATCGACGCCATGTGGCAAAAGTCTGCAGCTTTTTTTCGCCAGCCTTCTGAAGTTAAGCAGCGTACGATGCGAACCGAAACGCAACCGCTTGGATATTATGATCGAGAGTTGACCAAACGTAAGCGCGACTTGAAGGAAGTGTTTGATTTTCGGGAAGTCAAAACTGCGGGAAGAGATCTGAATCAGTGGCCGAAGCATGACACCGAGTTTCAACCGGTTATGTCATCTTTTTTCACGGCGGCGTCAGAGGTCGCAGCCAGAACCTTACAGGTTGTTTATCAAGCGCTCTATCAGAACGGGGACATTTCGGGATTACCCAGAGGATCGGCTCAAACCAGTAACGCTCGTCTGAATTTTTATCCCCTGCACGACCCGCTCGATGCCAAGGACAAAGCATCCGTGGCAGAGCTGGGAGATATGGCCCTGCATCACCACACAGACCCTGGCATATTGACGCTGTTGTTACAGGATATGACTGGTGGTCTTCAAGCGCGTACGCGCCAAGGTCATTGGATAGATATTGTGCCCGAGGAAAATACGATTGTCGTTAACCTTGGCGACATGATGCAGGTGTGGACTAATGATAGTTATACAGCGGCTGTTCATCGTGTGTTGGCGCCTGCCGAGAGGACCGCTGAAAGATTCAGTACACCCTTTTTCTATTCACCAGAGAAGGATGCCCGAATAGCCCCGCTCGACGCGCTTTCTAATAAACCACCGGTTTATAGGGCATTTACTTGGCGAGAGTATATCCAGGGTAGGATAGATGACAATTTCACCGATCTGGGTGAGGAAGATATTCAAATTGCTCATTATAAAGTGGGCAAAAGCGGTGGCGCGTCTTGATGTCAGCGTTTGGCAGTCTCGAAGGCGTACTGTTCGATCTTGACGGTACACTGGCGGACAGCCGTCTTGATTTTGCAGCGATGTGTGTCGAAGCGAATCTCCCCGTGGGCACGCCGTTGCTTGAGTACCTTACCGCGCTCGGAGATTGCGACGAATCTCGAAACCTACGATCAATCATAGAACGCCATGAGATGGCAGGAGCCGAACGCGCAACGTGGATTGACGGTGCCCAGGTTCTGGTGAACCAGTTATTTGATGCCGGTGTGCCTATGGCGATTGTCACGCGTAACATGCGTAGCGCCACAGAGCATACGGTCGCGAAACTCGACATCCCAATTTCCTTGTTAGTTACCAGAGAAGACTGCCTACCAAAGCCGGATCCCGAAGGTTTGTTAATGGTAGCAGAGCGCTGGGATATTCCGGTGGCAGCGCTAGCCTACGTTGGAGACTATAAATACGATATGCTCGCCGCAACTAACGCGGGTATGTTGGGCGTATTGTTGCAGAACGGGCGCAATGCAGAATTTGCGAATCTCGCGGGTGTCGCGATTACTGAATGTGACGAACTATTACCCTATTTAAGTCCCGCCATAAGCGTTACTAATGATTGATACGGATCTGTATTAATCAGATTCCCGGTCGTGTAAATTTGGGGATAAGTGATTTTTGGATTGAGGAGTGAGTAATGAGTCTATCGGCGTTTCGAGAGGATATACGTGAATATATTGGTGAGCATTGCCCAGAGAGCATGCGTAACCGAACATATCATTTTGAAGATGCCCATGAGGTATACAGCACCGATGATGCGGATCGCTGGCTTCAGGCGATGGCCAAGAAAGGGTTAACGACGCCGACTTGGCCAAAAGAATATGGCGCAGCCGGGCTAAGCGCAGAAGAAAATAAAGTGCTTCAGGAAGAGATGGCTGCCATCAAGGCATTGCCTCCGTTAAGTGGTATGGGCATCGCGATGATTGGGCCGACCCTGCTGGAATACGGCACTGAAGAACAAAAGCAACAACACCTGCCAAAGATTGTGTCGGGCGAAGTGCAATGGTGTCAGGGATACAGTGAGCCGGGTTCAGGCTCTGACCTCGCAAGCTTGCAAACGAAAGCCGTACTTGAGGGGGATAGCTTCGTCATCAACGGTCAAAAAATCTGGACCTCGGGCGCGCAACATGCGGATTGGATGTTCGCGCTGGTGCGCACGGATCCTGACGCGCCAAAGCATGATGGCATCAGTTTTGTCTTGCTCGATATGCACCAACCCGGTGTTACCGTGAAGCCCATAGCGCTCATCAGCGGCTCCTCACCTTTTTGTGAAACCTTTCTGGATAACGCGATCGCTACCAGAGACAACCTGATTGGCGAATTGGGTAAGGGCTGGACCGTCGGCAAGCGATTGCTGCAGTACGAACGATCCGCTGCACCGGCTGTGCGCAGTAAAGTCAAAAAAGCCAATGCCTACGCGACACTTGCGAAAGCTTACGTGGGGGAGGCCGAAGGTAAGATTGCCGACCATGAATCGAGAGAACAGGTGCTCGGCCAGACCATGAATGAAAAAGCGATGCAGCTCACCGTTCAGCGAGTATTTGCTGAGTCACAGTCTGGAAAAGCGCCGGGCGCGACGACGTCTATCTTCAAGTATTTTGGCTCCAGTTTGTCAAAAGGTGCTAGTGCATTGAAATCAAGCCTGCGAGGAACAAACGGAGTGGGTTGGGAAGGTGAGGGTTTTACTAGCGATGAAGTCGACGCCACCCGTGGCTGGCTGCGCGATCGAGCAGTCACAATTTACGGTGGTACCAACGAAGTTCAGTTGAATATTATCAGTAAACGCGTACTGGGTTTGCCTGATTAGTCAGTTGTCTCGAAACGCCGCTAAAGCAGCTTTTGAAGGAAGGTACAGCGCTCCGTAATGGTCTCTACGGACGCATCGCTTCTTTCCTGTTTGTAACTGGCAGTGAAATCGTTTGCGACGGTTTCGGCATAGCCAAGTCGTCGATATAGCGCTGCGGCACGGGTGTTGTCATAGGCAACCGCGAGTCCGATGGAGGCGTAACCTTTGGATTTCGCCTGATCTTCGAGGAAGTAGACAATTTCCGAACCGATGCCTGCGGATTGGTATTTGGGCATGACTGTCATTCGAAAAATTTCCGGACACCCTGGAATGAGGTCCGCAACCCCAAGCTCTCTGGGACCTGGCCAATAAATGAAGCCATAACCTTTTGGCTGTTTTCCATCCCAGGCGATTGCCAGGCTCTGTAATCCAAACAACTGATCGTCTAGTTCGTCTTGCAGCGTTCTAAGATAAGCGTGAGAAATCAATTCCTCAAGCATGTCATATTCATGCTGTTGTGCAATTCTGAGCTCCATCCTTAGTTACTCGTCTATCTCGCGTTGTGTTGTTTCTTTGAGCTTAACCCGATGGATAAGTTGGCGAGCAGATTTTCACGCGTTAGCTTGAGAGCAGTGACTTCGTGAATACCGGCGCTGATGCCTTTGCCCTGCGCCCAGGTCCAGTGCCAACTCTCTTTGCTCGCTTTTGCCATCTGCATTTCTTTCACCAATATCGCCGCTGCAGCCTGGTTATTCTGGCGTCAGTTTCACAAACTCGCGGGGAGGAAACCCTGTCAATATTCTGAACCAGATAGAAGGCGCGAATTCTGTCGCAAGTGCCTTGTGTTCGGTCTTCGAGACCTTGGTCACCAGATAGTTAGCGGTTTCATCGTTGATGGTGGCTTTGACATTAGGACGATCAAGCACGTCGTGATACCAGGCCCGCGGCCAATGATTAGCGGCAACGTAGATATTTCCTTCGCTCGACAGCTGTTGTAACACCCGGTTATTCTCTCGTCCCTCACCATCGTCGGTGATAATCACCAGTGTGGTCTGTGATTGAGGCTGAAAATAGCCAAGCAGGGATTCAAAAATGACGACGAGGCCAGCGTAGATGCCTATAGTGATTAGAACGATTTTGAGTAGTTTCATCGTGCTGGTTCCCTTGAGTTTGATTGTCAGAAAATGGGTAGGAACCTCATCAGCTCACATAGTATGAGGTTGCTACCTTCTAGATGACCACTAATAGCTAAAGGAAAAGACCTAAAGAATCTGTTCCGTCAGTACTTCCTCATTGAAACCAACGATGATTGTCTTACCAACTCTCAACGTGGGCGCTCGCAGATTGCCGGTGGGTCCGAGCATTGCAGCGACGGCGGCTTCGTCAGGTGACCCGCTAAGCTTAAACTCGCTGATTTTTTTACCCTTGATTGCAATAAGCTTTTTGGCTGATTTCAGTATTTCAGCCGCGTCATCTGCCTGAAGCTTTCTGCTCGCTGGTACTGTTTCTTTGGCTTCCAGATTGTGTGTCCCCAAAAACTTGGCGACTCGCGTGCAGGTAGTTCAGCCGTTGCGGTTGTAGTGCCATTCGATTTTTTTGGCCATGGTTTTCTCCTTTTTCTTAAAGGTTCTGTTGAGTCATGTTGTGTGTCTGAAAGCATAAACAAGCTGCGCTGATGGTGCAATCCTAAAGGTTTTTTTACGCTTCCGAGATACACTAAGCGTTAAAAAAGTCAGGCATGGGAATTTCAAGTTAATTGATAGCGCAAAAACTTTTTCCTTCGAAAAGCCAATAACGGTGGAGAAGGGTGGCGCAGTATTGCTTATTTGCAGAGGTTGTTGATGCACCAAATTAATGCAGGGTGGTGCAAGGAAGCGTTTTCAAAACTGCTACCGAACATTTTACTGATCGATGGCAAGTATCTGAAAAGAGCGACGGCACACACCGGCGCTCTCTTCAATGCTGTGCTTGACACGCTGTGTGTCATTTCGGCAACTGCGTGCTATCAGGCGTCGAGCACAGCCGTTGCTTGTCCTTTCACAACCACGGTGCCTGCTTCGTCTACGGTTGATACCTCAATGTCAGCGATAGACTCACCGTCTTCCTCTCGAATAGCCGCCACGGTTGCCTTCGCGGTCAATGTTGCGCCAGGAAAAACCTGCGCTGTGAAACGAACACCGAAAGAACGAAGCCGACCATCGCCAACATAATTTGTCAGCATTTTCCCAGTCATGCCCATCGATAGCATGCCGTGGGCAAACACCGATGGATACTTTGCGATCTCGGTTGTGTATTTGTCGTCAGTGTGGAGTGGGTTATAGTCGCCGGAGGTACCCGCATATTGAACGATCTGAGTACGAGATAAATCACGACAGACTTCTTCTTCGTAGCTGTCACCAACTGTTAGTTCACTTGCTTTTAATGCCATGTCATTTGTCCTCTCAGGCTGTGCTATGTCGATGTTGCGGGTCGTTCTGTGCGTACGCCAACCCCGGTTGCCGTGACTACAAGTTCACCAGCTTCATTTCGATACTCAGTAACAGATTCACTGAACATGAGTTTGCCGCCCCGACGACCTTCCTTTTCCCAGGTTTTGCCAGGCTGCGTCGTGGCGGTTAACACGTCACCGGCCTGTAGTTGTTTGTGATAAACGTAATGTTGTTCAGCATGAAGCCCGCCACCGCCTCCACCACCGCCAGAACTTTCAGGCTTCTTGGTGATACCAGTGGCTTCCTTGCCGGAGCCAAACCATTCTTGACCGATCTTTGGTCGAAGAAAATAGTCCGGATCGAATTGTGCGCTTGACTGCACAAATGTAGGAGGGGCGATCACCGCTCCGGGTTCTGTTGTTTTTGCATAATCCGAGTCGTAATAAATCTCGTTAGCATCGCCTACTGAGCGCGCAAACATCATTATATGACCTGCCTCTATTGGGAATTTTTTAACTGCCATGCTTGATCTCCTGCAGGGGTGATTAAAATCAAAATCAACATACTCATACACTCATGTGTTAGTCAAGAAAAGAAACGCTGTTTGTCCGGCATGAAAAAAATAAATGACAAGTTTGTTGGATAAAATTGCGAGAAGGCTTGTCGGGTGATTAGCGTCGATGTACTATCTCTGTCCGGTTTTTGAAAATGCAAACATGCAAAACAGGGTAATCGGTAATCACGTAACAAGTTAGTTAAGTTGCGGCCAGTTACTAATAATAAATTTGTTCGCAGGAAGTTTTCAATTTATGTCCAGACCAGTTCGCATAGAGTTTCCCGGCGCTAACTACTACGTAACCAGTAAGGGAAATAGCGATAAAGCTATTTTCATGGATGACGAAGACCGCGCTGTTTTCCTTAACGTCGTTGACACCGTCGTGTCGCGTTTTGAATGGATCATCCATAGTTACGTGCTGATGGATAATCATTACCACCTTGTTGTCGACTGTCCTAATGCAAATCTCTCTAAGGGCATGCGTCAGTTGAATGGTGTTTACACACAGCATTTCAACCGAAGGCATAGTGCAGAAGGGCCGTTGTTTCAGGGTCGCTTCAAAAGTATTCTGTTTGAAAAAGAAACCTACCTTTTGCCGCTGTGTCGTCACACAGTATTAAACCCGGTGAGGTGTGAAGTTGTTACAACCCCCCCTAAGTACCGTTGGAGCAGTTACCGTGCGCATATCGGCTTAGTCAAACCTCAGGGATGGCTTTGTACTGAGACTTTGCTGGGTCAATTTGGTAAGCGAGAGAAAGACAACCAGCGAAAATACCGCGATTTTGTTAAATTGAACATGAATGAGCCGTCCCCGCTCGATGGTCGCGCTGCGCAGGTTTTGCTTGGATCGCCTGGGTTTATAGAAGAAATGCACCCGATCCTAAACGGGGAAAAAGTCGCAAAGCGAGGTCCGAAAGCAGCGAAAAGAAGACGCAGTATCAGCAGTCTGTGTAAAAACGTCGAAAACAAAACTCGTGACGAACGCAATAAAATCATTCGCCGTGCGCACATTGAGCACTCCTATACACTGAAGGAGATCGGCGATTATCTTGGGCTTCACTACACAACGGTCAGCAAGGTTGTGAACCAGTAAATTTAGTCCGGTTTTCCTTGTTTGCTAGAGCCTCAAATTACCTATCGGGCTAAACCCGCTGTCGTCCCCTGTCTGCCTTGGCCGTTGATATTATTGTGAATTTGGCGATACCAAGTCTTTTAAATCAAAGTGACTACATGTATGCTTTCGAGTCTTCTGTGAGGCTTGAGCTTCAGGCCAAAGCAGAATGACATTAAGAGAATGATCGACAAGAAGATCAAATAAGAACAAATGCGTCAGGAGTAACAATTTTGCGTCGTTTAGTAGATCGAAATCCGCCAGCGGAAGAAGAAGAAATTGATTTGACACCCATGCTCGACGTGGTGTTCATCATGTTGATTTTCTTCATTGTGACGGCGACATTTGTTAAAGAAAACGGTCTCGACGTTAACAGTCCTGACAAGAACAACACGCCTCAGGATGCAGACAAGAAGAGCATCGTGGTGCAGATTAGTAGTCGTGACAGAATCACCCTGAGAGGACGTGACATCGATTTCAGAGCTGTCAGAGCAAATATTGAGCGTTTACACGCTGAGAACCCTGAAGCACCGGTTGTTGTTCAGCCGCATCCTGAGAGTACAACCGAAACAATGATTCACGTCATGGACTCGGCCCGTCAAGCTGGGGTTTATAACGTTTCGATTGCTGCTTCCTAGCATTCTCTTTCTAGCGATTGCTCCGGAGCACCAGAGATCACCAGTTAATCTCACACGGGATATTTGATTTTCTACCAGGCTTACCGCCATGAAACTCATGTAATATCCCAAAAGACCCCCGCTTAGCGGGGTTTTTTTTGCCAATTTTAAAGGATCTTCAAGATGGAACTGATACTGATCAGACATGGTTTACCTGAAAAAGTCATTAATCAGGATGGTACACCTGCGGATCCACCTCTCTCCGAGGAAGGATTAAAGCAGGCTGAGCTTGTTGCTAACTGGCTTGAGCATGAGCAAATCGACAAGCTTTATGCGAGCCCCATGCGCAGAGCAGTGCAAACCGCTGAACCACTGGCGAAAGTGAAGGGATTGGATATTGAATTAAGAGAAGGTGTTGCGGAGTATGATCGTAAATCTGATTTGTACATTCCCGTCGAACAATTGAAAGAGTTAGACTACGATCGCTGGAAGAAGTTAATGACCGGCGAGATTGTCGAGGCAGATTTTCCAGAATTCGCGAAGGCCGTTATTAGTGCTTTGGAGGCAATCATTGATGAAAACCCTGGCAAGCGGGTGGCCGTTGCATGTCATGGCGGGGTGATCAACGTATGGACCTCGCACGTGATAGGATTTGAACCCAAGATGTTCTTCAATCCAAATTACACCAGCATTAATCGCTTTATGGCCGCGAGTTCCGGCGAGAAATCAGTCGTATCTCTCAACGAACATCATCATCTGAAACCTTAAATGTCCCTGAGCAGGGTCACGGCTAACCCACTTTCAGGCTCTGACCGCCGTCGACCAGCAGTTGAGTGCCAGTAACGAACTTGGCCTCATCGCTGGCAAGAAACAGTGCTGCGTTTGCCACGTCCCATGCCGATCCCATTTGTCCGCCGAGCGGAACCATTGCGTCCCGGGCAGCAATGACACTGTCCAGCGCTTCGCCCTTCGCGGCGGCGGTACCTTCAACTGCCATCGGTGTATGCATGAGCCCCGGCAAAATCACATTTGCGCGTATGCCATGTCTCGCATTGGCAATGGCTATATTTTCGGTTAATGCCAGCACTCCAGCTTTGGATGTTTTATACGCAACCATGCCGGAGGCCGCGATCGCAGCAACAGAAGAAATGTTGATAATAGCGCCACTCTTTTGATCACGCATCACGGGTAAAACATGTTTTGAGGTCAGGAACATACTGGTCAGATTGACGTCGAATATGCGCTGCCAGGTTTCGAGGGGTAAACTCGTGACGCCTCTATCACCAGCCCCAATCCCGACATTATTGTGCAGAATATCAATGCCGCCGTAGGCTTCGACGCAGGCTCTGGCCATTGCCTCGCAGTCCGATTCTTTACTCACATCCATTGCAAAAGCGATGGCCTGACCGCCTTCGGCTATCACCATGTTGGCAGTTTCAGTTGCGGACGCCATATTTCGGTCAGTTAAAAACACGCTTGCACCTTCCTGTGCAAATCGAAGTGCTGTTGCGCGTCCATTGCCAATAGTTGCACCTTCGCTTTGGCCTGCGCCGGTAACGATGGCGATTTTGTTCTCCAGTCTCATGGCGTCTCTGCTCCCTGTTGTTTGATTACGATGCTACCTGCGTTAGCTGACAATGAGTGCTGTCATCTTTCGAGTGTTCACAGTTCACACGGGGTTTAGCCGTGTCTTAGCGAGATGATGTTAAAGCATCAGTCTCAAACGGTCTCATCTGCCTGTTCTTCGAAAACCCTGCTTCTTATCATTTCCCGTACCTTTTGAGTCAGCTCGGAAACGGTTGTTTCGTCGTAACTTTCAACCGGTATTTCGTCGAGAACCTGCACATGGACATCACTGCGACCGGAGAAGTTGAAACGGTTTTTGGGCACGGCATGTTTTGAGCCGTTAATGACGATGGGTAATATCGCCACCCGTTGCCGTTTTGCCAGTATAAACGCGCCCTCTTTGAATGCCCCCAGTTTACCATTGCGGGACCGCGTACCTTCTGGGAAAAGGTACACCGAGCTACCTCGTTTGAGGTGTTTTCCGCAGGCTGAATACATTTGTTTGACGCTGGTTTTACGCCCTTGCTTAAGGCGTACGTACTGGTTTAGCGCCATGTTCCAGCCGACCAGTGGAATCTGGAAGATCTCGTCTTTTGAGACCCATTTGAAGTGGGTGAAAAGGGTAAAAGCGACGAGTATATCGACCAGAGATTGGTGGTTCGAGACGATGATATAGGTTTTGTTCTTATCGATCTTCTCCCGCCCGTTGACGGTGACCTGCCACGGTGGAAAAATCCAAATGTAAAGGCTGGCCCAGAAACAAGTGAATCGATGTAGCAGCCATAATCGCGGGTCAAGGAAGTAGGTCACCAACCATATACAGACGGCAATAAGAAAGAAGACAGTTGAAGTCGCGAAGACAAAAGTGATTAATAAGGTGGCAACGAGACGGTTGGCTAACCAATTGATCATTCCGATTGTTCACGGTGGAGTTTGTAAAATCGGAGGATATACCACAATTGGACGAGGCAAAAGAGGTGAATGCCGGAACTTAACCCACCCAAGGAGATAGGCTACAATGTGCTTCCTATTTCTGATATCTCTGTTATAAACCAGTCATGAATATTATTTCCCGAAAGATAGTGCTCTCAATGATTTTTGTCTTTTCATTGAGCGGCTGTGCCACGGTGGTGACCTCAATCACCGCGCAACTCGCCGAAGATTTATCTTGGTCGATTCTGAACAGTAATGACGTTGAAACCGTAAAAGAAGCGATACCAGCTTATCTCGTGATGATAGACAGTTTCCTGAGAAGCGCGCCGGATGATCCTGCGCTGCTGATGGCGGCATCCAGCTTGAATGGCGCATTCGCCATATTTACCGACGAAGACAGGTCCAAGCTACTGACAACCAAATCGCTGGATTACGCCGCCAGAGCGGCCTGTGTCAGCAACCCATCGCTGTGCGGAGCAACTGAAGCAAAATTTGAAGATTTACAAACTGATATTGATCAGCTTGGAGTCGAGGATGTTCAGTTTGCCTATACCCTCGCGGTGGCATGGGCATCTTGGATGCAGGCGAATAGCGATGATTGGAATGCTATTGCGCAGCTATCCAAGGTCAAGTATCTGATGAATCGCGTAATTGAATTAGACGAAACATGGGACAATGGCGGGGCTCATCTATACATGGGTGGGCTGGAAACGGTGCTTCCCGCTTCAATGGGTGGAAATCCGGAACTGGGTAGAACGCACTTTGAGAGAGCCATAGCGCTGGGTGAAGGACGATTTCTGATGACTAAAGTGGTGTTTGCAGAGAACTACGCAAAACTCATTTTTGATAAAGCGCTCCATGATCAGCTGCTTCGGGAAGTCATCTCGGCGGATCCTGTAGTTGAAGGAATGACGCTGACCAATACGCTTGCCCAGGAGCAGGCGAGGGCATTGCTGGCTGACTCCGATGATTATTTTTGAACCCAAGCGACATGCGCTGGGCGTGTTTACGGATTTTAAGGAAGAGATTTTGATGAAAAACACTCGGTTTGTTACTGGTTCAATCGTCACGCTACTGGTCTGCTTGATGCTGACCCCTTCGGTCAGTGTCGCAAAAACCTTCAAAATCGCCACAGTTTCTCCGGATGGTTTGTCCTGGATGAAAAAACTGCGAAGTGGTGCAAAAGAAATCGCTCAGCGAACGGACAACAGGGTCAAGTTCAAGATATACCCCGGTGGTGTTCAGGGCGATGATTACACCGTGCTGCGAAAAATGAGAATTGGGCAGTTACATGGCGGGGTTATTGCTGCTAGCACATTGACAAGGTTTTATCCGGATTTACAGATCTATAACCTGCCGCTAGTGTTTCGGGATGGGGCGGAGGTTGATTACGTGCGCGAGCGAATGGACCAACGCATTGTGGACGGACTCGAGGAAGCGGGCTTTGTGACCTTTAACCTTACGGAAACCGGTTTTGCCTACGTAATGACAAAAGAACCCGTCAAATCCGTTCAGGATCTTAAGAAAATTAAAGCTTGGGTGCCTGATGGTGATCCTATTTCTGCGCAGCTGATCCAATCTTTTGGCATCAGTCCTATACCGCTGACGTTGTCAGATGTGCTCGCAGGGCTTCAGACTGGTTTGGTCAATGGTGTTGCTGTGCCTCCACTGGTCGCCCTTGCGCTGCAATGGCACAATCAGGTGAAGTACGTCACCAATATTCCATTGGTTTATATCTACTCGATGTTTTCGATGGATAAGAAGGCATTTGCTTCCATCTCCGAAGCAGACCAGACAATCGTAAAAGAAGTCATGAATCGGATCTTTCTTGAGGTAGATCGGGAGAACAGGATAGACAACTTAAAGGCTTATGACGCACTGATTTCCCAGGGTATTGAAGAAGTAGGCCCTACGGAAGACCAGTTTGTGGCATGGCAAGCTCAGGCAGAAGCTTCCATTGATTCCCTTATTGCATCAGGCAGTATTAGTGACGAGAGTCTTTCGTTGCTTTACCAATACCTGAACGAATATCGAGCTAGCCAGGCCGGAGTCGACAAAGCCCTGCTTTCTGAGCAGGTTAGGGTGACCAGTGCTAGCGAGTGAATACGTTGATGGTTAAGCTCATTCATAGGTGTGAAGACTTCGCGCTCATTGGTGCACTTATCACCATGTTGGCTATTGCGCTCATGCAAATTGTACTGCGAAACTTTTTTGATTCCGGTGTGCTTTGGGCTGAGACTTTTTCCAGAGTGCTGGTGCTGTGGTTGGCAATGCTAGGTGCAATGGTCGCAACCCGTGAGCAGAATCATATCAATATTGATGTTCTTTCACGCTACCTGCAGCCTCTGGCGCTCAAGATAACCCATGTGGTCACTTCTTTGGGTGCCGCGGTCATTTGCGGCACAGCGGCCTACTATTGCTACGGGTTTGTTCTATTTGAGTACGAGGACGCGACTATCGCTTTTGCTTCCGTGCCTCATTGGCTGTGCCAGGCGATTATTCCGATTGGCTTCGGGATTATGAGCTTCAGATTTATCCTTCAGTGCCTCCAGCAAATAAGATCTTGAGATGGGTTTAATCGGTTCTATCGTTATTGGTTTCTTTGCCCTGTTGGGTACACCGCTGTTTATCGTCATTCTTGCGGCGGCGATGCTTGGTTTTTACCTAGCTGATATCCCGCTGATGGTGATCGCGATCGAGATCTACCGACTGATTGATACGCCACTCCTACTGGCGTTGCCGTTGTTTACGTTTGCGGGTTATCTGTTGGCGGAAAGTCAGTTGTCATCCAGACTGGTCAGACTCACCCAAGTGTTTCTTGGTTGGATGCCAGGCGGTCTTGCTGTTGTATCGTTTGTGACCTGCGCATTTTTCACGGCTTTTACAGGGGCCTCTGGTGTAACGATTGTTGCTGTTGGCGCGCTTTTGTTTCCTGCGCTCGTCGAAGCGGGATATAAGGAAAAATTCAGCCTGGGCCTAGTGACGACCTCGGGCAGCCTCGGTCTTTTATTGGCTCCTTCGCTGCCGTTGATTCTTTACGGCGTGATTGTTCAACAGATGGATATCCCTAATCCTTTTACCATTCAAGAGTTGTTTCTAGCAGGTATTTTGCCGGCGTTACTGATGATTGTCCTATTGACGTTTTATAGTCTTTGGAGCAACCGCGATGTGGAAATCGTCAGGGGAGAATTCAGCAAAGCGGATGCCATTAGCGCGATCAAGGATGCTCGCTGGGAGGTCCCGATGCCTTTCATCGTTCTGGGGGGCATCTACTCAGGCTTCTTTGCGGTGTCTGAAGCTGCAGCAGTGACGGCATTCTACGTGCTTGTTGTCGAGGTATTTATCCATCGCGAAGTTTCAATACGCGCTTTGCCTGGGGTTATACGTGACGCGATGACAATGGTGGGTGGCATCTTGCTCATTCTTGGGGTTTCACTGGCTTTCACAAACTATCTGATTGATGCGGAGATTCCCCAGCTTCTTTTCGACTGGATTAGCACGTATGTCAGCGACAAAATTACGTTTCTAATCTTGCTCAACATCGTGCTGCTAATTTTAGGTGCGCTGTTGGATATTTTCTCGGCGCTGGTCATCATGATCCCGTTGATCGTGCCGGTAGCGCTGCGTTTTGGCATTGATCCGGTGCATCTCGGCATTATCTTCCTTGCAAATATGCAAATTGGCTACTTTACGCCGCCGATAGGCATGAATCTATTTATTGCCAGCTATCGATTTGATCGTCCAATTACTGAGCTCTATCGCGCAACCATACCGTTTATGTTCGTTTTGTTGTTCGCGCTCATTGTCATTACCTATATACCTGAGGTTAGCCTGGCATTTCTAGACAGGTAGATTTTCCTGAATCAGTCGATCAAAAATGACCGATGCTACTGAAAAGTGATGCTATCGTGACGGGACGATTCATGACGTTCAGTTATCAGCTATTTGATAGTTTGCCGAAATTTCTTATATTTGCGATTATTAACTGCCATATGATCAATTAAATCATACGCTTAAGATGGTTAGTTAATGTATATTGTTGTCCTTGGCTAGCAAATACCCACGTAGCCTTCCTTACGATGATCCGACCCACCAACGTAGCCAGCGTCCATTTTATAAATGAGCTGGGCACCACCAAACACGTGTTCAGGCTCATTGAGTTCGACTCGATGTCCGCGATTCGCGAGCGTTTTCGCAACTGCTGGGTCGAAACCGTGTTCAAGACAGACCGCACCATCTTCCCGCAGATGCCAGCGTGGTGCATCCGACGCCGCTTGAGGATTCTGCTGATGGAGGAAAATGCGAATCATCATCTGCAGATGACCCTGGGCTTGCATGTGACCACCCATCACACCAAAACTCATCACTGGTTTGCCAAGGTGGGTAGCAAAACCTGGAATGATGGTTTGATATGGGCGTTTACCTCCCGCTACCTGGTTAGGGTGTCCGTTTTCAGTAGTAAAACCTGAACCTCGGTTTTGCATACTGATACCGGTGCCCGGCACAACGATGCCGGATCCGAAGCCTCGATAATTTGACTGTATAAAGGAGATCATCATGCCAGACTGATCGGCGGCACTCAGATACACCGTGTCGGCGCTGCTGCCGAGTGCTGTAGGGTGTTCGTTTGCTGTTGAGATATCGATCTCCGAGGCTCTTTGCTCAAGGTAAGCGGGATCGAGTAGGGTTTCTGGCGTCACTTTCATATGCTGAATATCTGCGAGGTGTCGTTCAACCTCTGCATAAGCGAGACGTGTGGCTTCAATTTGGAGGTGCACTGAATCCGCAGAGTCGACGGGTAAACTCGCCAGATCGAGATGATTCGTGATACCCATGGCGATAAGTGCAAGTAGTCCTTGGCCATTGGGCGGAATTTCATGGAGTGAAACGTCGGTTCCGGCAAGTTCGCGCGAAAGTGTGCCAACCCAATCACATTGATGGGAAGCGAGATCCTCATGCGTCATGGCGCCGCCACATGCCGCTGAATGTTCTATCATTTTGTCTGCGAGCGAACCTCGATAGAACGCTTCTCCGCCGGTCTCGGCGATCATTTGCAGACTGTTGGCGTGATCCGGGAGCCTGATGGTTGCGCCAATGTCGGGGGCTCGACCATCGGGACAAAAGGTCGACATGAAAGCGTCGAATGCTTTGAACTGTTTAGGGGCAAATTGCCAGTAATATCCTGTTTTTGGACCTACTTGATATCCGTTATTCGCATAGTTGATTGCGGATTCGAACAGCTGATGGAATGGCAGCTTGCCAAATTTACTTGAGAGCTCAACCCAGGCGCTGACAGCACCCGGTACCGTGACGGCATCCCAACCCAGTGTTGGCATGGATTGATGTGACTCAAATCGTTCAGGGCACCAGGCGCTTGGCGATCTTCCTGAGGCATTAAGGCCGTGAAGCGTGTTTCCGTCCCATAGAATCGCGAAAGCATCGCTGCCGATACCGTTGTTATTGGGTTCAACGACGGTCAAGGTTATGGCTGCTGCAAGTGCCGCATCGACAGCATTGCCGCCTTGTTCGAGCATACGTAGACCCGCATAGGTCGCGAGTGGCTGGGATGTGGCAACCATGTTGTTGCCAAACACTGGTGATCGGTTCGAAGGGTAGGGACAGGCCCATTTCATTGGTTTTTTCAAGATCTCATATTCTCCAAAGCACCTTGGACGTTATTGCGTCCCGCATCTTTTGCCCGGTAGAGCGCGGCATCGACAGCGGCAATGAAGTCTTTGCGGTTTTCGCCTTCTGCCGGCGGTTTCGAGCCGACGCCAACTGACACGGTGGCCCTCAGTACAAGTGAGTCTAATTGTAATTCTGATTGCTCGATTTTGGCACGGATCTGCTCTGCTAGGAACATGGCATTGTCAATTTCAACATAGGGTAACAGGATAACGAACTCTTCGCCGCCGTATCGGGCCAGGATGTCAGCAGGACGCCTTAAAACTGATCTGATGATCAGGACAATCGCCCTCAAACACTCATCACCGATCAGATGACCATGGGTATCATTCACTTGTTTGAAGTGATCGACATCCAGCAACATCAGGGAAATTGGGTGTCCTTGTCGGATTGCGCGACGCCATTCCTGCTCAAAAGTGGTATCGAAATAGGTGCGATTTTTAATGCCGGTCATGACATCGACGGTGTTGAGTTCTTTCAGAGTTTCATGCGCCGAGGATAGCTCGAGCAACGCGGTTTCAAGCTCCAATGTTCTTTTGTGTACCTGGCTTTCAAGTGCTTTTGTTTCAACAGTGTGTTGTTGAGGCTCGAGGAGGGACTTGTCTTGCGCAAATACGGCCTGTAGTCGCCTTTGTTGACGGAGTTCAACAGATATCACAAAACTGATGCTAATGATCATAACAATGAAGGCAATGGGACCGACTTGATCGGTGACAAGCGTGGCGTTCATCAGTTGCAGACTAATCAATGCCTGAATGATGACGCTAACGCCCAGTATTGCGCAGGCGATGGTCGAATATAACGCCAGCCGATTTCCTTGAAAAGCGGCATAGCCACATACCAACACAATGAGTGTAGCCATCACGATAGTGAGTGATACCAGATAGGGAATGACCTTGGCATAATCGATGAAAAGGTACGCCACCATGCATAACGCGCTGCCTATCGCGGTTACTCGCAGTGCAATTTCACTGATTCGACTTGTTTTCTCCAATTTCAATAAGTTGGAAAGGAACGGGTACACGGAGACGATAGCTGCGCCAATGCTGAATACAAAAATTGTGTCGTAACTGGTGATACTTTCACCCCAATATTGCCTGCCAAGGCCGATGGCAGAAAACTGGTGGATGCCAAAGAAGAGAGTAAAACTTAGAAAACTGACGACGGAGCTGTGCTTAAAAGCTGAAATTATCACTAAAAGAAAGATCATCACGATAAGCCAGATACCTAACAGTGAACCCGACCAGAGATTTTTCAAGGCATCATTTTCAAAAAATGGTGTCTTGAGCCAGAGGCGTAGGGGTAGTAAAAATGTACTGGTGGTTTCTGCGCGAAGCAGAATCGTTGTCTCTTCGCCAGGATTGATCTCGAAGGGTACGAGATGTTCCCTGTGGTCGATCGGTTTTTCCGACCTAGGCACACCAACGCCCATTTTGTGGTGAATGACTTCTTCGCCCGTATATTGATAGGTGTCTATATAGTCGAATTTGGGGTTCCCGGCATGCAGCAGGAATTCGCTATCGATTGAGTTGTTGGTGACGTGGACCCGGAACCAGTAGATAGCATCAGTAAAGCCAAAACCAATGCTAGGCTTGGTATTTTTTTGCCAAAGGGCATCGTCGAGATCGCGAATTTCAGAAACGTTCAGAGACCGGGTTGGGTCAATGTAGTATTCGACTATTGGGCCAAGGTCTTGATAGTCAGCGCCAGAATGGATAGTCGATCGAGGCATTGCCTGAGCTGAAAGAGATCCAGCGAGAACACTGATTAACACCAATAATGAAATAAAGGCGCTGTGCCTGGCAGGCATCAGTATTCGAACAAATCCCATCGGGACCCCTTGGTTTACGCAACACTTTTCGTGCTTTTTAATTGTTCACTAGGTTGATTTTATGATTTAAGTTGTCCGGAAAATCTCTTCAGATGCTGTTTTATTCGTCGCCGATTTATGGGCTGATGGTTTCCTCGTGTGACCAATTTGACTGTTCTCTCGAAAACTCATCCAGATGCTGTTGAGAATAAAGAAAGTAATAACGACCGCGTTGGGCCATGAGTGTCGCATGGTCACCACTTTCAATGATCTCTCCGTGTTCCAACACCAGTATCCGATCAGCTTGTCGAATCGTCGACAATCGATGTGCGATGACGAGACTTATTCGACCTTGTAACAATTCACTAAGACCGCGCTGGATTTCCTGTTCTGTGACCGTATCCACAGATGATGTCGCCTCATCCATGACGAGTATCGCTGGGTCTGCCAGTATTGCTCTTGCAAAAGAAATAAGCTGCTTTTCCCCTGCGGATAATCGAGCGCCGGCCTTGCCGACTTCCGAGTCATAATCTCCATCTATTTGCGAAATAAAACCGTGGGCGCCAGCTTTTTTAGCCGCAGTTACGATTTCATCGCGGGTTGCATCCAACTTTCCATAACGGATGTTATCAGCAATACTGCCGCCGAAGATGTGAGAAGATTGTAAGACAATCCCTAGGTTTGATTGTAACCACTCGAGACTGCGGGCCCGATAGTCGATGCCGTCGATCAGGATTCTGCCCGCTGTGGGTTCGTAGAATCGACAGAGCAAATTAACCAGTGACGTTTTACCACTGCCGGTTGAGCCAACGATGGCGATGTTTTCTCCTTTCGAGATTGAGAGGTTAATACCCTTCAGTACCTCGCCACCAACGGCGTAAGAAAAGCGCACATTTTCAAATTCGATCTGCTGGATGTCCTCTCCATGTCCGTCAGGTGCTAAACCAATACGGTGCTGCAATGCCATTTTCTTTTTGACCTCTGGGGAATCTTGGATATCGGATTCTGCGTCGATCAAGCTGATGATACGTTCTGCAGAAGCCTGGGCCATTTGCATTTCCGCAAACCAGTGCGCCAGTTCTTCGATCGGCTCAAAAAAGTGCCTAGTGTAGGTTAGAAAAGCGATGAGGGTGCCAGTTGTCACGCCGCCGACAATGACTTCCACCCCGCCAAAAACTAGCGCTAGCCCTGTCGCGAGTGAGCCGAGGGTCAAAACCAATGGAAGATAGAGCGCCGCTTGCACCTGATTGAGTACCGAGGCCTCAAACATCTCGTCTGTGAGTTTGCCGAAGGTGTTCAAATTCTCGGCTTCCTTCACGAAGGCCTTGCTGGTTCTTACCCCCATAATGCTTTCGTTAAATGATCCGGTGATACGAGAGTTGGTTTTTCGCACGCGACGCGCACTCTTAAGAATCCTTCGCTGGAAGTTGATACTCATCCAGGCAAGTACGGGCAAGACCGATAGCACAATCAGTGCAAGGCTGACATCCATATAGAGCATGGCGATGGCGATACCCAGCATCATGGTGGAGCCCCATATGAGGTCAAGCAGTCCCCAGGCGAGAATGTTTGACAGACGCTCGCAGTCGGAAGTCATTCTCGCCATCAGCCAGCCGACCGGTCTGAAATCATAGTAAGCAAAAGACAATTGCTGCAGATTCTGAAACCCATTTTTACGTATGTCATGGCTAACATGAGTTCTAATCTTGCCTCCAAACCAGATGAATCCACCGACCGAACAGGCAAGTAGCACGACAAAGGCAAAGTAAAGCAGTCCATATTGGAGCAAGTTAACCTCTGCACCGTTATTGCCAACGGCATCAATCACAGCACGGGTGATCAGTGGAAATGCGACCTCGGCAATAGCTGTACATATCGCGCACACGGCGAGAATAGTGACTTCGACTGGGTAGTGCAGCGTGTAGGCCATTAACTGCCGCCACAGGCCTAGGTCGACACCTTCTTCAAAGGAGTCCTCAGTAAAGCCATCTTCATAGTTGTCGTCATCGAAAAACTCAGACATCCGTCACCTCTCTCGTGGCGTCCTGTCCGGGTTCAGAAACAGAGGCTGCGTCGGTATGATCGATATCTTGTTCGAGTTGTTGCTGAAGGTTGCCCTGAATGGCACACAGATTTCTGTAAACACCTGGTTGTTGCGACAACGTTTCGTGGGTGCCTTCCTGCACGATGTGTCCAGCCTCGAACATGAGGATTTTGTCAGCATGCATGACGGTGGATAACCGATGGGCAATGATGATGGTTGTCTGGGTGTTTCGCTGCGCTTTCAGCGTGCTGAGTATTTTGGACTCGGTATCTGTATCAACTGCCGATAGCGCATCATCGAGAATAAGAATAGGTGGTTTTTTGAGTAGCGCTCTTGCTAACGCCATTCTTTGTCGTTGACCGCCTGATAGGGTGACGCCGCGCTCGCCAACCTGAGAATCATAGCCTCTTGGAAACTCAAGGATTGATTCGTGAATGCAGGCCTGCTTCGCTGCCTCGACTATTTCAGCCTGAGTGGCATCCATACGACCCACCTGAAGATTGCCCCCGATGCTGGCAGAATAAAGGAACGGTTCCTGCAGCACGATACTAATCTGCGCGCGGACATATTTACGGGCGAGACTTGCAAGTTCAATATCGTCCAACGCGACTGAGCCTTGGTTGTAATCGTATAAGCGCATCAGCAATTGAGCCAGCGTAGACTTACCCGATCCGGGAGGGCCCAACAAAGCGAGGGTTTGACCTGCTTCAACCGTAAAAGTCATATCGTTGAGTACGTTATTTTTAGGCTCAAAGCCGAATGACAGACCGTTGACTTCGATTTTGCCCGTCAGTCTTTTGCCTGGATCGTCCTCATTCTGCGATTCAACTGGCTCAAGTAGAATTTCCGATAGTCTGCCCATCGACACAATGGCTTTACCTGAATCAGTCAAGACGCGACCCATATGGCGGATGGGCCAAATGATCATGCTCTCGTAGGTGAGAAACGCGAATAGAGTGCCGACCGTCAAGTCACCTGTCAGTACCCATTGTGCGCCAACAAGCAAAATGAGGCCTATCTGACCGAGGCAAAGCAGATCACTGAAGCCGTAATAAATTCCCAATATGCCAATCAGCTGGGTGTTGTGATTCCTAAACTGGGCATTTTCCCGAGCAAATTTGTCAATTTCAAAATGCTGTTGGGCAAATGCGCGCACCACGCGAATGCCGGTCAGGTTTTCCTGCAAGACAGTCGTTAGGCTGGCTTCGGCTTCATCCACTATTTGAAATAGCGCTTTCACTTTTCGGAAGAAAATAATTGCCGAGGCAAACAGTAAAGGCATGACCGTAAGCGATAGCCAGGCCATGTTTACATCAAGTGAAAATAGAATAGGTAGTACGACAATGAGCATCAAAATGGCGCGGCTGATTTCGATAACTTGACCGGAAAGAAAGACTCGGATGGTTTCCATGTCCGAGGTACATCTTTGCACGAGATCGCCGGTATCTGCCTCATCATGATAACGACTCGGCAGATGTTCTATGTGGGTGTATACACGGTCCCGCAGACTTCGGATGATTCCTTCGGAGGCAAATGCCATGCTTCGTCCACGGATATAGAGAAACAAACCTGCCAGCATTGTCAGGCAGAGAATGGCCAATGCAGATAGAATCAGGTAAGGCAGTATGCCGGAGGGACTCGGGGCGGAACCGGTAGAGGGCCCTGCATCTCCTAACGCCAGGTTGTATGAAAAAATAGACGTTACGAGGGAGGCTAGCCAGGCGGGCACGATGTTGTTGGCATCTGTACCGACCGCGCCAATGATGTCGATGGCAAATTTCATGACGAGCGGTACACCAAACATAAAGATGTAGCCGACTGACATCGCGCCAATCGCGACGGCAAGCTGAGGTCGAAAACCCTTTGTGCTTTGCCACAAGAGTTGGGCTTTGATTCTGTCGTTCATTGATCTGTTTCCTGCCTACGTGTCATGCGGTAGGTTGATCCAATATCCGCTGCCTGAATTCAGGTTAAAGCGCTGATGTGTGTGTTAGGTTTCAGCGTTTGGTTGGCGTCTATAAAACCTGATGTCGAGGTGATGGGGTTCAAAGCTCACCAATCCTCTTGCCCGGTTCGGGGGGCTCAAGGTGAAGCATGCGAAATTGTACTGCTCGTTACGCGCTTGGATTCAACCCTGAAGGCTGCCAGGTGTCTTGCTGGTCAAACTGTGCGAGTGATGGCGTCCCCTAGCCGAGGAAAAGCATATATCAATACGTGAGAATATCAATAAGCGAAGATAAAAGCGTGCTGGCAACCATCTGGTGTTTTCTGTATAAGTTTATGGGTCACCTATTATAAATAGAATGTTAACGAACGAGGGTTTGAAAAGTGAAGCTACTTAATTCCATAGGTCCCAATCCTAAAGTTGTACGTATGTTTCTGGCCGAACTGGGTATGAGTGTCGATATTGAAAAAGTAGATTTGATAAAGGCAGAAAATCGCGGTGATGTTTACGTGGCAAAAAACGCCAGCGGCACAACACCAGCGCTAGAATTAGACGATGGCACTTATCTTTGTGAGATTATCGCTATCTGCGAATATCTAGACGAAGTGTCTGATGCAGACTCCCTTATTGGCGACACAGCGGAAGAACGCGGCGAAACAAGAATGTGGTGTCGTAGAATTGACCTCAATATTCTTGAAACACTGACTAATGGCTATCGATACAGCGCGGGTCAGGCCTTGTTTAAAGATCGTATGCGGCTAATTCCGCAGGCAGCCGATGATCTCAAAGCACTCGCACAGGAAAAAATTACCTGGCTAGATGATTTGATGGAAGGCAAAGAATTTGTTTGCGGCAGCCGCTTTACCTTAGCTGATGTGCTGCTGTTTTGTTTTCTTGAGTTCGGCGCACAGGTTGGACAACCGATGAACGAAGACAACAAAAATATCACTGCCTGGTTCGACCGAGTGAAATCCAGAGCGTCGGCAACTGCCTAGCGCAGCACCAAGGGTGACAAACAAAACGACAGATCGTTATTTTGTCGTGTATTCCTGATCAATGTCCCTGATCTCAAACACGGGGTTGACCGGCCTGAGCAGGATTGTTTAGGTGAGTAATGTCGCCAAGACGTTCCGTTGACAAGCGTTAGATTACTGTTCATCGTTGCAGTGGACGATGAGTTTATGGTGGGTGGTTTAGTTTTTTCATGCACCCGTCTTTTTATGCCTGTTTCGTGTCGTAGAAGTTTCGATTTTGTAGGTCGATATGGGTTAGCTTGTCTTTTGATATTGACGAACATTTCATTTGGCAGAGTAAAGAAGAGGGTAGTATGCAGTTAAGTCAGAGGGTTGAAATCCCTGTCGCTCGTGAGTCTGTTTGGCTGGCCTTGAATGATCACAGAATTTTGATGCAGTGTTTGCCGGGATGTGAGCAATTTGAGCCCTCAGAAGAAAACTGCTTCACGATAGTGTTGCTTGCAAAAGTAGGCCCGGTTAAAGCACGTTTTCAGGGGCAGGTTGAATTGAGCGACATACAACATGCGACCAGTTATGTGTTGTCGGGCGCCGGGAAGGGTGGTGTCGCGGGATTTGCCAAAGGATCGGCTTCGGTGCAATTAGCGGATGTTGAAGGAAGTGAAGGCGCTACGGTGCTGACCTATGCCGTCAATTCATCTGTTGGTGGCAAGCTTGCGCAGGTAGGCTCGAGACTGGTGCGCGGTGCAGCATCAAAAATGGCCAATGAATTCTTTACGCGGTTTGTTGGTGTAGTGACCAATAACCCCGAGCAAGAAGTGTTAATTGAAACAATTGAAAGTTAGGTAATTCACAAGGGAGAACATTGATATGTCGATACCGATTTCGATGACAGTGAACGGAAAGCAGGTAAGTAAAAGCTGTCCTGCAAATAGAACGCTGGGGCAATTTATTCGAGAGGACCTTGGGCTTACTGGCACCCATGTTGGCTGTGATACAAGTCAATGCGGCGCTTGCACTGTTCATCTGAATGGTGATGCTGTCAAGGCTTGTACCGTGTTGGCCGTTCAGGCGGAAGGTGCCGAGGTAACCACTATTGAAGGAATTGGTACCAAAGATGACCTGCATCCAATGCAAACGGCATTTCGTGCTTGTCATGGACTCCAGTGCGGGTTCTGCACGCCGGGCATGATCATGACGGGCATCGATCTGGTGAATACCGCCAGCCGGGATAACGTGGAACTCGGAGAGGCTGAAATTCGTGAAGGGTTGAAGGGTAATTACTGCCGCTGTACCGGCTATCAAAATATCGTCCGCGCCGTCGCGACTGCCGCACAACAAATGGAGGATTGAGAAATGGTTGCAAAAAATATTGGTGAACCTGTTCTCCGCAAAGAAGATGCTCGTTTTATCACCGGCAAGGGAAACTACACGGACGATATTAACCTTCGTGGTCAGGCGCACGCTTTTTTCGTTCGAGCGCCGGTCGCTAGAGCGATGATCACTAGTCTTGATTGTTCTGCAGCTGAGGCAGCTGATGGCGTTGTGGCTGTGCTCACCGGAGCGCAGGTTGCTGAAGACGGTCTAGGCTCTTTGCCCTGTGGCTGGATGGTGTTGTCAAAAGACGGTTCAGAGATGAAACAGCCGCCGCATCCGCCATTAGCTGCGGATCGAATCAATTATTCTGGCGAACCCTTCGCGGTTGTCATTGCCGATACGCTGCAACAAGCCCGGGACGCTGCTGAACTCGTCGAAGTCGAGTTTGACGAGCTGGATGCTGTCGTTAGTGTTGCTGATGCGCAGTCAGGACCACAGATTCACCCGGAAGTCCCAGACAACACAAACTACGATTGGGAACTCGGTGAAAGGGACGAAACACTTAAAGCGATCGAAAATGCGCACCACGTCACACGGTTGTCGCTCGTCAATAATCGCTTGATACCTAACGCAATCGAGCCCCGTGCTGCAATCGGTGACTACAATTCGGGCACCGACGAGATAACACTCTATACAACGAGCCAGAACCCGCATCTCGCGCGTCTAGTGCTCACAGCATTCGTGCAACTCGCGCCGGAGCACAAGCTGCGAATCATCGCGCCGGATGTTGGAGGCGGATTTGGTTCTAAGATATTTATTTATTCGGAGGAAACCGTCGTTGCCTGGGCTGCCAGAAAGTTAGACTTGCCAATCAAATGGACCGCGGATCGATCTGAATCGTTTCTCACCGATGCCCATGGTAGAGATCATGTCAGCGAAGCTGAGCTTGCGATGGATGAAAACGGTAATTTTCTGGCGCTCAGAGTCAAAACGCTGGCAAATATGGGCGCGTATTTATCAACATTCGCATCCGCTGTGCCAACCTATCTCTATGGCACGTTGCTCGCCGGCCAATACAAGACACCTAACGTCTATGTTGAGGTTCAGGCAGTCATGACAAACACAGCACCAGTTGATGCCTATCGCGGTGCTGGACGTCCTGAGGCAACCTACCTGCTTGAAAGAATTGTCGAGATAGCTGCGCAGGAAATGAATATGGATCCGGCGGAGCTGCGCCGCAAAAATTTCATTCAACCGGAGGATTTTCCCTACCAGACGCCGGTTGCGCTCGAATATGACATCGGAGACTACGAGGCTAGTCTTGATAAGGCGCTGGCGATGGCAGACTACGCCGGGTTCTCTGCAAGAAGAGAGGCATCGGTTGCTGAGGGTAAGCTAAGGGGTATTGGTTTCAGTTGTTATATAGAGGCTTGTGGTCTAGCACCTTCTCAGGTGGCTGGTTCTCTTGGGGCCGGGGTTGGCTTGTGGGAGTCAGGTGAGGTGCGAGTGAATCCGACCGGCTCCGTTACGGTGATGACAGGTAGTCATAGCCACGGTCAGGGGCATGAAACAACTTTTGCGCAGTTAGTGGCTAGTCAGTTGGGTATATCGATAGATGACGTTGAGGTCATTCACGGTGATACCGGCAAGATGGATTTTGGCATGGGAACCTACGGTTCTCGTTCGTTGTCAGTCGGCGGTTCGGCATTGATGAAAGCTGCTGACAAGATCGTTGCCAAAGGCAAAAAAATTGCGGGTCACTTGATGGATGCCAAATCAGAAGACATCGATTTTGATGACGGCGAGTTTAAGGTTCGCGAAAGTAACCTCTCGAAAACGTTTCAGGAGATCGCGTTTGCAGCCTATGTGCCGCACGACTACCCGCTTGAAGAATTGGAGCCGGGTCTTACGGAAAAAGCCTTTTATGACCCGGCCAATTTCACCTATCCAGCAGGTACTCATATCTGTGAGGTTGAAATTGACCCTGACACAGGCGTGACCAGTGTCGTTAAATTTACGGCTGTTGATGACTTTGGCACGATTATTAATCCGATGATTGTTGAAGGCCAGGTGCATGGCGGTATTGCCCAAGGTATTGGTCAAGCGATGCTTGAGCACGGTATTTACGATGAAACGGGGCAGTTACAAACGGGTTCTTTTATGGACTATTGCATGCCAAGGGCGGATGACTTGCCGAATTTTGATGTCGGTATGACAACCACGGTCTGCACCCATAATCCCGTTGGCGCAAAAGGTTGTGGTGAAGCTGGGGCGATTGGTTCTCCGCCTGCAGTGATTAATGCGATCACGAATGCGCTCGGCGTAAGAGAGATCGATATGCCTGCGACACCGCTAAATGTCTGGCAGACATTACAGAATGCAACCCATGAAGACGCAAGGGGAGAGTAATCATGTATAACTTTAATTACCATTGTCCGTCATCGCTTCAAGAAGCCGAGTCGTTGTATGCAAAGTCCGAGGATCCTATGTTTTTGGCTGGCGGCCATACCTTATTACCGACGATGAAACAAAGGCTCAATGCCCCGACCGATTTGATTGATCTTGCTGGACTGACAGAACTTGCTGGGATATCCAGAGAAGGCGATGTGCTGCAAATTGGTGCTTACACCCGTCACGCCGACGTTGCCGCTAGCGAACTTGTTCAAGCTGCGATTCCAGCGCTGGCAAAGTTGGCCCGTGGCATTGGAGACACGCAGGTGAGAAATCGCGGCACGATTGGAGGTTCCGTGGCCAATAACGATCCCGCTGCAGATTACCCGGCGGCATTGCTGGGTCTGGGCGCAACCGTCGTGACAACCAAGAGGGCTGTTCCTGCTGATGAGTTTTTCGTCGATATGTTTGAAACAGTGCTGGAAGAGGGTGAGATCATCACCGCCGTTACGTTTCCGGTAAAGGGTGATGCTGAATATATTAAATTTGCTAATCCGGCTTCTCGATATGCCACGGTTGGGGTGTTTATTAATCGACATAATGACGGCGTAAGAGTCGCTATCACAGGCGCTGCATCCAGTGTGTTTCGATGCAGTGAATATGAGGCGGCGTTGTCGAGTAGTTTTGCAGAAAGCGCGCTCAATGGTATTACATTGAGGACTGACAATTTTAACGAAGACCTCCATGCATCAGTCGATTACAGAGCTCATCTTTGTGCGGTGATAGCCAAGAGGGTCATCGCCTCGATGGTGTAAATAATCGCTATGCGTAACCGTATTGTGCTCACGATGGGTGACCCTGCCGGTGTGGGTCCTGAGATTTGCCTTAAGTTGCTGGCGCGTCTGGAGAGTGATTCCAGTCCGGTAATTATTGGTGATGTCGGTGAACTTCGGCGACAGGCGGAAGGGTTAGGCCTTGCGCTGCATGTGGTGGAAATAGATTCGCCGGCGTCGTCGCGACCAGAACACGGCAAAGTCGAGGTGGTACAAGCGGGGTGCTTATCTGACTCTGTCACTATGGGACGTATTGACGCTGCCTGCGGTCAGATCGCGTTTGACTGCGTGAGCGCGGCGATTGATCTCGCGCTTTCCGGTGAGATAGATGGGATTGTGACTGCGCCGATTAACAAAGCTGCGATGTCAGAAGCAGGGATCGCGTTTCCGGGGCATACCGAGATACTTGCACATTACGCGAATTGTGAAGTGGCGATGATGCTCGCTAACGAACAGTTGCGCGTCGTGCTTGCCTCCATTCACGTGTCACTGCGCAGGGCAATTGACGACTGCACCGTTGCGTCGCAGTTGTATGCCATCAGGTTGGCGCAGCAAGGCGCACAGGCTTTTGGTATTGCTAGACCCAGGATTGCGGTAGCCGGTCTAAACCCGCATGCCGGGGAATCCGGGCTTTTTGGGCGCGAAGAGATCGAGGTCATCGGCCCAGCCATAGAAACTGCTAAAGCAGAAGGCATTGAGGTCTCTGGTCCCTGGCCCGGTGACACTGTATTTATGCAGGCGAGGGAAGGTCGTTTCGATGTTGTGGTCGCGCAATATCACGATCAGGGATTAATACCGATTAAATATCTGGGTATCGCCGAGGGCGTCAATGTCACATTAGGTCTACCATTCGTCAGGACCAGTCCTGACCATGGGACTGCATTCGATATTTCTGGTCAGAACAAAAGTGACGAGTCCAGCATGGTCTACGCATACCAACAGGCACAGCGTTTATTGGGCCGGAGCTAACAAATAGCGCCCTGTTAAGGTCGGTTCACCTTCCTTGCTGATCACCTGACCTGAATCAAGCAAGCGAATCATGGCTGCAAAGACTGATCGGGCTGCCGCGCCGAACATACGTGGGTCAGTTTCCGTATACATGCCTGGCACCATATCTTCGATCAGTTCATGCCCCGCCTTGAGGCTGGCAAGGATTTGTTGCTCACGTACGAGTCGATGATCAATAAATGCCTGCACATAATTTTTGACATCGGGAATAGCTGTACCGTGGGTAGGCCAGTAGACCTCATCATCTCTTTCCAGAAGTAAGGCGAGGCTGTCCATATAGGAGGTCATGTCACCATCAGGCGGGCCAATGATGCTAGTTGACCAACCCATGACATGATCGCCGGTGAAGAGCGCTTTTTCTTCTTTTAGCGCAAAGCACATATGATTTGAGGTGTGTCCCGGCGTGTAAACGCATTCAATTGTCCAGTCGTCGCCCTTCAATATATCACCGTGCCTGATCGTTACATCCGGCGTGAAAGCCATATCACCACCTGCATCAATAGCGACGCCGCCTGCTATCTTTCCAGCGCCATGTGGGCCGTAACCATAGGTTTTTGTCTGCCAGTGCTCTTTCAGCGGCGCTGCTGCCGGAGAGTGGTCTTCATGTGTATGTGTGATAAGGATATGACTGATCGTTTCCCCTTCAAGGCCTCGCTTCAGTGCGTCAATATGTGCGGGATCAAGTGGACCCGGATCAATTACGGCGACATTGCCGGTGCCGACAACATAGGTACCTGTGCCCATAAAGGTGAAGCCGCTGGGATTCTTAGCCGTCACCCTGCGTATCAGCGGCGTAATTTGCTCCAGTTTGCCGTATTCAAAGTCATATTTGTGAATAAAGGGAATCTTTGTTGCCATGCTGCATTCCAGTGGTTAGTCGTTTGTGGTGCGAGTGTATCGTAACCGGTACAAATGGGTAAGCCCGACATTTACTGAGAGAGATGATCGGTATCTCATTGCGTTGATGTCTCGATTTAGACGCAACCATGTCGCCATTAGATTGCCCTTCGAAGGCTGCTAGAGGAAATCGGAGACGGGTATTTGAAAAGGTTTTGTGTGCCCGCGGTATGATCGCATGATGTAACATTCACGACGCGCTTTTAGGTCTGACTCGTCTAGCTTATATTAATGCTTCAATGTGTCGTGCTGCGCTTCGCGCCAGCGCTTCAACGTTGTAACCACCTTCTAACGTTGAGACGACGCGACCCTGCGCATATTGGTCTGCAAGTCCAACGATTAATTCTGTAATCCACGTATAGTCATCATCAATGAGACGTAGTTCGGCCAATGGGTCTTCTGCATGAGCATCAAAGCCGGCCGAAACAAAGATAAAGTCTGGCTGGTGCTGTTCAATTTTTTTTAGCCAACTGGCTTCAATAGCACGTCGATATTGCAGACTCGATGTGCCTGGCGCTAGGGGTGTTGTAACAATGTGGTTGTTTGAAAAGTCGAGATAGCGATGGGGATAAAAGTGATCCTGAAAGCTAGAGCATACAAGCACTCTTTCATCTTCCTTAAAAATATCAACAGTGCCATTACAATGATGTACATCGAAATCAAGAATGGCGATGCGATCAACACTCGGGTCTTCGAGTGCAACCATTGCCGCCACTGCTGCATTGTTAAACAGACAGAAACCCATGGCGTCCATAAGTTCAGCATGGTGTCCCGGGGGTCTTATCGCACAGAATGCATGCTGATATTGCCCATCAAGCACGCGCGTTGTCGCCTCAACGCAGGCGCCTACGGCAAGTTTGGCAGCTCGGACACTGCCGGCACTCATATAGGTATCGGGGTCAATGTGAAGCCATGAGTTATCCGGCTCTGAGTTTACAACATGTTCAATGTGACTTTTTGGATGGACCTGCATCAGCAGTTGGTCGCTGATCTCCGTTGCGAGTTTGACGTCCATATCCTGACTGAGACCTGATGCATGGACTCGTTTCATCACTGCAGCGAGCCGTTCGGGTCGCTCAGGATGCCCTGGTTTTTCGTGTTTCTCACAATCTGGATGGGTGATAAGTAATGGTCTTTTCATGACGTAAGCATTCGCAGCCAATAAGTCGTTCTATGTTCCTTCACTATATTAAAGCAAAACGCGAATGGGTGGAGCGTGTTCGTTTTAGCGTACAGGCAGGTTGTTTATGCAGTTTCATCGGCATCAGCGACAAATTGATTTTTTAGACTAAAGAAAGGCAGTTGGGGTTTTTACGCTTTTGGCAGGCGCTGTGATGATGAGGCGCTCATCATTTGCAATACGTGGCGAGGATGCCGCTGGAATGTCAGTGGGTTGACCAATCTGGCGCTGAAACCAGCGTTGGACAAACCGGTATAGACGAGTACAGCTAGCCTCCCCGTAACTCATCGATAAATGCATTCGATTCGTTGATGGCTTGTTGCATGGCAGTTAAGAGTGCATTGACATCATTATCTACCGTGCCGAGTTCATTCTTAAGCGACGCAATAGCACGCGCATTAAGGTTGTGTTTGAGGTAAAGGGTGTTGTCTTTCAAGCTCGCCAGCACAGGATCAATAGCGTTCTCTGCTCTGCGCATTGCGCCCAGCACCTTGCTGTAACGGCGGCGAGTATCCTTTAACTGCCGCTCACTATCGCGACGCAGGCTTGCGTTGCTGTACTGTTCCAGCTCCTCTTGCCACTCATCAAACAGGGCATCAGCAACATTTTCAACGCTGTTAATTCTATCGTGAATCTCGTCGGCCGCATCAACGCTCGCCTCGTATTCATCATTTAGCAGGTCTAAGGTGACTTCGAGGTCGCCGCCGTCGAAATTAATCACTGATTTGAACTGTTCTAGGGCCGACTTGAACTGCTCTTGGCCTTCGGTTTGTGAGGCTTGAGCTGCATCAATGCGGTCAATCAGAATATCTCGCTTGTGGTATCCAACTTTCTCAAGCGCGTCGTAAACGACAGTTTCGCAGGCAGTCAGCGAGATGACTGCGGTCAACAAGACAATCCATTTTGCATGTCTCATTCGTTGCCTGCTTCTTCAATCGCTCTAACGATTTTGTCGGTACGCTTGTCTTCGTAGCGATTGTGCACGACAAAAAGTGCATGAATGATTCCGGGCACCCACAAGAAAAGACAAAGCACAATGTTTATGAGTCCCTGAACTGGTTTGCCACAAATAAATACGGCAACAGGAGGTAACAAGAGGGCAAGTAGGTAGAGCATAATTTTCTCCGATGGGAGGGGCGAATGAGCAGCCCCGGCTGTGACGATTCGGAGAGTATTAAATCTTGTTTTACTGATCTGATTCCAGCTTTTTCGAAGCTTGTAAGTGCGTTCTTACAAAAGAGTTTCTAAGGTCAAACTAGGCAAAAGTACCTTTCGAATTCCCATGCAGTGACACTTTTTGATTCCGGATCACCCCCTTCTGTGTGAAAGGCGAGCCATTCCGCGCGACGCGTATTCGCCCAGTATTGGGTAAAGTCGTCGCCGAGGTAAGCTGACAAGTGCCGGTTTTTCTCCAATGCCTCGATTGCAGTGGTTATGGTCGTGGGTAGTTTTTCAATATCAGCGCCGGTACCCCAAGCCAGTTTTGTTGTTTCAGCAGGTAAGTCCAAATCATTGTCTAGACCGGCGATTCCACCAGCTATTGTTGTTGCCAGCGCGAGATAGGGATTCAGGTCAGCAGCACCAATTCTGTTCTCAATCCTTGCTGCCGATTGACTACTAGTGATGAGTCGCAGGGCCGTTGATCTGTTGTCCATCGACCAAGTTGTTGTTAGCGGTACAGCTGAGTAGTCGCGAAATCTGCGGTAAGAATTTATCGTTGGGCTTAAGAATGACACGTACGCTGGCAGATTTACCACCTGTCCAGCTAACCAGCGATTCATTAGGTCAGAGCGATTGCCGGGTTGCTCTGAATCGTAAAACACCGGCGTGCCTTCGTGAGTTGTTAGGGAGTGGTGCGCATGCATGCCTGAACCGAAGAAAGACGAGGGCGCGGCCATGAACGTCACCGCCATATCCATATCAAGTGCAACTTCATAAAGCACTTGTTTGGCACGAACGACGTTGTCGCAAAGCGTCAAGGGATCGCCGGCATCGATATTAAGCTCAATTTGACCGACGCCAGCCTCATCGTTCCATGCTTCCCAACCTATGCCTTTCCATTCCAATCGTTTAATCACTTCGGTCATAAACGGCGCAGCGTGATAGGCATTTCGTAACAGGTACATGTTAGGTTTATCACTGGCGCCAATGGTTCGAAGCTGCTGATATTGCTTTCGTTTAACGTCTTCGAATGATTCATCAAACAGATAGAACTCGAGTTCGAAGGCTGCTTTCATGCAATAGCCTCGCTCAGACAGCAAACGGATCATTCGTTTTAACTGCGTCCTCGGGCACAGGCGAAGCTCTTCTCCGGTTGCTGTCGTAAAGTCTGCAATACAATGACCAAGTGCTGGATTTGATCCATCAGAAATCAGAGTGTCGATATCTGGTTTCATCAGAATATCGCCGAAGTTTTCAACCCGCTGATCATGCCAATGGGTGATATGAGGACTGCCTGCGATATCGATCGCAATTGCCGAATCAGCAATCGCGTGTCCTTTGGGTAAAGACTGGTAAAATTTGTTTCTGTGGATGTATTTACCTGCACCCTGACCATCCAGCGTCGTCGCGTGCGTGCGGATAATATCTACATGGTGCCTGTCAAACCAGTCAGGCAAGTCTTCTAATGCCATCATGTTTCCTTGCGGGTGTTTTTCATTGTCTTTGGTCAAAGTTCGCCCAGTAGCCGCTTGATTGAGACTTCAGTGAGTATGGCTAGATGCTCAACACTGCATTCTACGTTAATCTTTCCAGTCATCGCTGCTTCGGCAAACACAAGAGTGCCGTTAACCAGGGCCAGCAGCGCATGTGGTTCGCCGTAGATTGTTACCTCGGGTTCGACATCCTTTCCACCAAGCAGAAGCTCAACGTTGTCATTGGTAGCAACCATCTTGATTGCTGACGGCATGCGCGGTTGATCACGAACTGTCTGCCAGTAGCTTTTTGCCTCGGTGATCCAATCTTGCGGCGGGGGTTCGAGTAGCTTGCCGACTTTTATAGCAAATACGGGATAACGAAGCAGACCATCAATCCGGGGTTTGATCTTTGCGTCGTTGAAATCGAGATGAATAACGACTTTAGCCTGAGGATTAATACCCCGACTTACGGCGATATTGTTGTTATTGATGTTGACGGAAACTTTTTGGGGATCGGTGACCGAGCTTAGCGAAAAGCAACCGTCGAGTTGGCTGACAATCCGGCGATGTGAATCGCTGGCCATTGCTCGTTTGAGCTGTGCGCCAATGATTTTGACAATCGGAACGGGATCATCCTCAAGCTCGACCACAGGTGCTGAGTACATTATTCGTTTTCCACAAATTCCGTGACTTCCAACTGGAAGCCTGAAATTGCATTAAATCGTGTGGGGGAACTTAGCAGCCGCATCTTGCCGACACCCAGATCGCGAAGAATTTGCGATCCGGTACCAACGACCCGATATATACCAAGCTCCATGTTGGCTTTAAGAGAGGCTGGCAGTTCAGGAAAGTGTTCTATTTCAGCAATATCCTCTGCTTTGCTTTTTGTCTGCCCGACGAGGACCACAACGCCTTGGTTCTCAGCAGCAATTTTTGCCATGGACTCCGACAACGACCACGATTTTCGTGAATTAGGGAGTTGCGTACCAATCACGTCACGCAGCTTATTTAAAGTTTGCACGCGGACAAGGCAGGGTTCATTTTCGGTGATTTCTCCTCGAACCATTGCGTGGTGAATACAATCGGAAATACTGTCGGTGTAAGTACGTAGTAGGAATTCACCGTGGCGGGTATCGACTGTCTTTTCATCGATCAATTCGATGGTCTTGTCATTAACCGTTCGATACTGGATGAGGTCTGCAATCGTGCCCAATTTGATGCCATGTTTCTCGGCAAATATTTCAAGTTCTGGGCGTTTCGCCATTGTGCCGTCTTCATTCATCACTTCAACGATCACCGATGAAGGCTCATAGCCTGTCATTCTTGCGAGATCACAACCCGCTTCGGTGTGTCCCGCGCGGGTGAGGACACCGCCTCGCTTTGCCACAATCGGAAATATGTGACCCGGCATGACGATATCATCCGGACCGGCGTTTGCTGCAACTGCGGCTCTTACGGTGACTGCGCGATCTGCGGCAGATATTCCCGTAGTGATACCCTCAGCGGCCTCAATGGAAACGGTAAAATTGGTTTCGTGCTGAGAGCGATTGTTTTCAACCATAAATGGCAAATTGAGCCGTTTGCCTCGTTCCTCGGTCATTGTTAAGCAAATCAGTCCGCATGCTTCCCGCGCCATAAAAGTCATATGCTGGGGTGTGACGACTTCGGCAGCAATGATAAGGTCACCTTCATTTTCGCGGTTTTCATCGTCCATGATCAGAACCATTTTTCCCTGCCGAAAGTCTTCAAGGATTTCTTCTGCACTGCTGATAGCCATTCTTCACGCGCCTACTTATTGAAACAATTTGTCGGATGAATTGATGAATCGATCAATTCGGTTTGTCATCGGTTGAATCAGCTTATGTTGCCGGATTCTACGGTTGTTTTGTCATCTTGTTGCAGACGAGATTATACGCGAATTGTCCGGTATAGTCCGTTTCTGAAACATTTCCTTTGTCTGATTGGGCAGCATGAACCAGCGTTGTACCAATCAACACGAAATCTCTTGGGATAGGGTAGAAAAAACTGATGACAACAGGCGCTGACCAGATCAGTTTGCTGAGATCCTTAACCGAACTTTGCGGTGATCGGTTAATTACTGATGATGCACGACGCCGGGTATATGAAGCCGACGGATTGACAGCAAAAAAGCAGGTGCCCTGGATTGTGGTACTCCCAGAAACCATCGCTGAAGTACAACAAATTATGCGATTGTGTCATCAGGCTAAAGTGCCGGTGGTCGCGAGAGGCGCCGGTACCGGTTTGTCGGGTGGTGCCATGCCGCACAGTGAGGGTGTACTGTTAAGCCTAGCCAAGTTCAATAGAATTTTAGAGGTCGACACGGATAATCTGAGTGCGCGGGTTGAGCCAGGCGTGACCAACTTGGCGATTTCTGATGCAGTGCGTCACCTCGGTTTATTTTACGCGCCTGATCCATCGTCCCAGATTGCCTGCACGATCGGGGGGAATGTTGCGGAAAATTCCGGTGGCGTTCACTGTCTAAAATATGGTTTGACTGTTCACAACGTCAAGCAACTGAAGCTCGTCTCGCCGGAGGGCGAATTGTACGAGGTAGGCAGCAGGGGTTTCGATAGTCCTGGCCTCGATTTGCTCGCGCTGCTGCATGGATCAGAAGGGATGCTCGGGATCGTTGTTGAAGTGACGGTTCAGCTGCTCCCAATACCTAAAAACATAGCGGTAGTGCTTGCAGCCTTTAACTCTGTGAATGAAGCAGCAGGTACCGTTAACGCGATTATTTCTCAGGGGATACTGCCCGCGGGTCTGGAGATGATGGATAGGTTAGCGATCAAGGCGGCTGAAGCCTTTGTTAATGTCGGATACCCGCTGGATGCCGAAGGGCTGTTGATCTGTGAACTCGATGGTACCGATGCAGAGGTGCAGCATCAGATAGAGAAACTGAGGCTTATCCTCGATAAAAATAATGCTATTCAAGTCAGGGTCGCAACGGATGCAGCGGAACGAATGCAACTCTGGTTGGGACGAAAAGCCGCTTTCCCGGCAGTAGGAAGGTTGGCGCCGGACTACTATTGCATGGATGGCACCATTCCAAGATCGGAACTGGCCGCTGTGCTAGCGCAGATAACAAAATTTTCCGAGCAGCACGGTCTTGATGTTGCGAATGTTTTTCATGCCGGAGATGGCAATCTGCATCCTCTGATTTTGTACGACGCAAATAAAGCGGGTGAAATCGAACGGGCGGAGGCATTTGGCGCAGATATCCTCAACCTCTGCATCGAGGTTGGTGGCACAATTACTGGCGAACACGGCGTAGGCGTCGAGAAAATTGATCAAATGTGTATTCAATTTACCCCTGAAGAGCTTGAATTGTTTCATGGCGTAAAGTCAGCATTCGATGAGTCCAGAATTCTTAATCCGGGCAAAGCTGTACCCACCCTGAGTCGTTGTGCTGAATTTGGCGCAATGCATGTTCATACCGACGGCAGCCAGCAAACCCATGTTGGTCTCAATGCGCAAAAATATTCGGACCTGGAACGCTTTTGATGGTCACAGAAATAAAGGCGCTGTCAGCGCGTATCGCCGAGGCATACCATCATGCTAAGCCGCTTCAGATTGAAGGCGGTGGTTCAAAATCATTTCTGGGGAATCCTGTTCAATCAGACCTTTGCGAGTCGATCGACTGTAAAGGCTACGCGGGTATCATTGATTACCGCAAAGACGAGTTGATGATTCGCGTCAAGGCTGGCACAAAACTCGCCGAGGTTGAATCGCTGTTAGCCGAAAATGGTCAACGCTTACCTTTCGAACCGCCGCAGTTTGCTGGTGCGGCAACGATCGGTGGCGTGGTTGCTGCCGGGCTCTCTGGTCCCGCGAGACCCTATCTAGGATCGGTCAGGGATTATGTGCTTGGCGTCGCATTTATAGATGGTCGTGGTATCGCCTATGAAATGGGCGGCCAAGTAATGAAAAACGTGGCCGGTTATGACGTATCCCGAATGCTCGTGGGTAGCCTCGGTGAGATGGGGCTGATTTGTGATGTAAGTTTGAAAGTTTTACCCGCCGATGAAGTCTCAGCAACTTACGCTTGGCTGACTTCTTCAGTCGATGCGATTGCCGATTTTCAACGACTTCAGAAAGAGGGTCTACCATTGTCTGGTAGTGCCTGGGTTGAGGGTCAGGCGTTTATTCGTCTCGGCGGGTCAAGGCTGACGATCGCGCACGCTGCTGGATTGGTTGCCGGCGAGAAACTTGACGAAGCGGAGGGTGTACAATTTTGGCAAGACCTGAAGAACCAGCAGTTGCCGGTGTTTGAGGGTGAGGGCGCTCTGTGGCGCGTTTCGGTTGAACCAGGTAGTGATGCGTTGTTAGACACAGCACAAGTGATAGAGTGGGGTGGAGGTGTCCGGTGGCTCAAAAACCCTGCGATGAACCCTAGGTTGGCGACTGATCCGCATACGGTGACGCTATTCCGTCCAGATCAAAACGAGATTGATTCACCCACCAGTACGCCCTACCAACATTTGTCCGGTGCTGTGCTTGTGTTAAATCAAAACCTAAAACGCACCTTCGATCCCGGTGCTATTCTGAACCCCGGCAGGTTACTGGCAACGGTTCCGGAATATTAGAAAATGCAGACAAAGATACATTCAGACTTGATGCATGAACCAAGGGTGCAGGAAGCAGAAGAGATTTTGCGTAGCTGCGTGCATTGCGGTTTTTGTACCGCGACATGCCCTACCTATCAATTGTTAGGTGATGAGTTAGATGGCCCCAGAGGTAGAATTTATCTCATCAAGAATATGTTGGAAGATAATGATATCACTCGTCAAAGCCAGACCCATCTTGACCAGTGTTTGACCTGTCGCGCCTGCGAAACAACTTGCCCCTCCGGTGTAAAATATGCACGACTGATGGAGATTGGTCAGGAAATATCGGGAGAGTTGAGGCCAGCGGGCATTGTCGCTCGGATCCGCGACACACTATTGAGAAAGTTAATGCCAGTGCCCGTGATTTTCGGCTCGCTGACGCGGCTCGGTAATCTTTTTAAGCCGGTATTGCCTGCGCGATTGGCGGAAAAGGTGCCTTCATTACCTGTCGTCGCTGCAAAGAGCGTCAAAGCGCTGGCTGACCCGGCTAAGCGAGTGTTGGTGCTAGAGGGTTGCGTACAGAAAGGCGCAACGCCGCAGGTTAATCAAGCGCTGGCTGCTTTGTTATCGCAGCACAATATATCGGTTAGTTTTCTTGCCAGTGAAAGCTGCTGTGGTTCGGTTGATTATCATTTGTCCGCGCCAGAGGCAGGCCGAGACAAGATGCGAAGGTTGCTTGATCAGCTTCATCCTGTTTATGCGGACTATGATGCCATCGTTTCGACGGCTTCGGGTTGTGGCGCCACGCTCAAAGAATACGCGCAGATTCTTCAATACGATCATGATTATCAACAAAAGGCTAAAGAGGTGGTTAGCAGGATTAAGGACGTCAGCGAGTTACTCGCGGACGTTGACTTTGCCAACCGCACGGAAACGAAGTTGCGTCGTATTGCTTATCATTCACCCTGCACCTTGCAACACGGACAAAAACTACCGGGTCTGGTTGAGACTATTTTGACAAAAGCGGGTTATGAATTAGTTCAGGTAGACGACGCACACCTTTGTTGCGGGTCCGCCGGGACCTACTCGGTGACACAGCCTGAGATTGCCGGTCAGTTGCTCGATAATAAACTACACCATTTGCAACACCATGCGCCCGAAATAATAGCCACTGCCAATATTGGCTGCCAGTTACATCTTGGCAGTCGCGCGGGGGTCCCCGTTGTCCATTGGGTTGAATTGTTGGCGCAGGATTTTGTCCGCCGCGAGACAGATTGATAAGACGCGCTTATCAATGATTCAAGCAGATACAAGCCGCCAGCAACTTACCCAGCTAACTGATCCGCTTCTCGATACAGCCACCAAAGAATGCCTTTCTGGGCGTGAAGACGATTCTCCGCCTGTTGGTACATGATCGCGCGCGGGTCTTTGGTTATCTCGGCGCTTATCTCAAATCCATCGTGAATCGGCATATCATGCATTACCTTACAATTAACGCCTTCCAATAATGTGGCATTAATCTGGTACGGCATCATTTCCTTAAGTTTTTTGTCGTTCTCTTCCTGATGGTCCGGGTTGTTGAAGTACTGCATGTCAACCCAGGTGTCGGTGTAAACAAAGTCAGCCTCTTGTACAGCTTCGCGAGGATCAGTCGTGTGTGTAACATTATTAGATTCGGCTATCAGGTTCTGTACGTAGGCATCATGCGACTCACCATTATCCGCAGCATCAGGGGTCGCCAGGGTGAGGTGTATGCCTAATTTGTGGCAAATGGTGACCAGAGAATTGGATACGTTGTTCTGTACGCCGAGATAAGTCAATCGGGCATCAGCCAGTTCACCTTCGTGATGTTCCATGATGGTGAGCACATCGGTCATCGCCTGACAGGGGTGAAATTTTTCGTCGCAGCCATTGATGACGGGTACCTGGCTAGCGCTCATGATTTTCTGCAAGTCTTCGTTATAAAGTAATCTTGCCATGATGCAGCTGACATTGCGTGACAGGTACTCGGTCTCATGTTCGATACCTGATAACACAAAGTTGGAAGTCATCCAGTCGATGTAAATCGCGTGGCCGCCAAGTTCTGTCATTGCGGCTTCAAATGATACTCGCGTTCGTGTACTGGTTTTCTGGAATAGCATCGCCAGCGACTCTCGATGCAGCAAATTGTAAAAATCGGCTGGATTGGCCTTGATTTCGATTGCTTTGTTTAGAATTTCCTTTAGCTCAGTAGAGGTTAAGGACTGTAAATTAGGAAGGTGTCTCATGAGAACATTTCTCCTAGCCAAAAAAAAAAGACCGGCATTCCGGACCCTTAATTTAGCCAGCGAACCACAGTTAGCGGGCTCTTTGTCACGTTATGGGTGTCTATCCCAAAACGAAGGACGGAAAATTACCGGAATGTTCGCGACTTGTACAGCCCTGATTATCCTCGAGCCAACAGTGGTAAGATCAAATCGGGGATTGATGACAATGAGGAGCAACAGGTGTGAAGGGGGATTTTGACGTAATTGTCATAGGCGCAGGTCATGCGGGGTTAACCGCTGCTATTTGTGCAGCTGAATCTGGTGCCTCCGTTTGCGTGTTGGAGGTATCACCCAAAAACGTCCGTGGCGGGAATAGTAAGCACACAAGGAATCTTCGCCCCATGCACGAGTCAGCATTGCACCCGTTGGAAGGTAGCTATGGGTTTGATGAGTATATGGATGATTTGTTGAGAGTCACTGATGGTGAAACTAATCAGGCACTGGCGACGTTAACCCTGGAAGCCTCTGCCAACAGCGTGCCGTGGTTAAAGGACCACGGCGTCGCGTTTCAGCCTCCTCTGGGCGGCACATTGCATCTGGGAAGAACCAATGCATTTTTCCTTGGCGGCGGAAAAGCGGTGATGAACGCGCTCTTTCAGTGTGCTGACAAACTCAATATTACTGTCGTCTACGAAGCGTTGGACATTCAACTCGATGTTGATAACGGCGTGTTTAAGCGCGTTGATTATAGTCATCAGGGAAACACGGAGCACTTGACTGCGGCTTCTCTTGTGGTGGCGGCAGGCGGGTTTGAGGCTAATCTCGAGTGGTTGGCGGAAGCCTGGGGTGATGCGGCTCTAAATTTCCTTGTTCGTGGCACGCCCTATAACAGAGGCGATATATTGCGCCAGTTGCTGGCTGCTGATGCCGTGCAAATTGGCGATGCCCGTCAATGTCATGCGGTTGCGATAGACGGACGTGCACCGCAATTTGACGGCGGCATTTGTAGCCGAATCGACTGCGTACCTCTTGGTATTGTTGTGAATAATCAAGCCGTAAGATTCTACGACGAAGGCGAGGATTTTTGGCCCAAACGTTACGCAATCTGGGGCAGACTGGTTGCTGCGCAACCGGATCAGGTTGCCTATTCCATTATCGACAGTCAGTCGGCTGGCCTGTTTATGCCGACAGTTTTTCCCCCTGTCGAGGCGCCTAGCCTTCGTGAACTTGCCGAGAAATTAGGCTTGCCGCAGGAAAGTCTATCTACGACTGTCGATGCGTTTAATCATTCGATTGTTGAAGCAGATTTCAACCACCAGATATTGGATGGCTGTCACACGCAGGGACTCGCCATTGCCAAAACCCATTGGGCGAGAAAGTTGGATAAGCCACCATTTCGCGCTTACATGTTACGTCCCGGTATTACTTTTACATATCTGGGTGTTGAGGTTGATGCCAATGCAAGGGTGAATTTTAATGACTCGACGTGTACAAGCAACATTTTTGCAGCAGGCGAAATTATGGCGGGTAACGTGCTAGGGCAGGGTTATCTTGCCGGTATTGGCATGACCATTGGTAGCGTATTTGGAAGGATAGCGGGACGTGAGGCGGCTAGACATGCAAGATGAGTTAACCCAGACAAGTGCGCCTGTGACAGCACCAAATCTTCTTCCGCTATACGAAGAGTCTGCTCGAATCATGACTATCTGCAATGCCTGCCGGTTTTGCGAGGGTCATTGCGCTGTATTTCCGGCGATGGAACAACGGCTTACTTTTGACAGAGAAACCGTCGATTACCTCGCAAACCTTTGTCATCAATGTGGCGCATGCTATCAACATTGCCAATATGCAGACCCACATGAATTTAATGTCAACGTGCCTCGAGTTTTTGCGGAGGTACGTCATTCAAGTTACGCCCATTATGCGTGGCCCAAGGGGATGGCGTGGGCCATTCGTAACGCCGGGCGATTCACGATCCTGACGACTTTACTGGCGACGGCATTTTTTTTGCTTGGTGTCACATTGTCTGGTGATCAATCGTCCGAAGGGGTGGGGTTTTACGCGGTTATCTCGCACAACACCATGGTGACTATTTTCAGTTTTGTGGGTTGGCTGATATTGTTGGTCTGGTACTTTTCGATTAGAAGTTTTTGGTTAACGACCGCTTTGCCCGGGATTTTCAATATACCACTGCCGGTCTATCGTCGTGCGATGGTGAGCATTCTGACCTTAAAAAATCTCGATGGTGGGCACGGCCATGGTTGTTACCAGCAGGGCGAAGTTGCCTCCCAGCTGCGCCGGGTTTTTCATCAGATGACCATGTATGGATTTCTGTTCTGTTTTGTTGCGACGTCGCTTGGCACTATTTATCACTACGGACTCAGCGCTCCCGCGCCCTACGACTGGCTCACAGCGCCAAAATTTTTCGGAGTCACCGGGGGCGTCAGCTTGCTTGTCGGCTGTGCCGGGTTATGGTGGTGCAGGCGAAGTACGGAACAGGCGATTGAAACTGAAGACGGTGGATTGGGTAACAGCCTCATTGGGCTGCTGTTTTTCACAAGTTTGACAGGGTTGGCATTACCGTTGTTAAAAGGAACCGAATACCTGGCAATAATATTGTGCCTGCACCTGGGTTTTGTACTGGCGCTCTTTTTGAATTTTGCTTGGGGTAAATTCATGCACAGTATCTACAGATGTGTTGCGTTGTTAGCGAGTGAGTACGAAAAATTACGTCAGTGAATGTTATCGCCTCGGTATCAAACATCACTTTGCCTATCGACAGGCATTTGCGTAATAGCCGCCTTCGCACGTCCGGTAATCTCACCACAGTTGAACTTTGTCCATTGTGGTAGTAGCTTGATTGGCAAAGAGACATAAGGAAAGCATCGTAGTGAAATATCGAAATCTCGGCTTAACCGGCATGAAAGTGTCGCAGGTGGGTATAGGTTGCAATAACTTTGGGCGGCGCTGCGACCAGCGCGCAACCGATGAAGTGGTTGACGCTGCGATAGATCTGGGCGTTAACTTTTTCGATACTGCTGATGTGTATGGTGGTCAGGGCCTCTCGGAAGAATTTCTTGGCAACGCGATTGCCAAAAAAGACAGAAGTAGCATTGTCGTCGCAACAAAGTTTGCGAATCCAATGGGAGAAAGTAAACATCAGCGAGGAGCCTCGCGCCGATACATCATGGGCGCTGTTGAAGACAGTCTTAGACGCCTTAAAACGGATTACATCGACCTCTATCAACAGCATGTCCCAGATGTATCGACCCCAATAGATGAGACCCTGAGGGCGCTTGATGATCTTGTTAGTCAGGGCAAAGTTCGATACATCGGCCATTCAAATTTTAATGGTTGGCAACTTGCAGATGCGGACTGGACTGCACGGAGTCGCAACCTTGCGCATTTTGTTACGGCGCAAAATCTTTATTCGTTAATGGACAGACGCCTTGAGCGTGAGGTGATTCCGGCCTGTGAACGATTCGGCATTGGTCTGTTACCCTATTTCCCGTTGGCAAGCGGGTTATTAACTGGCAAGTACACGCGAGGTGCTGCAGCACCTGAGGGGACCCGACTGGCAATGTGGGGGGAGCGAGGTCAAGCGGCTTTGTCCGAGGCTAACTTCGATATTGTTGAACGATTAACTTCCTATGCGGAACAACAGGGTCATTCAATACTCGAATTGGCCTTTGGTTGGCTCCTCACAAAACCATATATATCTTCCGTCATAGCCGGTGCAACCAGTGCTTCGCAGGTTAAGTCTAACGTTGACGCGTCAGCGTGGGAGTTAACCGAAGAACAAATGACTATCGTTAACGACATTTCAAAAAGGTAACGCGGTATGTGTGGTCGGTTTAACATCATCAGCGCACCACTGACACAGTATGTGATGTCTATTCTGGAGGCTGATATTGCCGTGACAGGTCATGCTTCAAATCCGGGTCAGAATGATCCTTCTTTATTGAACTTGACGATTGAAACCCGGTACAACATTGCACCAACCGACCAAGTGCCGGTGCTCCTACGTACCGAAGACGGTAGCTGGGATTTGCGTGATATGCGCTGGTGGCTGGTGCCTTACTGGTCGAAAGGGCCGGATAGTAAGTACACTATGTTTAATGCTAAAAGTGAGACTTTGACGACCAGTAGAGCTTACAAGCAGCCTTTTAAGTCTAGGCGCGCAGTTGTGCCGGCATCGGGATATTACGAATGGGTGAAAGAAGCCGGGGCTAAAAAGCCTTTCTATGTCGAGCCAGCGGGTGCTGCTGGTCTGGGCTTTGCGGCTATTTGGGAGACCTGGCAGGGTGAAAGTGCAATTATCGAAAGCTGCAGTATTGTCACGACGGCAGCGACCGAAGGCATGGCTACCTTACATCACAGGGTACCAGTCATGCTTGCGCCTGGAGAAGTCGATGCCTGGGTGAACCCAGAAACCGATGCAGCGACACTGGCTAGCATAATGGCGCCGGCGCATAAGCTTCCGCTAAGCATCACGCCGGTTTCAACCCACGTAAATAACGCCAGAAATAAAGATGAGGCATGTTTGGAGGTCCTGGGCGAGCCAGTCATCGTTAACTAGTTTGCAGCACCCGGTTGGATCGGACTAATTTCGTGAAACGTGAAACGTATTGTCGTCATTAATGTTGTCGAGGCTGTATTTTATTTCTTCGATGATATCCGCGTTTGAGCGACCACTCTCCTGATATCGCTCAATGAGTTTCCACACCAGCGCCTGGCCATAGGCATTCAGATCAACATTGTTGGTTGCTGCTTCCGCGACTCCCGCTTCGAGGTGTTGTTTTGCAAGTGTATAAGCATCAGGCATCTAAGAGCTCCAGACTTAATATGTTATTGATAACGGAGGCGAGTATACCTCAATTCAATATCCGGATACTGACGAGCATCAAAGGATCAGCTTGGTGAAGCAGTCGGAATATCCCTCCCCGGTATAGTATCAAGCGTCACTGTAGCGCAGGTTATTCGGATCCGAGCTTACTTGCGTCTCTCGTTAAGTTAATGCAATCTCGACGTCAGAATATCAATGCGAGTGCATTTATAAAGCAAGAAAATAATACGAGGGGATATGAGGGTGAGTGAAAAGAACAAACTGGAACTGGCAGGGGCGGCTGCGACTGGCATGATCACAGCCTACCATGCGCAGGAGAGACCAGAAACCAAGGCAGTGGTATCAAATTATGGTGAAAGGACATTTGCTGAGCTGAATGCCAGAGTTAACCAACTCGCCCGTGTACTCCGTAATGCAGGACTAAAACCGGATGACGGAGTTGCCATGCTGCTGACTAACCGACCGGAATTTGTCGAAGTCTATTACGCCTGTATGCGCACCGGTTTGCGAATCACGCCTATTAACTGGCATCTGACCGGGGACAATGCCTCGTATATTGTGACCAACAGCGGGGCGAAAGCGTTTATTGCGGACATCCGGTGTCAGGAACCTGCGGTAGAGGCGTTAAAAGACAATGCGACGCAACTCAATCTTTCACTGGCGGTCGGTGGTTCGATCGGCGGGTTCCAAAATTACGATGATGTGCTGGCTGGTGAGAGCACGTCTAATATTGAGGCGCCAGAAATTGGCAGCCAGATGTTATACACCTCTGGCACCACGGGACGCCCCAAGGGCGTTTACCGGGAACGAGAATTACCGGGCAAAGCACCATCACCGGTAGCGGCCACGACAACAAGAACAGTGGAGTCTGCCGGTTTTCAAGCAGGGCAAGACTTGGTCCTTTGCACCGGACCTGCCTATCATGCGGCACCCCTGACGTTTAACATTACTTTGCCGCTAGCTGCGGGTGTTGGTACGGTGTTAATGGATAAGTGGGATGCAGAAGAGACGCTGCATCTCATCGAAACCCACGGTATTACTCATACTCATATGGTTGCGACAATGTTCCATAGATTGTTGGCGCTGCCCGATGATGTACGCGGAAAATATGATCTCTCAAGCATCCGTTATGTGCTCCATGGTGCGGCACCCTGTCCGGTTCATACCAAGCAGGAAATGATTGACTGGTTAGGGCCGGTAATTTACGAATATTACGCTGCGACCGAAGGCGGCGGCGGTTTTTTTATCGACTCAGAGGAGTGGTTAAGTAAGCCCGGAAGTGTCGGTAAAGCGCCTGCAGAAGCAGATAACAAAATCGTTGATGATGACGGCAACGAGGTCCCGGTAGAGGAGGTGGGCACCATTTATTTTCGATCGCCACCGGTCAAATTTGTCTATTTCAAGGATGACGACAAGACCAACAACAGTTACGCCGGCGACTACTTCACGCTGGGCGATATGGGTTATTTTGATGACGACGGTTATTTGTTTTTAACCGGCCGTAATGCCGAGACGATTATCTCTGGTGGAGTGAATATTTATCCTCAGGAAACTGATGATGTATTGCTGAAGCACGCCGCGGTGGGTGATGTTTGCACCGTTGGCATACCCAGCGAGGAGTGGGGTGAGGAGGTGAGGTCAGTTGTGATGCTGAAAAGTCCAACCGAGGATAATGCCGCCGTCGTTCAGGAGCTCATCGCTTTTTGTCGTGATCACTTACCTCACTTTAAGTGTCCGAGGTCCATTGATATTGTCGACGAACTGCCTCGTTTGCCCTCTGGCAAAATTCAGCGCAAGGTGGTCAGGGCACCTTATTGGGAAGGTCGAAAACGTCAGATTTAATCCTTGCCGTTATCAGCATGGCTGGCCTGCTTACCCCTCGGTGCAATGCTCGCGAGGGGTGTTTAGGGGCATCGGTTCGAAAAATCAGACTAGTGCCTGTACCGGTTCTTCAAAACGCTGAGGCTCGCCTTGCCTTTTCTGCCATCATTTGAGGCAACATCGAGATATACAGCAACAACGTATCGGCTATGACGAAAGTGGAAGTTGATTTCATCGTTGTTGTAGAGCATGCCCTCAAATTCGGGTATTCGACGTACATCGCCATCGCTAAATTCAACGTGGGCAGCTTCTATTAGCACACGACGTTTCCTTCCTTCCAGCTGAATAGAGCGAACTCGCTTGTTGATATCGATGATTATTTCCTCACCTTCATACCCATGTCTGTCGGTTGGGGTGTAGAAGGTATCAATCTTTTTCCAGACAAAATCACTTGGGTGCTGGTGCTGGTGCTTGTGCCTGCTGGCACGAAGGTAGTCGCTGTAAATCAGGCCAGTGGCCGGGTAGTAACTGCGACCAAATGCCCTGTGTTTCTTATGCCAATATCTCTTCCACTTTCTGTTGCTGTGCCGCGATTTATCATAATGCGCATTGTAAAAGCGCCGGTGTTCAGCAAACCTTCTTTTAGCCCATCTTTTGTTCGCGCGATTGCGCTCATGCCTTTGCTTGATGTGACCTCGATAATGGTCTCTGTTTCGAACATGATTTGAATGATGGTCTTGTGGCTTGATATGTTGGCTTCTATGATCGCGCTTGTCGTTTGAGGCAAAAGGTCGGTCGCGCTTATTTTGTTTGTGTTGCCGCTGCGTTTTCCGCTGCCGTTGACTGATTTGGTACTCTGGTTTGTTTACTTTCTTCTTTATCTGCACAGCATTTGGCGTCTGGTCAGTGTCGGTGTTCGACTTGAACCTTGTCACTGAGGGATTTCTTTTTTCGCCATTACTCGCGGGTTGACGACTTTCTCTCCCATCGACATTCCGCTTTTTACTGCGTGCCTTCGCCCGGTCATGTCGCGGTGGCGGTAAATTGTTTCGCGCAGCATGTTTTTTATGTGAGCGCCTATCAAGGCGTTCGGGTATCTCCCTCGAGATATCCTGGTCTAGTCGTGGTTGTCTTTTTGACTCCTCGGCGGTTGCGTTAAAAGATAATGTCGTGGCGATTAACAGACCTGCCAACATCTTGATTTGAGACCGTACTAAATCGTGCAACGCTGTCATTCTCATCATGCTTCTCCTCTGGAGGTTGAGAAACACTTTGCACCAGCGACCCTGAATTCTCTCTTAATGCTAAATTAACCCAATATGAATGCAGAACGGGCAGGTCTGATAGCAGGTCTGATAGTGCCCGGCACTATCGTTGTCCTATCTTTGAAAGGCAGGTACCTTTTCTTTCAGGCGTTTGAGTAGTCGCGGGGAAGAGCATGCTTGAACCACTGTGTGGTCGCAGTCCTGATCGAACTGGAACTGCTTTATACCTTTCAAAAGTGCGCGCGAGAGAGATTCTGTTGGTGCGACACCGGGCTCCAGAAACAGGTTTTTTATGATTAACTGTCGGTTTTTGCGATCGGCTTTGCTGTCCATACGACCGATGAGTTCGTCTCCCCATAAGAGGGGCAGCGTGAAGTAGCCGTACCGGCGTTTTGCCTCAGGCACGTAGCACTCAATCAGATAGTCAAAGTTGAACAGGCGCCGGGTACGCGACCGGTTAATCACCAGATTATCAAATGGTGACAGGAACTTGATTCGATCACGACCGACTTTTGCGGGGATAGAAGTCAGTGATTCTGCGAGCACCAAGTAGTCCTCACCCTGAACATGACAATTTTGGACGATGCCTTCTTCCAGTAAGTCCTGAATTGCCTGAGCATAATCTGGTTTAAAACTGTTTCTGGTGAGTCTGCGGATTGTGGATTTTGCATAGGCGATATCACGCGCGGTTCCTATTCCCAGCGCCCGCAGCATTATGACTGTGTGATAGCGCGCCCATTCGTCATCGGAGGGTAGTGTTGTGTTGACGTGTTCTGATAATACCCGTTCTCTGAGGTCATACACTTTCTGGAAACCCTTTCGTTCCTTCACCATGAGTTCTCCAGAGAAAAAAAGAGTTTCCAGCATGTGCTTTGCGGGTTTCCAGTCCCACCATCCGTTGGATTTTTTACCAGGAAGTTGCTCGAAATCCCTGGCTTGCAATGCGCCCTCAGTATGAATTCTTTTGAGAATTTCGTTGACTAACTTTTTATCGCGGGGGCGGTTCGCAGCGAAGCCCTGCATGATCGGGAGGTAGTATCTGAAATCTCGCATGGGTAAATAGGCCGCAGCGTGAGACCAGTATTCGAATACGCTGTTGTCTTCAGCCTGCAGTGTGTGGAGCATTGATTCCTGATAACCCGGAATTCTGGTGTTCAGTACATGGTGGTGCGCGCGCTGAATCACCGATATCGTATCAATTTGCACGTAACTCAATTGATGGATAGCTTCTGCTACGGCTTTTTTGCCTCGACCAAAACTGGCTTCACGCGATAGACCCTGGCTGTCTAGTACCAGTCGTCGGGCTGCTTTGGGTTTTAACTCAATAGTTTGGCGCATCAGAATCCTGTCGTGTCGGCCCTTTTTGCGCCGAAATGTTCTGAGAACATGAACGCTTAGCCCTCAATGATATGCTATGGTCCATGGCAAGTCTGCCTGTCCAAAACTAATTTTTAACACAAGAGAACAACGTGTATGGCCAATATCAGGGTTTTACTTGTTGACGGTTTCAATCTGATTCGACGTGTTTATGAAGCGAATCACCGGGAAGACACTGAAATCAATGATTGCATCGAAAGTTGTGTTAGATCCCTCACCCGAGCGCTGAATACCCACCGGCCGTCTCACGCGGTGGTTGTTCTTGATAGCCATGAAATGACCTGGCGCCACATGTTGTACGACGACTATAAATTCGGCAGGAAACCGACGCCTGAGGTGCTGATTAGCAATCTCGATAGGTTCCGGCGTGCCTTCGAGACGGCAGGTGTAAGGAGCCTAGAGGTCGCCGGTTATGAGGCTGATGATGTGATTGCCACCCTTGCAGCTGGCGTTGCCAACAGTAGCGGAGACGCAATTATTTTGTCGACTGACAAAGGCTTCCTGAGCTTGCTGGATAAACATATCGAGGTTTACCACCACTTTGAACAGCATTTTTTAACCAGCACAGATGTCAGGGTGAAATACGCGCTTAGACACAATCAACTCATCGATTATTGGTCCTTGTGCGGTGACCCGGGTAATAATATCAAGGGGGTCCCCGGCGTGGGGAAAAAGACCGCGTTATTACTACTTGAGAAGTTTGACTCCCTAGACGAAGTGCTGGCCCAGGCTCGCGGCCTGGCGCAAGATCAGGCGGCAGATTCTGGTTTGGCCGTTTACCAAAAGTCCTTATCAAAGGTCCTGCAATTTGAAGATGAAGCAGTGAAATGCCGTTTGTTGCTCACACCTAAACTCGACGTTGAGTTGGGAATAAATCTTAAGATATTTCGATTAGGGTAGTGGGTTGTTTAATCCATATCCTTCACGCGATACTTTTCCGTAACCGGTGACCTGTCCCCCGGGGTCAGATAGAGTGTTAGAATAGAGCCCGCCTTAAATTGCCCTCTGGGGCATCTGTTTTACACAAAGAGAGAGATACAAACCTTGTCGATAATTACCTGTTTTAAAGCTTACGATATTCGTGGTCGCATTCCGGATGAACTGAACGAAGATATTGCCTACCGTATTGGCCGGGCTTACGCCATGTTTCTGACACCTAAGCAGGTGGTCGTTGGCCACGATATCCGGCTTTCTAGCCCAGCCATTAGTGAGGCAGTGATTAATGGACTCAGGGATAGCGGCGTAGACGTTTTTGATATTGGCGAGTGTGGGACAGAGGAGATTTACTTCGCCACCTCTCACTTCAATATGGATGGTGGCATTGTTGTCACTGCGAGCCACAATCCAAAAGATTACAACGGCATGAAATTGGTCAAGGAGTCCTCCAAACCTATCAGCGGAGATACCGGGCTTCATGAAATTCAGCGGCTTGCTGAAGCGAATGACTTTGATGCAGTGGTCACCCGTGGAAAGCTTGAGTCATTGGATCACAGGTCGGCATATATTGCACAACTGCTCAGTTATGTTGATATCGCGACGTTGCCAAAACTAAAGGTGGTTGTTAACGCCGGTAACGGCGGCGCGGGAGCTGTGATTGACAGGATTGAGAAATTTCTGCCAATTGAATTCATCAAGGTACATCATGATGCCAATGGGCATTTCCCAAATGGCGTACCTAATCCATTACTCGTTGAAAACCGGGCCTCCACAATTGACGCGATCGCTGCCCATGATGCAGATTTAGGCATCGCATGGGACGGTGATTTCGATCGATGCTTCTTCTTTGATGAGAACGGGCGATTCATTGAGGGGTACTACATTGTTGGGTTATTAGCTGAATCATTTCTGGAAAAAGATGCCTCAGCAAAAATTGTTCATGACCCAAGGTTAACCTGGAACACAATAGATATTGTTGCAAGCAAGGGTGGAGAGGCTGTTCAAAGCAAAACAGGTCACGCGTTCATCAAAGAAAGAATGCGTGAAGAAGATGCAACCTACGGCGGTGAGATGAGTGCGCATCATTACTTCAAGGATTTTGCCTATTGCGATAGCGGGATGGTGCCGTGGCTTCTTGTTATTGGTCTGATGTCCCAGCAGCGCGCAACGCTTTCATCGCTTGTAAATGATCGCATGAAAAAGTTCCCCGCCAGCGGTGAGATCAATCGTCGATTGATCAACCCGCAAGCTGCCATTGATAAAATTGAAGAAAAGTATGCAGTGGATGCATTAGACGTTGAGCACACCGATGGTCTGAGTGTTTCTTACAAAGATTGGCGGTTTAATCTCAGAATGTCGAATACCGAACCGGTTGTTAGGCTGAATGTTGAATCAAGAGCCGACACGGCATTAATGGAGTCGAAAACAGCAGAGTTGCTGCTTCAATTAGGTGGCGAAGTCTAATGAGTTGGATGGGAAAAATACTCGGTGGTGGTCTTGGTTTTGTTTTCGGTGGACCGATCGGGGCTGTGTTCGGTGCGGCGCTTGGGCATCAGGCGTTTGATGCTGATAGTCGCAGCGGGACTCTGAGCGGTCTCGAAAATAAACAGGGTATTTATTTCGCTGCAACTTTTTCCATGCTCGGTAAGTTAGCAAAAGCTGACGGTAAAGTGAGTCAGCAAGAAATCGATGTTATTGATCGCATCATGCGGGATAACCTACGTTTGCCTGAAGATGCACGCAAACTCGCGATAAATATCTTTAACGCAGCAAAAGATGCTGACGATGCGTTCGAGGATTATGCGCAACAGTTTTATGATGAGTTTGGTCGCGCGGAAGTCGTGCTGGTTTCGATTATCGATCTGCTGCTCGTCGTTGCTTATGCCGATGGCGAATTGCACGCATCAGAAGAAGCCATGATCAAGAGTGCGGTCCATATTTTTGGGCTGGACGCGCAATATGCACAAATCAAGGGTCGCTTCACAGGGCAGGGTCAGATCGACGATGTGAACCAGTGCTACCAGATACTCGGGTGTCACGAGGAAGATGATACTGCCACCATTAAGCGAAAATACCGAAAGCTAGCGATGGAATATCACCCCGACAGGATTCAATCGAAAGGCATGACGCCTGAGCTTGCGAGTGCTGCCGAAGAAAAATTCAAAGACATCCAGCATGCCTGGGATGTCATTGAGAAGCAGCGGAAGTAACTTTTTAAGACCACAAAACGAACTTGAACATCACTTGAACCGCTACTGTTAGTGATCTGTTGACTGAGAGATTAAGGTCCTTTGGGTCGCCAAATAATCGATTCGTCGACAAGGTTAATATCTTTGAGGCCGCAAAATGCCATTGTGAGGTCAAGCTCGTTTGATATCACCTCCAGACACCTTGTCACACCTTCCGCGCCCATCGCGCCAAGCCCGTAGAGAAATGCGCGCCCAATCATCGTGCCCTTGGCACCGAGTGCAGTGGCTTTAATCACGTCTTGACCACTTCTTATCCCTCCGTCCATCCACACTTCGATGTCGTCACCCACGCGGTCGACAATTTCCGGTAAGACATCGAGGCTAGCAGCAGCGCCATCAAGTTGACGGCCCCCATGATTTGACACAATAAGTGCATCAGCACCGCTCTTTACAGCTAATTCAGCGTCGTCAGCATCCATAATGCCCTTGAGCACGAGCTTGCCCCCCCATTGATCCTTGATCCATTGCACATCGTCCCAATCAAGTGTGGGATCAAACTGTGAGACAGTCCACTGTGCTAGGTTGGTCATGTTGTCGAGCCCCTTAACATGGCCCACGATATTGCCGAAGTTTCGTCTTTTAGTACCTAACATCCCAATGGCCCAGCGAGGTTTTGTGGCAATGTTGATGAGGTTGGTGAGGGTTGGCTTTGGTGGTGTCGAGAGACCGTTTTTGATGTCTTTGTGACGCTGTCCCATTATCTGCAGATCAAGCGTCAGGACAAGCGCGGAGCAACCAGCAGTTTTCGCGCGCTGGATTAATCGAGAGATGTAATCTCTATCTTTCATCACATAAAGCTGGAACCAGAATGGACGCGTGGTGTTTTGAGCGACGTCCTCAATAGAGCAAACACTCATTGTTGAAAGGCAAAAGGGTACGCCGAATGTTTCAGCGGCTCGCGCCGCGTGTATTTCTCCGTCCGGATACTGCATACCGGTCAGCCCTGTTGGCGCAAGCGCGACAGGCATCGCCACATCCTCGCCGATCATTTTTGTCGAAAGATTCCTGCCCTCCATGTCGACCAGAATCTTTTGGCGCAATTTGATTCGGCTGAATGCGGCCTCGTTATCCCTGAAGGTGCTTTCGGTCCAGCTACCGGATTCGGCATAGTCATAAAACATCCTAGGCACCCGTTTTTTGTAGAGTTCTTTAAGATCTTCGATACAGGTAATGGTCATAGAGAAGGCATTGATCGTGAGTTGTGATTTTATTCACCGCGACAGCTGTTAACGCTGCTGCGATGAGCTTGGTGTGCCTGATGTCATATAGCGAATATTACATAGATAGAATACCGGTTGTCATTACGTGATACTCTTTTACTCGTCGCAAATAGATCTTCAATGAGTAGTTTTTATGAGCAAGACGAGTGATTCGGTTCCCCTTAACTTTCAGTATCGGAAGGAAGCTGAGATGCTCGAACGTTCGACGGAATTTTATCAGCAAATGAAGTCAAGACGCACGGTAAGGGAATTTTCCGCAAAAAGTGTTCCACGGGCAATAATTGAAAATTGCCTCCGCACAGCAGGCACCTCTGTGAGTGGTGCAAACTTGCAACCTTGGCATTTTGCCGTTGTCTCGGATCCTGCTATCAAAAAGAAAATTCGTGTTGCGGCAGAGAAAGAAGAAAAACTGTTTTACGAGGAGAAAGCACCCCAAGAGTGGCTCGATGCTTTGGCACCGCTCGGAACTGATGCAAACAAACCTTTTCTCGAAACAGCGCCCTATTTAATAGCCATTTTTCAGCAGCGGTTTGGCGAGACGGCTGACGGCGGTAAGGTAAAACATTATTACGCAACTGAGTCGGTTGGCATCGCGACAGGCATGCTGATTACGGCGCTGCACGAAGCTGGGCTAGCGAGCCTCACGCACACACCCAGTCCGATGGCTTTTCTGAGTGAAATCTTAGGTCGTCCGCGCTCGGAGCGTCCATTCTTACTGCTTGTCGTCGGTTATCCTGCCGAGGATGCTGAGGTCCCTGATATTGACAAGAAACAGCTAGATGAAATTGCCTCATTCCACTAACGACGCGTCCCTAGCGAGATAGGAGGTGACGACGAGCGCTACTTTGCACTCGGCGTGTTGTTTATATTTGCCGTTGTTCCTGCTTTTCAGCGGCGGTTTGCTTTCCAAGGCTAATGAGGTCCAGAAGAATATTGGTCGTCTCAACTAAAAAGGCATCAGGTTCTTCATCCTCTGTTGTGTCCTCAATGCCGGGTTCTGCACCTTCGTTCTCAGGATTTTCCTGCTTGAGCGTAGCGGGGGGGGCAGTTGCGCTAGGCATTTCTACAACGCCGGCGAGTTCGTTACCAACCAAATCTTGTACTTCTCCAGGTGCCGCATCTCCTTCTCCTAGATCTTCACTCTCTGCATCGGTCGTAATGCCTGTCGCACCACTGCCATCAACTGCCGCGACATCGGGTTCCTTGTCACCTTGGAGTTCATCGAGAGAATCTATTTCAGGCAACCCCAGCTTAAGCCGCTTGGTGTTTTCTAGCGCTAGCCAGAAGGTGTCTGAATCTTCTTTTTCTTTAAGACGCTTACTTTCATTCAGCGTAATGGCAGTTTGCTGAGACCTCACCTTGCGATAGGCAGCAGCGTCTGCCATATACGTGAATTCGGGGTCTTCCGTGACCCGCGCTTTGTGAAGTCGATCTAGCTCCGTAACCAATGGGCCGATCATCTGTTTTGTACGAAAGCTTGTCGCGGATATCTGATCCCAAGGCAGCGGCCCATCCAGCGTACTTTCGCCGATGGAATCGAGGTCAAAGTTAGAGGGGAATGAGATGTCCGGGATAATGCCCTTATGTTGTGTGCTTTCACCTGAAATCCGATAGAACTTGGCTTGGGTCAGTTTTAACTGTCCACGATTCATAGGTAAAAGAGATTGCACAGTGCCTTTGCCGAAGGTCTGACTACCAATGATGACTCCGCGCTCGTAGTCTTGCATCGCGCCAGCAAAAATCTCCGAAGCTGAAGCGCTTAAGCGGTTTACAAGTACCGCAAGTGGGCCGTCGTAGATGGTCCGTATATCCCTGTCATTAAGGATATCTACGCGGTTACTTTTGCTTCTAATTTGGACCGTGGGTCCACGGTCGATAAACAATCCGGTGAGTGTTCGGGCCTCTTGTAGGGAGCCACCGCCGTTGTTGCGCAAATCAATTACAACGCCTTCGACACCCTCAGCCATCAGGTCTGCCAGTAGCACCTTGACGTCTCTTGTCGTGCTCTTGAAGTCTTTCTCGCCTTTCTGCAAGGCCTGAAAATCAATGTAAAAGGCAGGGATATCGATGACGCCAATCTTTCGTTTATGACCAAACTGCTCGACTTCAATAATCTCGGATTTCGCTGATTGCTCTTCAAGCTTCACTGTGTTCCTGACAATTTCGACAATTTTTGATTCGGAACTGTCAGTAGAACTAGCTGGGATAACATCAAGTCTGACGATGGTGTCTTTTTTCCCACGAATGAGTTGCACAACTTCGTCGAGGCGCCAGCCGATCACATCAACCATTTCACCTTCGAGACCTTGGGCGACCGCGACAATTTTATCATCAGGGAAGACCTGTTTTGACTTGTCAGCGGGTCCTGCCGGTACAAGAGAAACCACTCGGGTAAATTCGTCTTCCTGTTGCAGCACAGCACCGATGCCTTCAAGCGAAAGACTCATATTGATATTAAAGTTTTCGGAAGTTCTTGGTGAGAAATACTGTGTGTGCGGATCATAGGTGCGAGTGAAGGCATTCATATAGAGCTGATAGACGTCTTCGCTGTTGGTCTGGCGAGTGCGTGTCAGTCGGTTTTTATATCGCTTCTGTAGCAGTTCCTGGATTTTCTCCGGTTCCTTGTCGGCAAGACGCAGGTTCAGGACTGCGTTTTTCAGCCGCCTTCTCCAAAGGTCATCAAGCTCCGCGTTGCTGGTCGCCCAAGGAGCTTCCTCGCGATCAAGCTCAAGAGATTCGTCTCGTTCAAAGTCAAAAACGTCGGTGCCTTTTTCTAGCTGCGCCAGTATTGATTCAAAGCGCGCCAGCACACGCTGGTGGTAGCGATTAAAAATAATAAACGCGGGCTGTGGGTCACCGCGCAGCAATGTGTCATCTAACCGGTACCTTAAACTGTCGAATTCGGCGATGTCAGAAGCCAATAAATAGCTTTTACTTGGATCGAGGTCTTCTAGAAACCCTTGATAAATTTGCTCAGAGAGCAAATCGTTCAGTTCAGTGGTGACGTAGTGGCGACTCGATAGGGCGTCAACGATATTACGTGTCGTGTTTGAATGAACAGGGAGTGGGGCAAGAGCAGCTATTTCATCGGTGACAGCTTTACTTCCTGCGCTCACCGTTGCGATCGCGGTGCCTGAAGATCCTGCAAACGCTAGTGCGGCTGTTAATGCAAGTGACCTGGGCAACTGGAGAGCTGCAGCGCTTGAAAAAATATCGAATCGATTTGTCATAATTAGTCTTTAAGTATAGATATTGATCAAAATGTCGTTGTGTCAACGTTGAATCATACCCGATGAACGTTGCTAATTTGTTACTTCACTACCGGTCAAAGTTCCCACAATGCACGTGGTTTGTATAGTAGCAATTTGATAATTAGGGCACAGGTTACGTTTCGAGATCGTGGGTCTCAAGTTTGCGAAAATCAGTGCAGCCGTGAGCAGTGTAGTGGCAAGCGCTCGTTGAGAACAATGCCCAAGGCTATATACGGTTCATTTAGAGGGTTGGATTGTTCAAAGTGATCGGACAACGCAATTAAGGTGTCGAACTGTCTCGGTAGTTAGCGCGTATCTATGTAATAATACTGCGCTGTAAATTTGTCTGTGGTAGAACTCTTGAGGAATTATGAATAAAACTATTTATATCAATATCTTACATACACTACTTCTAGTAATATCGACGATCTTCGTGTCGCAAAATACACTCGCTGAAGCTGCCGAAGGCGCGCCATCGGTGTCTGTGGATCAGGAACGGCAGGCAACAGCCGAGGAGATGGGTTATTTCTTCGGGTATTCGTTTGGCAACATGCTGAAGGAAGGTGGCACTAATGAAGTCGATGTCGAAGCATTGAGTCGAGGCATGGCGGATTCACTCTCAGGTGCAGCGCCGGATATGTCTCCAGAGGCGCAGGCCGCAGTTGCTGTTGCTGTGCGTGCCCAGCAAGAAGAAGTTCAGAGAATGCGCGCAGAAATGCAAAACCAAATTTCGAGTCAGCAAAAAGTACAGGGTGAAGCTTTTCTCGTTGAGAACGGGAAGAAACCGGGCGTCATAACAACGGCTACGGGTCTACAGTACATGCATCAAGTTGAGGGAAGCGGTGGCATGCCAAGCGTCGCGGATACCGTCGAAGTGCATTACACAGGGATGCTGCTGGACGGTACCGAATTTGACTCCTCGGTTAAGCGAGGAACACCGGCAAGTTTTGGTCTTGGTCAGGTGATACCAGGTTGGACTGAAGGGCTTCAGTTGATGCGGGTCGGTGGCAAGACGCGTCTTTTCATTCCTGCGGAGCTAGGTTACGGATCCGGCGGCACGCGCGGTATTCCGCCAAACGCTGTACTCATCTTTGATGTTGAGTTGCTGAGCATTAAGTAACAAAACTTCGGCGGTATTTGAGTCAGGTAACTGAGTCAGGTAACTGAGTCAGGTATCGTCGATAATCATACCCAGCGTTTCCAGCAACATCGTTTGCTGGAAACTGTTGATAATGACTTCTGTCATATCTACCTCCCGAACGTCCAGACCCGTTAAGTCCGAGCCCCGAAGGTCAGCCCCTCGCAGGGTAATCCCGGTCGCGTCAATACCATGAAGTTCGCAATCAACCAGTTGCGTGCCAGACAGATCGGCCCTGTGCAGCAGGCAATGGGACATTCGGTTGTTGGTGAGCTCGGATTCTGCAAGCTCAGCACCGCTAAAATCAGCGTAAGCAAAGTTACAGTCGTGCATTTTCGCTCCCTGAAGCACAACGGTGTTGCCGACTGTGTTTGCTGCCTGAGCGTGAGAGCAGTCTATGCCTTGGGCCTGACATTGGATGAATTCAGTCCTGTAAATTTTCGATCGGGAAAAGTTGCACATCGATATGTCGCAGCGGGTAAATCGCGTCGCCGTTAAATCAGAAAATTTGAAACTGCAAGTCTGTTCCGTTTCACGCTCGTAAAATTGGCAATCTTCAAACTGGCATTCCCTTATCTGGGCGCTATCAAAACGGCAGTCAACAAATTGGCAATGCTGAAATTCTGACAGCTCAATTGCTCGCTCCCTGAACTGTATTTGTTCGAATTTGCAATTGTGAAAAGTTAACCTCGTATTGTCAAAATCCCAGATGAAGCCACTAAATTCATCATCTCTGAAGTCTGTTTCAGAGTGATGGAGACGAGTATCCGTTTGATCAACAAAGCGCGTCATGAGCTTGATTAAGCTGTCTTAAACGACGCGGCGAGTTGATATGCGGAGAATTCGAATACCTCCTGCGCCGCTTCGAGCAAATCAGCCATCGCAAAGAAACCGTGAACCATGCCATCGTAGCGACGCATAGAAACAGAGGTTCCTGCTTGCGCTAGCAGCTTGGCGAAGGATTCACCCTCGTCTCTAAGCGGGTCAAATTCCGCCGTGATAACCGTCGTCGGTGGTAGGTTCGACAAGTTACTTGCCCGCAGAGGAGAAACGTATGCTTGTGCGGGGTCGACTTCATCTCCGATGTAGTGATGCCAGAACCATTTCATACCATCAATTGTCAGCAGATATCCTTCTGCGTTATCGGCGTAGGAGGGCGTGTCGAAACTCGCGTCGGTCACCGGATACATGAGCAGCTGGTGGCAAATGGCTGGGCCATTTTCATCTCTGGCTTTCAGTGAAATCGCTGCACTGAGATTGCCACCAGCGCTGTCACCACCAACGGCTATTTTACCGGGGATAATGCCGAGTTGTGTCGCTTTTTTCGTGACCCAGTTTAGCGCCGTGTAGCAATCATCCAGCGGAGTAGGGAAAGGATGTTCCGGGGCGAGCCTGTAGTCGACAGCGATAACGACACAAGGGACTGCATTCGCCAGCTTTCGACAGATATGATCGTGGGTTTCGAGGTCACCAATGACCCAACCACCGCCGTGAAAGTAAACAAGCGCCGGTAAGACCACGCCAGGGTTTGGGTGATAGACCCTGACTGGAACACCATCTGCGTCCTCGTCGCGTACTCGGGTTACCGCTTCTCTGGTATATCCAGCATTCATTGCGCGATACATGGTCCGCGCTGCCTCTGGCGAACCTTCGTGCATTGGTGGGGCGCTAACCTCGGTTCTTTGAGCCAGGACGGCCGCTAGGATTGGATTTAGTGGCATTGGAAATCCCTCAGTCTTCTTGTTCGTTTAGAATCGCTGGTGCGAGTATCAGGTTTACCGGCCGCTTGGGTGCTAACCCTACTTGCATACTTAGATGGATGCTCAGGGAAAGTATTTTTCAGATTTAGTCATTTTTACAGGCCATCGAGTGTAAGCTACGCGGCAAGCAAATACCAAGTGGAAAGACCTTTGTTCAAGTTTTTTACGGATCCTTTGATTCGACGTTTTTTATCCGGCACTTTGTTTGCTGTCGCATTTATCTGGTTAGCCATCTATTTCTTTGATGTCGAAACCGAAGTGCTCCGGGTACTTGCGATCATGTCTGGCTTGCTGGTGTTGTTGCTGATAGGTGTAGCCTTCATCTTCTCTTTTGTGGTGAGGTTTTTCAGGCGTTCAAACGGGGGCTTGCTCGAAAAGATCGATTTGATAGAGTCAGAGGTGAGCGCTGATGAAGTTCCAAAAGAACCGGATACGCGAGGCGTTGTGTCAAAGTCTGATGATGCCTAGTCAAGAGGACGAATAAACCGATCCATTCGCGGAATATAGGACTCGTCGTACGAAAAGGCTACCGTGTGCGCTCTCCCGGTTATTCTTGACCGGTCCACCAACCCAATACGCCTGAAGTCTTTGCTGTTGTCTCTGTTGTCTCCCAGCATCAGGTACTTGTTTTCAGGTATCTTAATGGGTTCAAAACTACCGTAGTCATTACCCAAAGTTGATCTGAGCATCACTGCGTGCGGGGTCATATCAGCAAAAGCCTCGTAAAAGAATGCGTGATGACGGCGCTGCAGATCATCAAGTTGTTTCACAATTTCATCGTCAAGGCGAGAGTAAGTTGCGGCTTTGCCGTTAACAAACAATTGATTGTCCTGCATGCTGATGGTGTCACCCGGTACGCCGATGACGCGTTTTATCAGCAGCGTCTCATCGTCGGGCGAATAGAAGGTAACGATTTCTCCCGGCTTCGGGCTGTCCCATTCTGCGAGGTGCCAACTGGTGAAGGGCACCTTGAGGTCGTAGGCTACCTTGTTAACGACGACGCGGTCTCCTTCGAGAATGGTCGGTTTCATTGATCCGGTCGGGACGCCGTTCCAGTCCGCTATGGCGGATCGAAAAATTACCATGACGACGACGAAAAAGATCAAAGATCGCCATTCTTCCCAGAATGTTCTGTCTCGCGAGTTTTTAGCGCTTTCCTGCATGCCAAGCTGCTCTGTTATTTTTAGGTTTGCATACTCTCAGAGTCGCTAACAACTTTGACGCAATCGCGCACGAAAATAAAGTCCTATATGACAGGATGCTTAAAGGTAGTGTGCGTGAAGGGCTGGCGCTAAAAATATGTCACGAGATCAAACAACGTTTTGATGTGCGTATTCGCCTCGCCGTGAGCGTCATTTTAGCTTACGGGGCTCAGGTTCGTGCCTCCAAGCGTTTGAAAGCCCTCTTCCAGAAGCATTTGTTTGAGTTCATGGATATGTCCCCTGTCTTTTGTTTCTACGGTGACCGAGACCCCAATCTGCCCGATGGGCGCTTCACTGCCAAATCGATGATGATGTACCTCAAGCACATTTGCGCCTGACGACCGAAATATTCTCAGCAATTTTTCCAACCCACCTGGATGATCACTAATGGTTGTATCAAGTCTTACGACCCTGCCGTCGAATGCCAATCCCCGGTTGATGATCCGCGACAGTAAATTGACATCAATGTTGCCGCCGGATATGACACAGAGCACTGACTTTCCATTGCTCCCGTTCGACTGCTGGCTTTGTATCTGCGGTATTCGATGATTCAGTAGTGCCGCAAGAGTGGCGGCAGCTGCCCCTTCGATAACGACCTTTTCGACCTCCATCATCAAAAGAATAGCGTTTGCAATCTCATCACTGCTGACAGAGACAATATCATCGACGTATGCCTCGACTGATTGAAGGTTTCTTTGAGCTACTTGGCCCACGGCGATACCGTCAGCGATCATCGGTTTGGATTCCAGTGAAACGACCTGACCGGCATCTTTTGATTGCCTCATTGCACTATAACTTGCCTCTTCAACGCCAATGACTTTAATCGAGGGATTGATCTGTTTTACATAGGTTGCGATGCCTGCCACGAGTCCACCACCACCGATTGGTACTACTATCGCATCTAAATCCTGTGCCATCGGGTGTTCGAGGATTTCAAGGCCGAGAGTTGCCTGACCTTTAATTACATGGATGTCATCAAATGGATGGAGATAGACGCGGTTCTCCTCTTCGATCAGCGCCTGAGAATGATTGAACGCCTCGCTAAAGGTATCTCCCTCAAGTATCACCTCAGCACCCCAATGCTCGGTCGAACGAACTTTGACCAAAGGGCTTTGTTTCGGCATCACAATCTTCGCTGAAATACCCAGGCGGTAGGCATGATAAGCTACCGCTTGAGCATGGTTTCCAGCGCTGGCGGCTATCACGCCCCGTTGACGCTCGTCATCCGTTAGCTGATTGAGTCGATTTAAGGCTCCACGTTCCTTGAAAGATCCAGTCATTTGCAGGTTTTCAAGTTTAAAGAGTGTGCGGCAATGGCAGATATCTGAAAACGTTGCAGAGTGAATGATCGGCGTATTGACGATATGGGGAGAAATTTCAGCGTAAACATCTGTAATTTCCCGAGTTGAAAATTCCATCGGTCATTCTCCCAAAGGGCAAGGATGCGAGGCTGTTATCGGGGCAGAGCACCCCGGTTCAGTTGCGATGTTGGTTTTACTGTGAGCAGAATTTCGCGCTACAGCAGCGTTTTCAAATCTACCTCTGGATCAGCAAGTTTTTCGGCATCAACCTGCTTACCATAGAGCTGTTTGCAGATCATGAACTCCCGGGGACTGTTTACCGCATCAACAGCGACGATGGCGCCATCTTTTAGGTAGAACATTGCAAATTGATTCTTGTCTTGATCGCCTCTCAGCACCTGGGTATCACCGTCGGATGAAAAACCAACCATTTGAAGTTTCAATTCATACTGATCAGACCAGAACCAGGGTACCGCTGCATAGACTTTGTCTTCGCCACACATATTGGCGCAAGCAACTCGGGCCTGTTCCATTGCATTAGGCACTGATTCGAGCCTGAGTCGGCGACCCAAGATGGGGTTTGGGTGATTCGAGCAGTCGCCAATGGCATAAACATCGGCGTTGGAAGTTTGACAGTGATCGTTCACAACGATGCCGTTGTCACAACTAATGCCCGCTTCCTGTGCTAGCTCAATATTTGGAATAATACCGATGCCAACAATAACCAGATCTGCTTCGATGCTGGTGTCGCCGCACAACACTTGTGCGACTTTGCCGTCACTTGTGCCGGAAAATCCGCTAACGCCTGTTTTTGTCATGACGTTAACACCACGGCCGGTGTGAAGTTGATGGTAGAAGGCACTCATCTCTGGCGTGGTGACTCTCTGAAGAATTCGGTCTTCCATTTCGAGCACGCTAACGGTCAGTCCGGCAGTTGCCGCGACCGAGGCAACTTCAAGTCCAATGTATCCGCCCCCAACAATGACGAGGTTTTTCGCTGATTTCATTGCTTCAGCGATACCATCAACATCAGCAATGGTTCGAAGGTAGTGAATGCCTTCAAGGTCAGACCCTTCAATGCTGAGTTTGCGTGGACGACTGCCGGTGGCAATCATTAATTTGTCGTAGGCAATGTCCTCACCTGATTCCGTGGTGACCGTTTTTGCGGTGACATCAAGGGAAGCAACGCGAGTGTTAGTGCGCAGGTCTATATCCTTGTCTGCGTAAAATTTTTCAGCACGCACATAAACTCGCTCGAGTGGCAAATCACCGGAAAGATATTGTTTTGACAAAGGCGGACGTTGGTAAGGTGGAAAGGCTTCGTCACCCAATATAGTGACAGCACCCTCGTAACCTTGCTGCCTTAAGCTGGCTGCAGCCTGTCCCGCGCCCTGACCGGCGCCGATAATTACTATTCCTGCCATATCTTCCTCTGGTTGCTGAAAGTAAGACGGGCATTCTACAGAAGCAACCGGTTTACGGGTACTATAGAGCGCAAAATTATTGCGACACATCATATTCTGGCCTTATGAAAATTCTGCTGCTTTCACCTTACGACGCGATGAGTCACCAGTACTGGTGGCAGGGCCTGAGAGATAACCTTCGGGAACATGCGTTTTCCGTTGTGACGCTTCCGCCAAGATTCTTCAGTTGGCGTTTTCGGGGTAACAGTCTGAGTTTTGCCTTTGATGAGCGATTGAAGGATGGCTATGACTTGGTCATCGCAACCTCGATGACGGATCTATCATCTCTTCGGGGCATGTGCCCAGCATTAAGTTCTATTCCTACGATTGTGTATTTCCATGAGAATCAGTTTGCTTACCCGCTTAACTCGGCATTGCCGGGTGTGGGTTCGGTAGATCAAGAGAGGCTAGTTGAAAGGCAGATTACTAGCATCTATACCGCTATCTCAGGAGATTTGCTTTTATTTAATTCGATGTTCAATCGTGATTCCTTCCTGGCCGGTGTGGGAGGGTTACTTGGCCGGTTACCTGATGGTGTGCCCGAGGGCGTGCTGGACCAATTGAAACAGAAGTCCCAGGTTCAATGCGTACCACTTTCTCAGGATACCTTTGCAGCTTTTGTTGGCGCTGAGGATGGCGATGCAGACAGGGATGGCGCTAGGGATGGACGCTTGCGCATTGTATGGAATCACCGATGGGAATATGACAAAGGACTTGATGCACTTGAATCGCTTGTTGAAGGTCTTGTAGCGAGGACGGACAGCGCAAACATTTTGATGCATGTTATCGGGCAATCATTCCGAAAAGTGCCGCCTCAGATGACACGAATCAGCGCGATGCTGGACGCTGCCGGTGCCCTCGGTCATTTTGGCTTCCTCGACTCGCGCCGCGATTACCTCAATTTATTACGTGACAGCCACGTTGTGCTTTCTTCCGCTATTCACGAGTTTCAGGGTATTGCGGTGCTTGAAGCAGTTGCCTGTGGCTGTGTGCCGCTCGTGCCTGATGCACTGGCATATCAGGAATTCATTCCCGAACGACATCGATATGTTTCTCAAGATGATGCGATCGAGGCGCTGATCGGCCTGTCAGAATGTCATATGACTGGTACAATGCCCGCCGCGCCAGACATGCGTCAACTCAGCTGGGATCAGCAGATGGGATCATGGCAACAACACATCAAACAGGCGCGTAATAATTTTTCGACAAGCGCTGAAAGGAGCCTCTAATGCCCAGATTCTATAAACTCGATTACAGATTGCTGAACCCTCTCGGAGAAGAGGTCGATTCTTCCGCGGGTGGCAATCCTATGGCTTTTGTTGAGGGTGATGGCACGATGGTGCCCGGACTTGAGACGGCTGTTCTGGGAAAACTTGCGGGTGACGAATTTGAAGTGAAGATCGGGCCGGAAAAAGCTTACGGTTTTTCCCAGCGCTCATTGGTCAGAACTGTGGCACCGGATATGTTTATGGCGGACATTGACAGCATCGAGGTCGGTATGATCTTTCAGGTCGGGTCGGGGGCTGAGGCTGAAGTGGCCAGAGTGGTTGCCGTTGAAGATGGCGGCATTACGATTGACGCCAATCATCCGTTAGCCGGTGTTTCATTCCACTTCGAGATTTCTGTTCTTGAGAGTCGTGAAGCAAGCGGGGAGGAGCTTGAAGTCAGGAACATGGGCTAGTGTGAGCATGTGAGCGCGCGTTCGTATCCTTTGTAAAGCCTATCTCGACTGATCAAGTGCGGGTGTTTTGGCGGACCCGCCGATGCAGCACCAGGCCGGGTGTTCGCTAGGCTGCGACAATAACCCGCACAGCATCGAGGCGAGCAGTAGCTTCCTCAATTATTTCCAACGTTAATTCCCGAAAAGCAGAAAAATGAGCGATTTCTTCGTCTCTTATCGTCTTGTTGATTTTACTCAGCTCCAGTAACCGATCCAATTCAAAATCATAGGCTGCCAACGCTTTGGTTTTTCCTGAATCGCGGTACTGATCAAGCTGCTTGTCTGCAATATTTCGTGAAGTTGCCAACATTTTTCTGAGACCTTGCTGTTGCGAATCAAGAATTTTGCCGAGTGGCTCGTTGGCAATCTCAAGCTTTTCGTCCACCAGATCTGACCAAGGAAAATTGGTCGTGATATCTGCCAGGTTTGGTGCCAGCACGACGCGAATGACCGTCGGTGGCATATACCTATCAATCATAAGTTCTGCAGGCGCGACACAGTTGACAAGGTAGAGCGCTTCAAGCAACACAGTGCCGGCTGGAAGGGATGCATGTTTGACAGCAATCATCGTACTGTTGCCGATGATATCGGTCGCGACTAGATCAAGGGCCTGCTGGACGATTGGATTTTCCCACGTGAGAAAATTAACGTCCTCCCGTGATAGCGCGACTTCGCGATTGTAGGTCACGCGCAAGCCATCCTCTGGGAGTTCCGGATAGTGATAATGGTCCATGGTCTCAAGGCTGATTGATTCATTCCGAATCATGGTCTGGGTGGGTTTCACCAGCAGCACTTCATCTTCGAGGGGTTCGGATTCGAGACCCCAGACATCAAAAGATGCTTCCATATAAGTGGCAAGTTCCGCTCCGCCCTGATTGGCTTTGATGTCTGCAATCAGTCGGCTTGAGATCTCCGGTCGATGCGAATTTAACTCAAGCAATCTGTCGCGGCCATTTTGAACGTCACGATGTTTTTGTTCGTTAACGATTTTCATCTGGTCAATCAAGCGCTGCGGGTCATCGGATGACAACTCCGTCACGAGTTCGTCAAAAACATTCTGAGCTACGGGGTTGGGTGCATCGAAGATGCCCAGTCCCTCGTCATAAATGTGGAGCAAAGAGGACTGAATGGTTGATTTAAGAAATGGCACGTGAATATTGACGTCGCGCTGCTGTCCTATTCGATCCAGGCGTCCGATTCGTTGTTCCAGCAGATCAGGACCAAGGGGAAGGTCAAAGAGCACAATGTTGCTTGCAAACTGGAAGTTTCTGCCCTCACTGCCAATTTCAGAGCATATTAGCAATTGCGCGCCTCTGTCGGTGTCGGAGAAATAGTTTGCTGCCCGGTCCCGTGCAACAAGATTCATACCTTCATGAAATAATGCCAGCCTGATCGTGGTTGTTTTGCTCAGACTCATCTCGATGTCGAGCGCAATTTGCTGATGCGCGCAAATCAGCAGAAATTTATCTTCACCGCTGGATTCCACCAGTGTTTGGAGCCACGCGATTCTCGGATCAATTTTGGTCCACTGGCGCACGCTGGTTTCAGGGTAGGGCGTTGTGAACTGTCGATAAATTTCGGGGCTTTCAAGCGGGTAGGTTTTCAAAACTCTATTCGGAAATCCCTTGACAGATTTCCTGACGTTCCTAAAAAGTACGCGACCGGTGCCATGCCTATCGAGCACCATATTCGTGAGGTCGTCAGCTGTGAGCGACTTATCTTGCTCGTGTTCTTTAATAGACAAAATAGATAGTATTTCGGATGTTGCTTTTGTCTTTTCGTCATCTTTCGTGGATGCATTACGCAATAGATCCAGATTGTCTGCAATCATCTCGAATTTGCTTTCCTCAGCAAGAAAGGCATCGTAGTCATGATATCTCGTCGGGTCGAGTAATCTGAGTCGTGCAAAATGTCCGGCTCTACCCAGTTGTTCCGGCGTAGCCGTAAGCAAGAGCAATCCTTTGCTGACCATGCCCAGCAGTTCAACAATTAGATATTCAGGACTTGCATCAGCGGGTGTCCATGCAAGATGGTGCGCTTCATCAACGACCATCAGGTCCCAGTCTGTTGCTGCTGCTTGTTCCAGTCGTGTCGGGTTATCAAGAAATAAGTCGAGGGAACAGAGCATCAGCTGGTGTGCCTCAAAGGGGTTGAATCTATCCTCCACGTCAGGGGCGGTGAGTGTTGCAGTCAGTGGCTCATCCGTCTCTGATAAATCACTTGCTGCTGTATTGTCCGCAACAATGTTTTGGCAGCGTTCCTCATCCATGACAGTAAAGTGCAGGTTGAATCGTCTGATCATTTCGACGAACCATTGGAACGTGAGCGCTGCAGGCACAACGATCAGCACCCGTCGTGCCCGGTGGGTTGTTAGCTGTTGATGGATAATAGCGCCGGCCTCGATCGTTTTGCCGAGCCCAACTTCATCCGCAAGCAGTACCCTTGGCGCAAACCTGCTCGCGACTTCGTTTGCAATGTATAACTGGTGGGGAATCAGGGATACACGAGGACCATATAATCCTCTGGCGTCGGCACCGGATAGCGCGGCTTGATGCATGAGCGTTTGGTATCTGAGATTGAAGCGATCATTCGGATCAAACTGATGTGTGAAGAGTCGATCTTCAGGTTTGCTGAATTGCAAATTCGGATTCAAATCTGATTCAGCGATCACAGCTTGTTTGCCGTCAATGTCGCCATGGTAGAGATAAAGACCCGATTCAGTTGATACCTCGGTTATTGTGAGGGTTTGACCGCTGCCATCGGAAATTTCATCGCCTATTGCGAACTTGACCCGGGTTAATGGCGCTTGTTTGCTGGCATAGGTTCTTTCCTCGCCTGCCCGAGAGTAGTAAATCAGCACGCTCCGAAAATCTGCGTTAATGATCTCGCCCATGCCCAGTTCTGGTTCGGCATTACTGATCCACTTCTGGCCTATATTGAACTCACTCATAGCAATCCGTGTTAACCTTCGTCTTTTGAAAACTGGGTAATGACACCCCTATTGAAACTGATGTTGAAACTGAAAATGTGGAGCTGATTTTGGACCATCAAAGCACTGAAATAAAAAAGCTGGACGCTCAAACCGTTCTTGAATTAGAAGCCGCGGCCTTTCGTCGCCTCGTTGCACACCTTGATGAAAATAAGGATGTCCAGAATATTGATTTAATGAATCTGGCAAGCTTCTGTCGAAATTGTCTTAGTAAATGGTATAAATCGGCGGCAGAGGATAAAGGAATAGCACTGGAATATGAAGAGGTTAGAGAACGTATTTATGGCATTCCCTATGCCGACTGGAAAAAGCAACACCAGAGCGAAGCGACAGCTGAACAACTTAAAGCTTTTGATGAAAAACACCCTTAGTACAGAACTTATTAGTACAGAACTTATTAGTAAAGATTTTTAGATGCCACCTGTTGCAACCTTAAAAAACGTTACCGTTACTTTCGGTACTGATCGAGTACTTGATCATGTAAACCTGATTCTGGATCAAGGAGAGCGGCTTTGTCTCACCGGTAGAAATGGGTCTGGAAAAAGTACCCTGATGAGATTGCTGTCTGGAGAGCTCCAAGCTGATGAGGGAACGATATGGCGCTCGAGAGATTTGAGTTATTCCTTTCTCGATCAGGAATTACCCGAAGTTAGCAGCGCAACGATTTTTGATGCGGTTGCCATGGCCTTTGAAAACACCGGGCAACTATTAAGCGAGTATCACGCGCTGTCGTTGCAACTGAGTGATGTTAAAGCTGACCACGACAAGATAGTTGCACGGATGGATACGCTACAACACAAAATTGAAGCAGCGGACGGTTGGTCGGTTAATCATGTAATCGAGGCAACTTTGCAGCGAATGCAACTCGATCCTGATATTCCCTTGAGTCAGTTGTCCGGTGGTTGGCTCAAGCGAGTGGCTATCGCTAAATCGTTAGTAATCGAGCCTGATGTCTGGCTTGTAGATGAACCTACCAATCATCTGGATGTTCCAGCGATAGAGTGGTTAGAGCAGAGAATGGTGGAGTTTCCCGGTACGATTATTTTTGTATCTCACGATCGCCATCTTTTACGTTCGGTGGCCACCAGCCTTGTTGATATTGACCGTGGCGCCGTAACGCTTTGGAAGTGTGGTTATGAGGCGTTTATTGAACGTCGTGATCACGAACGAGAGGTACAGACACTCCACGAGAAAAAGTTCGATGAGAAACTTCGCAAAGAAGAGGCCTGGATCAGAGAGGGCATCAAGGCGCGAAGAACCCGGAATGAAGGAAGGGTCCGCGACCTTGAAAAGCTCAGAGAAGTCAGGAGGCAACGAAGATCTGTTTCGGATTTGAAATTGGAGGTTGATGCAGGATCAAATTCAGGCAAGGTTGTTAAAGAGCTTTCTGCTGTTAGCAAGTCTTTTGATGACAAGGTGTTGATTAGAAATCTCGATCTAATCGTTCGCAGGGGAGACAGGATCGGGTTGTTAGGGCCGAATGGCTGCGGCAAGTCGACGCTCATTAATCTGTTGCTTGAAGAGCTTGAGCCCGACAGTGGTGAGATCAAAACAGGCACAAAACTAGAGGTGGCCTATTTTGACCAAGCGCGAAGGCAGTTAGAGCCGGACAAAAAAGTTGCGGACTATATTTCGGACGGTCGCGAGTATATTTCTATCAACGGCAAGGAAATTCATGTCGTGAGTTATCTCGGCAATTTTATGTTCAATGCCGATCAGGCGAGGGGGCCGATACATCGTCTATCCGGAGGAGAGCAAAATCGATTGCTTATGGCGAGAATTTTTTCTCAGCCAGCTAATCTTTTGATTCTTGACGAGCCAACGAACGATCTCGACGTTGAGAGTCTCGAACTGCTTGAGGAGATGCTGCTGGCATACAACGGCACAGTTATGTTGGTGTCGCATGACAGGACCTTCATGGACAATGTGATTTCGAGTTTGCTGGTGTTCGATGCAAGCGGAAGCGGACGAGTCACGGAATATGTTGGGGGTTATTCAGACTGGCATAAGGAGAATCAGCAGCGGTCGAGTAATGCCGGATCAGTGGCGGTTTCTAAAACGTCGCAGCAAAATGCTTCCCGTGCCGGAACTGATATGCTGATGGATGACTCCCTTGGTTTTGAGGAACGTAAGAAGCTGAAAGCTGAGCGTCAGAAACGAAAGAAAGAATTAGAAAAGCTTCCGGGACAAATTGAAAAGCTTGAGTCAACGCTCAACGATTGTAATCAGAAAATATCGGAAGCGGATTTTTATCAACAACCGCAAGCCGCGCAAAATGAGATTTTCGAAAAGGTAAAAGACCTGGAAAGCCAAATTGAACAGCTCATGACTCGCTGGGAACAACTCGAGGCGGACCTCGAATAATTTTTACCAGGTTCGTGCCAGCCATGTAATTTATTAAGTTCGTGCCACCCACGTAATTTGCCCACGTAATTTGACGGGCGTGGGGGTAGTTAAGCTATATCTGGCTAAGGAATTGAAAAATATACGTATTATTTCTTTTTACGTTTAGCCTTGCGCAATTCGTCACGTCGTTGTTTTTCTTCCTTGAGTTGCTCGACTTGTG
>ERZ1049444.13-NODE-13-length-195470-cov-19.132375_pt1 | contig 195470 bp, 164 predicted proteins | sample MGYA00383101_ERZ1049444 | MGnify/ENA primary metagenome ERZ1049444 (study PRJEB29581, sample SAMEA5548371) | metagenome | biome: marine; feature: coastal; material: water | depth 50 m | study: Short-term variability in the microbial, nano- and picoplankton... | reverse complement strand
TTTGTTAGTTTTGATTGTACTTAATCGCAATGGCAGTTATTCCATATACTTCAGACGCCCCAATAGCCATGCTTCCAATTGGATATCCAACTCCGTAGGAACCTACATTACCGCTTATAATAATGGCATCTGCTCCTATCTTGCGAGCTTCTTTTGATATTTGGTCCAAGCACCATTTTTCATCTGTGTCAGCGCATGTAATTTTAGCAATATCTATATACTCTAGTATTGGATTACTAGTAACAAAAACTTCTATAGCAGTGCCCTCGTCTTTTGCGGGGTATGTTTTACCGTATAGTATAACTTTAGGTTTAGCCATTAGGAAACCATTGCTGGCACATCCATATAACAGCATTATACTAACTGAACAGTACAATATAATTAAAGCCTTCATTATTATAATTTTATTGTTGCTATTATTAATTTATGGTTTCGTTTTTTTCTTAATGGATTTAGAGGCAGACTTCATTACATTGTGATAAGCTCCTGCCCAATAGTTCCTAAATCCATATCCACCTGCCTTACCATAGAATTTTTCAGTTGTAATTACTTGTTTTGTTTTGTTGTCAAAAAAAGTAACCCAAATAAATGCCTTCTCTTTATATTTGTCTAGGCTCTCAATGATGAATACCAAACCTATTCCTTCATTATCTTTTGTGTCATATTCAGATATTATCTGCATTACTTTTTCGTCATCAAAAGAATATTCATCTTCAATTACCAGATCATTGATATTGGGCAGTTCATTCCTTTCTGTAGCAATATCAAGGTAGTATTCTACTGATTCTTTACGGAAAAATTTATCTAATCGGTATTTCTTTGGTTCATCTATTATCAAGCTATTCCATGCATCAAAATAATAGTCTTTTATTTTTTCTTTGTCTTTAAAACCAATGGCTCCAATAAGTCTCACACTTGAGAAATCTAAACCATACCAGGTAATTTCCTCCACTTTGAATACTTCGGAAGTATTATTTTCTGCATTAATTTGAAATATTAATGCCATATAAACTGTTGCTAACATTAAGATCTTTTTCATAATTTATAATCTTGTTGTTGCTACTAATATTACTATCAAAACGGGTACAACCACAAACGCTACTAATTGCGTTAATTCCAATACAAAATTTAATGCTTTCATTTTTTTAAGTTTTATTACTCCGCAAAATTACATGCGGTGGTTAGTTTATTTCATGACATGCAATGTCATAATATTTAATTGTTTGCAATCTGATGTACTAATTTTACCTCTTGCTCTGTTAAACCCTCTCCCTTGAGTGAAGTTAATAGCGTGATCATTTTCTCAGGGTCTTTAGTAGGTACTAACTCCGCTGAGAAGTCTATTTGATTAAATAATAGCAAAAGGCTATCAATGGCATTCAGTCTATTATAATCCTTACGGATATTCTCTTCTATCATAGAAGCTTCAGATGTTAGTTTTTCAATTATCATAATGTTATATTTTGATGCAAAATTATTAGCTGTGCTCAGCTGATATATGACATTCAATGTCATGTTTTTAAGTTTAGGGTCAAATACAGTATATTTACTTTCTAATTATATCCACAAAATGAAGAAGTATTCTAATCTTGGTGAGTTGCTAATTGATTTTAGAGAGTTAAATTCGCTTACTCAAACAGATTTTGCTGCTCAACTTGGTGTTGATACAAGAACCATAGTAAGATGGGAGAAAAACACAACCCTCATAAAGCCTCAAAAGGAAGATCTTTTGATGGAGGTTACATTCATACCGTCGCAAGTAATAAGAAACCTAAATGCTTTTGCGCCAATACCAACTTATTATGATTTTCGGCTTAGGAAGTTTTCACTCGATCCTTTATCCAATGATTTACCAGACTTAAAGTGGTATATGCAGAGAATGGAAAGCGTGACCTCAAGAATACGTCCCATTAAGGATGATAATGACATTGATAACATTTTAAGAGGTACGAAGGGACAGTATCATGGGGAAGGTACATCAATTAGAGAGCTCATAAAGGAAGCTATAAAATTGTTACCCGAATTAAACTTCATGCTGGTTGATCAAAATGAAAATTATTCAGGCCATTGTGTGGTATTTCCAATAGGTGAAGAAACTCTTGCAAAGCTTGAAAAAAGGGAAATAACGGAAAGGCAATTGAGTATTGATAAACTTACCAATTTCAAGTCCAATGAGAATTCTGTTTTTCATCTTTTTGAAATAACAGCAGACACCAACGACAACACATATTATATGCTAGGATCTGTTCTTAGGTTTTTTCGAGATCTAGGGGGTAATAAACACCATTATTCATCAATACCTGTTAGAGGTGATACATATTCTATTAATGAGCAGCTTGGGCTGGAACTAATCTGGGATGATGCCCAAAATAATGTAAAAACAGATAATTCGATATTTGGTCGTTTTTACAAGGGGCGGCTCACTAAATTTTTATCTTTTTAATGGGATACTTGTGAGTTAATCGCAAGCAAAATTACATGCTTATTTGATTGGTGTTATATCCACAATACCATCACCTCCCGTGATTTTAATTACACGTTTGTTGGCACCATCCTTAAAGTCTAATTTGTTTAGGTCTACGGAACGAACTTGTAAATTGTCGTAGGTTCTAAACATATACCTACGGTTTGTTAAGTCTCTTATGGTTACCCATTGAGTATAGTCATAATCTTTTTTCCCATCGGTTATCATTCGTGATACTCCAAGTGGAATGTCAACCACGTTAATAAAATGCAATGCAAGGTTTACTGCTTCTGTAATATCAGTGGGTTGTATTGCATTGTGCGACATTAATGTTGATTTTATGAAACGTGATGGAGGTGTCCAGTCACCTGGTATCCCAACAAAGCCAGCACCTTGCCCAACGGGTATAAATGTTTTACCGTTAAATGATGTGGGTTCAGGATTATTTGGTGTTAGGTTAAGGTAGTTTGTTATATTAGTTGTTTGCCAGTCATAAGGAGGCGAGTTTGTTAACACTCCCACCATATTATCATAAATATTTAATCCTTCGGCTGTGTATTCAATTATTATGGATTTACCCGTGGCATCTGTAACATTAAAGTGCAATGGGCTAGGAATTGGAAATGATTCTAAAAAGCAAACGTACACTGATTGTACTGCGGTTCTTACTTCTTCAACAGTGCTGAAATTTCCCAGTACCCATAACCCAAAATCCAAGTTCCAAAGTGCTTTTGATTCTTCTCCCTTTGGAACATCTTGATAAACAGTGTAGCCAGGTAGATAAAGCCCTCCAAATGACAACCCGGCTTCGTTTAAGCCATCAATTGCCACAGAGTATCCCATGGCACTCATGTATACATAACCATATTTGTTTGTCCATTGCATACCAGGTGTGCTATCTGGTGTAATACTTGTAAAAGTTTCGCCTCTTGGCTGTATGTTAAGTTCTGAGTTGAGTTCTACCCCAAATTCCATGCTCCTTACAGTTACTACTGATGAGTCCTTTGCTTTAACTAGTATCTCTGTGCATGCTCTTGATGAATTAAAGGGAAGTATCAATGCACTAATAATTATTATAAGTTGAAATCGTTTTATCATTGATATTGTTTTAAAATTAGGATGCTAATTTATATTTTTTTTGAAAACCATACCCTAACATATATTCTTGCAATGCGACATGACCTCAAATCATTAAAAATGGCAATAGTTATAAAATAATTTAACATTAAATGCAACAAGGTTGCAATAAAATATTATCTTTGCTGCATTATAAAACAAACAAACGTTAAAAAATGAATAAATTTTTATTAAGTTTTTCTCTAATAGCAATGTGTGTGTTGCTATTCACTGGTTGTAAAAAAGACGATCCAGTTATTCCTAATGAGGAAGAGGTTATTACAACACTCAACTACACATTAATTCCTATTAATGGTGGAACTCCTGTTGTATTATCCTTTCAAGATTTAGATGGTGATGGAGGTAATCCACCAGTAATAACTGGAGGCACTCTTGCCATGAACACTACTTATGATGGTTCTTTGGAATTATTAAATGAGACCGAAACTCCTCCAGGAGATATAACCGAGGAGGTAGAAGAAGAAGCTCTAGAGCATCAGTTCTTTTTCCAAACCTCCATAGGTGGAGTTAGTTTTACTTATGAAGATACGGATACAAATGGTAATCCCATTGGTATCTTAACAAAAGTTACCACCGAAGGTTCAGGTAGTGGAACAATTACTGTAATTTTGCGCCATGAGCCAGACAAGGATGCTTCTGGTGTTTCAAATGGTGACATCACAAATGCTGGAGGCGAGACAGATATTGAAGTTGTATTTAATGTTGAGGTTATGTAAACATATAGCCATTATCATCATCATTTTAGGCTTATCTGTAGTTAGTTTTGCTCAGAACTGTAATTTGACTGTTTATGGTTCTGTAAAAGATCTGAGTACAGGTAAGCCTATTATTTTTGCCAACATATTTGTTCAAGAGTTACAATCTGGGTATGTCACTGATAGCAAGGGTAATTTCATTAGTAACACCATGTGCCCTGGTAAATACCATGTATACATTAGTCACATAGGGTGCGAAACTCAGGAGCTGTATCTTAATATCTCAGGTGATACTGTGATAACGGTTTTTTTAGACCACAATAACCATCTTTTGAACGAAATTTCCATAACCGAAGAAGGTGGAGAAATTACCACAGAAGAAACCCAATCTTTAAATTCAAAAAATATAACGCAAAATTCCAACAAGAGTTTAGCATCGATGCTTGAAAGTATCTCAGGCGTAAGTACCATTAATAATGGTAGTGGAATTTCAAACCCAGTTGTGGACGGGCTTTATGGAAACAGAATTTCCATCTTAAACAATGGAATTGTACAAAGTGGACAGCAATGGGGTGTTGACCATAGCCCTGAAATTGACCCTTTAGTTGCCAATAGGATTACTGTGATAAAAGGTGTTGGTGCATTGGAGTATCAAGGCAGTTCATTGGGAAGTATTATACTGGTGGAGCCTGAAAAAATTGACATGGAACCCCACCTGCATGGAGAAGCTAGGTACTTTTTTGAGACAAATGGGTTTGGTAACGGTCTAAACCTAGAATTGCAGCAATACTCTAAAATATTTGGGTGGCGTGCAATAGGAACCATAAAAAAAAGTGGAGATAATCGAACTTCAAAGTACTTTCTGCGAAATACGGGTAATCAACAAGCCAATATAGCATTGCAATTCGAGAAGTTGTGGAATAAAAATTGGTTTAGCGATTTATACTTTAGCTCTTTTAATGCGGATTATGGAATACTAAGAGGCTCACACATTGGAAACCTTACTGATTTGGAGGAAGCTTTTGAGCGCGATGTTCCGTTTTACACACAAGACCAATTCTCATATTCCATAAGCGCACCATACCAAAAGGTAAATCATCTTTTACTAAAGTTTCATACAAAATATAGTATTAGCGAAAAGCAGTGGTTTGATTTTACCTATGCTGGACAATATAATTTGCGAAAAGAATTTGATGTGCGCAGAAGCGGAAGATCAGATATTCCAGCATTGAGTTTGAAGCAGTCTTCAAATTATTTTGAAGGTAAATATCGAAATTACCTAACAAATAATTGGGAATTAAAAGCTGGTGTCCAGTTAAATATGGTAAATAATACTAACCTTCCTGAAACAGGAATATTGCCACTTATTCCTGATTACAATGCATATGAGTTTGGTGTGTTTGGTGTAATTTCTAAAACCTTTGAGAAAACAACCTTTGAATTTGGTGGTAGATATGACCTTGAAAATAGAGAAGTTGCTACAATTTCATCCAGTATTCCACGAGAAATCATCCGATTTGAAAATGATTACCATAATTTTAGTGGCATGGTTGGGATTAGTTATCAGCTTGGTGATGGATGGGAGGCAGCCTATAATTTTGGCTCCACATCTAGAAACCCAGAAGTGAATGAGCTGTACAGCAGTGGCTTACACCAAGGGGTTGCAGGAATTGAAGAGGGCGATCCAGATCTTGGCAAGGAGATTTCATTTAAAAATACTTTATCAATAAAGGGTGCTGTTAAGGATAGACTATTTTTTGAAGGCTTATTTTATTTTCAGCAAATTAATAATTTCATTTTTCTTAATCCACAAGATGAAGTTAGGTTAACAATACGTGGAGCTTTCCCTGTGTTTAAATATGAACAAACCGACGCTAGACTGATTGGATTTGATTTAACTGCAACTTGCAAATTAACTGAACAGTTTAACATTACAGGGAAATATAGCTACCTAAATGGGCATGACCTAAGTAATAACATACCGTTAGTTTATATGCCACCAAATAACCTTTATGCTGACTTTAGTTATTATATTCCTAAATTTGGGAAGTTTCAAAATATAGAATTTCAAATTAATAGTAGGTTGGTATTTGAACAAAAAAACATACTCCCTTCTCAAGACTTTCTTGCACCTCCGGAGTCATACTACTTGATTGGCCTCAAGGCATCAGCTGAGAAGCAATTAAGTAAACTGAGGTTAAACATGTATGTCAGAGTAGAAAATTTACTCAATGAAACATACCGTGATTATCTCAATCGTCAACGCTATTTTGCTGATGACCTTGGGTTCAACTTGATTGTAGGCATAAATATTTCATTTTAATAAATTATTTTATATGGAAGAAAATATTCTTTTAAGACAGCTTCTGAGAGAACGAAAATTAAAAGCTACATCCACCAGATTGGACGTGCTAGCAGTAATTTCAGGTTATAACAAAGCCATTCCATTTTCTGAAATTCAAAATTCTCTTCATGACTTCGATAGAGTTACATTATATCGTACCATTAATTCTTTAATGAAAAGTGGTATTATCCACAAGGCATCAGTAGGGGAGAAGGAAACATTTTATGCGGTATGCAGCAGCAAATGCTCCTCGGATTCTCATAATCACAAACACATTCATTTTAAATGCTCAAATTGTAAAGCGGTAACATGTGTTCAGGCAGATAGTGCCATAAACTTTGCCATAACAGGTCATACCATTAATAATTTTGAAATTGAAGCCACTGGCGTATGTGTAGCATGCAATTAATAAACACTAAAATTATGCTCTTGTTTTCATTATTACAATTATAATTTTCACTGAGCACGCTTTCATATGACAATGCTAATCTTCTGTGTGAGGACTTCTTGGATAACCTATTAAAGGTGTTTCAACAGGTGCTGCTAGCCCAATAAATACAACCAACTGATGACTGCCAGGGTTAGTCTGAACAGGAATCATTTCCCAGTTATTACAACACCAAACGTTTCCTGAAGGATCAACTTGCACTCCCGTAACTCTCTCAAATCCGTCGAAAGTGTATCCGCCATCAGGTGAAATTGGATCACCAGTATTAAAACCTGGAGGTAAGCTAGATGTGTTTGCACCAGCTATGTAGCTTAATCTCTTACCATTGAAATTGGCTACAAAAACGTTGTCGTTGCCATCCACTGCAATACCCCATGGCATATATAAACCACCACCAGTATAAGGGCTGCCTGCGGAAACTGTACCGCTAGGCGTAATCATACTCACAGATGCTCCTGGAAATTCGTAATCTGAGGAGATGGCAGCTATAAACTCTACGAAATCTTCTACTGTGCTGTTTCCACATGGTGGATCCATACCTCCGGAGTTTGCCACCCATACATTGCCTTGACTATCAGCTGCAATACCCATGGGCCGGTGAAAAGAACCTTCCACAAGTTGAATATTACCGTCAGGATCAATCTTACAAACCTTATCGTTGTAGTTGCTAGTTACCCATGCATTACCATAAGTATCAACGGTAACATCAAAAGGTTTTTCTATTCCTATTTCTTCATATACTGTTCGTTGGTTCGGATCGCCGTTTGTAAATTTTGTAACGCTTTCAGCCTCGCAGTTTACCATCCAAATGTTACCATCATGATCCGATGCCATGCCTTGTATCTTAGCATCTTCATCTGACATATATCCGCCAGGGATAACTGGATTTACGCTTAAATCTGCATCCGGAGATAATGCTTCTCCATTGGAATTAAACTGTGCAACATTATTCCAAAGTAACGCTTGGTTATCATCACTAACTGGACATTCGGACCCTTGAAAAGCAAAATTTCCTACCCAAACGTCTCCTCTTATGTCAAAAGTAATACCAAAACCGGCTCCGTATACACCTCCACCTTCGTAAGGTGAGCCTGGATAAATTTCCCCTGTTGGAGTATACCTAAGTACCTTTGTGTCACCACATACATTGGGATCGGAACTATCATCACTGTATGTGTAATTATTGGTAACCCATACATTGCCATCATAATCAAAGGCTATATTTCCAGGTCCGTCTAGTTGCTGTCCGTTACCATCATATCTAAGTGCTAGTGTCCAGTTATCAGGAGCTAGATTTAGCATTGGTTCGTACAACTCCGAATTCATTGAGAAATCAAATAAAGGTGAGATAACCTCTTGGCGCCATGGTGTATGTGATATGTTAATGGCAGCTTGCAATGTATTGTCTGGAGCTTCATCATTTGGAGATGTTGAAATAGCAAAGAGGTCAGAACACTTGGACGGTTGTTCTACGCAGGTAGCAATTATGTTTGCCAAGGAATTGAACTTGCTTAGTGTTGACGTGGATGCTCCATTGGGAAACTGATTAAGAACTGTGGCAATGCCCCCATCACCAATATTTACAAGGTTTTGTAGGGTTGCAGCAGCATTTTGTAATCCAGGGTAGCTACCTGCTATGTTATCTCCATCTATGAACTGAGCCATCGCATATGCAGTAGCAATTGTTGTTCTTTCGTTGATTACCACATTAGAGGGAAGTGGCTGAGTACCAAACACAGACGCTAACTTTATACTTGCTGAAGCACCAGATGCAGTGGCGTATATCACTGCTTCTGGATCAGTTGTCATCGAAAAGGAAATTTCAAACTCCCCTCCAGAACTTGTTTGAGTCTCTCCCAAAGAAACTGCATCAGACCATTGGCTTGATCCAGCTAGATAAATTTTTACCATTGAGTTTTCAATTGGTGACTGTCCATGTAAAACGGTACCTTTTAAGGTGATGGTCTCCTCTGAGGAGTCACTTTCTTTATTGCAACCAATGGAAATTAAGAAAGTTGCTAGTAAGATAACTAATATATTTCTGCTTGATTTAGTATTATTAAACATAAGGTTTGATTTTAATTTGTGTCATATAGAGTCTATAATATGCGTTTTAGGGTTAAATGTAATAATTTACTGATAAATTGGTATGTAGATATAACTGTACTGTTGTAAAAGTATAAAAAATTAAATCGAATACTACTGATAAAAAAAGATACACAAAAAAAGGGGGTTAAAGCTCATGTTTTATGAGCCCTAACCCCCTGTTAATCTGTTAAATTAATATTTATTTTGCAAAACCTAGGTTGAAACCTACAGTCACTTCATATGAAGTATCGTTAGCATTTTCTAGGTTATCCATATCCCACTCAGCTCCAAACCAAACAGAACTTCCGTTGTTGAGCATTTTTTGTAAGATAACACCTATTCCTGCTCCGGTACCTTGGTAATTCTCGGTTTCGTCGACACCATCGTATGTACCTTTTTCAGTTGCAAACACTCTTCCTATCCATGAGTATGGTTGAAGACGCCATCCATCCTTAACATCGAAGTCTATTGAAAAAGATGTACCGAATGCAAAGGCACTTCCAGTTTTATCAGTGGTTACGTTTTCAGTACCAGGCACTAAAGGAGTTTGTGACCACTCTGTATCAGTATAATTTTCCATTTCGTACCCTGCCCATACTCCAACATTTATGCCGCGATCACTACCAGGGTCTGTTCTTAGAACCCAGTATTGTGCACTAAATGCTAGTACAGACTCTTTTGGCACATCTGTAAATTTAGCACCATTACCTAATGCGGCTTCTAATTTGTCTCTGTCATAGGTAAAGTTGCCATATTCTGCGGATATGTCTAAGGCGCCTTTAAAGGTATACTGCAAACCACCGTAAAATCCGTCTTCCCAATAGCTTTCTTGAATTCCTGCATTAATTGAGAATCCACTTACACCCTTGTCAAACATGATTTGAGCCTGGGACATAATGGCCAAGCCCATTACCAATAATAAGATAGTAATTTTTTTCATTTTAATTATTATTTAATGTACAGGTTCTGGTTTTTTCCTTTTTGTCCAACACAAATTAGAACCCTTTAGAATTTGCGTGAAGAATTTAATGCAATTTACCGCTTATAAAATAATATGAATATTTTATGGTTTTTACTTTTCAATAGTGGAATGTGAATAACTTTGACTTAAACATATATAACGAAAACTACAAATCAAGGAGAAATTGCAGTGTAAAGTTCCTGGGTGGTTGGATATCGCCGGGTCGGCCCATGTATTCTTTGTTGAACATGTTTTTTGCAATAAATGAGAGTTTTGCTGAAGGTGTAAAGTTATATGAAACTCTGAAATCGAAAACAACATAACCAGAATCATGCTTTTCACGATACTCTTTGAGGCCTGGAAATATCTGAGTGCCTAGTATGGTTTCCTCAAAGGCAGAGTCAATTCTTTCCATGAAGCTTCTATATATGGTGCTTATGCCAAAGGATAACTTATGAACTTGTATTTCAATATCTGATTTGAAGGAATGGCGGTATCTGTATTTAAGGATGTTATTGGATAATGTATCCGAGCTTAAATCAATGGGATTCATATATGTGTATCCCGCAAAAATGGATACTGGTAATTTTCCTATCAAACCAGCTCCTGAAATTCCTAGTTCAATACCAGTTATCCTTGCGCTTCCAATGTTTTGAGATTTGAATCCAATATCATCTAATGTCGGCAAAGACAATGAGTCCGAAGAATAAACTCCAAACATAAACTCAATCATGTTATCATATTCGGATAGAAAGGCTGCAAAATCAATAAATCCTGACCAGTTGTTTATTGTAAATCCCTGCTTTAAACCAATTTCAGAGCTCCATCCTTTTTCCGATTTCAGATCTGGGTTTGGAAAAATATTTATACTACCAATGTTTGTTGCAGTATATTTTTCGGCAATTGATGGAAATCTGTAACCCTGTCCAAAGGAAGCTCTTATGAATGTGTTCTCTGCGACTTGATAATTAGCCCCTGCTCTAAAAACAGTTCCCGATTCTTTTTCCGTATCATCCAAAGAATGGTGCTCCCAGCGAATCCCAAGTGATACAGATAAGCGATCAAAGAATTTGTAATCTAACTGAGTAAATGCTGCAATGTTTGATCCATGGTGGTCGCCATATAAGTTTGCTACTGTGGTTCCATATTTTCCAACGAATCCCACTATCCAATTTAAGCCATTATTAAACTGTTTTTGAAACTGATACTCACCATAGTATGATTTTGACGCATTATTTTTATCGGGATTGTTATCAAAACCATTGCTTAAGTCATAATAACGAATAAGAAGTAAATGTTTGTTATTGTACTTGTCGTAATAACTAAGCCATGGGTTAATATTAAACCGATGTCCAGTGGTTGGTGTAACTGTTAGAGGGTTCTGAATAAAAGCTCCTGAATCTGCATTCATCCATATAAAAAAATCAGAAGTTTGTTGCCATTGGAGGTTTGCATTTATACCATAAGATAAGCCCTTTAACTTTGAAGGCCTGTGCCTAAATTTTACATTGGCTCTAATCTGCTTATCATAATTTTTAGTTCTGTACCCGGCGTTGCTAAGAGCATTTGCGCCAACAACAAAATCAAACTCTTTTATTTTTCGTGAATGTGTAAAGTTTACGCCACTAAACAAAGGGTTTGTATCCCACCACCATGATAGTTCTTTTCTTTGTGGTTTGTCGTAGATTCCAGCGTATAGTGAAACAGAAGTGCTCGGCTCAATATCGGGATATCCTGTACGAATATTTATTACACCATTCAATGCAGATGATCCGTATAAGGCTGATGATGCACCCTTTAATATCTCAACCTGATCTATGTTTTCCACCGGTAGAAAATTCCAATTAATGTCCTCTGTGCCTTCTGCTAATATTGGAATATCATCAATTAAAACCATAACCCTGCTACCTGCACCATAACTATAACCACCACCTCCTCTGATGCTTGCCTGTCCATCAAGGATATCCAACCCTGGAACATATTGCAAGGCATCTTCCATATTTGTAGTATTAATGTTTTGAATGAAACTGGGTTTCATAACTTCTATGGATACTGTAACATCAGAAATTTTCTGCTCATATTTACCTGCAGATACAACTGCCATATCTAGAAGAAAAGAGGTGTTTGCAAGACTAACATTTAAGTCAATGCTGTCATTATTATTTAAATTTAGGGATATAGTTTTGGTTTTATAACCAAGAAAAGAAAAAGTAATGTCGTGCTCACCGCTTTCAAGTTCCAAGTAGTAATAACCATTTGAATTCGATGATACACCACCACTATTGCCTAAAAGAACATTTACACCCGGAAGAGATTCGTTTGTTATAGAGTCTGAGATTATACCATGTATATGAGCTTGCTGAGAGTAAGAATTACCGATGAGTATTAATAGTATTATCAATACTCCAGATATCTTCTTGTTGAGAAGAATATATTTGATAAAAATGTTGCTCACTATAAATATGTGGAACTATTTTATTAATTTGATGCTTTTCGTATAAGCCTTGAAACATGCTTATTATCAGATATAACCTTTATTAAATATGTCCCCGCTGGTAATTCGGAGCAGTCGATCTTATATTTATTATCAATGGCGTTAGTGTTAAAATCATTACTCATTAATTTATTACCCAGCAACGAATATATTTCGGTTCTTACAATTTCGTTACCAACGCCAGCTATCTCAAACGTAAAATCATTTACAAATGGGTTTGGCCATAAATTAATTGCTAAGTCATTGGTAATTTGAGGTTCAATTCCATTTGGATCCCAAGTAATATTTAGAGAAATTGATGTTGAATCTACAATCTGTGCTGCAAACACCGGCAACCCAAAAAAGTCAATATATACATCAACAACAATATCTAGAGGGTAATTCCCAACTTGATTACTTTCACCGGATAGCAGAACGCAATAATATGTACCCACATTAAAAACACTATCTGCAGCATTTGTTTGCCATGAGATACCAGGGGGTAGGTTGTTTACATCAACTATTTTTATGTGGTGCAGTTGAATTACTGTTCCCATAAGATCATATTCTGGTGGTGCAAGAATTGTAAACTCTTCATTGTAGTCCATTCCTGTTATTCCATCTGGTAATATAGCTGGGCATACCTCACCATTATTTTCAAGATCCGGACACGTGGTAGAGTTACCAGGGGTGCATTGAGCTTTAACAAATATTGGAGTAAAAAGAATGGAAAGTATTAACGCAGTAATTGTTATGTTTAATTTCATATCAAAATTAGTTTGATGAATAGTTATCAAATATAGCATTTTTAATGTAAGTTTCATATCGCATTAGTTCATCAGTCAAAAACATAATATGGTGGAAGTTTTCAAGCCATTAGTTTGTCTAAAATATATCAAGCTTATTCCTAAATTCTTCACCAAAGCTCTATATGCTTGTAAATCAGTGATAAGCCACCTAATAATCGTGTATTAAAATTGTCAAATAATTGTTAAAAAGTTAAAAATATTTGTTAAAAAACGATCGAGATAGTATTTTAGCGACTTAAGGTGTTATTTTAAACGACTATAAACAAACTAATGTAAATTTAATGAAAAAATTATACAATTTATTATTCGTCCTTTCTGTACCTTTTATCCTTGTTCTGTATAGCTATAGTGACGGTAGTCCAGGCGGTAAGACAGGATCAATGGGTGATAATGGTGCAACTTGTACAGGTTGTCATACCGGAAGTGCACAAGCACAAGGTAACTGGATAGAAACAAACATTCCTGATGCTGGTTTTATTGCTGGTGAAACATATACGATAACAGCCAAAGGTACCCATGAGGGTGTTGTAAAATTCGGTTTCGAATTAACTGCTGAGGATGCGTTTGGTAATAAAAAGGGAACGTTCACAATCACAGAATCTACTCGAACTAAACTATGTAATGCTAACAAAGCAGTTACACATACTGCAAACGGTAATGTACCCACTGGTAATGCTAACTCCTGGTCTATGGACTGGACAGCTCCAGACCCAGCACCAGACCTTATTAAATTCTATGCTGCTTTTAACGCAGGAAATGGTGATGGAACAACAAGTAACGACGTTGTTTTTCAAACAGAGTTAACAGTGCCTCAGTTTTTTACCAATATTGCAGATAACTACCTAGAGGAAAATACTTCATTTTACCCAAATCCTACAACGGGACCAGTAACAATTGAAGCTCCAATGGGTTCTAATCTTCAGATTATCGATATGAATGGTAGGGTTATTTTAAATTCCACCATCTCAAAATCTAAAACAAACATTAATCTTAATCACCTTGATAGGGGGATATATATTATGCAGCATTCATATCAAGGAGGACTAAGCAACGACAAGATTATATTAAACTAGTTATGAGGCCCAATTACTGCTAAAACTTTTAAAACAAGCTAAGTAACCTCATTTATAATTCAAAGCCCTTCCTTCATGGAGGGGCTTTTCTTTTTCTACTTGTTACATTTTGATTCTTAGGAATTATTTAAATTTGACAAAAATTAAGCCAAATGGATGTACGTTGTTTGGAGTGTGATACCCCTTTAATTGGAAGAGTGGATAAAAAGTTTTGCAACGACCAATGTCGCAATAGCTATCATAATAAAGAGAAAAGAGAGGATTCTACTTTTGTAAGGTCTGTAAATTCAATACTACGTAAGAATAGAAATATTCTCAAGAATAATAATCCAAATGGTAAAGCAAAGGTTAGGAAACAGGACTTATTAAATTCTGGATTCAATTTTAAATATTTCACCAATACTTACACAACAAAGGATAATCGCATCTATTATTTCGTCTATGAACATGGATACGTATCCATTGGAAATGATTATTATGCCTTGGTAATTAATGATGAGATATAAATTCTTTTTATTCTTGCTAATGAAAAAATAAAAATACTGTTTTGCTAAGACCTTTGATCTTAAATTATCAATCTATCTTTAAATGGCAAGAACGTCATAAAATCGCAATGATGAACTAAGTATGCTTCTGTGGTTCTCTTAACCATGTTTCCCTCTCCAGCATGTGTAGCTATTATATGACATACTTGTGCAGGAACTCCAGCTTCTTCAGCTAGACTGACACCGCTGAATGGATGACGAAGATATTTTCCATATTCTCCCTGTATTGCTTTGCCTTGATCATCTAATACATACTCAAGTAGTTTGGCTACATCCGCAAGTATTGCACCTGCTATGAGCACATCCATGTCAACTGGTAACTCACCATGATACATTTCATTTATTTTATTTCCAGCATCACGCACAATATGAACAACAGACCTTTTGTGGTCCATGAAGGTTACTTTAAGATCAGGACCGCAAAGAAGAGTAAAGGGTATTCTTGTTAGGTCTTCTGGCGTAAGCACACTTCTCTCAAGAGCAAGCTCCCAAGTTAGTGCTGTTTTTTCTCTTAGGTCTGTGTCTTCTATCCATTCTAGCTCTGGCCAGAGCTCTAAAACAGTTTTATTCATAGCTCAAAAAATTAAAGTTTAGCAATAATAGCATCTGTCATCTTCACTGTCGATGCAGCTCCTTCGTTAACTACCTCAGATGTTCCACGCATCTTCATCATATCGTATGTTCTAACATGTCCTTCTTCAATTACTTCCGCAACAGCTTTTCGGATTCTTGCAGCCATATCATTTTCCTCAATAAAATCTAACATCATACATGCAGACTCTACCATGGCAATCGGATTTACAATGGATGTTTCATAATCAGCATATTTTGGAGCAGATCCATGTGTTGGCTCAAATACACCAATACCAGTTTCTGGATTAAATTGCGCTGAACAAGCAAATCCTAATCCTCCTATTAAACCTGCAAAGCCGTCACTTACTATATCACCAAACATATTACCTGCTACAATTACCCCGTAGTCCTCAGGGTTTTTAGTTAGCCACATCATTTGTGCATCTATGTTTGTATTCCAAAGTTGAATTTCAGGAAAATCATTTCTCTGAATCTGCTCAGCCATTTTAAACATCATTCCTGAAGTTTCACGAATAACATTTGGCTTTTCACATACAGTTACCGATTTGTATCCATATTTTTTTGCATGCTCAAATGCTGCTCTTAAAATTCTAGTTGTTCCTGTTTTTGTGAAAATTCTTGTGGATACAGAGATTTCTTCTTTGGGAGTATTTCCAAAATTCTTTACAAACTTATTATGAGTCATTAAAGCATCATACACGTCTGCAGGAGGATTACTCCATTCAACTCCACCATATAATCCTTCGGTATTTTGACGGAAAATAACAACGTCAACAGCAGGCTCTTCAATTGTATTGCCCGGACCTCTTCTGATAAAGTTTAAAGGGTTTCCTTTGTATGTGTGACATGGACGCATACAAATATCCAAACCGAAATGTTGACGTAAGCCAACAATTGGTGAAGAGTAAACTAGTTCTTTATCTTTTAATTCTGGAGAAAGTTCGTCAAAGGCAGCATCTTTTGGTTTTGAAGTAATGGCGCCAAATAGTCCAATTTTGTGCTCCTTTATCAACTCGATGGTTCTTTCGGGAAGAGGATTACCTTCCGATTTCCAAAATTCCCAGCCAATATCACCTTCTATATATTCAGCTTCAAATCCAGCAGCATCAAGTAAACGGATGGTTTCATCTAGTACTGCTTTTCCTATGCCGTCTCCTGGCATTGCAACAATTGTTCTTTTTGACATATTTATATTGATGTTTCAGTTTAAAATTATGTAACAAATATACAAAGCCACTTAATATTATTGTAATTTTTTAATGATTATTTTATGAATTAAAACTCTTTATTAAGGGCAATCCAAGTACTCTTTTTGTCAGGGGTTATATTTGCTAATCACTAACAACTTATTTTATACTTTTGCAATATGTTAAATTTTGCCCATAAAATTGCTAATCCGATATTCCGAATAATAGCAGAAGCTTCTGCTCATTCTGGTGTCTCGGCTTTCGTTGTTGGTGGTTTTGTGCGTGATCTTTTAATAGATCGAGAATCCAAAGATGTGGATGTTGTGGTTTTAGGAAGTGGAATCAAAATAGCCCGGCAGGTATCTGAGAAATTGTCTCCAGGAACTCATGTTAAGTATTTTAAAAATTTTGGTACTGCCATGATCCAACATAAGGAATGGGTTGTTGAGTTTGTTGGAGCGAGAAAAGAATCTTACAGGTCCCAATCTCGGAACCCCATTGTTGAAGATGGAACACTTGCAGATGACCAGAATAGAAGAGATTTTACAATAAATGCTATGTCTTTAAGCTTACAAAAGGAATCATATGGTAACCTTTTGGATCCATTTAATGGTGTTGAGGACTTAAAAAATAAGATTATACGAACTCCCCTTGATCCAGATATAACCTTTTCTGATGATCCATTAAGGATGATGAGAGCCGTTAGGTTTGCAACACAACTTAATTTTGAAATTGAAGATGAGACGTTCAAAGCAATAAAACGAAATAGTAAAAGAATAACAATTGTTAGTAGAGAAAGAGTTATTGATGAGCTTAATAAGATTGTCATGTCTACAGCACCATCCGTTGGGTTTAAGCTGCTTGAAACTTCAGGGTTGTTGCAAATTATATTTCCTGAACTTTCAGCCTTAAAGGGTGTAGAGATTATAAATAGACAAGCTCACAAAGACAATTTTTTTCATACTCTACAGGTATTGGATAATATCAGCCTAAACACTGAGAATATATGGTTGAGATGGTCGGCAATTCTTCATGATATAGCTAAACCTGTTACAAAGAGATATAGTCCTCAAACGGGATGGACTTTCCATGGTCATGAGTTTGTTGGTGCGAAGATGGTGCCTGGAATATTTAAAAGACTCAAGCTGCCATTGAACGACAAAATGCGTTACGTTCAGAAACTAGTTTTATTACACCTCAGGCCCATCGTTCTCGCACAGGATATTGTAACAGATTCTGCCATAAGAAGATTGTTGTTTGATGCAGGGGATGATATTGATGACTTGATGACATTATGCGATGCAGATATAACCTCAAAGAATGAGGCCAAGGTTAAAAAATATCTTAATAATTTTCAACTTGTTCGCCGAAAACTAAAAGAAGTTGAAGAAAATGATAAACTCAGAAATTGGCAGCCTCCTGTAACGGGTGAGATGATAATGGAGACATTTGGAATTAAACCATCAAAAAAAGTTGGAGACATAAAAGTTGCAATTAGGGAAGCCATTTTAGATGGAGAGATTGATAATAATTTTAAGGATGCATATGAGTTCATGCTTAATATAGGGTCGTCAATGAAACTCAATGTTGTTAATAGGGTTAAAGAACCAAATAAACCCCGCAACATATCACTGAACGAGGCAGACGATAATATTACCTAAAATAAGCTCATTGTGAAAAAATTTACTGGTAAACTTATTTTTGTTGTGGGGCCAACTGCTTCTGGTAAAACAAATGTTGCCATACAGATAGCTAAAAGGTTAAATACCGAGGTTATATCAGCTGACTCAAGGCAGTTTTATGAGGAAATACCCATTGGCACTGCTGCTCCAACTTCAAAAGAACAAGAAGATGTAATACATCATTTTGTGGGGAACCTCTCCATAAAAGATGATTACAATGCCTCTAAATTTGAAACACAAGTCCTCAAACTTCTGGATTCACGCTTCTATGGCCATCAATATGTTGTTATTTCAGGTGGCTCTGGCTTGTATATTAATGCTGTATTTAAGGGTATTGATGAACTCCCGGATGCAACTGAAAAAGTAAGAGAAAAGGTCCATGGAATATATGAGAGTGATGGTATTAACGCACTTAGGAAACTTCTTGAGGAACTTGATCCTGAATATTATAATCAGGTTGATAAGAATAATCCAATGAGACTCATGCGTGCCATAGAGGTATGTTTTCAAACTGGGAAGAAATATTCTGACTTGCGTAAAAATACAAATGCCAAAAGAAGCTTCACAAGTAAAAAAATTGGATTGCTTGTGGAAAGAGAAGCTCTTTTTAATGCCATAAACTCTAGAACTCATAATATGATAGCTGATGGTTGGGTTGGTGAGGCCAAGAAAGTTCATTCTGATAAACAACTTAATCCATTAAACACTGTTGGCTACAAAGAGCTATTTGCTTATTTTGAGGGTCAATATACAATGGAACAAGCAATTGAAAAAATTAAAACAAACACTCGTCGTTATGCAAAAAGACAAATGACTTGGTTTAGGAAGGATGAGTCAATAACTTGGTTTCCTCCTTCAAATATTAGTGCTATGATTGACTATATATTGGAATAAATTATTGCCTTTTTATTTGGAATGATTAGCACCATCGATTAATAACTTAGTTCCACAAACTTTTTTTTAAGTTTGGCATCAGGTTTGCTTTTTGTTGTAATTTTGGATTTCTCGTTAAAACCTATGAAAAAATCTTTCGTTGTAATACTATTCTTTTTTGGATTTGTTGTTGAGATATTTGCAACTCACCAGCGTGCTGCGGAGATAACCTATAAACATTTATATGGGTTAACATATGAATTTACGATTACAATGTATACTAAAACATCAAGCCCTGCTGATGATTCTCGCATCGTTATGCCTATATTTTGGGGAGATGACACAGGTGATGAGCTTGATAGAATATATTTTCAACCAATACCAGGAGTTGACGATATAAGCTTGAATATATACAAAGGAACCCACACTTTTCCAGGTCCTGCCAGATATACTGTTTCTGTTGAAGATCCCAATCGTAATTTTGGAGTTTTAAATATACCAAATTCGGTAAATGTTCCAATGTATGTGCAAACGGAGATCCTCATTAATCCATTTCTTGGCTATAATACATCAGTTGAGTTACTAAATCCTCCCATTGATATGGGTTGTGTTGGTAAAACATTCATTCATAATCCTGCTGCCTATGATCCAGATGGCGATAGCTTATCATACAAATTAGTGGTTTGTAAGGGTGCAGGTGGGTTTGATATTCCTGGTTACCAATTTCCAATTGCAACAGATTTTTTCAAAATAGATTCAGTCACTGGTGATATGATTTGGGAAACTCCTGCATTACAAGGTGAATATAATGTTGCCTTTGAGATTGAAGAATGGAGATTTGGTGTAAAGATTTCATCAGTGAGAAGAGATATGCAGATTAATATTCTTGCCTGTGATCATGACCCTCCAGAAATATATTCCATTGATGACACTTGCGTTGTAGCTGGAGATTTCCTGCAATTTGATGTTATTGCCATCGATCCAGATGGAACAAATGTCACTCTAACTGCTTTTGGCGGACCTTTTGAACAGTCGCAAAACCCTGCATACTTAGAACCAGACCCAGCCCAGGGTAACGATACCGTTAGTCAAACTTTTAATTGGCCTACCTTATGCACTCATGTCAGACTTGAACCGTATACGGTTGTTTTCAAAGCTTCTGATAATGGTTTTCCTGTAAACCTGGTAAATTTTAAAACAGTATTTGTAAAAGTAATAGCACCTGCTCCTGAAAATTTATTGGCTGAACCTCTTGGAACAGGAATAAACCTTTCTTGGGAAAAGAGCCCCTGTGATAATGCTATAGGTTATAGAATATACAGAAGAAGTGGATCTTCAGGTTGGGATCCTAGTTATTGTGAGACTGGTGTGCCTGGTTATACAGGGTTCCAATTAATAGATGAGGTTGATGATATTAATACACTAACATATAGAGATGACAATGGGGGAGATGGCCTCGTACATGGCATAGATTATTGCTACAGGGTAACAGCAATTTTCTTTGATGATGCCGAAAGTATAGCATCAAATGAATATTGTGCATATTTAAAAAGAGATGTTCCAATTGTTACAAATGTTAGTAATGATAGTACCAACCTAGAAATAGGAAGAGGTTTAATAATTTGGTCAAAACCCATAGAACTTGATACGATTGAATATCCAGGGCCTTATAAATACTTATTGTACCGAAATGATGGATTGGTTTGGTCCGATGGAGGACAATTCATTTCATCATTTATTGGACTTAACGATACTGTTTATCTAGATACCGAAATAAACCTAAATACTCATGATAAACCTTATTCTTATAGGGTTGAAATAGAGAATGAAACTGTTAAGCCCATAGGTAGTTCTCAAAAAGCATCTTCCATATATTTAAATCTGCAACCTTCCGACAAGGAAATCAAATTGATATGGGCTCCGGTTGTACCATGGGAAAACGAGCTGACGGTTATATACCGCAAGGATATGGGCTCTTCGACATATGATTCAATAGGGGTTTCTGAATTTGGTTTCTACCGAGATAAGGGGCTGGTTAATTATCAGGAATATTGCTATTATGTGAAAACCATTGGCCATTATTCACTTCCAGGTCTTATTGACCCAATAATTAACTACTCTCAGTTAACATGCACATCACCAGAAGATAATGTTCCTCCTTGTGAGCCGGAATTAAAAGTTTATACGGATTGTGATCAAATAACCAATGAGCTAGGTATGTATTTGCCCTATGATTCATGCAGTTATGATGCTGTTAAATTTTATGTTTATTATTTACCACCAGGGTCAGTCGACTCCCAGCTGGTTGATTCGATTTCATATGTGCCAAATGACACAACTTGGTATTTGCATGAAGGTTTATCAAGTGTGGTTGGATGTTATTACGTTACAGCAAGGGATTCAGTTGGTAATATAAGTCAAGCAAGTGAGGTGGTTTGTGTGGGGTATGACCAATGTCCTATTTATGAATTACCAAATGTATTTTCTCCAAATGGAGATGATAGAAATCAGCTATTTGTGCCCATGGGGCACAATAACTCTAATCCAAAAGCAAATGTTAGTCGTGTTAATATGACAATATTAAACCGATGGGGTAAGGTTATGTATACCACTGAAAACCCTGAGATATTATGGGATGGAAAAAATCAGAATAATGGCCAGGATTGTGTAGTTGGTGTGTATTATTATGTTTGTGATGTTTATATAGTCACCCTCGAAGGAGAGGATATGATTACCATGAAGGGCTCAATTACGTTAATTAGATAAAGTATCAACAAACATGAGTGGATAAGTAAATTTCCACATTTATTCCAGATACATTTTTATGAATAGATTTGAATTATGTTTTTCAAGAAATACATAAACAATAAATATTTTTATACCGGCATGGCATTTGTCATATGGTGGATATTTTTCGACCAGGAAAGTTTAATTGTTCAGTATGATCTAGCAAAAATAAAGCTAGGGTTAGAGTCTCAAAAAGACTACTATGAGGAAGAAATATACAAAGATGAACAGTCAATAGAGACTCTTCAGAATGACACTCTAGAACTTGAAAAATATGCTAGAGAAAAGTATCTTATGAAAAAAGACAACGAAGATGTTTATGTAATTGTGAGAGAATGATAGACTCACAATTTATGTGCTAAAGGAAATCTACTTTACCAGTTTTAAGGTTATAAAATGCTGGCTGAACGATAAGGTCACCACTTGAAATTGCTCCAGATATTACTTCCGAATTACTTGCAAGTTTGTTGGCATTCTCAATTGCATTTATTTTTACAACTTCGTCAATACTGCTGTCCTTATTTGATGATTCCACAGCTGGTTTTATAAATGATACAAGGTGATTTAAATTATTGCCAAGATCACCACCATTGATGGCAGCTGTTACTGCTCCACAACTTTCATGGCCTAATACAACAATAACCTTAACTCCCAGTTGAGATACTGCGTACTCAATGCTTGCTATTGATGAAGTGTTTGCAATATTACCAGCAACTCTAACCACGAATAACTCACCTAAACCTGCATCAAATGCCAGTTCTGGAACTACACGGCTATCAGCGCAACCTAAAATTATTGCATAAGGTGACTGTCCGCCCACAAGAGATTCTCTCCTAATATTATCCTGATTTTCGTTTTTATTTTTGTTATTAACAAATGATTCGTTACCACTCTTTAATTTATGTATAATTTCTTGTGCTGTCATAGTAGGTTTTTATATAATGTTATTATGAAACGGGCAAATTTAGCAAATTAAGTTTCAATTTCAATATGATAATTTTACATTATTAAATTGCTGTGAATACTACTTTGATAATTTAATAATATCCGGGGGATTTAGTATTTTTTTATCATATCCAAGTGAAACGGACTTAATCATAGATATTCCCATTTGAGTAGTATTAATAACGGAATTTGGTGATAATATCTTGGTTATTTTAATCATCCACGTGAAGTAGTCATACATAAACTGATAAAAGCGAGTTTTGCTTTTTATGCCTTTGAGTGGTATTATTGCACCTGGTCTAAACATATATGCTTGTTTAAAACCCATGTTAAGAATAGCATTTTCAGTTTTACCTTTTATTCTTGCCCAATGCACTCTGCCTTTCTCTGATGAATCTGTGCCTTTTCCAGAGACATAGTTAAAAGTTATTTCAGGATTAAGATTGTATAGTTCTGTTGCCAATTCAATTGTGTAATTATAAGTTATCTTTTCATATTTTGCTTTGCTTATACCTGCAGCACTAACACCCATGCAGAAGAAACATGCATCAAACCCAGTTAATTCAGCGCTGATAGATGCGAATTCACTAAAATCTTGATGTACCACTTCCTTTAACTTCGAGTGTTTTAATCCAGATTCAGATCTAACTATTGATAATATATGGGTGATATCTTTGTTGTCAAAACATTCGAGCAAAACAGCTTTGCCAACCATACCTGATGCTCCAGTAATTATAACTTTACTCATAACTCTAACTAATTATTCTATTGTGTTTTCCAGTAATCTTCACAATTTATATATTGTGCATTGGCCAAATAGGTTAAGCCCAGATCAATGGATTTTTTATAATTAAAACATGCATCTTCTATCATTCCATATTTATACTGTGCTAGACCAAGTATAAGATAAGCATTCTTATCATTGGGATTAATTGATATGGATATTTCACAATCTGAAATAGCTCCCTTGGTATCATCTGCTAATTTTACTGCTGCACGATTTAAGAATGCTTCACCATTTGAGCTATCAATAAGAATATACTTGTCCAAATCTGAGATTGCTAAGTTTGGCCTTCCTATAGCCATATTTATTCTTGCCCTACTCAGATAGTAATCCTTATTATTTGGTGATATGTTTATTAATGAATCAAGGTTAGAGATTAGTTCCTTAAAGTTAGATCTTGTCCAATATCCAATTGTAGTAATAATCCTTCCATCACAATCATCTTTTAATAAATCAATGGATAAATAGTAATCATCATTATCAATAATATATTCACCTGGTTTATCGCATGAGTATCCTTCCTTATCAACAATGGTTATTACATTGTTTGTAGTTGCATATTTTGAAATAACTTCATACATATTATCATTTCCAAAGTCTGTTTTCACAAAACCACTTTCTGTGAAAGCAATTCTTATGGGTCCACTTTGGCCAATTCTAACCCAATTACCATTAATATTTAGTTCTTCATTGTGGTCTTCGGAAATTGTGTTTGAGCATCCAAAAAATAACATTATTAGAAATATGCTAAGTATTGAATATGATATGTTAAAGCTATATTTAGTTAACCTTCTCATGTTACCTTAAGTGATCCATTTAAATTTATTTATTTGGTTTATTGCTCATGTGAAAAATAAGCTCTCCTCCTCCAGCAATGTCACTATGCAGTAGCTGATGGCCATTAATTTTTCTGCCATTTAGTAATACTTTCTCTACATATATATTTTTGGCGTTTTGATTTTTCGTTTTTATGGTCAGTTTCTTATCATCTTTTAGATTAATTAGGGCACTTTTAATACTTGGACTTCCAATTTCATAAATATCTGAACCTGGATTAACAGGGTAAAACCCTAGAGCGCTAAAAATATACCAAGCACTCATTTGTCCAGCATCATCGTTGCCACAGAGTCCATCCTCTGCACTGCCATACATAGTATCAAGTATTAGTCTAACCCTTTCTTGGGTTTTCCATGTTTGATCAGTATAGTTATATAGATATGGTATATGATGCCCCGGTTCATTTCCGTGTACATAATTGCCAATTATTCCGTCTCTTGTGATGTCTTCATTTTTATTTATGTATTCATCTGATATTTCAGTTGTAAAAATACTATCCAGTAGCATCGAGAATTCTTTTTTTCCTCCCATCATATTTACCATGCTATCAATTTGGTGGGGTACATATAGTCCGTAATTCCATGCATTTCCTTCAATGAATCCTTGTCCATGAGTATCCATGGGATCGAAATTTTCTCGCCAGGTTCCGTTTGCCAAACGCGGTCTCATATAACCACTAATAGAATCAAAAATATTTTTATAATTTTCGGATCTTTCCTGGTAATTATCATATTCAGATACAGCATTTGCTTCTTTTGCCAATTGTGATATACACCAATCGTTATATGAATATTCCAATGTTTTTGAAACAGAATAGTGATCTTCATCTTCCGGAACATATCCATGTTTCATATAACTTTCTAATCCATCATAATATGGAACTGTTGAGGTGTTAATTGCAGCTGTCAAAGCATGATTAATATCAGCATCGGTTACGCCTTTTGTAAAAGCATCTGAAATTACACTAACGGAATGGTAGCCTACCATACACCAGTTTTCATTTGAATAATGGCTCCATATTGGCAGCATATTATGGACACTCTGATCATAATGTGCCAACATAGATTTTACCATATCATTGTTTCTATCTGGTTGAATCAAATTAAAAAGAGGGTGAAGTGCTCTATATGTATCCCATAGAGAAAAAATTGTATAATTTGTAAACCCTTCACTGGTGTGTATATTTTGATCTATCCCAAGATATTCGCCATTTACATCCTCATATACTATCGGACTTAGCATTGTATGATAAAGAGCTGTATAAAATGTAGTTAGCTGATCTTGAGAATATGTTTCAACAATAATCTTGGAAAGCTCATCAGTCCACTTTTTTTGTGTTTGGGTTTTTACCCCGTTAAAATCCCAATGAGGAACTTCCGTAACCATATTGTCTAATGCACCCATGGTACTAACTGAGGATAAGGCAAACTTTATCATCAAGCTTTGTTCAGATGATACATTAAAGTTAAAGAAAGCTCTAATATCCTTACCTGCCATTTCAGGAAAGTTATTTTCTTCATCAAACTTTCTATAAAATCCATTGTATTCTGTTTTGTCATATTTTTCATGTCCGTAAGATATAAATGGTTCTGAGAAAGTCATTGCAAAATATACTTTTCTAGTTCTAGCCCAACCCGTTGTTTGTCTGTACCCTGTGATTAATGTATCATTTTCTACTCTAATAAATGTCCATACATTTTTTGATTCATGATTGTATATATTGGATACTAAGTCGAAGATTATATGCGCAGTATCACCTTTTGCAAATGAATATTTGTGAAAACCAACTCGCTCGGTTGCAGTTAGCTCAGCCTTTATGTCGTAATCTTCCAGCAGCACGCTATAATATCCTGGCTGAGCCTGCTCTGTCTCATGAGAAAATTTTGAATAGAATCCGGGCACATTATTTTTATTATTACCCGGGTCAAGTGTCAGCGGACCTGTGGTTGGCATGATCATAAAATCACCAAGGTCGGAATGACCTGTTCCACTAAAATGAGTATGGCCAAAACCATATATTGTTGAATCTGAATATTGATAGCCTGAACAATACTTGTAGACCTCAGTATTGTATTCTCCATCTATGAACATGGGTTCTTGATTTGTCTCAGGGCTTAGTTGTATCATTCCAAAGGGAGCGGTTGCTCCAGGATATGTATGGCCCATATTTTTAGTTCCGATGAATGGGTTAACATATTCAATGGGATTATCGCCGGTGGAAATTTGGCCATATGATAATTTGTGAGTAAAAAATAACAGCGTAATCGCGCATAATAGGAGTACAGCTTTTTTTTTCATATTATGACCTTAAGGTTTTGTTTACCCAAATATTTCCAAATAACAAATTTAAATAAGAATTTAATTATAAAGGATAAAAATGTTTAATATAAACAAGCCTGCGTTCCATTAATAAATTAAGGCATATTGTAGAATAGCTGAAGAGAGGGGTTGTGATTTTCATTCATTCAGGCAAAAAACCTGTTATGATATTCACTAATCAAAAAGTGATCGGATTATTTGTCAATGGGTTTGCCATTCACATATTCACCAAGAACTGTTACTTCTTTGGTTTTTGAATAATGTTCTGCCGAATTAGTCATTTCTTCACGCGTCTCAGATCTTAACTTTATTGCACTATTACTTCCTTTAGTTCTAACTTCTATATAAAAACCATCTCTTAGTCTTGATGGTCTTGTTGGAGGTCTTCCCATATTTATTCAATTTAAAAATTGTTACGGCTATATTTAGCCATTTGACTTTAACTCAACTGATTTAATTATTTCTCAACCGGTTATTAATCAGGTCTAAAAATAGTAAAAAAAGTGTTGGTTCGACAAGTATCGTTTATGAAGGAGTAAAAATATCAGCCTTTTTAACACAAATTAACTAAAAGTGCCTAACCATATAATATTTAGACATTAGAGTATGATGAATTAAACTTTATATGTGATATTAAATGATGCTTAGAATGGGATATTTACATCAATATCTAGCATTATATAATCTACTCTGAACTAAAAATATTTTCTATTAAATTATCGTTTGCCGTATTTGGCAATGTAACTTTAAGTAGAGGATTAGTTTCCATGGCACGAGTAATTGCTTTTACAGCACTTTCATTTCTTGCCCAGCTTCTACGTGAAATGCCATTATTTACATCCCAAAATAGCATATCTTTAAGTCGGCGTTCTGATTCTTCAGTCCCGTCGAGTAGCATACCAAAACCACCATTGATTACTTCGCCCCAGCCGACGCCACCACCATTATGAATACTAACCCATGTAGCACCTCTAAATGAATCACCAATTACATTTTGGATTGCCATATCTGAGGTAAAGCTGGATCCATCATAGATATTTGAAGTTTCTCGGTATGGAGAATCTGTGCCACTAACATCATGGTGATCTCTTCCTAAAATTATAGGACCTTTTAATCTGCCATCTTGAATTGCTTTATTAAATTCTGTAGCAATAGATATTCTTCCCAATGAATCTGCATATAGTATCCTTGCCTGGGAGCCTACAACAAGTTTATTCTCCTGGGCTCCTTCAATCCATCTGATATTATCAGACATTTGACTTTGTATGTCTTTGGGGGAAGTTTGTTTTAATTTGCGTAGGACTTCCTTGGCAATATTATCACTTATTTCAAGGTCTTCTGCCATGCCAGATGCGCAAACCCATCTAAATGGTCCAAATCCATAATCAAAAAACATGGGTCCCATAATATCTTGAACATATGAACGATATTTAAATCCCTTTCCGCTTGCATCCATAACATCTGCACCTGCTCGTGAGGCTTCAAGCAGAAAAGCATTACCATAATCAAAGAAGTAAGTTCCTTTTTTAGTGTGTTTATTGATAGCAGCGGCTTGTCTTTTTAATGATGCCTGAACCCTCTCTTTAAATTTCTCTGGATTGTCTGTCATCATCTTATTGGATGATTCATATGAAAGCCCAACAGGATAATAGCCTCCAGCCCATGGATTATGCAATGATGTTTGATCAGAACCTAAGTCAATAAATATATTCTCATCTTCAAATTTTTCCCATACATCAACTATATTTCCATCATAAGCAATTGATACAACTTCTTTATTACTCTTTGCCTTTTTTACTCTGTCTGCTAATGCATCTATATCACCAATGATCTCATCAACCCATCCCTGCTCATGCCTTTTGTGAGATGCCATAGGGTTAACTTCAGCAGTAACGGAAATAACACCTGATATATTCGCTGCTTTAGGCTGCGCACCGGACATGCCTCCCAACCCGCTAGTAACAAATAGTTTTCCTGCGAATGGTTCTTCGCCATCCTTTGCTACCTTCCGTGCTGCATTCATAACAGTAATGGTTGTTCCATGAACAATGCCTTGTGGTCCTATGTACATATATGAGCCTGCAGTCATTTGTCCATATTGGGAAACACCCATGGCATTAAATTTTTCCCAGTGATCAGGAGTGGAGTAATTAGGAATAACCATTCCATTTGTAACCACAACTCTTGGGGCATCTTTATTACTTGGGAATAGTCCCATTGGATGACCAGAGTACATGGCCAATGTTTGCTCATCCGTCATAATCGACAGATATTGCATTGTAACAAGATATTGAGCCCAATTCTGAAATACAGCACCATTTCCACCATAGGTAATTAGTTCATCTGGGTGCTGGGCTACCGATGGATTTAAGTTGTTTTGAATCATCAACATTATTGCGGCAGCTTGCTCACATTTAGCTGGGTAATCTTCGATGGGCCTAGCATACATTTTATAATCTGGACGGAACCGGTACATATATATCCTTCCATAGGTCTGAAGCTCTTCTGCAAATTCTTTGGCAAGTATATTGTGATGCTTACTTGGAAAATATCTCAAGGCATTTCTCAAAGCCAGTTGCTTCTCTTCAACTGTTAGTATATCCTTCCTTTTTGGAGCATGACTCACACTATCATCCAATTGTTTTGTGTTAGGCAAATCATGGGGAATACCTGCTGTTATAGCTTTTCTGAATTGATGTTTATCCATTTTAGATTAGATTATAAAAACATATAACAAAATTAGTATACTTTTTGGGTTAAATTATATTGATATGTAAGAATTAAGAGAGGTAAATAAACAGTAGGGTCTATATTTTTTCCTTGGAATTTTTAAGAATGTTGTATAGAAATTCTCTGGATCTAAAGAGCTGAGCTTTCACTGTGCCAATGGGTAAATCTAGTTCCTGTGCTATTTCATCATAGGAATATTCTTTAAAATATCTCATTTCGATGAGTTTCTTATAATGAGGTTTTAGCCTCTGAACTACTTCGCGCATGAGATTTATTTTTTGCTCTTTTATGAACTGTTCCTCTGGATCAGGGGATTGAGCAGTTACCTGGACAGTAAGGTCATCATCAGAAATATTTGAATTAAATGCAAAATTGCCTTTGCTTTTTTTCCGCATGAAATCAATACAATTATTGGTTGCTATTTTAAATAGCCATGTACTGAAGGCATATTCCGATGTATACTGCTTTAAGTTTTTAAATGCTTTTCCGAATGCTTCTATTGTTAGATCATCGGCATCATGCTGATCACCAGTCATCTTTAACATAGTAAAATAAAGCGAGTCCCGATAATGATGCATTAGCTCAGCGTATGCATGCTGGTCACCATTTTTAAGGGCTTGTTGGATTAATTGGTAATCTCTCTGACCTTTTTCTGTTAATTTTTGAGTCACTTCCAGTCTCCCTGTTTTTTGATAAGACTTTTAAATGAAATGGCAGATAATAATACAATATGAATAAAATCGCCAAATAGCGAAAATAACAATAAATGGCCTTCACCTAACTTGGATAGAGCATTTTTTTGAATTATGAATCTGATGGTCAGATAAATTACGAATAGAATAATGGATGGAACCACAAGTACATTATTCGCTATTAATATGATAAAAGATATATACAATAAAAGGTGAGAGATTGAGTAAGTTCCAAGAAGTATTTTGAATAATAAAGGATATGCAGCTCCCGTAGAAAGGTGTCTCTGTTTCTGGGTTATCCATGATTTAAAGGTAGGCTTTGGTTCAGAATACATGAAGCTAGAACTATTGAGTTCTATTTTTGTATTTGCTTTATTACTGGCCTGCATAATAAAAAGATCATCATCACCAGATGATATTCCATAGTGTGAAGTAAATCCTTTATTTCTCAAAAACAATGATTTCCGATAGCTAAGGTTACGCCCCACGCCCATATACGGGAGTTTGCAAATGGCAAAAGAGAAGTATTGCAATGCAATCATAAAAGTATCATATCTAATGATCTTGTTCAAAAAACTTTCTCCTTTGGAGTATGGACCATACCCCAGGATTATCTCAGTGTTTGCATCGTAATTTGAAACCATTTGTTTAATCCATTGATTCGACTCTGGTTTGCAATCTGCATCCGTAAGCAGCAGTATCTCGTGTGATGCTGATTTTATTCCTATGGACAAGGGAAATTTCTTGCCTTTAAAAAAATTAAGATCTTCATCTATATTAACCACCTTAAGGTTCTTATGACTTCTACTAAAGTCGTTTAATACATGGTGTGTATCATCTGTAGATGCATGATTTACAATTACAACTTCGAAATTTGGATAATCTTGCTCAAAGATAAAAGGCATATTTTTTTCAAGATTGAAATCTTCATTGTGTGCTGCTATAATTACGGAAACAGGCTCATTGTTTTCTAAATTTTGCTCACTAGGATTGAATCTAGCAAACCTTAAGAATACTATCAGGTAATATCCCAATTGAATTGCCGCAGTAAGGGCAAATAAACAGGCTATTCCAGTGCCAAAAAAAGAAAGTTCATTTAAATCAATCATAATTTTTACGTGAATACAAAAGTATCCAACTTATATGATTTATGGTACCTTTGTCAAAAAAAATATTAATGCAGTTTAAGCTAGAAGTTACAGATATTAAAAGCTCAGCTAGAGCTGGAGAAATATCAACAGATCATGGAAAAATAGAAACGCCTATTTTTATGCCTGTTGGAACTGCTGGTACTGTTAAAGGAGTGCACATTAAGGATGTTAGAGATGATATCAAGGCTGACATAATTCTAGGAAATACTTATCACTTATACCTACGTCCTGGGCTTGATGTAATTGAACAAAGTGGCGGACTGCATAAATTTAATGGTTGGGACAGACCCATGCTAACTGATAGTGGAGGATATCAGGTTTACTCGCTATCGGATAGGAGAAAATTAGATGAGAATGGCGTTATATTCCAATCTCATATTGATGGGTCCAGACATAATTTTACTCCCGAGAATGTCATGGATATTCAGAGAGTAATTGGAGCAGATATAATTATGGCTTTTGATGAGTGCACTCCCTATCCATGCGATTATGATTATGCAAAAAAATCCATGGGAATTACCCATCGGTGGCTTGATAGATGCATTAACAGATTTTCTGAAACTTCCCCAAAGTATGATTATGATCAAACATTATTTCCAATAGTTCAAGGCTCTACTTTTCGGGACCTTCGAAAAGAATCAGCAGAATATATAGCAAGTAAAGGTGCCGAGGGTAATGCAATTGGTGGATTATCTGTTGGTGAACCACATGACATGATGTATGAAATGACGGAATTGGTATGCGGCATACTTCCAGAGGATAAACCGCGTTACTTAATGGGTGTTGGAACTCCTGCTAACATACTTGAAAGTATAGCATTGGGTGTTGATATGTTTGATTGTGTTATGCCAACCAGAAATGGAAGAAATGGAATGCTGTTTACCAAAAATGGGATAATTAATATAAAAAATGAAAAGTGGAAGAATGACTTCACTTCAATTGACGAGGAGGGTGATTCATTTGTTGATTTAGCATACTCAAAAGCATACCTGAGGCATTTATTTATTGCCAAGGAGTTGTTGGGAGGGATGATAGCTAGCCAGCATAACCTGAGCTTTTATCTGTGGTTGGTTCGTGAGGCAAGAAAACATATAATGGAAGGTGATTTTGCTGTCTGGAAGAACAGTATGTCTGAAAGGGTAGCCAGAAGACTTTAGGTTCATTCAATCAACACAAAGGATTAAGTGTGATAAGAAAATGTTAAAGATTATTGATAAATATATAATTAGAAAGTTTTTAGGAACTTTTTTTTATGCAATTACCTTATTGATTCTTATTGTTATAATTTTTGATATTAGTGAGAACATAGATAGTTTCATAGAAAAAGAAGCTCCATTAAATGCCATAATATTTGATTACTATCTTAATTTCATTCCTTACTTTATAAATTTATTTATTTACCTATTCACATTTATTTCTGTAATATTTTTTACCTCAAAATTAGCAAGTAACACAGAGATAATAGCTATTTTAAGCAGTGGAGTTAGTTTTCGTAGGCTCTTATTGCCGTATATGATATCTGCTATGTTTCTTGCAATTTTATCTTTCTATTTGGGTAATTTCCTTATACCTAAAACAAATGAGGTACGCCGTGTTTTTAAGAATAACTACATGGAAAGCTTAACCAAGGATAAGTCCAAGAATTTACATTTACAAGTCTCACCAGGAACATTTGCTTTCGTTGAATCTTACAATAGTAAAAAGCAAACAGGATTTAGGTTTTCGATTGAGAAGTATGAAGGGCAGAATCTTGTGTATAAGCTAATGGCAGATAGGATACATCTTGATACTGTAAATAGCACTTGGACCTTAAAGAACTACTTTATTAGAAGAATAGATAGTACCGGGCATCGAATAGTAAAAGGTCAGGAGCTTGATACAACTTTTTCACTTAAGCCAGAGGATTTATATAAAATTAAGGAAGAGTTTGAAGAGATGGATTATTTTGAGCTTAACGAGCAGATAATTGCTGAAAAACAAAAAGGATCACAGGCATATAAAAAGTATGAAGTTGAGAAGAATAAAAGAACATCAGGTCCTGTAGCCATTATTATTCTTACTGTAATTGGAGTATCATTATCAAGCAGAAAGGTTAGGGGAGGTATTGGCATGCATTTAGGCTTAGGTATAGCCCTTACCTTCAGTTATATATTACTTATGCAAGTATCTACAGTGTTTTCTACATTTGGTAGTTTGAGTCCTTTAATTGCATCATGGATACCAAATATTGTATTCACTTTTATTGCAATTTACCTGCTAATAAAAGCCCCAAAATAGGATATCTATGTTCTGGAGATAAAATTATTTTAAGAAATTTTGTCATACTATTTTAAATTCTTCGAGCTTATTTTGACTTGAAAAATGTAGGTTTAAAGGTAAACATAACCCATGCCCAGTTGTTGGTGTTCTTGTAATTTCCACCTTTTAACACCTGCATGGTTTCAGTTGCAAACATTTGTGAGTAACCTGCACTAACAATTACATTTTTGTTGTATGCATATGATGCAGTAAAATCTATTTCAGAGCCTAGTCCACTACTAAAGTCTTTCCATGTTCCATTTGTTTGTTGCTCTGCAACTGTTGCTGCAGCCATAAAGTAATGTGGGATTAACTTGAATGTAAATTTATCAACCTTTAGTGTAAGTGGCAAATATATGTCTACCAGCCCGTTACTATACATATAGCTTCCAACAAAGAAGTAGTCCATCCATCCATTGAACTTATGATTTGCACCATAAAATGTCTTGAAAGATTTGTCGCTCTCATTAGCATTAGCTTGGTTTTCCGAAGATGTTCCTGAAAGGTACTGCCCACCCAATCCTATAATGAACTTATTAGATAATGCATAATTTACATTTGCAGTAAAGTACATTGCTGATAGCGAGTTGTTAAATTTATTTTTTCCACCTTGATAATAAAAGGTCGCATTAAAATTAACTTCATCACCTTTATAAGTGAACCTTGGCCCTATGGTCTGACTGTAGACAACTTTTTGTGTTGAGTCGGTTGTGGGAGTATATGCCATCCCATTATTTAAAGCTAAAAAGCTCAAGCCAATTTTATCGAAATTACCTTGATAATGTAGATATTGAAAGGTTTTGTAGTTATTAACTGTATAATCTACTTTGTAAAGGCTTTCACCATTAGCATTGTAGGCTAATCCCAAATCAAATCGGTGGTTGGAAGATGGTAAATATTTGATTATGGCTGCATCATGGCTTCTAGCTTGCTGAGCCCAACCAGAACTAGCAAATATTCTTTGGTCATCATAAATTATTTCTTGCCTACCTAATTTCACTAAGAATTTATCGGAGAATATTACCTCTCCCCATGCCTCATGCACAGCGGTACCGTATATATCAGATTTATTTAGTTGTGGAACATCTCCCCATACTCTCACATCCTGGAGAACTAATTTAACCCTAAAATTATTATCTCCATAAAATGCATTTAATCGAGTGCGTTGAGAAATAAAACTTGCAGGATCATTACCATCAGGCATTGGAACTTTATAACCATTCCGAAATTCGAATCTTGGACGTATTTCACCAGATATATCTAATTTTTGTGAGTAAATATCACCTATTATTGAGATAATAAGGAGTCCTGAAAAAATTAATTTTTTCATAATTATATCTTTTTATAATGTTCTTAATTTATTGTTCTAGTTGAATAGCTTTAGGAAATAAGATGTTATTTTCTAAATGAATATGCTGATGTAAGTCTTGCTCAAACTCTTCGAGTTTTGAGTATAATGCTCTAAAAGTATTGCAAGCTTCTTCTGGAGGTGTAAAATTATTACTCAAATTAGCAATTTCTTTAAAGATATCTCCAGCTGTTTCATGTTCATCCAACATCATGCTAATCGTACTGGTTACCGCACCAAAATGTGGTGTTGGTGCTTTAACTCCTTCTTTTAATGCTTTTACTTGTTGCTTTATATATGGAAATAGTATTAGCTCTTCTTTTTTCATGTGAGCGGTTAACTCTTTAACTACTATTTCTACTAGTTCATTGATTCTTAAAAGCTCATTATAATGATGCCCATGTACTTTTACTACCTTATTTACATACTGCAAAAGTATTGGAATGTTTTCTTCAACATACGTATGATGAATATTTACAATATGATCTATTAAGAAATCTAATTCCCATTTATTGTAATTATAGGATGTATTTGTATTGTTATCTAATGCTTCAATCTCTGCCTTTAATGCAGTGAAATTAGCTTTATTCTTTTTGCATGCTTTCTCAAGTGTGATATCACCACCACAGCAAAAATCTATACCATATTTTTTAAAAATGTGTGCAGCTTTAATATTATTTACTACAACTTCGGCTACTTTATTTTCTTCTTTAACTAACATCTAATTTTATTTAATTAACTCTAATATTGTTGAAACTGTTTCTTTATTATCTACTCCTAAACCTTCTTGCTGATGCATCAATTCTCCTTTGTCATTAAACACACTTATAATATTTGAGTGTGAGAAGTCTAATGGAGAAATCTGCTTGTATTTAACTGCAAGTACATTTGCAAACTCACGCACTGTACTCGCTGTTCCTTGTAAGAATGTCCAATGCTCTGCATCCATTTGATTTTCTATAGCAAATGTTTTTAGACGTTCTGGAGTGTCATTTACTGGATCTATACTAATTAAAACATAGCGCAAATCATTATTGTTTGGAATTTGTTTTTCTATATTCCTCATGTCTGCAACCAATCTTGGGCAAGCAGCTTTACATGTTGTATAAATCATAACCATTACTAATGTTTTACCTTTTAAATCTTCTAGCAGTATGGTTTCTCCTTCTTCAGTATTCCACTTAGAATCTAAGTTGAAGATTGAGGTTTCTGAAATTTCTTCAGGATTAGGTTCTTCATTTAACTCAATTGAAATAGGCTGCAAATCCATTTTACAAACACTACAACTTCCAGGCTTGTCAAACGTTTTTTCTCCTTCACATTTCATAGGACATTGATATACACTTCCAATTTCATTGCTTGAATTGTCCTTACATGTACTTAGAAGAATTGCAATGAAAATAATTCCTATATATTTTATTGCTTTCATATCTAATTAGTTGTTTTCATCTTTCACACATCTAAAACCTAAATTCTTCATTGTGTAATTTGCATTTAAACTTCCTCTAATTGCATAACGCATGAATGCTGCATAGTTCATTAAATCTGTAGTCCCTACAGCAGCACTTCCGCAGAATAAATTACTATCATCATCTACATCTTTGCGAGACTCTCCGGAAATTAATACAGAATTAAAGTCGTATGTCCATTCCCAAACCAAGCCGTGTAAGTCATATACTTTCCAATAATTTTTAAATGTAGAACCAATGTGGTTAGTAGAAGTCTTGGGCTTTTCATACCAAGAGAGAATAAATTCATTATAGTCTTTTAACCTTCTAGCATCAGGCATTTCTTTGTTTGCCATAGCTACATATTCCCATTCATCTAATGTTGGTAGTCGCTTTCCTTGACATTCGCAGTAGTCTTTAGCTGCAAACCAAGAAACATTTGTTATTGGTGCTTTAAGTGATTGATCTTCATTTAAAAGTGTATCAGATTTCCAGTCTCTTAGATAATTTCCATCTGCAAATAACTTTTTAACGTTAGATCTTTTCCATTTCGGATATTTCTTAACAAACTCTATATATTGCTGATTGGTTACAGGGTAGACATCCATTTGAAAATCAGTAATAGTAATTTGTAATGAATCTCTTCCGTATAAAGGAATATAAGTTCCTCCTTCAATTTTAACCATTTTAGATTGACAATTTGCACTAACCGTACAAAACATAAATAAACAGATTATCAATCTAAAAATGGGTCTCATATTTATTTATATTAATGATTAATGAGAACTTTTAACTTCAGAAACCATCGCAGGGGTTACGTTAGTTTTATTATTTCCCCAAGAATTATAAACGTATGTCAGAACATCCGCAATTTCTTCATCTGTTAAGGTTTGCTTAGTCATTATACTGTTATACTTTTCTCCATTAACAGTAATTTCACCTGTTAAACCATTTAATACACTACCAATGGCTCTTTTAACATCTGCATTTAAATAATCTGATTTAGCTAAAGGAGGAAATGCATTTGGAATACCTTGACCCTCTGATTGATGACAAGCAAAACAAGTTTGCGTATAAATTTGCTTACCAGAAGCTATTTTCTCACTTAAGGATTTATTAGTGGCTGGAGCTGAAACAACAGTAGATCCATCATCTGGCATTGTTTGTATTGTTCCACCTTCAGGGTTATAAATACCTTCTTGCATTTCACCTGAGTATATTTGCTTATCTTCTTCTCCACTTACCTTTAACATTCCTAAAGCACCTTTATTAAATGCTCTAAATATGGCGTGATCTACTAAAATAAATGTTCCTGGAACGTCTACTTTAAAGTCAACAATTGCAGCACCACCTGCAGGGATAGATGTTGTTTGAACGTTTTTGTTTATTAAATCTCCACCTTCTACATGAACATTATCAAAAATTTCACCGATAACATGGAATGATGATGTTAGATTTGGACCACCATTACCTACATACAAACGAACAGTTTCACCAACATTAGCCGTAATAACTCCATCTCCTGTTAAAGCCCCTACTTTACCATTAAAGACTACATAATCCGCATCTTCATCTACCGCTTTTTGCATATCAAATGGCTGTAAACCTGGTTCGCCATTTTCTCCTTTTGTATAGAAATCACCTTGCATAATATAATATTCCTTATCTACTGATGGTAAACCTCCAGCTGGTTCAACTAAAATTAAACCATACATACCATTTGCAATATGCATTCCTACAGGTGCAGTAGCACAGTGATAAACATAAAGTCCTGGATTTAAAGTTTTGAATGAAAACACCTTTTCATGACCTGGTGCCACAAACGATGACGTTGCCCCACCTCCTGGGCCAGTAACCGCATGTAAATCAATGTTATGGGGCAATTTATTCTCTGGGTGGTTTGATAGAGTAAATTCTACCTCATCACCAACTCGAGTTCTAATAAAACTTCCAGGTACCGATCCTCCAAATGTCCAATATACATACTCTACACCATCAGCCATGGCTCCTACTTCTTCAAGAATCTCCATGTTTACTATCAACTTTTTTGCTGGACGATCTCCAACTGGAGCAGGTACAAAAGGTGGTGCTGTTAATTCAGCCTCCATAGTTCCCTCTATTACTATTGTGGTGGGGTCTTGCAATGCAGCTCCATCTTTAGATGCATCATTAACTCCACAGCTAACTACTAAAACAAAACAAACTATTATTAATGTTAAATTAAAACTTTTCATAATATTTTTATTATTTATAATTTAAAGGTTCAATATCTGGTGCAAAAATAATAGAATAATTTTAATCCTTTTCTGCAATAAGTTGCCAAATATCAATTTATATTGGTTCTAAATAACAATTGATTTAGTTGGCTCTTACATAGGTAAATAAAATATGGTGTTTGCAATGCCAGAAGAATTTTTTTTTTTTGGGAATGTGCTTTAAGTTAAGTTATTGGTACTTAAATATGATTTTTATCAAAATAAATTAGATGGTTAATAAAACATATTAATACGGGTTAATTCTTTTTTGATTGTTTCTGAACCCAATTTTTGGCATTTACAAATGCTTCAACCCATGGTGTTACTTCATCATTTTGTCTATCATTGGGATAATATGGCCATTGCCACGGCAGAAAAGCTCTTTCAAGGTGAGGCATCATTGCTAAATGACGCCCATCATTGGAATATATTGCCGCTGCACCCCAGTCAGACCCATTTGGATTTCCTGGGTACTTCTCATAACTATATTTCATTGCTATGTGATAACTATCGCTATAGTATGGGAAACTAAATTTACCCTCTCCGTGAGCTACCCATATTCCGAGTCTCATACCTGATAATGACTTTAGCATTACCGAGTTATTCTCATGGACATTGACATTAATAAAGCCTGATTCAAATTTACCTGAATTATTAGCCTCCATAACAGGTTTCTCAGGGTGTTCTGGGTATACTAACCCCAATTCAACCATTAACTGACAACCATTACAAACTCCTAGGCTCAAGGTATCTTTACGTTCATAGAAATCATCCAATGCTTTTTTAGCCTTTTTATTGAATAAAAAGGCTCCTGCCCAACCTTTTGCAGAACCAAGTACATCTGAATTTGAGAACCCACCAACAAACACAATCATATTAACATCCGTCAAATCTTCCCGCCCAGAAATAAGGTCCGTCATGTGCACATCCTTAACATCAAAGCCTGCAAGATGCAGTGCAAATGCCATCTCTCTGTCTCCATTAACACCTTTCTCTCTGATAATTGCGGCTTTAACACCCGATTTACTCCTTCGGCTCATTTCTATTCCCAAGTCTGATGCCGATCCAGAAAATAGGCCATTGAAGTTATAATGTAGGTCTTGACGTTTGTAATTCTTAAGTCGCACTTTTGCATGCTTTACTCCACTTTGTTTTATATCCATGCTGAAGGAGGTATGATACCAATGATCTCTCATTTTTTCAATATCAAAGGAGTGACTTTCATTATTGTGTTTGATTATAACCTGACGCTTATTAATAACACTACCAAGTTCGTAAAATATTACCCCATTATCAGTTAATTCCTGCAATACATTTTTATCCTCAACCTGCATTATTAGACCTGGATTCTCGCTAAACAATAATTTTACAATATCACTTTCATCTATAGTTGAAAGATCTAGATCCATGCCATGATCACAATTTGCAAAATTCATTTCCAGTAGAGTAGTTATCATTCCTCCAGCACTAATGTCATGCCCTGATAGAATCTTTCCATTTGATATGAGGTTCTGTATAACTGCAAATGTTGATGCAAAATATTTTGAATCACTTACATCCGGTGTATTGACGCCAATCTTATTTAACGATTGGGCAAAACTTGACCCTCCTAGCTCATAACTCGATGAGCTTAGATTGATATATATGATTTTTGTTCCTGATTTTGTTTTGATAGTTGGAGTAATTGCCTTTCTAATGTCTTTTACTTCACCCACTGCTGATATTATCACTGTACCTGGAGAGTAGACAGTATTCCCATCGGGATATTTCTGGGTCATAGATAGTGAATCCTTCCCGGTTGGGATGTTTATACCTAATTCAATTGCAAAGTCGCTTACCGCCTTCACAGCTTTGTATAATCTTGCATTTTCACCATCATTTTTTGCCGGCCACATCCAATTTGCACTCAGGCTTACACCCCTAAGCCCTGCTGATACAGGAGCCCATATCACATTTGTGAGGGCCTCTGCTATTGCAAGTCTAGATCCGGCCTCTGGATTTATAAGACCGCTTATTGAGGAATGTCCTATTGCAGTTGAGATACCGGTTGTACCTTGATAATCCATGGCAACTATACCCAAATTATTTAAGGGTAATTGAAGTGGGCCAGCGCATTGTTGCATAGCCACTTTCCCTGTAACAGACCTGTCTACCTTATTTGTTAGCCAGTCCTTACATGCCACAGCCTCTAGTTTTAAAACATTTGCAACATAACTCTCAAGTTTTGCAGGGCTATATTCTATTGGAGAGAATTTTGCACTCTGTGTGGTATCTTTCAATATGGTTTTGGGTGGTTTACCGAAAAGATAGTCTAGCTTAATATCCACAGGGCATGTTTTATCGTCTGCCTCAATTATAAAGTTTTTATCATTTCTTACTTTGCCCACTGTATATATGGGAGCTCTTTCTCTACGTGCTATATTTTCAAGAGTTTTATAATCTTTTTCTCTTATTATCAGGCCCATTCTTTCCTGAGATTCATTACCCAATATTTCTTTGTAAGATAGGGTAGGGTCTCCGATGGGTAGATTATTAATATTAATATTAGCTCCAGTATCTTCAACTAATTCTGATAGGCTATTTAAGTGGCCACCAGCACCATGATCATGAATTGATACAATAGGATTAATATCACTCTCGGACATTGCACGAATTGTATTTGCTACTCTTTTTTGCATCTCTGGATTGGCACGCTGAATGGCGTTCAGTTCAATTTCATTTCCAAACTCCCCTGTTGCCACAGATGAAACTGCGCCACCTCCCATTCCAATGCGATAATTATCACCACCAAGAACCACAATAATATCACCTTCTTCTGGAATATCTTTTTGGGCATCCGAAGCTTTTGCATAGCCGATTCCTCCAGCAAGCATTATTACTTTATCATATCCGTGATTCTTTCCGTGTTCCTGGTGTTCAAATGTTAGTAAACTTCCGTTTATAAGAGGCTGACCATATTTGTTGCCAAAATCTGATGCTCCATTGGAAGCCTTTATTAGTATTTCTTCGGGTGTTTGATATAACCATTTTCTAGGGGCAATGTGTTTTTCCCAGTTATGCCCCTTGCTATTTCGTGGATAGGAAGTCATGTATACAGCAGTTCCAGCCATTGCATTACTTCCCTTGCCTCCAGCTAAACGATCACGGATCTCTCCACCAGATCCAGTGGCTGCACCATTGAATGGCTCAACTGTTGTTGGGAAATTGTGAGTCTCTGCCTTCAGGGAGATAACAGTTTCCATGTCACTTATTTCAAAAAAATCAGACTCTTCCTGATTACCGGGTGCAAACTGTTCTGATTTGGGCCCAACAATAAAGGCAACATTATCTTTGTAAGCAGAAACTATATTTTCGGGATTTGCTTTTGATGTTTTTTTAATCAAAGTGAAAAGGCTATCCTTCATTTCCTTTCCATCAATTATAAATGTACCATTGAATATTTTATGCCTGCAATGTTCCGAGTTTATTTGTGCAAACCCATAAATTTCAGAGTCTGTTAATTTTCGATTTATTGCCTTAGATACATCTTCTAGGTATTTTACCTCATCACCGCTAAGGGCAAGACCTTCATTTTCATTGTAAATGTCAATATTATCAATGAAAATAATTGGCTCGGGTGAATCTGGTATATGGAATGCCTTCTGGTCTAGGTTTTTATAAACCTGTTGTAACATTGGATCAAATTCTGGAGAATCAAGCTTAGTTAATGTAACTTCTTCAATTCTGTCAATACCAGAAATGCCCATATTTTGAGTGATTTCAACAGCATTGGTACTCCAAGGAGTTATCATTTCCTTTCTGGGACCTATAAACTTCCCTTCCAGTTGATCTTGTTTTATATTTTTAGCATTACCAAATAACCATGTTAATTTTTCTAAGTCAATACTTTCCAAATTTATATGTGATTCAGCTAAATAGAAGCGGGATGAACTATGTTGAAAAAAGTAAACCATGGTGTTACTTTATTTAGTGTAAATATATGCGCTTGCAAATATAGAAAAGGAGTCCAAAGCATTACGATTTTAAGTCTAAAAGTTATCAGTAGTTATTTGTTCAGTAACTCTTCTGATATACCATATGTTTCTTTAGGATCATGAGTCCCAATTGGCTCGGGATGAACTAATACGTCATATGTATTTGGTAATGCGATCTTTATTTTATTTTCAACCTCATGACATAATTTATGCGCATTGTCAAGGCTTTTGATGCCATCTATTTCAACATCAAGAGCTATAATGTAAAGGTGAGCCATTTTTCTTGCTCTTATTCTGTGTGGTCGATAAACTCCATCCACACTTTTAGCCGCTGCAATTATTTTTCTATAAATATCTTCATTATCTACGCCATCCATTAGATCTCTATTGCTCTGTAAAAAAATTCTAAACGCTACAAACATTATGTAAAAACTCACAATACATGCAGTAATTAAGTCAAGAATTGGCATCTTGAAAATGAACGTAAATGCAAGGCCTGTAAGTACGGAAAAAGATATAATAACATCGTTGAACATGTTTTTACCGTTTGCCAATAACATTTGACTATCTATTTTCTTACCTGTTTTTAATAAATAGATTGACAAACCATATTTTCCAATAATTGAGACTACTATAACATAGATTGCAATTGTATTTGGAATGATATTGGGGTGTGGAGAAAACAAACGGTCAAAGGATGAAATTGCAAGTTGGGCACCTGCAAAGAATATTATGAACGCAAGTAGTTTGGTTGCAATGGTATCAGCTTTATTATAACCATATGGATACTTTATATCTGGTGGTTTATTAATAATATGAGCAGTAAATAGAGTTATCAGTGATGTTAGTATATCGCCTGCGCTATCAATACCATCTGCTATAACGGCAAAGCTTCCGGAAACAATCCCAACAGTTATTTTCAAAATTGAAAGCATTGAATTGGCAATAATTGCAATCCACGAAGCTTTAATAATCTTTTCTTTTCTTGAAAGGTTTGCCATTTTTGCAAAGATATTCCAAATTATTAATTGAATTAAATTAATAGCCTTGCTATGTAAGGTATTTTCATTTGTTAATGGCAGACTTGTGCTTTGATCATGATCTATAATAGTTATTTAACTTTAATATGATAGCCAATTAGGAATAGGAAATGTATATTTGCACTCTATTTAATCAGTAAAATCATGATATTCTCAACAAGGTTTTTGGCGATAATTTTAGGCCTAATATATTACACAAATCTAACTTGTCAGAATCAATCAGAATGTACAGTTAAGGAAATTAAAGAGCATGTGTATTTCCTTGCTTCTGACTCTCTTAAGGGTAGAAAGCCGGGGACTGAAGGTGGAAGGATTGCTGCTGATTACATAAGGAATGACCTTATTAAGTCAGGGCTTAAACCCATTGGAAATGACGGGTTTCAATATTTTAGTGTTACCACAAGTGTAGAAACGGGAGATAGTAATCACTTAATAATAAATGGTTACAATGCTGCACTTGATGTTGATTTTAAACCTATGAATTTTTCCACTAACACATCAATTACTGCAGATGTAATTTTTGCGGGCTATGGAATTGAAATTGATCATGACTCCCTAAAGTGGAATGATTATAATGGTCTTGATGTTGAGGGTAAATTAGTAATGGTACTAAGGGGTGATCCTGAACCAGATGATGATTCAAGTCTTTTTATATCATATGGAAATGACCGTGATAAGGTGCTAAGTGCAAAGGATAGAAATGCCGTTGGTATTATTTTTGTAAATGGTAAAAACTCCAGTTTAGAAGATAATCTTGTTAAAAACACTTCCGATAGGGTAACTGCTTCTGCTGGATTACCAGCAATAAATATCACTCGAGCTATGGCAGATTCGATTATTGGCAATGGTAATTCCATTTTAGATATTGAGAATGAAATCATCATAAAAAAGAAAAACATAGGGTTTGATACTCAAAATTCGATTGACATTGTCACGGATTTGAGACGGAGGGAAGTAAATACGCAAAATGTTATAGCTATAATTGAAGGTGCTGATGAAAAATTGAAAGATGAATATGTTATTATTGGTGCCCACTATGATCACTTAGGTATGGGTGGACATGGCTCTGGTTCAAGAGATCCGGATACAATTGCTATTCATAACGGTGCAGATGATAATGCTTCAGGAGTTGCAGCTATTTTAGAGATTGCAGAAAAATTATACTCAGAAAGAGGAGAGCTTCGGAGAAGCATTATTATAATGGCCTTCGGGGCTGAAGAAATGGGTTTGCTGGGATCACAATTTTTTACAACAGAACCACTCATAGACCTGGATAATATTGTGCTAATGGTAAATTTTGATATGGTTGGCAGATTTGATAATCAAACTAGATCTTTAATGATTTCTGGAACAGGGACAGCAGAGCAAATGGAGGATATATTATCATACCATGAGAAAAATACAGATATGAATTTTGCTCATTCGCCAGAGGGATATGGCGCTTCAGATCATGCTAGTTTTTATGGAGCAGGTGTACCTGTAATGTTTTTCTTTACTGGTGCACATGATGATTATCATACCCCCAAAGATGATGCTCACAAGATAAATTATGAAGGTGAGAGAGAAATAATAGACTTTGCATATCCAATCATAGTTGAAGTGGCTAATAGTGATGACAGACTGACATATAAGGAATCAGGAGTTAAGGCAGAGCAATCAGGACGAGGAAGGAGCGGCCTGAAGGTAAAGTTTGGTATTATGCCAGATTTTGCATCCACAGAGAATAATGGCTTGGGTGTTGGAGGTGTCACCCCAGACGGGCCTGCTTATGTTGCAGGAATGAAAAAAGGGGATAGAATAATAGCCATTGAAGGTATGCCGGTAACAAATATTTATGACTACATGGCTAGGCTAAAAAAACTAAAACCTGGACAAAGAGTTTCAGTTGATATCATGAGAGATGGAAGTAAGAAAATTCTAATGATTATACTATAATGAGCGAAATTTTTAATTCTACATATTTTTTCAAATTCATAAAGTTTGCGGCTGTAGGATTTTCTGGTCTATTTATTGATTTTGGAATAACATTTATCGCCAAAGAGAAATTGCAAATCCCCAAGTATTTGGCAAATGCAATTGGTTTCATATCCGCAGCAACATCCAACTATTATTTTAATAGGATATGGACTTTTGAAAGCAGAAACCCGGAAATTTTAGTTGAATACACTGAGTTTTTTGTTATTAGCATAGTTGGACTAGGACTGAATACATTACTTCTGTGGTTTCTAGTTAGCAGATTTAAAATGAATTTTTATGTAGGAAAAATATGTGCTGTTGCTCTTGTTACAATATGGAATTTTTTAGCAAATATGCTCATCACATTTAATCCAGAACGAGCATTCTTCTTATACTAATTTATTTAGCGTCGAACTTGGTAATTAGCCATTCGTTTCAAAGCCATTTCAAAGTATAGGCCTCAAAAAATAATATCTTCATCTGAATTGTTTAATTCTGAATGATAATTTATAGATTGAATTTGTAAAAAGAAATGAACTTTATCTTTCAATTGAAGTAGAAGACTTATTATTGCATTATGAAAGATAGAAAGTTTGATAAATCATACATTAAGATGGCTCATGTATGGGCAGATAATTCATATTGCGAAAGAAGAAAAGTTGGAGCTCTTATCGTTAAAGATCGTATGATAATATCAGATGGCTACAATGGAACTCCATCCGGTTTTGAGAATATATGTGAGGATACAGATGGAGCCACTAAGGCTTATGTTTTGCATGCTGAGGCCAATGCAATTACAAAAGTTGCAACATCTAACAATAGTAGCAAAGGAGCTACTTTATATATCACTGACTCGCCTTGCATGGAATGTGCAAAATTAATTATACAGTCTGGTATAGTTAGAGTTGTTTACTCACGCGAATATCGGATAACTGATGGCCTAGACTTACTAGCCAGAGCTGGGATTGAACTTGACCAGCTAGAACTTTAGTTGATTAGAAATTGAATTGGGCTAGAAATTGTAACCTATTTGCATCTCCGTTTTCTTTATTTTGTACAGTAAGCTGTCCGTAAACATATTCGATGCCAAATTGAATGCGTGGAAGAGGAGAGTAAAACAAATTTACTAGAGCATACTTACTATATCTGAAATCAAGAGGTTCTAGTAGATCGGTTTTCTCTAACTCTAAAAAGCTAGCTATTATGTTGGAGCTAAATTTATTATTCCAGTATTGAGTGTATGCTATAAACCCTCCTACGCAGTTTAACATATGTAATTTATCACTAGAGATGTTAGGAACGCCATTGTATTCGAGGCCCGAAAGGTCAGATGTGAAATTAGCAACTCCTTTACCACCAATTATAAAAATGCTAAAATGGTTCTTTTTACAGACATTAATTATTGCTGAAACGGCACCCCCAAATCCAAAACTTTTATCAGCAATGGAATCACTATTAAAATATCTTGTAATATCTGCCATTCCACTTAGAGTAATCAGTCCCCAATCCCCAGCTTTAGTAATGTTACCAACAAAGCAGGGCATTGTGAGAAAAGGTTTGATGGTTTGGGAAAATGGTTCAATATCAGTACCACGCATCTCAATTGCAAGAGTATAGCTCCAACCTTTTGTTAGGCTTTTCTCGAATTTTACCATTGGATTTCGGAGTGCAGGAGCGCTATTAGGACCCTCAAAATCTATTGTGGCAGGGATAATATTTGGATTGCCAAATGTGGTATTAGTCTGACCCAAAAGTAAATTTCCATATTTGAGATATGCCTCTCTTAGTCTGAAATAGCTGTGCTGATCTGTGTTAGAACTATAAAAATCTCCTGACACGAAGGCTTGTATTTTCCCATATTGTGTTTCATAATCCGTAAGAAAGTTTAACCTAGATTGACGAGCGGTCATGTGAAGTCTGAAATTATCCTCATAAGGCGCTGGGTTTATTGGGATGTCAGAAGTAGTAAAGTCATCATATCTATCTAAACCATTGAAGTCAAGTATTGCGTTTAGGTTCACAAAACCCGAAAATTTAAATGATAGTTTTTTGGAATCAGTGCTGTCGGTTTGTGAAATAGCGATTATGGATAATAGCAATAACAGCAGTAAAAATGTAATTCTCCTCATCATCTATGATTAATTTAAGTTTCCAATAATTGGTTCCTCTTATTCAAAGGTAACCAAATTATTAATTTTTGTGCGGATATATTAGATAATTAGAAATTATGTTACATTTGATTTAGCATTAGGTGATGGATGTATTTTTAAAATCTGCATAGTTATCTTTTTCCTAATTAGCTATGATTTTTAGACTTATAAGATAAACAAGAAGAATTAAAATTATATGGGAAAAACTAAAAAATTAGGACTTGTTGGTGCTGTATTTTTGATTGTATCAAGTCTTGCTGGAAGCGGTGTTATTGCATTGCCTCAGCAGCTTGCCTCAACAGGATCAATTACTCTGATATCATTTATACTGGTTACTGTAGGAGCACTTTTTCTTACCTTAATTTATGTAAAGGCAGGTACCTTATTTGATGACCCGAGTCCCACTGCTCTTGCATCATATGTTAATCCTATTTTGGGAGCAAAAAGCGGACTGTTTTATGTATATGGTAATCTGATATCGAATATATCCATACTTATTGCAGGCTTAGGATACCTTGAGATGTTTGTGCCAGCTTTAAAGAACTCTTTTATTTTAGGTATAACAGTTATAGTTTTGATATGGGCATTTATATTTTTGTCACTTCATGGAGTTGGTATAATTACCAAGATTGTATCAATTACAGTAACCATGTTATTAATATCAGTTATAGTTACCGGAACAGCTGGATGGCTTGATTTTGATATCGCTTTATGGGAATCAAACTGGAATGTGTCTGGAGAAAAAAATGGTCCTGCCATATTATCAGGTTTTGCGGTTTTAATATTTGCATTCGTAGGGGTAGAGAGTGTGGCAACAAACAATGAGTTAATCGAGAATCCTAAAAAAGTTGTTCCCATTGCTACAATTATCGGGTTTATAATTGTAGCTGTTATTTATATTACCTCTACAACTGTTATTGAAGGGATGTTTAAGGCGAAGGAGATTCAAGATGCACCGGCATCGTTTGCTCTCTCAATGACTCATATTACTAATTCTAAATTTATTGGAGAAGCAGTATCATTACTTATGGCAATTGCATGTATAGCAAGTTTTCTAGTTTGGAATTTATCTTCTGCAAGTGCTGCAAAAACGAGTGCAGATAGAGGATACTTACCCAAGGCGTATTCCTATACAAATAAGTATGGTATAAATAGTAAAGGACTTGTTATAAATGGCATTATAATGACCCTTCTACAAGTAGTTCTTATGCTTTTAGGTAGCAACGTTGCTTCAGCATTTAATATTACAGTAACACTATCTGTGTTACTGTTGTTATTTCCTTATTTCTGGTCTGGAATAGCTTTATTAAAGAAAACCATGGAAATGGGAACCAAGGGTATACATAATTGGTTGATAGTTAGTATATCATCAATATTTATAATATCAGCTTTTGTATCTGCCACATTGGGAGAATTATGGTTGGTAATAGCATTGGTAATGATTGTGTTAGCTGTTTATGCCATAAGGCTTACTCCAAACAAAAAATCCTAAAGATTAATTTTTCAAATAAATAGAAATCAAAAAATATATCATGAAATCTACAAAATATGATTGGCCTATACTTATTGTTTCAGGACAATTTCACGATAATACCGATGAAGGATTTAGATTGAACGAATTGGTTAATGAATTAGAAGAAATCCAAAAATGTAGTGTAATTCCATCTTTTACATACGAGGATGCCATGGAGGTATTCATATCCCGTTCGGATATTGGAGCAGTTGTTATTGACTGGGATCTTCCCTTTGAAGGAATTGAAGAGGTTATGACCGCTCCAGAGCTAATTGAGATAATTAAAGTAAGAAATAAAACAATCCCAATATTACTTCTAACTGATCGGCTAGATATGGAGGATATTCCTGTGGATGTGTTAAGAAACATTGATGGATACTTATGGAAGACAGCAGATACAGTTGAATTTCTATCCGGAAGGGTTGAAATGCACTTATTAAGATATATTGAGAGTGTATATCCTAAGTTCTTCAAAACACTTGTAAAATATGCAAAGGAATATAAGTATGCTTGGCATACTCCAGGTCATATGGGTGGAGAGGGATTTTTGCGTGGTCCTGCTGGAGTAGCTTTGTACAAATTTTATGGAGAAAATACGCTAAGGTCAGATTTGTCAATATCCGTTCCAGAGTTAGGCTCACTTTTAAATCATGAGGGTATAGTTGGAGATGCCGAAAAGAATTCGGCACGAGTATTTGGTGCAGACCAAACCTATTATGTATTGAATGGAACATCAAATGTAAATCAGATTATATGGAGATCCCAGGTTCTAAGAGATGATATAGCATTTGTTGATAGGAATTGTCACAAGTCATTGAATTATGCCATGGTAATTACTGATGCGTATCCAATTTATATGATTCCTAGAAGAAATAAAAGAGGTATAATAGGACCCGTTAGATTAAGTGAATTCTCTCCTGAGACCATTAAAAAGAAAATAAAGGAAAACAAGCTAATACCTGAAAAGTTAAAAGGTAATACACCTAAGATGTCCACGTTAACAAACTCTACCTATGATGGTGTTTGCTATAGTGTCGTAAATATTAAATCTCAGTTGGAGCAAAGTGTCTCTAACCTTCACTTTGATGAAGCTTGGTATGCTTATGCGCGCTTCCATCCACTATATAAAAACCACTATGGCATGGCTGATGATGCTTTAAAAGAAAATCATCCACCTATATTTTGCTCACATTCTACTCATAAATTATTAACGGCATTCTCTCAGGCATCAATGCTACATATTAAAGATGGAGGCTCCGTAAAGATTGTGCCTGATGAATTTAATGAGTCGTATATGATGCATGGTTCAACATCTCCCCAGTATAGTATGATGGCTTCATTGGATGTGGCGACAAAGATGATGGACGACAATGGTGAGGTTATTATGAATGACACCATTATGGAGGCAATTCAGCTAAGAAAAAAGGTAGTAACCATAAACAATGATTTACTAGAAAAGAATGAAGATGATTGGTTTTTTGGAATGTGGCAGCCTGAAATTGTTATAATTGATGGAAAGAAAATTAAATTTGAGGATGTTGAAGATGTAGTGCTTGCTAAAACTCAAAGTGTTTGGACTATGTCAAACGATAATCCATGGCATGGTTTTGAGGATATGGAAGATGATTATGCAATGGTTGATCCAATAAAGCTCACATTCTTGACCCCTGGTATTGATAATCATGGTAATATGACGGATGAGGGAATCCCCGCATCAATTGTTACAAACTACTTAATTAATAGGGGAATTGTATGTGAAAAAACAGATTATTACTCTTTTCTGATGCTAAATTCCATGGGTACGACAAAGGGAAAACAAGGAACTTTATTAGCAGAATTGTTTAAGTTCAAAGAATTATACGACTCAAACGAAGTTCTTGATTTAATTTTTCCTGACCTTGTAAAGTCATATCCTGATAAATATGAAGGTGTTGGTTTAAAAGATCATTGTAATGATATTCACAAATACTTTAAAGATCATAAGATATTAGATATGATGCAAGAAGGGTTTCAGGTAATTCCAGATCAGGTTATGAAACCTGCAGAGGCATATCATTCTGTTGTTGGTCGCAAAGTAGAGTATGTTGACTTAGATAATATGATGGGACGTATACCTGCGGTAATGATTGTACCTTATCCTCCAGGTATTCCAATAATTATGGGAGGTGAGCATATGAACGAGAAAGCCAAGCCTATTTTTGATTACTTGAAAAAACGGCAGGATTTTGAAAACGAATTTCCAGGCTACGAAAGTGATATTCATGGAGTGGAAAGAGATGATATAGATGGTAAAAAGTTTTTTAAGACCATGTGCATAAAAAAATAATTGTTTTATGACAGATAATACGAAAAAAGTCGGTTTTATTGGCCTTGTATCTATTGTTTTGGGATCAATGCTTGGTGGAGGCGTTTTTAATCTACCATCTAATATGGCACAAGGAGCTGCATTGGGAGCGGTCATTATTGCATGGATAATAACTGGGTTTGGGATGTTTTTTCTTGCCCAGACTTTTAAGTTACTTAGTGATCATAGGCCTGACTTAAGCTCTGGAATATATTCCTATGCAGCAGAAGGATTTGGCAGATATATTGGATTTAACTCAGCATGGGGATATTGGCTTAGTGCTGCCATTGGTAACGTTTCATTTGCGGTATTGATGATGGAGGCATTGGGATATTTTTTTCCCGTATTTGCGACTGGAAACAACTGGCAATCTGTTTTAGGGGGGTCAATTCTTATATGGGGAATGAATATACTGGTTAGAAGAGGTGTTAGTAATGCAGCAATTCTAAATGTAATCTCCACGTTTGCCAAGTTAGTGCCACTATTTTTATTTGTTATAGTCTTATTAATTGTTACAAAATGGGATAAGCTTTCATTTGACTTTTGGGGGCATGAAGGAATAGACTTAGGTGATTTACCCAAGCAGATTAGGAGTACAATGCTAGTTACTTTATGGGCATTCATTGGCATAGAAGGGGCAGTAGTAATATCTGGTAGAGCAAAAAACAAGAAGGATGTAGGTAAAGCGACATTCATCGGTTTCATGGGTGCCATAATAGTTTATGCTGCCATTAGTATATTTTCATTTGGAGTATTAAATCAAAGTGAACTTGCAAAATTACCTGATCCATCAACAGCTTATGTTATGAAAGCAATGGTAGGCGATTGGGGAGCTCTTATTTTAAACCTAGGAGTGATAATTTCAATTCTAGGAGCTTGGTTGGCATGGACAATAATGACAAGTGAGGTGCCTTCTTCAGCTGCCAAGAAAGGAGTATTCCCTGCTGTTTTAGGAAAATATAATAAACATGACTCTCCTGTTGTAGCATTAACAATTACCTCCATAATAATGCAATTAACTCTATTTTTTGCTTTTGTTGAGAAGAATGCATTTCTAGCCATAATAAGTGTTTCTGGATCAATGATACTTATACCATATGTGTTAAGCGCAATGTTTTTATTTAAGCAGGCGATATCAAATAATAATGATTCAGTTTTTAAAGGTTTTCTAAAGTCAAAGGCTATTATCATTGGGTTTTTTGCATCAGTTTATGGTTTTTGGTTAATTTATGCAGCAGGTTTAAAGTATGTACTATTATCAAGTATACTATACTCGCTTGGAATATTAGTATATAGAAAGGCATGGAAAGAAAGTGGTAAAGAGACTCCAATGTTTACCAACAGCGAAAAAATAATTGCCATAACACTTGTACTTCTTGGAATTGCTTCTTTAGTAATAATGATAATGGGAGCATTACCTGTAGAGAACTATATACATTGGTTTAAACATCATAAAGTAGGAGTAGGAAAAATATAGAATGGGGTTTAAATCAAAAGTATATGAGTGGATAAAAAGGTACACACTTGCAGAAATAATTAGTACGGGGTTATCTCTATTTGTAGCTTGGCTAGTTATGGAGATAACTACCGACAGGATTCTTGCAGCTTTTTCTGGATCATTGGTAGCCTCAGTTTTATTTTATGGTGTGGTTGCCATATCTGACGTCAGGAAAAGTATCAAAAGACAAAATAGTATAAATGAAAAGTATAAGTTAAAGGCTCTTCTAAAAGACCTTCGTAATCTTATCATTGAGTTCGGTCCGGCTGAGATTATAGATGTTATTGCGGTACGTCCATTTTTCATGTATTTAATCCCCAAGCTCATGGGAGATTTTATTTTGGGTACTCTAGTGGGAAAGATTATTGCAGATTTGTTTTTCTTCGTTCTGGCAATAGTAATGTACGAGTTGAGAAAGAAGCATCTAAATTAATATTACATTTTTGTTTAGAAGCCTAAGGGATTAATATTTTATTCTTAATATTCATTTTCCACCATAACCACATCAAAACGGTTCTGGATGCCAGAAACATATTTAATGCAAACCAAAGTGCATCATTACCCCATATTCCCTGCGTGAGGTAGTAGGATGGTAAAAATACTACCACGGAAGATATAATCATCACATTTCTCATTTCTTTTGATGCAGTTACTCCAACATATATACCATCCCATATAAAGGCTGCGGTGCTAGTTAATGGAATTATAATTACCCAAATTTTGTAATCATTAGCCATATCTTTTATCATCTCGTTTGAAGTTAGAAAGCCCATGGAAAAATCTAAACCGATGATATAAAATAAACTTGTAATCATTGCAGCTCCCCATCCCCAATAAAGTAAATGATTAATTGTATACTTCAATACCAATTTATCTTTTGCACCATAAGATTTACCTGTTAGAGATTCTCCTGCATATGCAAAACCGTCAGCAAAATATGAGAAAATAAAAAAGAATTGAAATAGTAATGTATTTATTGCCAGTATATTATCACCCATCTTTGCAGATGTGTTTGTGAAAAAAGCAAGGGTTAATAAGAGTAAAAAAGTTCTAATAAAAATATCTGAATTTACTCTAAAGAATTTTATGATTGCCTCTGTTTGAAATATTATATGTAGGGAGAATTTAATTGCGTATTTAGGGTATTTTTTAAAAAAGAATATCAAAGCCATTGTTAAACCTGTATACTGTGCTATTACTGTGGCAAGTGCAACTCCATCAGATGTCATGTTAAATACCATAACAAATAAGAAGTTTAGTCCAATATTTACCACATTAATGGTAATGGCAATTATCATGGGTATTTTTGCATTTTGTGCTCCAAGAAACCATCCATAAAATGCGTACAAACCTATTGTAGCAGGTGCAGCCCATATTCTTATGTAGTAATATTCTTGAGCTAGTAATCTAACTTCATTACTTCCATCAAGAACAAGGAATGATAACCATTGAATTGGATACTGGAATATTATTAATAGCAATGCTAGACCAAAGGCGACAATTATGGATCTAATCAACACAAGCGAAATATCATTTGTATTATTAGCTCCCCATGCTTGTGCTGTTAATCCCGTGCTTCCCATTCGTAAAAAATTAAAACTAGCATATATAACATTGAAAATTATACTTCCTAGTGCTATTGCGCCTATATAAACAGGATCATTTAGGTGTCCCATTAATGCTAGGTCAACAATACCTAATAGTGGAACAGTTATATTAGTAACAATGTTTGGTATTGCCAGATTAAGTATGTCTTTGTTTATGGAAACGGTTTTCGACATTTATACTGACATTTTCAATGTTTAATCGATGTGGTTATATTATTTTATGTGCAATCCACATTCCTTGGTTTCGGGATCTTCCCACCACCATCTGCCTGCACGCACATTTTCACCTTTTTCAATGGCTCTAGTACATGGCTGACATCCAATACTTGCATATCCCTTTTTGTGCAGAGGGTTGGAGGGGATACCTTTTTCTTGAATATATTGAATCACGTCTTGATCGGTCCAATTAATTAATGGATTAATTTTTATGATATTATTCGAATCATCCCATTCCACCAAACGCATATTGGTTCTAGTTATGGACTGGTCTTTTCTTAGTCCTGTTATCCAGCCATCGAGATCTTTCATGGCCCTTGCTAGTGGCTCAATCTTTCTGACATTACAACATAGTTTTCGGTTTTCGATACTATCATAAAAAAGATTGATACCATGTTTTTGAGTAATTTCTTCAACGGACTTTCCATCGGGGAAATATATGTGAATATTTATCCCATATTTTTTTGAGGTCCTATCTATTAGATCATATGTTTCAGGAAATAACCTTCCTGTATCTAAAGTGAATATTTTGGCTTCCTTGTTAATGGATGCTACCATTTCGGTTAGCACTTGATCCTCATATCCTAAACTTGTGGACAGAGCAAAGGTTTTAGGGAATTTTTCAAGAAAAAATGTAATCACATCCTTTGGTGATGAGTGTTTCAGTTCATCATTCCAAGTATTTAAGGTATTAATATCCATTTTGTAAGAATTTTCGACCAAATTTATTGACGGTAAGATATACTAATCTGTAATAAGTCCTCCTATCAAGTCTGTAACCTTTGTTATTCCATTTATAGAACAATACTGCTCAATCTCATCAACTATCTTTTCACATATCTGCGGATCAATATAATTTGCTGTCCCCACTTGTATTGCTGAAGATCCAGCAAGCATAAACTCAATGGCATCATTTCCATTCATAATACCCCCCATTCCAACAATTGGTATTTTTACGGCATTATATACTTGCCAAACCATTCTTAGTGCAATTGGTTTTATTGCAGGCCCTGATAAACCACCTGTTATTGTTGATAATAATGGCTTTTTAGTCTTGGCATCAATAGCCATCCCAAGAAGAGTATTTACTAAAGATACAGAATCTGCACCGGCACTTTCAACACCTTTTGCAATTTCAGTAATATCGGTTACATTGGGAGATAATTTTACGATTAATGTTTTATCGTAAGCCTTTCTAACAGCTTTTGTAACAGCAATTGCAGATGTACAGCTTACCCCAAATGCCATTCCTCCTTCTTTTACATTGGGACAACTTATATTTAATTCTATTCCATTAATACCTTTAACCTCATTTAGTTTTTCTGCAACGGCAACATAATCGGCAATTACAGAGCCATTAATATTGGGAAATATCTCAGTATTCCAATGTTTAATCCGCGGGTAAATTGAGTCTATAAAGTAATCTACACCTTTGTTTTGTAATCCAACTGCATTGAGCATGCCCGATGGTGTTTCTGCCATACGTGGGTAATCATTACCTTCTCTACTTTTTATTGTCAAGCCTTTGACAAATATTCCGCCCAATTTGTCAAGGTCTATAAAATCAGCATATTCTTCTCCAAAACCGAAGGTTCCGGATGCTGCAGTAACTGGATTCCTCATTTTTAATCCTGCTATTTCAACTTGTAGATCTACCATTTTAAATCTGTTGAGTGAAATACTGGTCCTTCTGTACATACAACAGCATTACCTCTGATTGTTGGGGTAACACAGCATAAACATGCACCTATGCCGCATGCCATCATATTCTCAAGTGATGCTTCACATCTGACATTATTATCTTCTGCAATTTTTGATACTGCTTTCATCATTGGATCTGGACCGCATGTATATACAATATCAAAGTCTTTAATGTTGTTGAAAACCGAATGCAATGTAACCAACCCTTTTTCGCCAAGTGATCCATCTTCTGTCGTACAATTAAATTCTCCAAATTTGGAAAATATATCAGAAAGTACGATTTCTTCACTTGTCCTTGCGCCAAACACATATGTAACTCTTGATCCCAAACTGCTAAGTTGCTCACCCAATAATTTAAATGGTGCAATACCAGTTCCACCCCCAACAATTAAGACATTTTTATTTTTAACTGGAGTGTATGCATTACCAAGTGGGTATATGATATTTACTTTATTTCCAGGAAGAAGAGACCCTAGCTTATTTGTACCCTTTCCAATTGCTTTTATGTAGAAGCTTATTTCGTTTTTATCATGATCAACATCATAAACAGAGATTGGTCTTCTAAGGAAAATGTCTGAAGTATCTGGAATTTTAATTTCTGCAAAGTTACCGGGGTCAATTTTCTCTAATGTTCTTTCAGACTTGAGTATAAGAATATAACTGGACGAGTTGAGCCATATGGTATCAATTACACTAAAGTCCTGTATTCTTTTCATCTATTTATTTTTCAGGTTTATTTTCCTGTTCAGAATTTTCGGTTGTTTCTTCTTCGTTAAACTCAAGTAATTCTTTGTCAAGCAATAAATTATACCACCCTAATATTTTTTTAATGTCGCTTACATAAACAGCATCTCTGTCATAATCAGGAAGTATTTCAGCAAACATTTCTTTTATTGATTCGCTAGATAATTTTTTTGGGCTATCTATGGCTTTACCATTGGCAAACTCAGATATGTTTTTAAAGACAGTTTCAAGGGCTATATCATCAGTTTCTGTATATACACTTATTTCCTTGAGGGTGCTTACCCTATCATGAGCAAATGATGGTATTTTCTTTCCATCTAACAATGACTCTACAATTAGGTTATTCTTTGCTTCTCCAACCATAAGATATAACCCTGGCTTACCTGATATTGATAATATTTTACTTAAATCCATATTCGTATTAAAATTTGTGCAAAAATAATATTAATAATGAAGATTTAGCATATGTTACATGCTAATAATACCAATTATCTTACTTTGAACTATTATAATCATTGGCAAGCCTTTATTCTCATAAATATGATTTTATAATTTTTTTTAATCAAGTGGATTCTTTTAAAGTATTACTTTTGCTGCTTAATTTTTCTAATATGAATTTTACCAAGGGGTTACTATTTATTTTTATTGGTTTTTTTCTTGTAGGCTGTGGTGGAAGTAAAATACTATCTCAGAAAGAGATTAATGCAGACACTGAGTTTTCCAAAGGAAACTATGCTCAATCGCTTGCCAACTATGAAGAGGTTATAAAGATTTACAAGGATAACAATAATTCAAACGGATGTCCTGTTTATACTAAATCTGGTATTTGTGCATATAAAATGGGTACCTATGATAAAGCTGCCAAGTATTTAAAGAATGATGTGAACTCTACATTTAGAAATGAGGAAACGCTTTATTATTTGGGTATGACCTATAATAAATTAGATAACCTTTCCATGGAAATGATTACCCTGCAGGATTATGTGGATATTTATCCAAACGGAAAGTATCTTGATTCTGTTAATGAGTTACTCTTTTATGTTTATTCAAAGAGTGATAATTATGATAAAGCCATTAGCTTATGGCCTAACATAAATAAGAATTATGATGCACTTTCTACATATCTGTATGTAAATGATCAAGTTGGAAATACTGAAAGCTGTTTTCTGATAGTTGAAGAATTAATTGAATTGAACCCAGAAAGTACAGTAGCATTATTGTGGTATGGCAAATACTATTATCGACAAGCTGAGGATAGATATCAGAAGGAAATGAATGCTTACAACAAAAATAAAACCAATAAGCAGTATAGAAAATTATTAACTTCTCTCGAAATTGTTACCAATGATTTTAAGAAATCATTGGATTACTTTACGAGGTTATACCAAATTGATGCAAGCCCTGAATATGCAAATTATTTAAGTCATATCTATAATAGGTTGAGCGATAAGAAGAAGTCTATGTATTATAGAAAGCTCGCGGATGGATAAGTATTACTAGATTAAATCAATACCTGTATAGCTGTCTGGGCTTATTTTCTTTAGCTCTATTTTTACTTTCTCGTCTACCCTAAGGTTATCGATAAACCTATGAAATGACTCCATTGTAATTCGCTCATTGGTGCGTGTAAGGTCTTTTAGAGCTTCATAGGGATTCGGGTAATTCTCACGCCTTAAAATTGTTTGTATTGCCTCAGCAATAACAGGCCAATTATCTTCAAGATCTCTTTGAATCTTGGTCTCATTTAATATGAGTTTATCAAGTCCTTTCAATAGGGATTTTATGGCTATTAATATATGCCCCATGGGGGTGCCAATATTTCTAGTCACTGTTGAATCCGTTAAGTCTCGCTGAAGCCTCGAAATTGGAAGTTTTTCAGCAAGGTGGGTCAATACAGCATTGGCAATTCCTAGGTTACCTTCAGCATTTTCAAAATCAATTGGGTTTACCTTATGTGGCATTGCCGATGAGCCTACTTCGCCCTTCTTTATTTTTTGTTTAAAATAGTCCATGGAAATATATGTCCATACATCTCTGCTTAAATCTATTAGTATCGTATTTATTCTACTAAGATTTTGAAAGTATGCAGCTAAATAATCATAATGCTCAATTTGTGTTGTTGTTTTCTGACGGTGAAGTTCTAAACCTTCATTAACGAATTCACAAGCGAAGTTTTCCCAATCTATGTCTGGATAGGCAATATTATGAGCATTAAAATTCCCTGTTGCACCGCCAAATTTTCCAGAAAAAGGAATGGCTGACAGCATCATTAGTTGGTTTTCTAACCTTTCAACAAAAACAAAGATTTCTTTTCCAAGTTTTGTAGGTGAGGCAGGTTGCCCATGCGTTCTAGCAAGCATTGATATATGCTTCCATTCAAATACTTTTTGATTTATTTTTTCAATTAAATCAGTTATTATGGGAAGTAAAACATTATTGTGAGCATCTTTGATGGATAGAGGTAGAGCTGTATTATTTATATCCTGTGAGGTTAGTCCAAAATGAACAAATTCCTTGAACTCTCCAAGACCTAATTCTTCTATGCATTCTTTTAAGAAATATTCAACAGCTTTTACATCATGATTTGTTACACTTTCAATCTTTTTTATTGCATTACCATCTTCAACTGTAAACTTTCGATAAATACTTCTAAGGTCGTCAAACCTTTCTTTTGGAAATCCTTCAAGACCAGGTAAAGGAATATTACAAAGTGCAATAAAATATTCAACTTCTGTCTTTAAACGATATTTGAAAAGTGCATATTCTGAAAAATATTCGACTAACTCTATTGCTTTGCTACTATATCTGCCATCGATTGGCGATATTGCAGTTATTGGTTTAAGTTCCATTTTTATCGAAATTTGTTTGCAAAATTACTAATTAACTACGATAAAAGTAGTGTTATGGATACACAATGTGTTTTCAGTGTTATCTTTTATGTATTCTCCATTGATATCATAAAAAATAGTTCATATGTAATTATATCATGCAATAACCATTGCATTATGAATAAAATCTACTTAGGATTAATCTTTGCAACAGTTGATGCAAAAACTGATGAATAGCATGAAAAATATCCCACAGCCCCATAATCCAAGTTAGATGTTACATTTGCTGGCGGGCCGCTAAATAATGGATCTTGAGGTCTTATTTCCAATTGCAGTTGAATCATATAATCTGCATATTCCTTGGTGATATTTGATAGTTCCATTGTGAAAAGATCACCCTCCTTAAGTAATGCCTCTCTTATTACCATTACCACAGCTCCGGAAGTGTAATTACCATTGAAAAGCTTGTCGTCACTTATGTTTTTACTCTCAACCGAATCAGTTACAATTTTACCATTCACGTATCCATTAAACATATAGTAATCTTCCGTGGGAGGCTCTTGTGCATAAAGTTTTACTAACCATACTTCGAAAAAATCATCATATTCAAGTGCTATGGAATCAACTTCTTGACCAGGGTATGGCATTTTTTCAATTGCCGTGTAGCTTTTACTTTCATTTATTATTTCGGTTAATTCAATGTCCAATCTATATTCAGTATTGGGAATTCCTATATATCCATCCGGAGCAATATACATTCCTGGATTTTCAGTGTCCTCAATGAATGTAGCTAGCGATGAGCCATCATCCACAATCACTTGAGCTCCGCTAACTCCTTCTGGGGAGACATTGGAAAAGTAGTCTGAAGATTTTGTGAGTCTAACCCATTGTTTATCATATTGAGGTGTTATATAACCTTCCACTGCAAGTCTTGTATAAGTAGAACCAGTATCTATATCTATTCGCTCAGTACATGATGTACCAAATAACAATATCAAAATTCCCAATGAAGTTGCCAGGAGTTTATTTATGTGTCTGCTCATTTTAATTTGCATTTAATTAGAATTTGAAATTGTAAGTAATTGATGGTAATATTCCGAACAGGTAGGTCATCTCAGCATAAGTAAGACTTGTGTTATCTACTTCGCTCTTAAAGCTGATCAAGTAGGGATTTTTGCGATTGTAAACATTATATATTGAGAAGTTTAAATCACTTTTCCATTTTCTATCCTCATCTACATTAAATCTGTATGTAAACGATAGATCGAGTCTGTGATAATCAAGCATTCTAAAACTATTTCTATCTGTATAAACGGGTATTATGGTATTATTATATTCAAATCGTCCAACTGGAAATGTTACCGGTTGGCCGGTTGCATAAACCCATGTAAACCCAAAGCTAATTTTCTCATTTAAGTTATAATTTGCTACTATTGATATGTCGTTGGGCCTGTCATATGGAGCTCTGTAAGGATCACCGGAATTTATACCTTGAATTTTTCTCATGGCTTTAGACCATGTGTAACTGGCCCAGCCACTTAATTTACCTGATGTCTTTTTTATCATTAATTCCGCTCCATAGCTCCACCCAGATCCGCTTAGAACTTCTCCTTCTAGGTATTTGTTTAAAATTAGTTCGGCATGGTCCCTAAAATCAACAGCATTGGATATGCTTTTATAATAACCTTCCAAAGATGTCTCAAACATCCCATCGCTAAAATTTTTAAAATATCCCAAAGCTACTTGTTGACTAACTTGAGGTTTCACATTTGGACTTGCAGGAAACCAAATGTTGAAAGGTGATCCTGCAGTGCTATTCTGAGCCTGCTGTATATACTGTACATTCTTGGAATAACTGGCTTTAATTGATGAAGTTTCGTTAAGAAGAAAAACTATACCAAGGCGAGGCTCCAACGCAACATAGGTGTTGAAGAAATCACCACTCTCGTAGAAAGTCGAATCAAGGGGGTTTCCATCTGCATCATAATTAAATATTGTTCCGGGGCCAACGTTATTAAATATGCTAAGTCTAACTCCATATTTTAATATGAATTGCGTCCCTAATTTTTGCTCATTGCCTAAGTAAATACCACTTTCTAATGCATAATTATTAGGTAGTTCATATCTCGTTATAAACGACTCATCTCCGTACCCTTCAATTAAACCAGGATAAAAGTTATGATATATGGTCGATAAACCAAAAGTTATCCTGTTATTTGAATTTAGAAACCAAGTGAAGTCTGCTTTGGCATTATAATCAGTTAAAGTTGAACCCCAATTAAAAGCATTCTCATTACCTTCAGGTATGCCAAGATCGTAATTAAATTTACTGTAAATAAAAGTGAAGTTTGAGAAGAGCTTTTCTTGAAAAATATGGTTCCAACGAATGGTAGCAGTAGAATTACCCCATTTTGTTCCAAAATTTCCATTTTTAAAAACATCATTTCCTAAATATCCAGATATGAAAAGGTGATTCTTATCATTTATGTTGTAATTCATCTTTGCATTTAGGTCATAAAAATATAAGATGTTTTCACGGATATTCTCATCAGGAGAAAGCCTTAAAAAGACATCGGCATAAGACCTTCTTCCTGCAATCATAAATGATGCTTTATCTTTAACAATTGGGCCTTCTAACATTAACCTACTTGAAATAAGCCCAATTCCCCCATTACCATGAAATTTCTTAATATTACCATCTTTCATTCTAATGTCGATAAGAGATGCTAACCTGCCGCCATAGTTTGGAGGTATGTCGCCCTTAAATAACTCGACACTTTTTACGGCATCATTATTGAAAACAGAAAAGAATCCCATTAGATGCCCAGCATTATATACAGTAGCTTCATCCAAAAGGATTAGGTTTTGGTCAGGGCTCCCACCCCTTACACTTAAACCAGATGAACCTTCGGCAACAAATTTAACCCCTGGTAATAGTTGCAGAGCTTTTATGAGATCTACTTCTCCCATAAGAGCAGGAATACCCTGTATGGTCTTACTTGATATCTTATTAACACTCATCTGAGCGCTCTTTATATTGGCATTTGCAGCTTGATCAGATACTATAACTTCATTAAGTTGTTGCGATGATGTTAACATCTCAACATTCTTGGAAATATCTGATGTAAGATCCAATGAGTATGATTGATCTGCGTAGCCGATAAATGAGTAGATGACCGTGTAAATTCCGGGACCTAAACTTATGGAGTAAAAACCATAACTATTGGAAGTTGTTCCAATGTTTAAATCTTTAATTATTATTGTTGCACCAGGCAATGACTCTCCATTTTCTGAATCAGTTATGTATCCAGCAAGTGTTACCTTTTTGGTATCTTCTGAGAAGGAATTTAGACATACTGATATGAATAGTAGCAAAAAGCTATATCTTATTAACTGTTTCAAGGTAAAGGGTTATATTTAATTATTTAATTTTTTATGTGGGTTAATCAGTTCCTATGGAATAAGTTACTCTATTTAAGTGTCATTTGAAGCTCTAAGAAATATGATGTTCCATCATCGTTGTCAACCACTCCCAATAGAGGTACATAATTTAAATTATTGATGCCTTCTGTACTATCCTTAAAACACAATCCTTCAATCTTATATTGAGATACTTCATCATTTTCTCTTAGAAGTGTAGCTGTATATTTACCTTCTGATAACGTTGTTAGTGGAATATATCCAACATAGCTTCCAACTATCTCACCATCATTGACTTCATTATCACTTTTTTCCAATGAGGCACAAAAAATGATTGCTGAATCATTCGGATGCATGCATGCCCCTGAAAAACCAGAAATTACACCATCACTAGTGGGTAGATCAAACCAAAAGGCTTCAAAACTTGGAACTGTGCCTGATGAGTACATATACGAATCAAAATCCAGTTTATTAACCTGAATAATAAAGTTCTCGCTTACATTGCCTCTATGAAACAAGTAGACATTATTATCCGATATTGCTAACCCTTCCAAATTTATTTCATTTTCAGTAGACATATTGACATATTCCTTAATACTTTCGAATAGTGGCCTAATATTTTTTTTGTTGATTAGTGTATGAGAATAAATATTGAAAATATATGCTGTGTCTCTTGTGTGATTTACGGACCCAGAGGATAGTACCAATAAGTTTGAATCATTTAAAAACCCTAACGACTCAAAATCTGCTTTTAAAGCCTTTGGAGTTCTACCATTTACGAGGTTTCCCGTATCTGCTAGGTCAAATTTATTCTTTAAATTATAATCATAATCAATCTCAAGAAGCCAAGGTATATCATCACCAATTACATATAAACTATGGTTCCTATTTTTAACCCCTGAAGCTGATGATATATAGTAATCATGATAAGTCCTTATAACATTTACTTCCATCTCATCCGAAACAGAAGTATCATCTTCAGCGCATGAGTTAAAGAGAAATAAAAATATCATTGAAATTAAAATTTTTGCCATAATGGTTTCTACATTCTTTTAATAACAATAATATGACAAAATTAGTATTTTGCAAAATAAATTTGGCAAATCATTAACATTGGGCACAAATTTTGAGTATTGATTATTTTTAACAACAAAATGCCAATCCTTGAATTATGAGTAATGATAAAAAAAGATTCATTTTATCACTTATAGTCCCTATAATTTTATTGTTTGTGATGTATGCCGTAAAAATAGTTGAGATTGGGTTCAATATTAGTTTGACATACTTGGGTAATTATCCCATTTCTTTAAAGGGTTTACAAGGTATTCTACTAATGCCATTTATTCATGGAAGTTGGGATCATTTGTTGGCAAACACAGTACCATTTTTTATCCTTTGCACAGCATTATTTTATTTTTATCAGAAAATTTCTTTTCGCGTTTTAATAGGTATATGGATATTATCAGGTATTTGGGTGTGGTTTGGCGGTAGACCTTCATGGCACATCGGGGCCAGTGGAATTATTTATGGCTTATCAAGTTTTATTTTTGTTAGTGGCCTTGTACGACGCGATAACCGTATGGCTGCGCTTGCTCTGATTGTAACATTTCTTTATGGAAGTCTTGTGTGGGGTGTGTTTCCAGATTTTTATCCACGGGAGAAAAATGTTAGTTGGGAAGGCCACCTGGGAGGAGCTGTTGCAGGTCTTATAATGGCCATATACTATAGAAACTCTGGCCCAAAGCGCAAAATATATTCTTGGGAATTGGAAGAAGAAGATGATGATGTAGAACCTGAAGATTCCTATTGGAAAACCACTGATACTTCCATATGAGTATATTCCAATGGGTTATTACAAAGCTTTCTGTAAACTCAAAAATATTGAGGGAAACATTCAATTTGAAAAAGAAGAGTCTAAATAGAGATTATTATATAACTAAAGAGTGGTTAGTTTAGGTTAAAAAACTCCGGGTGTTTAGCATGCTTTCCCCTATAAAAATCTTCAATTTTCTTGAAGTCTTCATCCACATCACCCGTAGGCCAAAATGGCTCTCCAATTCCAGCTTCTTTTAACTTATAATCTATGTAGCATAGCAGAATGGGTACATTTGCCTTCACTGCAATATGATAGAACCCCATTTTCCAATTATCATTTCTTTTTCTAGTTCCTTCTGGCGTTATGGCTAGAAAAAGACTCTCCCTTTCATTAAACATATTTACAATCTGTGCAACTTTGCTATTGGATTTACTTCTATCTATGGGTATACCTCCCAATATTTTTATTATTCCAACCAATGGCCATTTGAATGCTTCTTTTTTTACTAGAACATTTCCAGGTATCCCCCTTATCCATGTATATATGGTCCCGATATAGAAATCTAGATTGCTGGTATGCGGAGCAATAATAAGTACAGCTTTTGACATGCCATCAGGTATATAGCCCACAGCTTTCCAACCAAAAATAAAATAAATAAATTTCGAAATGAGTCTCATATGCAATGTGTTATAACTGTTGCGAAATTAATTCTTATAATAATATTTACAATGCCTCTGTGTTGGTTAATAAAAGCTAAATTTAGAACTAAATTAGTGATTATTCTGATAATAAGAGATTACCTGCTTTCAGTTATTTGACCTTCATTATAGTCAATCACTTCATTCAGTGTTCCGTTTTCATCATAAACTTTCTCAGATCCATGTTTTAGATTTTCCTTATAACTTATCTCCCTTTGGATGTTACCGTTTGGATACCATGACTTTTGGATACCTGTACCATCTGAAAATGTTGCAGTACCAATAATTTTACCGGCAAAATTGTAATAAAGCCACAAACCATCATATAATCCTAAACTATAATTGCCGCTGATTTTTATTTGACCATTCGAATGCCACATTATATAAGTTCCAGACAAAGTGTCATTTTTGTAGTTTTCTTCTAAAATTAGATTGCCATCTTCATCATATGTGGATGCTTTTCCATTTAAAAGGCCATTATTATAGTATGATTGAGATTCATAACTACCATTTTGAAACCATCTTGTGAGAAGTCCTTCAAGTTTATTGTTTTTATAATTAACCTCTTGCTCCTTGTTTCCATTTTTATAATACCATGTGGATTTTCCATCCATTACACCATGGTTATATGATAAACTAGATTGAATATTGCCATTATCCCAATACTTAATTTGGGTATCATTGGAACATGATATAAATAATGCTGCACTAATTATAACTGCCACAAATATCTTTAGAGTTCTATTCATGAAGGTTACTAATAGTTTGTGTTTCTAACATGGCATCAGGTAATTTAATCACCCTCATTTTTTTCAGTTGAAGTATATGCCAGTAATTATTTACAAAATTGTCAGAGCTGCCAGTTCTAGTAAATGAATACTCTCCTTGGGTAAGTGTCATTGGATAATATTCTAGGCACTTTCCTAAGTTGTTATCAAGGTGGAAAAGAGCATTAAGAAAATAATATGTTACATCAAAACCAGAAAAGCCATAATTATTTGGCTCAGTGCCATAGGCATTTCTAAAGGTGCTAATGAGATGTTTATTTCTAGGTAATTTATAATCTATGTATGATGATGAGAAGTAAGTAAGATTAAGATTGTTCATCTTGGAATTGCTTAAGTTACTTATCCTTTCCCAGGTTGGAATTCCAATTAAATTTACGTTAAAAGTGTCTCTACTCTCATTAATTCTATTTAAAACATCCAGTATGAATGACTTTTTTGTTCCGTACAATATTACCAGGTTATTTCTTAATGCACTTGCATTCTTAAGGAATGGATACAAGCTATCTACGGAATAATTTATTTTTATTAAATTATTATTGAACGTTGAACTATCAGATAAGTTTGATTCCAGAAACTCTGGGAATATCTCTCTGTTCTCGAAAGTAAATGGAGGTGGTATTGAGTCAATGACATATAAAGTATCTCGTTGTGCAACCTCATAGCTTAAATTCATAAGCTCATTATTACTTATTGATATTTGATCTGGGATCACAGATGCGATACCATTTTTTATATTGGTTACCTTATCAGCATCTAAATACGAAGTTTGAGAAATCAGAAAGACCTTATTACTTAAAGCAAATTTTCCCAAGTAGGTTTCTAACAAAGGTTCTTGGGCCGTAATTGTGGGCCTTACTTTGATAACTGTCTTATAATTTGTTACAACTGCATCTCTGTATGTTAGTGGATTTACAATTGGGATATTAAAATTACCAGCGTAAAGAGCTACTTGGTTAAAGCTATTATTGAAAAATGGACCAATTATTAAATCCATAGTTCTTAATTCCTTTTTGTTGAGGACTTTTGTTGTTTTTGTTAGATTCTTATCAACATCATATACGTACATTTCAACATTCATGCCCTGTTTAACTATTGAGTCCATTGCAATCAATGCGCCTTCATAAAACTGAATAAACCTGAAGGATTTGAAGTATGGTTGAGGTGTTAGAAAGAATTGATCATAATCAAGGCTATCAATTTCTTCTAATGATAAGGGTATCATAAGGGCAACCTTGTATAATTTATTCGTATCAGGAATGAAGTTGCAGTTGTGAGAGTTAAGAATTTCAACCACTTTTTCTTCTTCTGTGTTAAATTCTTCAGAGGATTCAATTGACGGATATGCAACTGGCTCAATAATTGCCTTGCTTCCAACGGGAATTCTTACTTCTTCACCTTCTTTAACTCGAGAATTTAAATTTGGATTAAAATCACGAAGCTGGTATGAAGAAATTTGAAACAATTTCGCAATCTTATTAATCTTGGTTGACCTTTCACTTATGTATATTATATATGGAAGGCTAAGTTTTTTCCTAGGGATTAGGATTATCTGACCTACTTTTATCTGATTTGTAAGCCCTGGGTTAGCATTTAATATTTCTTCAACGGTAAGTCCGTACTCACGTCCAATACTATATAGTGTTTGTTTCTTTATTACCTCATGTCTCGTATATTCTCCTGCACTTTCATAGATAGTCTTGGTAGTAAGAGTTGGATTAATAACATTGTTATAGGATTCAGGTTGAATATTATTTTCTATATTTTTAACTTCATTATTCGATTTGACCAACTTTGATTTGTCAGGAACACGAAGTCTGTCGCCAACAAGCACAGTGTTCCCAAGGCCTAGGTTTACAGCCTTAAGCAATGATGCTGATACATCATATTTAAGAGCGATGGACTGAGTAGTTTCACCTGCAACTACAACATGTCTATAATCTATAATAATCAATATATCAGGGTTAAAGCTAATGAATTCATCACCTACTGCATATTCATTTTTTACCTCGGTTTTATTAGTTAGGTTTTCATGATAGTCTGCTGTCACATGCTTTTCGGAATTGCGATTATTGATTATTGGTAATTTGTCATCAAGCTTTGAGAATGATTCTTCAACTGGAATCTTAATATATTCGCCCTCCCTAAATGGAAGTGAAACCTTTGGATTAGCTTTTTTTATGTATTTATCAGGAACTGAATAGATGTCACTGAGAGAAGCAAATGTTTCATTACCATCAGAAACATGATAAAAGAAATTAAATTTTGACGAACCAATTTCTTTATTAATCTCTGTTTCTTTGTTAACAGTTGGTATATATAGTATTTGATTAACACTTATTGCATCTCTAGACTCGGGATTTTCAAAATATAATTCTTCTGGAGTAACATCGTAAGATTTTGAGATTGCATATATGGTCTGTCCTTTCTTTACCACATGTACATAGAATGATTTACCATTTCTAGACTCAACTACTTCTGATTTTAAAATAGGAATAGATTGTGTCATGCCAACGGTGGAAAATACCATCAGGATAAATCCAATAGAGAATTTTTTTATGTTAATTGTTAAACACATTTATTATGGCCAAAATTAATAAACTATGTGAAATACATTGATTTGATGGATTATTTGGGGAGGTTAAATTTTACTCCCATTCAATTGTTGCAGGGGGTTTGGAACTTATATCATACACAACTCTGTTCACACCTGATACCTTATTGATTATTTCACTGGATACTTTGGATAAATAATCATATGGTAGCTGAGACCAATCTGCAGTCATACCATCCGTTGACTCTACAGCTCTCAGAGCAACAACGTTTTCATAAGTTCTTTCATCGCCCATCACACCAACAGACTGAACTGGCAACAATATTGCTGCCGCCTGCCAAACTTTATCATAAAGGCCATAAGATTTCATATTTGATATGTATATGTGATCTACTTCTTGAAGAATTCTTACTCTTTCTGGAGTAACCTCACCTAATATTCTAATGCCAAGTCCTGGGCCAGGAAATGGATGTCTGTCTATTATAAAAGATGGCATCTCAAGGGCTCTACCTATCCGTCTGACCTCATCCTTAAATAGAGTATTTAATGGCTCTACAATTTTTAACTTCATAAAATCTGGTAAACCACCAACGTTGTGATGTGACTTAATGGTTGCTGATGGCCCTTTTACAGAGACTGATTCAATTACATCAGGATATATTGTCCCCTGAGCTAACCAGTCTACATCTTTGATAAGATGTGCCTCATCATCAAATACCTCAATGAAGGTATTTCCTATTGCTTTTCTTTTCTTTTCAGGATCAGTAATTGATTTGAGCGAGTTAAAAAACCTATCCGAAGCATTAACTCCCTTTACATTTAAGCCCAAATCTTTATAGGAGCTCATAACATCTTCAAATTCATTCTTTCGCAATAGACCATTATCCACGAAAATACAGTACAAATTATCTCCGATGGCATTATGCAAAAGTACTGCAGCAACTGATGAATCAACCCCACCAGATAGACCAAGTAGTACTTTGTCATTACCCAGTTTTTCCTTCAGTGCTTGTGTTGTGGCTTCAATAAAAGAATCAGGAGTCCATTTTTGAGAGCATCCACATATGTCCACAACAAAATTCTTAAGTAGTACCTTACCCTCTGTTGTATGGTATACTTCAGGATGAAATTGTATCCCATATGTTTGTTCATCAGATACTTTATATCCTGCAATTTCTACATTTTCAGTGCTTGCAATCACTTGGAAATTATTGGGAGTATTTAGGATAGTATCTCCATGAGACATCCAAACTTGAGTATCATCATTAATACCTTCCATTAATTCACATTTCCTATCAACATAACTTAGGTTCGCTCTGCCATACTCTCTTATTTTTGATGGTAGAACTTCACCACCGCTATTTTGGGCAAGAAATTGCGCACCGTAACAGACTCCCAATAAGGGCAATTTACTTCGTATTTCAGACAAGTTAGGAGCAGGAGCATCCGTATCTCTTACTGAGAATGGACTGCCTGATAAAATAACACCCAAAACATTATTTAAAGATGTCGGAATTTTGTTGTAGGGATGGATTTCGCAATAAACATTTAATTCTCTTACTCTTCGCGCAATCAGCTGAGTATATTGAGAACCAAAATCTAAGATTAGGATGATTTCTTTCATTATGCAAAGGTAGATAAGATTTATAATTTGTACATTTGATTTAAAATTTATATTCTAATGTTTATTAACATGTAGTGATGGCCAAACAAACAAGATCAGCGGGTAAACTAAAAAGAAAGAAAAAAAATAATTTCTTTTCATATTTCTTTATTGCGGTCATTATAATTGCAATTATTGCATTTGCTATTACGTATATTGTTACCCAAAAAGATGATGAGGTGGAGGTGGTTGTAACTACTGAAAATGAGCAAATTCAACAATCACAGAAAGATACAGTAAAGAATAGTAAGACTAAAACTTTATCTGAGATTGAAGGAACATGGGCAAGTTTAAATGATGGTGCTATGCTTACAATATCTGGGCGTAATTATACTCTTGAACTACCAAATGTAGAGGGCACTCTTGTTGGAAAGGGCACATGTCTTATAGTGGGAAACAAGGTTACATTTGTTGATACAGATGGTGATAATGATTGTAATATAACTCCGGGTGTTTATACATTTAAAATTATGTCTGATGAAATAACATTTGAAAAGGTAGATGATAAATGTACATCTAGATATAGCAGATTATCCGCCACATGGTTTAAGGTTTGATAAGTTTAATATTTGACAGTGAATTCAAATTTTACCTACCTTCAATTTATAAACGAACATTCATAATTACTAAAGTTATCAGAGTTATCAATTACTTCTAATCGGAAATTGGATGGACCTTTACCAATGTTGTTGTCAAAATTATAAACTAATAGTTCATTTTTCGGATCATATTCCATTAATATCCAGTTATCATTTAAATACCCTCGATAACTTTTTATTCCTGAATCTGGGTCTGATATTTTTATGCTTAATTTTCCAAGGTTTGTTACAATAATTCCTTCCTTAAAATTACCCTCACTTATTTTAGGAGGTATTGTGTCCACCATAACTTTATAATATCCTAACTTTCGAAATTTACCTTTTAGAGTCTTGCCATCTATGATGCCACCTGAATAATAATAATCCGACCCATCCTCAGAATAAGCTATGTAGGCCTTACTTAAGAGTGAGTCACTAATTGAATCAAAGCTAATCCTAAGGTCATAATACTTATGAACAGGTGTAAAGCTATTGTGAAGTTTATAAATAGAGGAATAAGTGGTGGAATCCTGTTTCATTTTTTTGTAATCAAAATAAAATGATTGATAAAATGTATTTACTGGGAATTCGGCTATTATTCCATCTTCAGATATGTTATTCTCATTATCATATCGGAATAAGACACCATCCTTTTTTTTATATTCGTTCTTAATTTCTTTACTAGTTTCGATACCAACCAGACTAAAATTAAGAGAAGAAAAATTATCATATGCATCACTAATTTCAAATCTAATGTTGTGTGAGAGGGTATCATCAATGGTAATAATTCCGTTATTAATTACATTCACATAATTCTTAAACATGTTGTTGGTATCTACCTGGGTTCTGATTAGCCTTGTTTTGGACTTCTTGTAGTATGAATAATCAATCAAACTATTAATATATCTACCCGTTTTGAATGACAATCGATCCATTTTGATATCAAAAACCTTATTATCATCAACATAAACCTTACCCGAATAAACTCCATTTTTATTGGGTATATCATTCATTAAGTCATAGGTTGCTATTCCGAATGAAATGGAACCTGATACTTTTATGGTAGGGTTATCCTTTAGTTTATGATTCTCTCCCCAGCCTGAGATATCAAAATAGACCGTATCATTTTTCCCGTCTATTATAGATGATTTATTAACTGGGTAAATTGCCAAAAGTTTTATTTTTGGTCTGTAATAGTCATTTATTTTGATGGAATTAAAGAGAAGAGGGTTAAGAGGATTCTGACTCCTTAAATCTCTAATTTCAAAATGTAAGTGTGGTCCCATTGAACTGCCTGTATTTCCTGACATAGCTACAATTTCGCCTTTTTTTACCGGAAGCTCATTCTTTTCAAAAAATAGTTGTATTTCAAAACTTTCTTTTTCATATTGGTTCTCCACAACAACCTTTTGAATGGTATCATTAAACATTTGTAAATGACCATAAACTGAAAGATAACCATTAGGATGGGTTATATATAGCGCTTTTCCATAACCAGAAGTTGATACTTTAATTCTAGAAACCCATCCATCATCAATGGCTAATATTGATTTACCTATAATACCTTGGGTTTTAATGTCAATGCCAGTATGAAAATGATTGCCTCTCAGCTCCCCAAAAGTTCCTGATAAATAAATGGGAATATCAACAGGTGGGGTAAAATCGCTTTTGGAAAAGGTATTATCCTGAGAATAGGCATGAGCATAAAATATAAATACTAATATGGTAAGTAAATATTTAAAGTGAGTCATTAGCATTATATGTTTATCAAAACAAAAATAGGTTGTTATAGTTATGTGCCTGTATAGATATTATGTTTTTAACTAACGATAGTTTGTTGAAATGTATTATAACTCTGTATTCTCCAATAATAAAATATAGCTTTGTAATGTGCTTAATACATTTTCAAAACGAAATTACCTAATTTTGCTACCATGAAAACATTATTATTAACAAAAAATCATTGGAGTATAATTTTTATTTTGTCTATAACATTGATGATGACTTTTTTCTCATGTAAAAAGGATAATTCTGGTGATGGTATTTCACCTGAAATATTATTATTGGGAGCTAATCCATTAAATTGGGCAAAAGATATAGCCTATGAAGATCCAGGTGCAATAGCTTATGATGTCACTGAAAATGGCGATACTTTAGACTTAACGGCGTCGATTGTTATTAGTGGTAATGTGGATGTGACCAGTGCAGGTGATTACTCCGTAAGTTACAACGTAACGGATGCAGGTGGGTTGTCGGCTGAAGAAAAAGTTCGTAAAGTAATAGTCGTAATCGGAAAATAGTAAATGCAAAAAATTATTTTTATAGCTAACAAGAATTCTTTGGCTCGGCATAAATTGTCAATCGAAGAACCAATAGCAAGGCTATTAGACACCAACATATTTTCAATAGAAATACAATATACTGAATACCATGGGCATGCCGCTTTGCTTAGTAAATTGGCCATTGATGATGGAGCTAATATTATTGTAGCAGTTGGTGGTGATGGAACTGTTAATGAGGTTGCTGGGCCGATAATAGGAACAGGTGTTACATTTGGAGTAGTACCCATGGGATCGGGAAATGGTCTAGCTAGGCATCTGAATATTTCTAGAAATATTGAAAAATCTTTGACATTAATATCAGCTCAAAAGACTACACTTATAGATACTTGTTCGGTAAATAATAAAAGGTTTGTTAGTATTGCTGGCGTTGGGTTTGATGCTCATGTAGCAAAATTATTTGCTAAAAGTGCTCGCCGCGGATTCTTGGGATATTCTAGGATAGTCGCAAATGAGTTTTTAAAATATAAATCAAAGAACTATCATCTTAAATTTGATAATGGTGAAGAAATATTTCAGCGAGCACTTTTTATTGCATTTGCAAATTCAAATCAGTTCGGGTATAATACTACCATTGCTCCAGAAGCATCCCTGGTAGATGGGTTGATGGATATTTGTATAGTTGATAAACCCAAAATATACAATCTACCAAGCATAGCTAATCTGTTATTGTTAAGAAAGATAGAGTTGTCTCCTTTTGTGAGAATTATCAAGGCGAAAAAAGTAACAGTAACAAGAAAGAAAAAAAGAGTTGTAAATATTGATGGGGAACCAATCAAATTTGAAAAGAAGCTTGAGGTAAAAATAAACCCTTTATCTTTGAACATAATAATAAATCCGCATGGCAGCAAAGTTTAAGAATTCTAAAATGGTATATTCTACAAATCCTGATTACAATGATTGGGAGGAGGAAAAAGGTGCCATAGAAACTCCAAATCCATCAAAACAAAAGTTATATGTATTCCTAGACAAGAAACAGCGAAAAGGCAAGCAGGTTACAATCGTTGAAGGCTTCGTTGGTATGGATGATGATTTAAAATCTCTGGGAAAGAAATTGAAATCAAAATGTGGTGTTGGTGGAACCGTTAAAAATGGAGAAATTATGCTGCAGGGTGACTTTAAAACTAAAGTCTTCAATATTCTTGTGGATTTAGGGTATAATTGTAAAACAAAAGGATAAATGAATACAAATATGATACGAACAATTTTAACAATAGTGATGGGTTTATTTTTATCTCAAGCCCTAATTTGCCAAGGTTCCTTAGAAGGCAATATAAATGATGATATGCTTAAAAAGATTCAAGAGTCATTTAAAGGTTCTCCAACTGATATTGCTCTGATGAATGCAGTTACACACAATGACATCAAAAAGCTTGCTCAAACTCGTAGTAGTGACCTTGATGTTAACCATTTATTTTCAAATAAGATAGAAGTAGTAGGTATAACTAATCAAAAATCATCAGGACGCTGTTGGTTATACACCGGCCTTAATACCATTAGGCCAATGGTAAGAGAAAAGTATAATTTGAATGATTTTGAATTTTCTCAAACGTATAACTTCTTTTGGGATCAGTTTGAGAAGGCAAATCTCTTTCTAGAAATAGCAAAGGCCACAGCTCATAAGCCAATGGATGACAGAGAGGTTGAGTGGCTATTTAAGAGTCCAATCGGAGATGGAGGTCAATGGACTACATTTGCTGATAATGTTATGAAATATGGACTTGTGCCAACAGATGCCATGCCAGACACATATCAAAGTGAAAATACTAAAATGATGTCCAAATTATTGCGTAGAAAATTACGTGAAGATGGTATAAAAATGAGGACATTAGCTAATTCAAAAATGACTGAAGAGTTAAAAGCAGAAGCTAAATTAGAGATGCTTTCTGAAATATACAGAATTTTAGTTTTATGTCTGGGAGAACCACCTGCTGAATTTGCATGGCAGTTTAAGGATAAAGATGGTAATATTAGTGAGGAAAAAACATATACGCCAGAACAATTTTATAATGACTTGGTGGGGATTGACTTAAGTGAATATATAATGTTCATGAACGATCCAGTTAGAGAGTATAACAGACTATATGAAGTGCAATATGATCGTAACTTGGTTGAAGGAGGTAACTGGAAATACATTAACCTACCCAATATTAAAATAAAGGAATTTGCTAAGAATTCTATCTTAGGGAATGATCCAATGTATTTTTCATGTGATGTTGGTAAACAACTGAACTCTAAAAGTGGAATTTTGGATATGGACAATTATAATTATGATGATCTTTTAGGTGTAAATTTTGAAATGACCAAAAAAGAGAGGATACAAACATTTGAAAGTGGTTCAACTCATGGAATGGCTCTCGTGGGAGTTAACATACAACCCGATGGAACCATAGATAAGTGGTTACTAGAAAATAGCTGGGGTGCTTCCAAGGGTAATAAAGGTTTTCTCACAATGACAGATAAATGGTTTGATGAATATATGTTCAGACTTGTTATACATAAAAGGTTTATCGATGATGGTGTTTTAGATATTCTAAATCAAAAACCAATAAAATTGCCTCCGTGGGACCCAATGTTTGCACCAGAAATGTAAAGCCTTTATTTCCATTGGAATGAACATATTATTTTGAGGCTACCCCCAACATTTTTTAAAATTATAAACACCATAGCACCATGAAATTGACCAATCAATATTGGGATAATAGGTATAAGCAACAACAAACGGGTTGGGATATTGGATATATATCTACTCCTTTAAAAGATTACTTTGATCAGCTAACCAATAAGAGATTAAAAATTTTAATTCCTGGCGCTGGTAAAGGTTGGGAGGCAGAATATTTGTTCAAGAAAGGATTCACTAACACCTTTATGTTAGACTACTCTGAGGAAGCAATAATGGCTCTTAAATACAGGTTTCCAGACTTTCCAGAATCCAACCTAATTTGTGATGATTTCTTTAATCATAAAAACACTTATGATATGATTGTTGAGCAAACTTTCTTCTGTTCATTACATCCATCTCAAAGAGTTGATTATGTTGAAAGTCTAGCTTCAATGTTAAACCCAGGAGGAAAAGTTGTTGGTGTTTTATTTAGTCAACTATTTGACAAAGAGGGGCCACCATTTGGGGGAACAAAAAATGAATATATTAAACTGTTTGAGAGATATTTTGACATTAAAGGAATGGATACTGCATACAACTCAATAATTCCTCGACAGGGGCAAGAATTATTTATCAATCTCATCAAATTGGTTTGATACAAGATAAATTCTTATTATATTAGCACATCACAATTATTTAAATGGTTTATTATGAGCATTGATATTATAAGGACAGTTGGTACAATTCTAAAGAAAGAGAAACTTGCTTCAGTAGTGAATGAAACAAAAAGTAAAGCATTGATTCTAGAGTCATTGGAACCATACCCTGGTTATCATGGAACTACCATACCAGATAAATTGGAACCAGAAGCATTGTTCGTTGTAACAAGAGTTAATTATCATGATGAACAAATAATAAGAGCCACACAAAAAATAAAAAGTAGTTGTAACCTTAATTTTGATGCTGTTCCTGGCACGCTGTTTATTGAGAATAAGCCAGTGAGTATTATTAGATTTAAAAAAGTATCATATAATTTAGCGGGTGAAATAATTAGTCATTTCATTGATGAGGGAGTAGATTTTAAGAAGTCACGTAAAATTTCACCCTATGAAAGCAAAATTTATGTTCGTAAATTTTTCAATCTTAAAAAAGTAAATGATGGAATATATGAAGATCTTGATGTGAAAGAATTTTTCTATTTAAAGGTAGAAGGGTATCCTAAATGGGAAATTTTCGAGGAGTTAACAAAAAAAATTAAATATAATGTTCATGATATGATTTTTGATGCCGCGCAGCTCAGTGTTTATGATGCATCTGGATTAACAGACTTTGTCAGAATTTATGATCAAAATAGATATATTGAAAGACTCCCCAAAATCAGAAAGTACTACCAAGATGCCTACTCTAAAATAAAGTAAACTAAAATATTTTCATCCTATGTTGTTAGAATTAAAGAATTACATTATCAACTTTTTTAAAGGTATGGGCATGTCAGATCATATATCTGGATTGCTGTTTACAATTTTAGGGTATCTAGTCTTAATAATTACTTCATACATTTTGTACAAATTAACGGTAATAATATTAAGAAAGGTAATAAGGCCAATTGCACATAGAACTACCAATCACTTTGATGATTTACTGATGAAGAATAGTTTTTTTCTTCGCATATCCTACCTAGCGCCTATTGTACTTATGTATTTTACGCTTGAAAGTAAATTATTTATTGCAGAACCTGCGGATGTATTTATAGAAGGGATGGTGATCATTTTTCTTTATATAACATTAGCATTGGTTTTTCAAAGTATTTTGTCAACTATAAATGATTACTATAATAGGTTCAACATTGCGAAGGATCACCCAATTTCTGGGATAATACAGGTTCTCAAGATTATTGGGTACATAATTGCTCTTCTAGGCATTGTTGGTTATTTATTTGACAAGGATATAAGTTCTATACTACTAGGTTTGGGTACCTTATCTGCTGTTCTAATGTTGATATTCCGTGACCCTATATTAGGATTTGTTGGTGGACTTCAACTGATTTTTAATAAGATGATTGCCATAGGTGATTGGATTACCATGCCCAAGTATGGTGCTGATGGGACAGTAATGGAGATAAACTTGACCACAGTTAAGGTTCAAAATTTTGATAAAACCATAATCACTCTTCCTACATATAGTCTAATATCAGAATCTTTTCAGAATTGGCGGGGTATGGAAGATTCAGGAGGTAGAAGAATAAAGCGATCCATAAATATTGATATGAATAGTGTGAGGTTTTGTGATGAAAAAATGCTTGAAGCATTTTCCAAGGTGGATGTATTGGCAAGTTATGTCACGAATCGCGAAAAAGAAATTTTAACTTTTAATAAGAATAACAAGGTAGATACATCTGTAACAGTAAATGGAAGAAGGCAGACTAATATTGGAATATTCAGAGAATATTTAAAAGAATACTTGAGAGAAAGATCGGATATCCACGATGATATGACTTTTCTTGTTAGGCACCTGCAACCAACAGAAAAGGGGTTGCCCATTCAATTGTATGTATTCACAACTACTATTGATTGGGGGGAATATGAGGACATACAGGCAGATATTTTTGATCATATTCTTGCGGTGATACCTGAGTTCAATCTCAAAGTATTCCAATATCCAACCAATAATGATATTACAAGCATTATTGAAAATTAATTCGAAAGAATAAATGAAGGGAATAGCGTAAGCCATTTCCTAGATCGAAAGAATGTTGTTAAGGATATCTTTAAATCCTAATTGGAAATTATTCCCTTAAACTCATAACCCATCTCTATTACTTTATTCTCAATCTTTGTTAGATCAAGTTGTTCCCCTTTTATTGATACTGCCTTTGTCTTAATATCAGCATTAACAATTAATACACCATCTAATGAATTTAAACCACCCTCAATTTTAGCTTTACATTTATTACATGTCATACCATCAACACCTATTGAGATATCATTTAAGTAATTCATTTCAGTAGGTTTTAGGCTTTTAGCTTTTCTTTTAAACCACTTATGGGATGACTTTATGAAGCTATAAAAAATAAATAATGAAAGTATCACTGCAGAAGAGATACTTAACCACATGGGCAATATTTCGTGCTGATGATCTCCCATCATTGAGGCCATGGGCATAAACCATTCATATGGAAGAAAGTTATCAATTAATAATCCGAATAATAACGATCCAATTACCAGAGAGGCCATATAGACTATGAGTGCTCTTTTGCCAAGATTTTTACCAATAACGGTAATTGTAGCTGCATTTGTAGCAGGACCTGCCATTAGGAATACTAGTATGGCACCTGGGGACAGACCTTTTAACAGCAATACAGCTGCAATTGGAACTGATGCTGTAGCACAAATATATAAGGGAATGGAAACAACAAGTATTAAAATCATACCAGTTAGACCAGTTATGTTAAATTCTTTAAAGAAATTATCAGGTACAGCAACCGTAATAAAAGATGCAATTAGAAGTCCAATAATTAGCCATTTTGCTAAATCATCAACCATTTCTATGAAAGCATATCTAAATATCTCCACTAGACGAGAGCCTTTATTTTTTTTATCTTTAGTAACTTCAATATGATTTGGAAGCCTTGTTTTATCAAATATATTTGTGAGGATTCCTCCTGCAACGCCTGTAAAAAAAGCTAATATAGGTCTTAGAATTGCCATTGGTAACCCAAGCATAGACCAAGTTACCAACATTGAATCTACTCCAGTTTGAGGTGTTGATATTAGAAATGATACTGACGATCCTTTTGAAGCACCATTTTTATATAAAGATATTCCTGTTGGAAGAACACCACAGGAACATAATGGTAATGGTATACCAAATAAACTTGCATTTACAACCGAAGAAGTGTTGCTTTTACCAAGATATTTTGTCATAATATTAGGAGGTACCACAACCTTCAATATACCAGCGATTAAAAATCCTAAAATAAGATATGGTGCCATATCAACTGACAATGATATCAATGCACTTATGTATTGATTAAGATAATCCAATTGAATCAGTTTTAAACAAATTTACAACTTATATTATTTAAAAGCGAAAAGAAGCCTAATGAATATAATGGCAAGTAAATTTTTGTTATTAAATGAGATCTCTCCAAATCAATGATTCAGACATGAAAGAGATTACCTCTTTTAAGTCAATAGGGTTATCGGAGTTTATTGCTAAGGCATCTATATCTGAATAATGACCGCAATATTCACAATGACTATTCCATATATGTTCTACATACCAATCGGGTTCTTTACCCCATCGTAAATCATTACTTTTTCTAACCATAAATATGTTCTTAGCTAAAGAAAGAAATATTTTTATGTCCATTAAAACATTAGTTGGCTCATGATGAAATGCGAAAATTCCTTCAACAATGACAATGTCGAATATTTTGTCATGTTCAACTAAAGTCTTGTGAAACCACTTATAATCAATTGAATCTGGATGTTCCCAATCCACATGATCTTTTACGCTTGGTATTTTATCCTTTGGAAATGTATAATCATCCTGGCATAGAACAGAGACTTTTTTATCCTTAAAATAATCTTTCAACCTACCTGCGAGTTTTGATTTTCCAGAATTACTTATTCCACCGATTCCTATAATCATATTTTATTTCAGCTTTGGATAATTACCTCTTTTAAAAAGATGAGTTAATTTCTTTATTGGTGACATATGATTTACTGGCCCCAAACTTTTATCATCAACATTTTGACCAGGAATAAATTGATATGCTCCCACATCAGGCAATGGTAAACGAGAGTTACCTATTATGTCGTAAGGAACTGTTGACGCTATTGCTAAATCAGCTTTTCCTATTGCAGGAGAAAGTGAATCAACTCGGTAATCATTGTTTTCAATGCTTTCAAATAATGGATTTTCATTATTTAGAACGTTAATATAAATATCCGGATTGGTTATGTTGTGTGTTGTTTTTATCAAACTATTTCTAAAAAAGTATAAAGAATCAGTATCACCTGTCATATCAGTTTCAAATTCATTTTCATTTGACCCATAAATTATGCTATTATCAAAATTGCAGTTTATGGGAATTGGAATCGGATTATCTATGGAATCAAGAAGATAATTGTTTATGAAAACAGAGGGAGTATTTCTGACAGAATATGGCCAATATGCTGCAATTGTACTCTGAGTGAAACTATAGTAACCACCTCCTGTGAGAGCTAAGTTATATGCCCCACAGTTTGAAACTACTGTATTTGTGGCTTCAACACTAAATATTCGAGAAAGTATTCCAATGCCATCCATATTTTCCACGGTTACATTGTTTAATTTTAGTCTATTCTCCGTCACTCTGCTGAATGATTCAACTTGTATGCCAATGAACCCATTTTTGATTTTGGCATTCTCTATTATATGATCAAATCCTTGCCTTCCCTCCATTAACCATATTCGGTCCCATTGTCCTGGTACATCATTATAAAAACCTTCTAGTCTATCACCTTGAAAGTATACCGGCTCTTCAATTGTTCCTAAAACATTAAGAACTCCGTCAATATATGCCCAAAGACCCGAATTACTATGAAAGTAAATCTTTGAGCCTTCTTCTATTACCAACTTACCATATGAATCAATAACGGCAAACCCATATATTACATATGGTTTATCCTTTCTCCAATAGACTGTCTCAAGGCTATCTGCAATTATTTTAAATGGAGGTAAACCCTCGATATATGTGTCTGCAATTATATAATTGGCATCCTGCCCCCAGGCCACAAGTTTTATTGTTTGGTTATTTCCATTTGTTATAAACTCTATTTCATCTTCAATCACATAAGGATTATTTATGTTTTGAGGGTCAATGGTTACCCTTGCAAAGATATATAGACTATCACCACCGGCGAGTTCAATGTCTGAAAATATGAATCCAGATTCACCATCCACATTTATTCTATATGCTGATTGATCACCCATACCAACCCTAATACTTGATATTTGTATCTTACTTTTGCTATTGTTGTATACTCTGAGTTGCTTAGTAGCAGATCCTAGGGAGGTGAAAACCGTATCAAAGATTACTGAATCAGCAGAAAAATTCAGCGTAATGGATGGGTTATTATCAATTACATTGTCCTTTCTGCATGAAGAATATAGGATAACCATGGCGCAAATTATGATTAAAAAAATAGCTTTTATTTGAGGAAAGAGATATTTCATAAAAGTATTAAGATTCTTCGGGTGCAAATATATTATTATTAGTTGTTTCTGAGGAACTAATTATCATACGCAAAAGATTTATTTTTATTGTATTTTTATGGCATTCAAAAATTAAACAATTATGATAGGTACACCCATAAGGCGATTTTTAATTATTTTTTTAATGGTAGTGTCAGCATCTTCAGCACACTCTCAGTATCAGAATATAGGAGATGCAAAGCAGTCAGTGAACAAGCCAAATCCATGGTTTCTGGGAGGTATGATTGGAGGTAGTTTCTCGAATTATGGAGGTAGTTTTGAGATATCACCTTTGGTTGGATATAAGGTTACTCAGGATTTTCATGTAGGATCACGAATAACATACATCTACAGTAAATATGATCTGGGAGGTAGTATTGGAAAAAGAAGTTTCAATGATTATGGCGGTAGCTTATTTGCGAGGTATAGATTTCTTAAAATGTTATTTGGCCATGCTGAGTATGAGGTCTTGAGTGTTGAGTATGCCTATGATCCATCAACAAACATGCGACGGACAATAAATAGCTTATTTCTTGGAGGAGGTTTATATCAGCAGGTGGGTGGTCGAGGTTTTGCAACAATTGCAGTACTTTTTAATGTTTTGGAATCTCAGTATTCACCGTATTCAAATCCAGTTATACGAATTGGATTTGGGGTTGGTCTTTAGGTAAAATTGCATGACCAAGAAAGAAAGATATAGACTTGTTATAGATTATTTTAAGGAGCACCAACCTGTTGCCGAAACGGAACTTCAATACCGCTCGCCCTATGAATTACTTGTTGCTGTTATACTGTCAGCTCAGTGCACCGATAAAAGAGTAAATCTAATAACCCCTGATTTTTTCAAGAGCTTTCCAACAGAATATGAGTTGTCAAATGCTAATGTAGAGCACATTTTTGAGCTCATAAAAAGTTGCTCATACCCAAATAATAAAGCCAAACATTTAAGTGGTATGGGTAAGATGTTAGCTAAGGATTTTAATGGAATTGTACCTGATGACATCAATGAGCTACAAAAGCTACCTGGTGTGGGAAGAAAAACTGCAAATGTTATTGCATCGGTTGTCTTTGAAAAACCAGCTATGGCTGTTGATACTCATGTTTTTAGAGTATCCGCTAGAATTGGTCTTGCTACAAATTCAAAAACTCCATTGGATACCGAGATGCAATTAATAAAATATATTCCCCCAGATATTATCCCTTTGGCTCACCATTGGCTTATACTTCACGGAAGATATGTATGCAAGGCAAGAAGACCATTGTGTGACGCTTGTGGTTTGAAGGAATATTGTAAATATTACACCTCAAAATAAAATTCAGAGTCGTTCTGTTGCTAAAACTCTCTTATTACTTAATTATTTCTAATGGCTATCACTAAACGGTAGCCTGTTTAGTATGGAACGTCCGAGGGTTATCTCGTCTGTATATTCTAGGTCATCACCAATTGCAACACCACGGGCAATTGTTGTAATTTTTACGTCAAATTCACTTACTAATTTATATATGTAGTAATTAGTTGTATCTCCTTCTACAGTTGCGGGTAGTGCTAAAATAAGCTCGGTTAAATTCTCAATATTAACCCTTTTAATTAGGTGTGAGATGGTAATGTCATTGGGTCCTATTCCTTCAATGGGGTTTATTATGCCACCTAAAACATGGTATAGACCATTGAATTGTGATGTTTTCTCTATTGCCATTACATCTCTGATATCTTCAACCACGCAAACAAGTGTTTCATCTCGCTTTGAGTTTGAACAAATTCCACAGACATCTGCATCGCTGAGGTTATTGCACTTATTGCAAAATAGAACTTCTTTTCTGAGATTGATAATCGAAACACCTAAGTTTTCCGAATAAGATTTATCTTCCTTTAAAATATGAAGAGCTAATCTTAACGCAGTTTTCTTGCCAATACCGGGCAATCTAGAGAGTTCTGATACTGCTGATTCCAACAGTTTGGATGAATAATCGTTCAAATCAAAAAAAATTAGTTAATTGCAAAGGTAGCATGTTCATAAAATAAATAATTTTATATCGAAATATTTTTTTAACATGAGAAACATAATTATCATTTTAGCAGTCTTAGTTCTTACTCCTTTTTGCTCCATCTCACAGGGAACAAATAAACGGAATGCGAATGGAATGAAAGAAGGTCCATATGTCAGGTCATTTGAGAATGGCAAAAAGAAATATCAAGGTCAGTTCAAAAATGATAAGCCCTATGGTACTTTCACATACTATTTTAATACCGGCCAAACGTCTGCCATTGTGGAATACTCTGATGATGGTATTATTGCCAATACAATAACATATTACAAAAGTGGAAATATTATGGCAGAAGGGGTTTATTTCAATGAAAAGAAGGATGGTAATTGGAAATATTTTCTTGATGAGGATAAAAACCCAATTATTTCATCTGAAACATATATGAATGGGACTTTAGAAGGGGAATGTATAACCTATTATCCTATTAACGGGCAACCTGCGGAGGTGATTAATTATAGTAATGATAAAAAGAATGGAAAGCTAATTAAGTATTTTCAAGATGGTATTTTGATGACAGAAAGTTATTATTTAGATGGTAAACCTCATGGAGCTTTCCTTCATTACCATCCCGATGGTGAACTTCAGATAAGAGGTAAATATCACTACGGTGTGCAGTCTGATAACTGGGATTATTACGATGAAAATGGTAACCGAGTGTCTGAGGATGAATTTTTAAAACAGGATGACGTTTCAGAGATAAAATAACGTTGGCATTTAAGTAATCACGAACTATTATATCTATGTTAATCAATAAACATTTTTAATTCACTAAGTTCAGAGATAATATTACTTGTTACTGTTGCCAATCTTTCATGCGATTGGTGTCCGCTGGATATGAGTAAACAGTCTATTTCTAGGTTGTGTGCTACCTCATAGTCATGAATGGTATCTCCTATCATTATTATATCATCGGTAGAACAGCCAATTTCAGATATTAGTTTCTTACCAACATCAACCTTACTGTGCGCATAATGATCAGAAATACCGGTTATATTCTCAAAGTAATAATCTATTCCAAAATTTGATAGAGACTCGACCAGCATATTATGCTCCATTGCAGACAATACATGCTGTTTTACTCCTTTCTGCTCAAATGTATTTAATATATCATGGCAACCTTTGTGAAGCTTTACGCTGGTAATTCCAGAATAATATTCACTAATAAATTCCTGTGCTGGTTTTTCAAAATCAATTCTTTCAAAGTCAAAACCAATTGCCTTGTAATAATCTTTTACTGGAAACGTAAAGTGTTTCTTGTAGGTATCAATCGATATGTTTTTTAATTGATAATTACCAAGCACTTTGTTCATGCAGGTAACACAATAGTACGTATCATTTAATAGGGTTCCATTCCAATCCCATATAATATGTTTCTTTTTATGCAATAATATAAGTCTTTACTTTGGCAAGCTTATTAAAACAAGTACTTTAAAACCTCGGAACCCAAATAGATCTAATTGTTACCTCTACTTCTTTGCAGTTGGTTTTTTTGCTGGAGCTTTCTTAGCCGCTTTAGGTTTTGCTTCAGCTTTTGCATCTACAACCTTTGGTTTCTTGGCAGTAACTGGTTTTTTAGCTACAGCTTTTTTTACCGGTGCCTTTTTTACTTTTGCTTCAGCAGTTTCTTCAGTTTTTACATCAACCTCTTCAACAACAGGGCTAGCTTTCTTTGTAGCTTTTTTCTTTACAGGAGGAACATACAATGGAGTTCTATTTTTACGTCGTTTTACTCCATATGATCCAATGATTCTCTTTCCTTTCTTTGTTTTTTTATCTCCTTTACCCATGTTGTATTAATTTTTTTTATTGAAAATTGAGGCGTAAAATTAGGAAAAAACATTCACTGCACAAAATCAAATAATTGTATCGAAGAAGTGCTTCTCCAATGCATGCCAATTATTCACTGAATTTCTAGCCCAATTGATTAAAATATCTATACGTTCAGATGGATTTAGCTGCCATTTTATTTCACTTTTTCTTAGCCTTTGGGTAAGTGTGTATAGACATAGGGCTGCAGAAACTGAAATATTGTAGCTCTCTGTAAATCCGAACATAGGTATCGTTAATATTTCATCGGAATTTTCTATCGCTATATCGCTAAGGCCGGTTAATTCTGTGCCAAATAACAAAGCAGTTTTCTCATCAATAGGGATATCATCAATGCCATATGATTTTTTATGCGGTGTTGTAGCAACAATCTTATATCCTGATTCTTTCAAGCTGTTAATTACCTCCAAAGTATTATTATCGCTGTTGTTGTACTTCATGATATTCAGCCATTTTGATGATCCCATTGCTACTTCTGGGTTGACATCATAGTCGTTTTTGTTTTCTATGATGTGAACATCTTGAACACCTGTAAGATCGCATGACCTTAGAACAGCACTGGCATTATGAGCTTGATATACATCTTCTATCACAACAGTGAGATGCTTTGTGCGATTTATTATAATATCCTCAAACCTTTTCTTTCGCTCTTCTGATACGAAGGTCATCATGTAGTCGACTAACTTTTCTTTAACCAGAATATCGTACTCCATTGGTTTTTTAATAGTAAAAGTAGACAATTTAGTACACTATAATACCAATGATACTTCCTTCTGATTAATTATAATAGCTGTTTTTATTTGTTTTGATGTTCTGGTCTTAGTAAATCGTTGATGGTCTTGACTGGATTAAATGTTACCAAGGGAGTTTCAACAAAAACTGTTGTCCAATCAGACATTGCACCATTCCATAACCCAGGTAATTCCTGTGCCTTTAAACCGATATTTCCCTGTGATTTTATTGTTATCAGACCGGTGTTGGGGTCTACGTAATCTTTCAGGTTGAATTTATTACCCTCAAAATCTCTAACCCCGCACACAAGGTCAACTGGATTAAAATGAGATGAATTAGCTAAAATATCTTGTTGACTTTTGTCGGAGAGGTTCATTTGTGATGATTCTACAATTTGCAATGACCTACCTTTTGTAATATCATTAACCCAAAAAGGACCTCCACCTGGCTCCCCTTCATTTTTAACCATTCCACATACTCTTATTGGCCTGTTAAGTTTGGTAAATAGGTAATCTATTTTTTCTATTTTATCAAACCCATGATATGCATCAGGGAGGAAAATATTTAAGTCTTTTTGAACGTAATTTTCAATATTAGCAAGTTCCTTTGATGTAGGATTACCATTATCAAGTATTTCAAGGTAATCAAATATATTTTCTTGAATCTTTATGAGAAGACCTCCTATTACTCTCTTGAATTTATAGGTAGTTTCTCGAAGATAATCAGGAACTACATTGTCAATGTTTTTTATGAATATAATTTCAGCATTAAGATCATTTAGGTTTTCTATTAATGCACCATGTCCTCCGGGACGAAAGAGAATTGAGTTATCTTCATTTCGAAAAGGTTTATTATCATTGGTAACTGCTATCGTATCTGTTGATGGTTTTTGTTTGGAAAAGGTTATCTCATAATTTACTCCATAACGTTTTTGATATTTATCTATCTTTTCTGTAATTAGATCATTAAATCTAGACACATGTTCAGGAGATACAGTGAGGTGTATACTTGATTTCTTGTTTTTATTAGTTGAATAGATTGCTGCTTCCACAAGATGTTCTTCAATCGAGGTTCTTGGTCCATCTTGGTAATCATGAAATAACAATAATCCCTTGGGTAAATTTGCATAATCCATTCCCTTCTTTGATAGAAAATAATCAATAATAATTCCCAAGTCAAAGTTAGAAATCAGACTCTCAATTTCTAATCCATCATTGAGCATTTGTTCCTTAAGTTGAGCATAGAATGCAAACTTTTTTATGTTTTTGAAAAAAAATTTAACAGGTATTAGGTCTTCATTTTCGTTGAATATATTAATACACTCCTTGCTGTTTTCAAATGACTGGCGAAATTCATATAGATCTTTGAACATTCTGCTTGCAGCTCCAGAGGCGGGTACAAACTTTATGATTTTATAATTTTCATGTTTTTCCAAAAAATAATCTTCCAATTTTTTGACTTCAGTTTCTGAAAATATAATTAGCCCATTACCTTCAGATACAGGTGCTAATAAATCCATGTATGGGAAACCTTTCTCGAAGTTAGATATTTGCTGATGTGCCATATCTTCTGTAAGGCCTCTTTTATTTATTTGATTTATATCTTTAGTAGTAAACATGTAATAATTTATTTTCGATAAAATTACTCATTTCAATTAATCAATTTGCCACTTAATAACTATTTTATGCTTGTAATCTAATTTTTTCAATGTGAGTTAAAATCAGACATAAAAATAACTATTTTTGCAGCCAATTAAGCCCAGATGGCGGAAATGGTAGACGCGCATGGTTGAGGGCCATGTTCTCGCAAGGGAGTGCAAGTTCGATTCTTGTTCTGGGCACAACTATTCAGTTTTAGATTGATTATTGGGATTTGATACCAAATATTACTCATTACTAAGGCAATTGCAATTTTTATTCCTACAATGATTTCCTTCTTATTTTAACATACAACCACATTTCATAAATTGCTATTTTAGCGTCTATATTTATCAATAAAACAGATGATTATGGATTTGATAGATTGGAATCATTTTGAAAAAATTGAATTAAGGTCTGGTACAATAATTAGTGCCATTGAATTTAAACAGGCTATAAAACCTGCATTTATTATCACTGTTGACTTTGGATCAGAACTAGGTATAAAGAAAACCAGCGCGCAAGTTACAGACTTGTATACTACTTCGGAGCTAGTTGGTAAACAAATTATGGGTGTGGTAAATTTCCCTCCCAAGCAGATAGGTCCATTTATATCAGAGTTTTTATTAACTGGATTAATTCAGGACGATGGCTCTGTTGTGCTGGCAATACCTGACAAGAAAGTAAAAAATGGTCTTAAACTCGCTTAGAATTATTTTTTTAATTTATCCGAGAATACCTTCTCAAATTTCTCAACTTTAGGAGTAATAACAACATTACAATATTGACTATAAGGATTTCTTTCGTAGTAATCTTTGTGATATGATTCTGCAGGATAAAATGTATCCAGCATTTGGATTTCAGTTACGATAGGATCATCCCAGATGCCTGCGTTACTGAGTTTATCAAGATATTTAGTTGCAATTTGTTTTTGCTTGTCATCGCTACAAAAAATAGCAGACCTATATTGTGATCCATAATCTGCACCTTGTCGGTTTAAGGTTGTTGGGTCATGGGTTTGCCAGAAAATCTCAAGTAAATCTTCGTAGCTAACTTTTTCTGGGTTGAATGTTATCTGAGTAACTTCAGCGTGGCCAGTTTCGCCAGATACAACTTCTTTATAGGTTGGGTTTTTGGTTTGGCCTCCCGCAAATCCTGGCTCAACTGTTTTTACACCATCAACTCTTTCAAAAATTGCTTCTGTGCACCAAAAACAACCTGATCCAAATGTAGCTATTTCTGTATTCATAATAATTTTACTATTTGCTTTATTTTGTGAATAGGTAACGATAGACAAAGAAACGAAAAATAATATTTGTAGTAATACTAGGGTTTTAATAATTGATTTCATACTACAAAGATAGCGGTATAAAATGTGCAATCTATGAATTAACAAAGATTTAACCTATTTGATATGATCTAAAGTAGTATAAGTTTCTTACCGTAAATGAGTTCCTCAATCTCTGGTGATGGTCCAAGGTGCTTTTCTCTGAAACCATTCATCTCATCTGTTGTTTTTTCAGAAAGTAAGCCAGCCATTTTTTTCATCGCATTTTCGCCTATGATAATAGGAGGGGTGTTCAAGATCATTTTATTTCCTTTAAACTGCGCTACCAACTGATACTCATTCATGTTTTTTATTTCTTCACCATAGAAGAAACATGTGGATAACCAATTATCTAGATTAAAACTATTCATGTCTATCATAATTGGCTGTGATCCTTTACTTTTCATTACTTCGTTGTGGTAGTTACGCAGACTTTGAAGAGATTCCGGAGACATGGTTTCTTGCATCTTTGTATGGCAGTTTTGACAAATCGCAAATTCATATATTGTGGATGAAAAATTATGACCTTCATAATTTCTCATGGCTTTTTCCACCACGTAAGGTTCTTCATTTTCCAATAAACTTATATGGCAAATATTACAATTCTCAAATGGTTGATCAGTAATATCTGAATAAAAACGTTTTGGAATATCTTGCGAAAACTCTCTATGATTCATTATTGAGAAATTATTTACAAAAATATTAGATTTAATTAAAAGGGCAATTTAATAAGACTTTATATATAATAATTTATTTACTATTTTAATTACTTTTGTTAATCTAAAAACATTTAATAATGAGTATACAAGTAAAAGGAAAGCTAATCCAAAAATTGCAAGCCGAAACCGGTGAAGGTAAAAATGGAAAGTGGGAGAAGCAACAGTTTGTAATCGAAACGGACGAGCAGTTTCCAAAGAAAATATGCATCATGCTATGGGGTGATAAAATATCCATGCTGGAGAAGGTGACAGAAGGTGATAGATTAAATGTTTCCATTAATATTGAGTCTAGGGAGTTTAATTCAAGATGGTATACCGATATTAAGGCATGGCGAATTGAAAAGGAAGCTGATGAAGGTGTCTCAACTCCAATGCCGGAGGCACCACCTGAGGATCTTGGTCTTCCGGATGATGATCTGCCTTTCTAAGTAATGTCAAGAAAATTTATATTTGCCCACCTTGCTATTCTTTTTGCTAACATTATATATGGGCTTAACTATGTTATAGCCAAGGATATAATGCCCGACTACCTTGAGCCAAGAGCAATTATTTTTTTAAGAGTAGCTGGTGCATCTGCGGTTTTTTGGCTTGCAAGTGTTTTTAGTTTTGGAGAAAAGGTTGCCAGAAAAGATTTAATCAGATTAGGTTTAATTTCTTTTCTAGGTGTTGGTCTTAACCAGATTATGTTTTTTGAGGGATTAAATTTAACAACACCAATTAACGCCTCGGTTATAATGGTGGGCATTCCCATTTTAGTTCTTGTATTTTCTCATTTTTTCATCGGAGATAGACTTACTTCTAATAAACTAATAGGGATTTTCATAGGTTTCACAGGGGCAGCCTATTTAATATTTCAGTCTGGCCCCATATCGTTTCAATCAGATACTTTTCTAGGAAATATATTCATATTCATTAATGCTACAGCATACTCACTATACCTTGTTTTAGTTAAACCTTTAATGGCAAAATATCATCCCTTAACAATAATGAAGTGGGTATTTTTATTTGGACTTTTTTATATTACTCCTTTCACATTAAATTTAGCACTTAAATCTGATTATACCGTTATTCCTCTTAATATATGGCTATCCATTGGCTTTGTGATAATATTTACAACTATTTTTGCGTACTTTCTAAACAACTATTCATTGAAAACAATTAGTCCTACCATAAATAGTGCATATATTTTTCTTCAACCAGTCGTTGCATCTGTTGTGGCATTGATTTTCGCAAAAGATCACATTTCCATTGATACAGTTATTTCTGCTGTATTTATATTTATAGGCGTTTATTTTGTTAGTTTTAAAAAAACAAACATAAATTAGCAGATTGGTTCAATGATTTTCAGTTCTATGATAAGAGTAAGTTTATTAAACATTGATATTTAATATTATTAGATATGATACCTGAATTAAGAAAGTTAAAACATACCGGTTCTGGCAACTTTTTTTTACTTGCCGGTCCATGTGTAATAGAAGATACCACAATGGCATTCCCCATTGCAGAGAGACTATGTAAAATATCTGATAAACTAAATATACCATTGGTATTTAAAGCTTCTTTTAAGAAAGCAAATAGAACTAGAGTCGACTCATTTATGGGTATTGGAGATGAGAATGCTCTTAAAATATTGGAAAAGGTAGGTGAACAATTTGATATCCCTGTAGTAACTGATATACACACATCTGATGATGCAAAAAGGGCATCGCAATATGTTGATATACTGCAAATACCTGCTTTTTTATGTAGGCAAACTGATTTGCTCCTATCAGCTGCAAGAACTGGCAGAATTGTTAATATAAAGAAGGGACAATTTCTCTCGGGTGATTCCATGAAGTATGCAGTTGAAAAGGTAAAAGGTGCAGCAAATAATGGTGTTATGCTAACGGAAAGAGGTTCTATGTTTGGGTATGGTGACTTGGTTGTGGATTATAGAAATATTATTGCCATGAAATCCTTTAATGTACCTGTGGTCATGGATGTAACTCATTCCTTGCAGCAACCTAATCAAAAATCAGGTGTAACTGGTGGTCAACCTGAATTGATTGAAACAATTGCCAGGGCTGGCATAGCAGTGGGTGCAGATGGAATTTTTATGGAAACACATCCTAATCCTGGTAAAGCTAAATCAGATGGTGCTAATATGCTTCAACTGGACCTTGTGGAAGACTTGATGACTAGATTGGTGAGCTTACGAAAAGTTATAAATGAATTTGGTGAATAGATTATTCACGAATGATACTAAGAATATTTCCTGTTTCAGAATCAAAATGTAACTGCACATTATTTAGTGGAGCAGTAATTACATTTCCTAGTTGATTTACATTAAACCTACCTGAAAAAAAGATAGCATTATCCGAATTGATTTCAATAGTTGCAGTAACTGGTATCCTATAGAAAATGCCATTACCTCCCTGAAGTGGGCTATCTGGGAGATTTTCGGTTCCTTTTGTCTTAATCTTTATATCAACAGATTTGTCATCCTCAAAATCAAAAATTTCTTCTGATGAGGTATTCTTTTCTGGAATATAATATATGGTTCTGCTATCCAGTGTTTTTATGGTTTTCCCAGCAAATAGCTCCAGATACTCAGTCTCCATTTCTCTTAACTGGTTATCCATGTATATTATACTTGTTCCGTAATTAACCTCCTGATAACCGGAAATTAGGTTGTATCTGCTTTCTCTTAATTTTTCAATTTGAAGAGATGCCTCCTTAGCCTTATCAGCAGAAGTCATGTCAACCCATGATGTTTTAAATAAGAATCTATCAATTACTACAGTATCTATGTTTATTGTTCGAATTATGGTATCTGTTTTCTTCCTTTTGTTGTATTGAGAGTAATATGGAAAAGATTTATCTTCATCAGAATAGATGTAACTTATATTAGTCTCATCAATTATAACCGATTTGGATTGTGTATCATTGGAATTATACGATGATAGTCCTCCTATATCTGTGAGAGTGAATTCATTGGATTTGGCATCCTTATCTCTTTCAGCTACAAATTGAACAAAAAATATTTGATTTGGATCTGCTTCATAAAAATTACTTACATCCGCGCTTAAAAGGTTGTATTCTGATTTATTTGAAGAAATAAAGTCAATTAAACCTAGATATTCCGTAGCGTATTCCGAAAGAGGACCCTTTATTGATTCAACTTTTTCAAATACAAGATCTATTTTAAGCACCGTTTGCGGCAATGAATAATAGAATCCATTAGCAGTATTGGGTATATTAGTGCCATCAGCTTTGCTTGATAAAACTTGAGCATAAACGCCGGATACACATAAAATAAAGCTAGCTACCAATAGGCAGGACAAAATAATTTGTTTTTTCATACTTCCAATTTGATAATCAAATTCACTCCGAAGATACATTAATTATTCCTAAATTATTATTTGATAAATAATAATTCACGATACTTTGGCAATGGCCACATCTCATCATCTACCAATATTTCAAGCTTGTCGGCATGGTATCTTATGGTATCAAAGTAGTCTTTAATAATATCTTTGTATGCCATTGCTTTTTCCAAATCGTCATCCAATTTGTTTGCTTTCCTTCTGGCTTCTGTCATTTGTTCCACAGACTCTTTTATTTCAGAAATGTGATTTGATATATCCTTGATAGTATTAAGCTGATTTTTGGACAATTTCACAAACGATTTAGCATCAAGCACTTCCTTTAGACCTTTTATGTTCTCTATTAGTCTATTTTGATACTTTATAGCTGTTGGAAGAATATGATTTGTGGCTAGGTCACCCATCGTTCTGGATTCTATTTGAATCTTTTTGGTATACTTCTCTAGTTTTATTGAATAACGAGCTTCCAGTTCGGTTCTTGTCATTACATTATGTTTTTCAAAAAGGTTTATGCTTTTTTCAGAAACAAATGCTCCAAGAGCCTCTGGTGTTGTTCTTTTGTTGGAAAGACCTCTGCGAGCTGCTTCTTCTTCCCATTCCTTTGAATATGAGTTACCTTCAAATCGTATGCTTTTGGATTCAATAATATATCTCTTTGCAACATCGAACATAGCATCTTTTTTCTTAAGACCTTTTTCTATTAGAGTGTCAACATCAACTTTAAATTTACTAAGCTGATCTGCCATTATTGTATTTAATACAAACATTGGTTTTGCGGTATTTGCAGCTGAACCAACCGCCCTAAACTCAAACTTATTTCCTGTAAATGCAAATGGGGATGTTCGATTTCTATCAGTATTATCAAATAATATCTCAGGTATTTTGGGAATGTCAATTGTAATATCATTTTCTGCTGTTGTATCCAGATTGCCTGCTGATGGCATATTTTCTATTTTTTCTAGAGTTGCGGTTATTTGATCACCAACAAAGACAGATATTATTGCAGGTGGTGCCTCATTGGCACCTAAACGTAAGTCATTACCAGCTGATGCAATACTTGCTCTCATAAGCTCTTCATTATCATGAACTGCTTTAAGTATGTTCGCTAAAATTGTAATAAATCGAAAGTTCTCTTGAGGGTTTTTACCAGGAGATAATAAATTAACACCTGTATCTGTTGAAATGGACCAGTTGTTATGCTTCCCAGATCCGTTAACTGCATCATATGGTTTTTCATGCAAGAGAACATTAAAGTGATGTTTTCTTGCAACCACATCCATTAAATGCATTAATAATTGATTGTGATCAACGGCTATATTTGTTTCTTCAAATACGGGGGCACATTCGAACTGACTGGGTGCAACTTCGTTATGACGAGTTTTTAAGGGGATTCCTAATTTATGGGATTCAATCTCTAAATCTTGCATAAATGCAAGTACACGATTGTGGATTGTGCCGAAATAATGATCACTAAGTTGCTGATCCTTAGCGCTTGAATGTCCAAATACAGTTTTTCCTGTTAACACAAGATCAGGGCGTGCCAAATATAATGCTGTATCAACAAGAAAATATTCCTGTTCCCAGCCAAGATTTGGATATGCTTTCTCTATGTCCTTATCGAACATTTTGCATACATCTACAGCAGCTATATCAAGTGCTTGCATTGATTTTAGTAGAGGGGTTTTATAATCCAATGACTCTCCAGTGTAACTCACAAAAATTGTTGGGATACATAATGTGTTTTGAATTATAAATGCTGGAGATGTAGGATCCCATGCAGTATAACCTCTTGCTTCAAAAGTACTTCTAATTCCTCCGTTTGGAAAACTGGAGGCATCTGGTTCTTGCTGGATTAGAGCATTACCCTTAAATTCTTCAATTGCTTTACCTTTTTCAATTGGACTAATGAAGGCATCATGCTTTTCAGCTGTGCTACCTGTAAGTGGGTGAAACCAGTGAGTATAATGGGTAACTCCCTTATTCATTGCCCATGCTTTCATTGCAGAAGCAATTGGATCGGTTATATTTCTATCAATCCTAACTCCCTTATCCATGGCTCGCACTAAACCTTTATAAGACTCTCCAGTTAGGTATTCTTTCATTACCGAACGATTAAATGTCATGGCCCCATAATAATCTGATGCCTTATCAGTTGGGTAGTTTATGTGTAATGGTTGTCTGTCAAGTGTCTTTTTTAAAGCTTCAAATCTGAAATTTGCCATGATATAAATTTATTTAGTGAATTGTTTTCTTGTTATATATAGTCCTGTAAATGTTAATAACCCATTTATTAATAATAATTCAAAACCTATTTGATAGCCATTTAATAATAATTCGCTATATCTGCTTAGTAAATAAGAAATAACCGGAGCCAATATTGCAATTACTGGTATTAATTTGCCATTTGCTTTGTAATTTGTGAATAATCCAAAAGAATAAAGTCCAAGAAGTGGCCCATATGTATATCCTGCAAATGTAAAAAGCTGGGCAATGATTGCTTGATTATTAATTAATTTGAACAAAATAATGACAAAAATAATTAATATGGACATTCCAATATGTATTAAATATCTGTTTTTCTTCAAAAGTTTTCCATTGTTTGGATATTTCTTATCCAGTTCAAGGATATCTAATGTAAATGATGTTGTAAGTGACGTTAATGCACTATCTGCGCTTGAATAAGCAGCTGATATTAATCCAATAATAAAAATTATACCAGCAACTGGACCCAGGTAATTGAATGCAATTAACGGAAATGCATGATCCGTAGATTCTGGCATTTGAATACCATTTTTTGCAGCAAAAAGAAACAATATAGCACCAAGAAAAAGGAAAATAAGATTAACTGGTACAAGTACAAGACTTAAAGTGGTCATATTTTTCTTTGCATCATTAATATTTCTACAACTTAGGTTTTTCTGCATCATATCCTGATCAAGGCCAGTCATAACAATGGTAATAAATATTCCACTAAAAAATAGTTTGATGAAATTTTGTTTGGAATTAACATCAGTAATAATCATCTCAGATAAACTGCTATCTCTAACCAAGCTAGTGAGTTCAACGATTGAGGTATCCATATTTTGAGCAATCATAAAAATAGTTAAAACCACAGCTGTCAGCATAAATGTAGTCTGCATTGCGTCTGTCCATATTATTGTTTTTATACCACCCCTTATGGTGTATATTTGAATAATAACCATAAATAGAATGGCAGTTGACCAGAAAGGAACACCAAAATGATCAAATACAAATACCTGTAGTACAGATATAACAAGGAACATCCTAAATGAGGCTCCAATTATTCGAGATAGTAAAAAGTAAGCAGATCCTGTTTTGTATGCTGATTTGCCAAATCGTATGTCGAGATATGTGTAAATTGATGTTAGGTTAAGTTTATAATAAATGGGGAGTAGTACTGTTGTGATTAGTGCGTAACCAAATACATATCCTAAAACGATTATAAAGTATGAAAACCCAGTTGTGCTTACCCAGCCAGGTATGGAAATAAATGTTACGCCAGATAGGCTTGCGCCTATCATCCCATAAGCAACAACAAACCATGGTGATTTATGGTTTCCAATGAAGAAACTTTGATTGTCGGCTTTTCTAGATGATAACCATGAAATAATCAATATAACGATTGTATATACAATGAAAGTTCCAAATATCAGTTCAGGACTCATTTTATACATAGCTCTATTTTTATTTTTACATCTTGAAGACAAGATGCTGACAAATCAGCCATGGCAAGTGCTTTCTTATCCAATGAACTATCTGTTATGAAAACGGTCTTCATTCCAGAGTTTTTCCCAAACTCCAAATCAGACCTTGAATCGCCAACCATTAGACTTTTTTTGAAATCAATGTCATCAAAATAAGATTTAGCCAAGGCTGCCATTTTCACTGATGGCTTTCTGCAGTTGTCTTCAAGCTCTTCCAGGTCAGTGCAGTAATAGATTGCATCAATGTGCCCACCATTTTTTATTACTTCGCTTTCCATGTAGTCATGAACGGAAATTAGCTGATTCTCTGTCATAATTCCCTTTCCAACACCCTGTTGATTCGTAACCACTATAATACGACCAAAGATACTAGTGAAATATTTTATACTTTCTAGGGCACCTGGGACAAAATCAAATTCGGATTTTGAAGTTACATAGCCTCCAAATATTCTTTTGTTAATAACTCCATCGCGATCTAGGAAGAGAGTCCATGTTTCATTTATATTTTCAAGGAAGCTATTATTCATCTCAAAAAATATATTTATTAACTAGTCTTGTGGGAACAAAGTATTTTCAATTTCTTCACAAATCACATGTCCAATTAATATGTGAGTTTCTTGTATTCTGGCGGTATTGCTTGAAGGCACTTTTATGCAATAATCAACAATACCGTCCACAATGCCTTTTTTAGACCCTGTTAGCGCTACCGTAACCATACCTTGTTTTCTACCCTCTTCAAGAGCTTTTACAATATTTTTGGAATTACCGGAAGTACTTATGCCTATTAACACATCACCTCGTTTCCCAGCTGCTTTTACCATCCTGCTAAAAGTAACATCATACGAATAATCATTGGCCACAGCAGTAATATAGGAGCTGTTCACATGAAGAGCCTCTGCAAAAAGTGGATCCCTGTCATAGTTAAATCTACCAGAAAGTTCAGCAGCTATATGCTGAGCATCACTAGCGCTCCCTCCGTTGCCACAAAGTAAAACCTTTCCATCGTTATTAAATGTAGCAATGCATTTAGATGCAACCTCCTCAATTAGCCTAAGGTTTTGTGTGTCTTGAAGAAACTGTTTTTTGGTTTCTATGGAGTCTTCAATTGATTTTTTAATACTCATTTTAAAAGTGGAATTGTATTAGTTAGTTACAAAAATATTGTTTTTTAATTCAATGGATTACTTTTTTCAAAAGTCTTGTTGAATATAGCGGTAATTTCGGTAAAAAAATCAAATATAATTTACGGATATGCAAAGGTTTGCAATGCAAAAAAATTATTAACGATCATCAATATCCGAAATCATATTTTCTCTGTATTCCTTTAATAAGTTAGCCCTGGATACAATACCTATGTATCTTTTATCATCCAAGATTATCATATTGTAATTATTGGTTTTTTTGAACTTGTTCAATATATCCCGAGCATCTGTCCTAACATCAGCTTTTTCATCGGATTGAGGAATGTATAGATAATTTGATATTGGGTCATTATACTTTGACCTGTCGAACATATCTTTTCTTACGTTATCAAGTATAATTACACCTACAAAGTTGTCATTAGAATCATTTACAATAAATAAATTCCGCGGTGATTGTTTTATTAGTTCAATCAAATTGCCAAAATTACTTGTTGATTCGAGTTTAAGTAGATCGTTTTCCAGTAACTTGGTTATATCTATTTGTTTTACAACAGTCATATCTTTATACTGATACATATCTCCCTGTTCTACTAGTTTTTGGGTAAATATGGAGTGTTTGTTAAACTTTTTGGCGATGAGGTATGCAATTGAAGTTGAAAGCATCAATGGAACAATTAGTTCATATCCATTACTCATTTCTGCTATTAAAAATATTGCAGTAAGAGGAGCCATCAGAACAGCACCCAAGACTGATGCCATACCAATCAGGGTAAAGCTACTTTCATGTAGGTTGAAGCGTGCATTCAACTCATTTAAACCTCTTGATAATGCAAAGCCTGTAAAGCCTCCCATTACTGCTGCAGGTGCAAAGATACCACCTATGCCACCAGCTTCTGTCGTAAGTGTTGTGGCTATAACTTTGAAAAATATCAGAAGTATTACAAAACCTAATAGAACAAATGCAACACTAGACCCATCCACAAAAGTATAATCCAATAAATCAATGGCTTCCCCATTAATTATTTGCCTAATGGAGTCATATCCCTCCGAATATAGTGGAGGGAAGAAGTAAACTAGTATTCCTAATGCACCACCACCTATTAGGGCCTTACTCCATAATGTTTTCAAATTACTGAAAAGTTGAATTATTTTAAAATGCATGAAATGAAAGTAAACAGCAACAAATCCTGTAATTACACCTAAGATTAAAAAGTAGGGGATATCTTGAATTATGAAATCTTGAGTTATTGTAAAGTGAACTAAGTATTGCTCTGATGTTAGCAGTTTTGTTGTAACTGCCCCAGTTACAGATGCCATTAGTATTGGTATAATTGAAGCCGCAGATAAATCTAGCATTAAAACTTCAAAAGCAAATATAACAGCAGCAATTGGCGTTGTAAAAATGGAAGCCATAGCTCCAGCAGCTCCACACCCTATTAATAGTGTTTTATGCTTGTAGCTCAATTTTAGTGTTTGGCCTATGGAAGACCCAATGGATGCTCCTGTAGAAATAATTGGAGACTCCAAACCAGCTGAGCCTCCAAAACCTCCTGTTAATGCACCACCAATTAAAGATGAGAAGGTTTTATGATTTCGCATACTTCCATCCAATTTTGATATTGCATATAGTATTCTGGGAACACCATGATCAACATTATCTCTAATTATATACTTTAGAAATAATATGGTTAGTATGATACCAATGATGGGAAATATAATTAATGGAAGTATGGTGTCAGAGTCGGAGTAAAAGCTAAATAGAGTTTCGCCAATTGTGATTACAGTAAACTTTAGAAGAGCCGCTGCCAAGCCTGCAAGAAACCCAATGATGATACTTAGTATCAATACAAATGAGCGATCATTGAGATGATGGACACGCCAACTCAAAAAGTCTTTGAATATTTTTTGTCTATTCATCTAATTTTTTTCAATAACACAAATCTAAAAAGAAAACATTTCAAACAATAATTGCCTTTTTAATCCATTTGACCAATAGATTTTAATTTTAGATTCTGTGTTTATTATTTACTATCTCAATATTTCGTTGGCATAATTAGCCCAACTCATATCTTTAGATGTGGCAGCAACATTTTTACGATCTATTGGACTTTCAATTGATTTATTCATTGCTTCCACCATTGAGTCAATATCGTTAGCCTCTGCCATATAACCATTGTAGCCATTGATTACTGTTTCAGGGAAATGCCCAACATTGGTAGCTAGCATGGGCATATTAAAATTATATCCAATGGATTCAACTCCTGAAGGTGTGGCAGTAAGGTAGAACAGCATAATGTTGTCGCTTACTTGAAAATATTTAGGAACCTCTTCATTTGGAACAAATTCATTATTCAAGAAAACTAGGTTATCTAGTTTGTAATCTTTGATTAGAGCGAGCGGGTTATAATCTTGTTCATTATCTTGATTTTTAAGGAATAATTTTTTTGCTAAACCAAATGTGGCATTTTTGATTCTGGTAGATAATTTCTTATTATCAAGAGTATTCCAAAATGACTCTCCACATATGATTAATGAGACGTCATCCCTTTTATTAGATATCACGTTAAATGCTTCAATTACATTGTGAAGCCCCTTATATTTGCGTATAAATCCAAAAAATAGAAACACATTTTCTTTCAGACCCATCTCCTTTTTTGTTTTAACCTTATCAAAGTTGGAATTGGGCTTGAACATATCGTATACCGGATGGTATAACTTTAAGACTTTAATTCGATCCCCACTTATTGAATCTCCTTTTTTAATTATTTCAAACTTTTTTCTTGGAAATAATTGTTTTAGCTCTTCGGCAGTTTTAAATGCATGAACTATATATGAGTCAGCATTCTTAATACCCAATTTAGTTAAACTATTGTCTAATGCACTACCTTCCTTTTGAATGACAAAATGCAGATCGAAAAAAACCTCAATATCTGCATCATGCTTTAGCTTTTTAGCAATAAAACCAAGAGGAATCCCCTGGATCGCAATTGCCCATTGAAATATTACCTTATCTGGCTTTAAACTTTTAATTAGCTTAACTGTTGCTTTCCAACTCAGAGGATTATTATAATTGGTGATGTAGTGAACATTAATATTTGTTCCTTCCAATTGGTCTACTTTACTCTTTCTATCTATAAAATCTCTTGGAATTATTGCTGGATATTGCTGTGTCCATGAAACTATATGAACTTCAGTATTATCAATTTTGTCAAATGCTTTTGCCAAAGAGGTATTATAATTGGCAATACCACCCTTGAACATTGGGCCTGGTCCGAAACAAACAATCTTTTTTTTACTTTTCATTGTTTTGCATCATGATTAAAATAATCCCAAATATGGTACTGTATTCACTAAAGGACTATTCATTTACTTGGAGCCAATTTTGTTTAAATCCTTTTTCGTGCTGCATCGTACACCCTTTTCATTCCTTCTTCCAATGAAATTTTAGCCTTCCAACCAAATTTTTCTTCCACCAAAGACATATTACAATACCTAGAGTGCACACCCACTGGTTTATCAAGTAATGGCTTTATTGTTGGCTTATATCCAGCAAAAGAAGTAAACACGTCAATAAGATCTAAGAATGAAGTTAACTTACCTGAACCTATATTATATGCAGACCCATCACTAACATTATCCATTAATATTTGGATGAAGTCTATTATGTCATCGATATGCACAAAGTCACGACCTTGTTTTCCCGAACCCCATACCTCAAATGGATTCTCTTTTAGAGCTGCTCTTCTTGCGATTGCAGGAACTGGATAATCAGTTTCCTGATCCTCACCATAACCTGAGAATGGGCGAATACATACAATGGAAATTCCATAATGTTTTGCAGCTATCTGAGCTAAAAACTCTCCTGTTAATTTAGTCCAGCCATAGGTCATATCAGGAGTTCCAAGATTTTTCTTAAAGTCTATATCACCCTCACTTAGTGCGATGGCTCCTTCTGTGGTTTGAAGACTGGTTGGATATGCAGCACTTGAGCTTGGATATAATACACGGCTTGGTTTATGTCTGGTTATCCAATAGAAAAACTCCGAGTCAATACTTAAATCTAAAGCAACCATTAATGGATCACCATCTATTTTTAACCTTCCACCAACAATGGCAGCAAAGTGAAATACATCGCTAAAATTATTAAACTCAATACCATATTTCTCTTGTATGTATCGCGGCTTTTGACGCATGTAAAACAAGAGGTCTCTAAAATCACCCTTCCAGAAAAAGAGTCTTTTATCTTCACCTATGATTTCAAGGTCATTATTCATCTCGGAGGTGAAACCTCCCTCTAACCATTCCTTTGGATGTCTTCCTATGCTGAGGTCGTCAACCATAAATACTCCGTCTGAAGTTGTGCTAAGAAGTCTTTTAACAACATTTCTACCAACAAATCCACAACCTCCGGAAACCAAGTGTATTTTCATTTATTTAATGTTTTTTAGATTACTATGACAACAAAATATAATTTTAGTTGCCTTGAATAACTGTGATAATATTTTTAGGAAATAATGATTTAACTTTCTTCTTTTATATTTATGCGTTCTTTGATTTGATATTTACTTTTGTTCCCTGAAGTTCTGGATATCATCTCGGCAAGAAAACCAGTTAGGAAAAGCATTACACCCAATATCATTGTAAGTAGCCCAAAATAAAATAAAGGACGCTCTGTCATTTTATACCCATCCATGAAAAATTTAGAGTAAGCAAGATATGAGGCAGTTAAAAAACCAAATAGGAAAAGGACACTCCCCATGGAGCCAAAAAAGTGCATCGGCCTTTGAGAGAATCTGGAAACAAAGTTGATTGAAATCAAATCGAGGTAGCCCTTAACAAATCTATCCAACCCAAACTTTGTTACACCATACTTGCGCTTTTGATGTACCACAACCTTCTCATCTATTTTAGAAAAACCAGCTGCCTTTGCAATTATGGGGATATAGCGATGCATTTCGCCATAAACTTCAATGTTTTTAACAACTTCATTCTTATATGCCTTAAGCCCACAATTCATGTCGTGTAGATTTGACCTGAAAAGCTTTCTTGAGGCCCAGTTAAATATTTTTGAAGGAATATTTTTTGCAATTGTGGAGTCGTACCTTTTCTTTTTCCAACCCGAAACAATATCTAGGTCGTTTTCTATTAACATATTATACAAGCCAGGTATTTCATCAGGGTTATCCTGAAGATCTGCATCCATAGTTATTACAACCTTTCCGTTTGCTATTGCAAACCCTTCGTTCAAGGCAGCAGATTTTCCATAATTTCTTCTAAACCTTAGTGCTTTTACTGATGCATAATTTACAGATAAGCCTTTTACAATATTCCAAGATCCATCAGTTGAGCCATCATCTATATATATAATCTCAAATGAAAAATGATTGGACTCCATAACTTTATAAATCCAATCATTTAGCTCAGTGAGTGACTCTTCTTCGTTGTAGAATGGGACTACTACTGATATGTCCATATTATGCTATTTTAGCTACGCAACATTCTTATTTTCACGCTTGGCAAAGATAGCAATAATTAATGAAAGAATTGTTGACACCACAAGGTTTCCAACAAATCCCCAAACTCCCATCATTGCTGGTGAAGTGAATTTTTCTGTCATGGTTAAAGCCTGGTCAATTTGTTCATCAGTCATGTTAGGATTATTTTCTAACATTTCTGTTTCAGCTTGCATAAGAATTTCTTCTGTTAAACCTATGTCAATATATTGGGCATATACATAAGCAAAAATACCGGCAATTAATGATGCTATTAAGCCAGTATAAAAACCTGCACTAAATGCTCCTTTGTAATCCAAGAAACCATCCATGTATTTATCACGATAGGATATCATAGACCAGAACAACCCAGCAGCAACTATTATGTACGATATATATCTGAAAGGAGATTCTAAGTCGATGTCAAGTAGGAACAACAATAAAGAGAAAATTATAAGAGTTATTCCAAGGTAAAAGCCTGATAGTGATGCAGGACCAAATGCGGATTTTTTTTCCATAGTAGTAAAGTTTTATTTGCTATTAAATTCAATGATTAATCTGTTTCTTATTTGCAAATATACACAATGAGTTTAATAAGCATTCGAGGGTAACTGTTTTCGAATGAAGAAGGAAGATATAACTGCAAAGACAATTACAAAAACCATATAGTACAAAAAGTAGAACAAGGATGATATGAAGGGATCGTAAATAAATTCGATGAATTCAAGTCTGTTATTGATAAATTCCTGATTATCTATCCCGTAGTAGTTTAATATACTGTCTTTAGTGTTGCTAACTAATTGGGTTATATCAGTGATATTGATAAGCTTTAGATAGATATATCTGACAAATGCTATTGTTACCGATGCTACTAAACCGATCAACAAATAATTTATTAGGGATCCCCAATAATTAATAATTCCATTGTAAGAATCTTCTCTAATCTTAATTGTTGCCAAGTAAACTCCACTTAAAAAAAATATAAATATGAGAAAATTAAGAAGTTTATAATGATTTAGATCAAGTATGTGAAATAAAGCATCAAATAAACCAGTACCCAAACCAACAATAAATCCAAATAAACTTATTGAAAGTATTGACCTGTTTACCATCGTTTGAAAATGATTAATTTAAATGTAAAACTAAATATTTTTTTCAATTTTATATTTCGTGTTATAACAATACTTATTTTTGCCGCGGGTAAGTCTCATACGACCAGCTCCCGCTGAATTCCCCCAGGACCGGAAGGTAGCAAGGGTAGGCGGTTGTAGCGGTGCGATATGAGTAGCTTACCCTTTTTTTGTTTTATTATATTACCTCAAGCCTGTACAATAAGGATTATTTTCTAACAAATATCCAAGGCAATACTAGGCTTTAATATGACCTAAACTTTTTCTAATTTAGCAGACTTCCAAAATCCACATTGAATATGCTTCTGAAAATATATAACGATTCTCCATCCAATCGAAATATTGAGATAGTGGTTGATATATTCAATAAGGGGGGAGTAGTAATATTTCCAACAGATACCATTTATGGCATAGGATGCGGTATTAGGCAAATAAAAGCTGTAAATAGGATTGCAATGATAAAAGGATTGAAAAAAGACCACACTAATTTTTCAATGATAATTAATAACATGAGTATGCTTTCAGGTTTTACCAAACCAATTCCGAATCATATTTTTAGATTAATTAGAAAAAATTTACCTGGCCCATTTACTTTCATTTTAGATGCAAGCAGCAGCGTTCCAAAGATATTCCAGAGTAAAAAGAAAACAATCGGTATAAGGATGCCAAATAACAAAATTATTAGTGCCATAATTGATGAGTTAAATACTCCAATATTAACTACTTCCATTAAAGATGACGATGAGGTAGTGGAATACACAACGGACCCTGAATTAATATATGATAAATACATGAAAATGGTTGATATTGTTATAGATGGAGGTTATGGTGATAATGAAGCTTCAACTATTGTGGATTGCACATCTGGAGTGCCTGAGATACTTAGGCAGGGAAAGGGAATATTGGAGGAGTAAAAAAAGTAAAAAAAAGTTTGGTAGATAAAAAAAAATACTACTTTTGCACACCCAAAATGATGAAAACGTTGATTCGTTAGCTCAGCTGGTAGAGCATCTGCCTTTTAAGCAGAGGGTCCCGAGTTCGAACCTCGGACGAATCACAAAAAAGCCCGTTTCAAACAAACGGGCTTTTTTTATTTATTCTAAAATAATATACCTTCCTAATTTACATAACTTTATGTGCTATTTTATCATAAGGTCATCATATTTATTAAATTTGAACCTTCAAATTAAACATGAACAAAATGAATAAATTTTCTCTTCTAGTTATCTTAATAATCTTTGCAGTGCAATTGGAAACCAATGCACAACAGGATCTTCAAATCATCGATAAGCCCAATATTAACATGGATGGTAATTTGATGACACCAGAGGCTCTATGGTCTTTTGGTAGACTTAGTGACCCACAGGTTAGTCCTGATGGAAAAACTGTTATATATGGCGTATCATATTATTCCATCGACCAAAACAAAGGAAATAGGGATTTATACTCCATTGGATTAAATGCTGAAAGTTCAAAAAGACTCACAAAAACAGAAAAAAGTGAATTCAATGCTATTTGGCGTCCCGATGGTAAAAAAATAGGTTTCTTGACCTCGGAAAGTGGATCTGTGCAATTATGGGAGATGAACCCGGATGGAAGCGGAAGAGAAAGAGTATCCGATATAGAGGGTGGAATAACAGGTTTCAAATATTCGCCAGATCAAACCATGGTTCTGTATACAAAGGAAGTTGAACTTGAGAATAAATTCAAAAACCTTTATGAAGGATTACCGCTTGCAAGTGGAAGACTTATGGATGATCTGATGTACAGGCACTGGGATCATTGGGTTGATACTTATAGTCATGTATTTTATTGTGAATATGAAGATGGTAAACTTATTAGTCATAAGGATATAATGGAGGGGGAACCTTGGAGTGCACCTCTGAGTCCTTTTGGCGGTGTTGAACAAATCCAATGGTCTATGGATGGAAAAACAATTGCCTATACATGTAAGAAACTTGTTGGAAAGGACGCAACAATATCAACGAATTCTGAAATTTATTTCTACGAAATAAACAACGGCATCACAACAAATATGACAGAAGGAATTATGGGTTTTGATGTTGCACCTTCTTTTTCACCTGATGGTAAATGGATGGCTTGGGAAAGTATGGAAAGAGATGGATATGAATCTGATCAGTCTAGGTTATATCTACTCAATTTGCAAAGTGGAGAGAAAATATATGCAACTGAAGACTTTGATCAGAATGTTAGAAGTTTATCATGGACAGAAAATAGTGAGTCAATATATTTTACGAGTGATTGGCATGGTGCTTTTCAGATTTATAGATATGATCTAAATGATGGAAAAACAAAGCAAATAACCGAAGGCTTGCATGATTTCCGCTCAGTTTCAGTTGCTGGAGATAATCTGGTTGCCACAAAGCAGACAATGTCAAAGCCAACCGAATTATATTTAGTTAATCCAAAGGATGGTTACACTCAGCAGATGACATTTACCAACAAGGATCTTTTGGGTCAGATAAAAATGGGTAAAACCGAAGAAAGATGGATCAAAACACATGATGGTGAGGATATGCAGGTTTTCGTAATCTATCCCCCTAATTTTGATAAGAATAAGAAATACCCAACGCTATTGTATTGTAAAGGAGGACCTCAAGGACCATTAAGTCAGAGCTTTCATTATAGATGGAATTATCAGATTATGGCTGCCAATGGTTATATCATAGTAGCGCCTGCACGCAGAGGAGTCAGTGGTTTTGGTCAGGCATGGCAGGAGCAAATAAGTGGTGATTACCATGGAAAAAGTATGCAGGACTATCTTACTGCGATTGATGAATTATCCAAGGAGCCATTTATTGATGAAGACAGATTGGGAGCGGTTGGTGCGAGTGCAGGTGGATATGCTGTTTTTTATCTAGCGGGAAATCATGATAAGAGGTTTAAAGCATTTATTGCTCATGATGGTATCTTCAACGAGGAAGCTCAATATTTAGAAACCGAAGAAATGTGGTTTGAAAATTGGGATAAGGGTGGGCCATTTTGGGAAGAAGATAATGAAATTGCCCAAGAAGCTTATGCCCATTCTCCTCACAAGTATGTTCAGAATTGGGATACTCCAATATTAGTGATCCATGGTGAGCTTGATTATCGCGTTGTTGTAACTCAGGGTATGACAGCTTTTAATGCTGCAATACTCCGCGATGTTCCGGCTGAATATTTGTATTTCCCGGATGAAAATCATTGGGTGTTAAAACCCCAAAATGGGATTCTATGGCAACGTACTTTCTTCAATTGGTTAGAAAAATGGTTAAAATAATCAAAAGCAAAAAACATATAAGCAATACTACTAAAAGCTGTACTTTTGCTCCATAGAAACTTAATAAGAATTCAAAAAATAGATTAATGAAAATAACTGTTGTTGGTACTGGGTACGTTGGTTTAGTTACCGGAGCATGTTTTGCAGAAGTGGGAATAGAAGTAACCTGCGTTGATATAGATCAAAATAAGATAGATAATCTAAATAAGGGCATACTACCAATATGGGAGCCGGGTCTTGAAGAAGTAGTGGAACGAAATGTTGCCAAAGAAAGGCTTAAGTTTACAACAAAGCTATCCGAAAGCCTTGACGATGTTAGTGTAGTTTTTGGTGCTGTGGGAACACCTCCCGATGAGGATGGTAGTGCTGATCTTAAGTATGTGATTCAGGTTGCCAAAGAAGTTGGCACTCACATGAAGGATTACCTTCTAATGGTTACAAAAAGTACTGTACCAGTTGGTACTGCTGAATTGGTAAGAAAAGCAATGAAAGAAGCTCTGGATTCCAGAGGTGCAAATATTCCATTTGATGTTGTATCAAATCCCGAATTTTTGAAGGAGGGTGCTGCTGTTGATGACTTTTTAAAACCAGATAGAATTGTTGTAGGCGTTGACTCAAAGAGGGCAGAGGATATGATGTCAAAGTTATATAAGCCATTTACCATGAATGGACATCCGGTAATATTTATGGATATTGTATCATCAGAGATGACTAAGTACACAGCAAATTCAATGCTTGCTACTAAAATTAGCTTTATGAATGATATTGCTAACCTTTGCGAAATTGTTGGTGCAGATGTAAATATGGTTAGAAAAGGAATTGGATCCGATAGACGTATTGGAAAATATTTCATATATCCAGGAACAGGGTATGGTGGTTCATGTTTTCCAAAGGACGTAAAAGCTTTGATTAAAACATCCGATGATCTTGGATACAGCATGGAGGTTCTTAAATCAGTTGAGAAAGTTAATGAACGCCAGAAATCAATATTGTTTGAAAAAGCAATGAAATATTACAATGGGAATTTGGAAGGAAAAACATTTGCTCTTTGGGGATTGTCCTTTAAACCTCAGACTGACGATATGAGAGAAGCTCCATCTTTAGTTATTATTGAGAAGCTACTAGATGCTGGAGCCAATGTAAAGGTATATGATCCTGTTGCCATGGAGGAGGCTAAACATAAACTTGGTGATAGGATAGAATATCATGATGATATGTATGAAGCTCTTATTGATTGTGATGGATTAATTTTAGTGACCGAATGGCCGGAGTTTAAATTTCCTAACTTGAGTATTATGAAAAACCTTCTTGCAAAACCTGTAATCTTTGATGGTAGAAATATATATGATGTAGCTGAGTTAAAAGAAAACGGATTTGAATATACTGGTATTGGAGTTGAAATGAAGTAATTTAAAAACTAAAGGGTATCTTCCTTTTTAATCCTAATAATTATGAAAAGAATATTAGTTACCGGAGGAGCTGGGTTTGTTGGTTCACATCTATGTGAGCGTCTTTTACATGATGGTCATGAGGTAATATCATTGGATAATTACTTCACAGGAACTAAGGCTAACATAGAGCATTTAATGGATAATCCATACTTTGAAATTATTCGGCACGATGTTACCATGCCATTTTTTATTGAAGTTGATGAAATATATAATTTGGCATGTCCAGCATCACCAATTCATTACCAGTATAACCCCATAAAAACTGTAAAAACCTCAGTAATGGGGGCCATCAATATGCTTGGACTAGCAAAGCGGATTAAGTCTAAAATACTACAAGCATCTACCAGTGAGGTATATGGTGACCCAGAAGTTCATCCACAAACGGAAGATTATTGGGGACATGTAAACCCCATAGGAATAAGGTCGTGTTATGACGAGGGTAAGCGAGTTGCAGAGACCCTATTCATGAATTATCATCATCAAAATGATGTTAGAATAAAAATCATCAGAATATTTAATACCTATGGTCCTAGGATGGATCAGAATGATGGGAGAGTAGTTTCTAATTTCATAGTTCAGGCACTCAAGGGAAAAGACATTACAGTATATGGAAAAGGAGATCAAACGCGTAGTTTCCAATATGTGGACGATCTTGTAAGCGGGATGTTAAAAACAATGGAAACAGGTGATGATTTCATAGGCCCTGTAAACATTGGTAACCCCATTGAGTTCACAATCCTTGAGCTCGCGGAAAAGATAATAGATATTACCGGTAGTAAGTCAAAAATTGTTTATGAACCATTACCACTGGACGATCCCATGCAAAGACAACCTGATATCTCTCTGGCTAAGAAAAATCTAGATTGGGAGCCATCGGTAAAATTAGAAGATGGTTTGGTAAAAACAATTCATTATTTCGATGAGCTACTAAAAAGTGAAAGTAAATAGTTGTATGATGAAGAATATTTTGATCACTGGTAGTAATGGTCAATTGGGATCTGAGATTAGAGAAATATCAGACCGATATGAAAATTACAATTTTGTATTTACCGATGTTGAAGAATTAGACCTAACCATATCCGAAGACATTGACTCTTTTTTTACCGATAATAAGATTGATGTTTGCGTTAATTGTGCAGCTTATACAGCTGTTGATAAGGCTGAAGATGAGATAGGATTAGCAATGCTAGTAAATAGCACAGCTGTTGATAACCTATCGAAGGTATGCAATAATAATGGCACATTATTATTTCACATATCAACGGATTATGTATTTAATGGCAAACATTTTATGCCATATTCAGAAACTGATACTGTTTCACCAGATTCCCAATACGGATTATCAAAACTCAAAGGGGAGGAAGCTGTGATGCTAAACTGTGACAAGGCAATCATTGTTCGTACTTCTTGGTTATATTCTTCCCATGGCAATAATTTTGTTAAAACATTAATCAAACTTGGTAATGAGAAAGATCAGTTAAGTGTTGTTAGTGATCAAGTTGGAACTCCTACTTATGCTGCTGATCTTGCAGAAGCTATTATGGTTATGATTGCAAGTTTTGATGAAACAAAGCCAAAGGAAATATATCACTTTAGTAATGAAGGAGCCATCAGCTGGTATGACTTTGGAAAAGCAATAATGAAATTGTCAAATATAGAGTGTGCAATAAACCCCATTGATTCAAAGGATTATCCATCAAAGGCAAACCGCCCTTTTTACAGTGTTTTAAGTAAATCAAAAATAAAGAAACACTATGGTGTTAATGTCCCATATTGGGAGGACAGTCTCCGTAGGATGATCATTAAATCCAAATAAATTATTTTAAGTAAATGAATTTCAAGATTGATAATAGTATAGAGCTAAAAGCCAAGAAATGGCTTGAAGGCAATTACGATGAAAGCACCAAAGAGACCATTAGGAAGATGATGGAAGATAATCCATCTGAATTAACAGAATCTTTTTATCGTAATCTAGAATTTGGCACGGGAGGTTTAAGAGGTATAATGGGTGTTGGCACAAACCGAATGAATATATATACTGTTGGAGCTGCTACCCAGGGCATGGCTAACTATTTAAAGGATACATTTAGTGAACAAGATATAATAAAGGTTGCAATAGCTTACGACTCCAGAAATAATAGTAAACTTTTTGCCCAAACAGCCGCAGATGTATTTTCTGCCAATGGTATTAAAGTTTATTTATTCGATGATTTAAGACCGACACCAGAACTTTCATTTGCAATACGACACTTTAATTGTCAGGGAGGAATTGTAATCACAGCATCGCATAATCCAAAGGAATACAATGGATATAAGGCATACTGGGACGATGGAGGACAAATAATTAGTCCTCACGATCAGAATATCATCGATGAGGTAAATAAAATAAATGACATATCTGAGATTAAGTTTCAAGGAAATCCAGATTTGATCGAAATGATTGGATCTAGTGTTGATGAAATATATTTAAAGCATATCCATGAATTATCTTTATCGCCAGAAGCCATAGTACGTCAAAAAGATTTTAAAATAGTTTTTACTCCAATTCATGGTACTGGGGCAACTCTTGTACCCAAGGTTTTAAAACATTTTGGATTTGAAAATGTTTACATGGTTGATGAACAAGCGAGCCCCGATGGAAATTTTCCCACTGTTAAATCACCCAATCCAGAAGAATCTGCAGCATTGGAGCTAGCTATGAATATGGCTAAAAATATTAATGCAGACCTTGTAATGGCAACGGACCCTGATTCTGATAGGGTTGGTATAGCCATTCGGAAAGATGATGATATGATTCTTTTAAATGGTAATCAGGCAGCATCTCTATTAATATATTACTTGATTACAAAATGGAAGGAAAACAACAAACTTTCAGGTAGCGAATACATAGTTAAAACAATTGTAACTTCTGAGTTACTTGCAAAAATTGCAGACAAAGAAGATGTAGAACACTTTGATGTGCTAACTGGTTTTAAATATATCGCTGATATCATTAAAAAGCTTGAAGGCAAGAAAACATTTATCGGTGGAGGAGAAGAGAGCTATGGATATCTTGTGGGTGATTTTGTTAGAGATAAAGATGCTATTATTTCGTGCGCAATGATAGCAGAAACTGCTGCATGGGCGGCAGATAAAGGTATCGGTTTATATGATCTTTTAATAGATATTTATTTAGAATTTGGTCTGCACAAGGAGAAATTAGTATCAGTTGTTAGAAAGGGTAAAACAGGTGCCGAGGACATTCAAGCTATGATGAAGAATTTTCGGGAGAACCCTCCTGAGAGTCTTGGAAATTCAGATGTAATTGAAATAAAGGATTATCAGTCAGGAGTTTCTTTGGATAGAATAACGGGAAAAAGTGAAAATATAAACCTTCCCAAATCAAATGTTTTGCAGTTTTTTACCAAGGATGGTGGTAAGGTTAGTGTTCGACCTTCCGGAACAGAGCCAAAAATTAAATTTTATTTTGGAGTAGTATCACCTCTAGAATCCAAGGAAGAATATGAGAAGGTTGATAGAATACTAGAGGAAAAAATTAGCACATATATCAAAGAACTTGGACTCTAGAAGTAAAATGAGGGGTATTCGGATTAATTTAAAAATATATAACTATGAGCTCTAAGTCGAACGATGATATAACATTATCCAAGCAAGTTGTAGAAATGGCTACAGTTGCCAATGAGTTCTGTTATTTTATTGAAAACGTTGAAAAAAAGGAGAAGGAAATAGTTTTGGAGTTTATGCAGCGCATATTGCCACTCCTTCATTTGAAGGGTTCTTTGTTACCCAATATTGAACCTGAACATCCAGAAGCAAATGAGAGATTTGTTACTGAAGAACAGTGGGAAAGAGTTTTTAATGAATTACGTCAAGTTTTGGGTGAAGATGATGAGTATTGGATAATAGATCCTCAATACATGAACGATACTGAACCTCTGAAAGCAAGTTTAAGCGAAAACATTACAGATATTTATCAAGACATGAAAGATTTTTTGCTGCTTTTGCAAAAGAATACCCATGCAGCAAGAGAGAATGCCGTAAGTGAATGTAAAATACTACATGCAAATCATTGGGGTTATAGAGTTGGTAATATATTCACCAGGATACATCACCTAATTTACTTCGAGGACGATTCACCTTCTGATTTTTAATTACGTAGGGATGTAAAATGTTTAGCTCTTAGCTAAACGCTTACCACATGTAGGTTATCTTTGGTTTATCAAATTGGAAGCCTACTCGGGTTTTGACTGCATATAACTAGAACTAATTAGTTATCTTGATTATTTCGGATTTGAATATCATCAAGTCTGTTTAGACTTTGCACAGCAAGCGGGTAGTTTGGTAGTAGCTCAAGAGCTTTCCAGTAATATTCACGTGCCCCACTATAATTACCCATTACTTCCATTGTTCTACCTAGGTTATACACAGCTTCAACATAGCTAGGACTCAAGTCCACCGCCTTTTCAAACATTATTTTTGCATTATCATAATCTTCATATTCAACAAGATAGATGTAACCCATATTGTAATATGCCCTATTATTCTGAGGATATAACTCCACAACTTTTGAATATTTTTCAAGAGCAGCATCATATTGTGAATTTTCATGATAGTACATTCCAAGATAATATAAAGCTCTTTCATCAGATGGGTATATATTAAGAGCTTTGGTGAAATATACCTTTGAGTTGGTATCATTTCTAGCTGTATAAATAGCACCAAGCTGCATATAAGTCATATAGTTTGTGGAGTCGTAGTTGGCACTTATCCTTAGGTTAGTTATGGCCTGATTAGTATCAGCATTTTCCATGAGACCCATTGCTTTTATATAATAACTTTCAGCATTATATCTATCCAAGGAAATAGCTTTGTTTGCATACCTTATTGCTGTTTCTGGATCTTCCAATAGTAAATATACTTCTGATAGCTTCAGCAATGGAATATAATTATTTGGATCTAGTTTAATGGCTTTCTTTAAGGAGAGTATACTATTGTCGGTTTGTCCCAAAACAAGATATACATCAGACAGTAGTATAAATAACTCTGCCTTTTCTGAATTTATATCAAGAGCTGTCTGTATATCTCTCAAGGCTTGATTGATGTTACCTCTTTGTAGAAATATTTCTGCTCTTTTTGCAAATAAATCCTCATTTAGAGAATCATTGTTTATCATGGTTGTGATTATTGCAATGGAGTCAACAACCATATCATTTGTAGATGATTTTGTGGATATATTATCATCACATCCAAAGAACAAGATTAAGACCAGATAAAACACTGGGACAATTCTATTCATAAAACTTGATTATTCAGCTGAAATAGCTTCATTGATTTTATTTTCTAGGTCCTCAACTAGGTCTGGGTTATCCATTAGCAATGATTTTACAGCATCTCTTCCCTGCCCCAGTTTTGTGTCTCCATAGCTAAACCAGGAACCACTTTTCTTAACTATGTTGTAATCAACACCAAGGTCTACTATTTCCCCTAATTTGGATATGCCCTCACCATATATAATATCAAATTCGGCTTTTCTGAAAGGTGGAGCCACCTTATTTTTAACAACCTTAACTCTTACTCTATTTCCCTTTATTGTATCACCATCCTTAATTTGACCTGTTCTTCTTATGTCAATTCTTACGGATGCATAAAACTTTAATGCGTTACCTCCGGTGGTTGTTTCTGGATTACCAAACATAACACCTATCTTTTCTCTCAACTGATTGATAAAGATGCACACAGTTCCAGTTTTGCTGATATTGGCGGTGAGCTTTCTGAGAGCTTGAGACATTAATCGGGCATGAAGACCCATTTTTGAGTCTCCCATTTCACCATCTATTTCACTTTTTGGTGTTAGGGCAGCAACAGAGTCTATTACCACAACATCAATTGCAGCAGAGCGGATAAGGCTATCGGCAATCTCTAGTGCCTGTTCCCCATGGTCGGGCTGCGAAATTAATAGGTTTTGTGTATCTATGCCCAACTTCTCAGCATACACTCTATCAAAGGCATGTTCTGCATCAATAAAAGCTGCAATACCTCCCTTTTTCTGTGCTTCTGCTATAATATGCAGAGCTAAAGTCGTTTTTCCTGATGCCTCAGGGCCAAATATTTCAACAACTCGACCTTTTGGCACACCACCTATCCCCAGAGCATTATCAAGGCTGATAGATCCGCTGGATATTGAGCTCACCGTATCAATAGCTTCATCACCAAGTTTCATTATTGAGCCTTTGCCATAGGCTTTCTCAATGTTTCCAAGTGTTGCCTCAAGAGCTTTAAGTTTTTCTTTTTTTAGTTTGTCGTTATTTGGCTTATCAGTCATATCTTATTTATTTAAGCGATTCAAGTATCTGATTTGTATGATCATTTGTTTTTACTTTGGTAAAAATATTAGTTATGATGCCCGTAGCATCTATAACAAAGGTAGTCCTGAGAAGACCTTCATATTCACGTCCGTATAGTTTTTTCAAACCCCAAGCTCCAAAGTCTTTTGTTATTGTTTTATCTGTGTCAGCTATAAGAGGAAATGGTAAATCATATTTATCAATAAATTTTTGATGTGATTGTTCACTATCAGGACTAACTCCAACAACGGCATAACCCCTTTCAATCCACATCTCATAATTGTCACGTAAATCGCAAGCTTCAGCTGTGCATCCAGGTGTATTATCTTTGGGATAAAAATACATTATGAGGTTTTTGCCTTTAAAATTAGAAAGTGCTACTGAATTTCCATTTTGGTCTACTCCTTTAAAGTTAGGGGCATTATCCCCGATATTTAGTTTCATGGTTGTTACTTATTAGATTTAATATATTATGAGTTTAAAACGATAAACTCAGAACAAAACTATGAAAAAATCTAGCTATAATTAAGATTGTGAATAACAATTCAACCTGATTTAGTCAAAAAGTGAAAGTGTGTCTGTGTCTTCTCTAAATAGATCGAGTTGATTGTGCTTGATATGGTATTTGTCTGGTACTTTTGTGAAAAAATTCTCAGTGTAAAAACGGATACTTTTTTTAATTAATTTATTGGGTGTAGTTTGTCTTGCCTCACAATAATTTTTGAGTGACTTCATCTGCCTTTCCGAAAGCATGAAAGCAAACTTTTTAAACTTCTTTTTTCTATGTCGTTTCTTCATTTACGACTGTATATGGACTTTAAACATGCAAGGTATAACTTTTTTCCTAATTGAGATGTCTCCATAGAATCATTTAAAAAATAAAAAAGCCTACAAATTTGTAGGCTTTTTTTATATATAGTTTCAAACGTATACTTAATATTAGTAATTCTAAAGAAATTTATATAATAAAAATTCAAAAAGTATTTAGCATTAAAAATTTATAATAAGCATTAAATTTAAATTAAGGAGTTGTAAGTTTACTTATTCCATTCTCTCCGCTTACACTACCATTTAAGATAATACTTTTCATAGTAACCCCAAAATACCAAGATTTAAGATGTATAGATATACTAGTTTCAGGAATAATATTAGATGGAGTTCCTTTATTAATTGGTTCTTTTATAAATATATGGGATACAATCGTACGCTTTTATTTAACTCTAGCTATTTATTAAGTTTATTACCTTGTCAGCGTAATCCTGAGCTTTTTTATCGGATGTGCTTTCAGCATAAATCCGCATTATTGGTTCCGTATTTGAAGTTCTTAAATGAACCCATCCATCAGGGAATTCAACTTTCACACCATCGATGGTTAATATTGTAAATTCATTAAAATATGATTTCACTTTGGAATAAATGGATTCAACATCCATACTTTTATGTAGTTCTATTTTATTTTTTGAAACCCTATAATCTGTGTATTCTTTTCTTAAGTCAATTAATGAGATATTCCTTTTTGCGAGGTATGTAAGTATTAATGCAATGCCAACCAATGAATCTCTGCCATAATGTAGCTCTGGATATATAACTCCTCCATTTCCTTCACCTCCTATAATTGCATTTGTTTCCTTCATTTTTGTCACAACATTAACCTCTCCAACCGCAGAGGCATTGTAAACACAACCTACTTTTTCAGTAACATCTCTTAGGGCCTTTGTTGATGAAAGGTTTGAAACCGTGTTTCCAGGTGTTTCCCTTAGCACATAATCAGCTACTGCCACAAGTGTATATTCTTCACCAAATAATTCACCATTTTCCATCACAAGAGCAAGTCTGTCAACATCTGGATCAACAACGATTCCAATTGCATTCTTTTCATTTTTAACAACATTACATATTTCAGTAAGGTTTTCTGCTAGAGGCTCTGGATTATGGGGGAAATGGCCTGTGGGTTCACAATAAAGTTCAGTTATATTGTTTATGCCTAATTCTTTCAATAGGGGCGGGATAGCTAATCCCCCGGTTGAGTTCACAGCATCAATAACAATATTAAATCCATGTGCTTTTGTTATAGATTTATCTACCAATTTTAAGCCAATGATATCAGATATATGTTGATTAATGGTATTGCTATCTTCAGTTATTGTACCAAGGTCATCAACTTCACTAAAGCATATCTCAGGATTTTCGGATAGTTTTAAAACTTCTTCACCATCCATAGCTGAGATAAATTCACCCTTTTGGTTCAGTAACTTAAGCGCATTCCATTGTTTTGGATTATGACTTGCTGTAATTATTATACCTCCATCAGCATTCATATTCATAACTGCCATTTCAACGGTAGGTGTTGTTGAGAGCCCAGTATTGATTACGTTTATACCCATCCCACTTAATGTGGATACAACTATATTCTCAACCATTTTCCCAGAAATTCTTGCATCTCTTCCCACCACAAATGTTAGTGCCTTCCCAGGTTGTTTTAACTTCATAAACTCTCCAAATGCAGCGGTAAATTTTACTATGTCAATTGGAGTTAGGTTATCACCCTGCTTATTTCCTATTGTTCCTCGGATTCCCGATATTGATTTTATTAGAGTCATTTAATCTATTGTCTATTTAAAGATTAACCAGATTAACCTTATTGCTAACCCTATAATCATACCAATTAAAACGTATCTTAATAATGTTTTGGATTTCGATTCCTTTTGAGCGATGAAGCCATCCATTACTTCAATATTCATATTGAACTGCAAAGCTGCTTCAAGGTCTCTTATTCTTCCAAATATCTCGTTCTGATTTTTATTCAACTGTTCTAGGTTTATAACGGCATCAGCATCAAGGTTATCGCGATCACTAATGAGAATCTCTTTTAATGAGTCCATGTAAACTAGTTGGTTTTTAAGATGATTAATTTCATTAATATACTTCCGTTCATTTAATTTTAGCCTCTCACCAACGAAATCAGATTGGCTGAGGTAATTCACAATTACATCTTGCAATTCAGGAAGTATATCCGGATCGTAAACATCCACAACGATATAAAAGGGTACCTTCTCCACAGAAATATCAGAAACCAAGGGGCTATTATGTATATTTTCGCCATCTATACTCTTTATTTCCCTAGTTTGCTCTGGTGTCATGCCAAGTAAAAAAGCCAAACTTTCATATTGTTCACTTTCCAATAGTAGATTAAGTTTTAATAGCATGTCACCATAAATTTTCTTTTCCAATTGTGCATAGGAAACTGTCATATAAGCGTTATAGACATCTTTTTTTAGCCAAGCATAGGCTCCACCTATTGAACCAAATATTATTGCAAATAGAAGAAACCCAATAAAATGTTTCTTCAAACCCAAAATAAAACTCTTCAGCATTGCTCCAAAAAAGCCCATAGCTTCAGCCCATTGATGCTCCAAAGCCTTCCATGTTCTTTTTCCTTCTTCTCTTGATTCCTTAAGGGAATTATTTTTCATAAGCTAAACATTAATTTTACAAACTTATTGAATTAATTTTTCTATAACGTAGGAAATAAGTATTATTATTGAAGAAAATTCAAAGAATTAATGAATAAAACACCAGGCAACATTAAAAATTCCACTTGGAATCTTGCAAGTATAATTATATACCCTGTTGTTTTTCTGGCGCTTACGCCTTTTTTTATTGATCAGTTAGGAGAGGATGATTTTGGAATATGGATGCTAATAAATTCATATGTTTACATAGCTGTTCACATAGTTAGCTTTGGTATGGGTAACTCCATAACTGTTCACATAGCAGAGGCCATAGGTAAGAAAAGTAAATCAAAACTTTTCGTCTATGTAAACATCTCCACAAAAGTAATTTCGCTAATAAGCATTGCAACTATCACCATAGCTGCTATTTCATTTTTCATTTTTTGGTTTGGGTTAAATATTTTTAGTGAGCGTATTGATGACATATTAGTCATTGCGACAATACTTATTTCCGTTAAATTTTGGGAACTATTATTTCAGAGTGTTCTAAAAGGTTTTGAGAGGTATGATTTGGCTTCCTTTTACAATATAATAAGCAAGCTATTGGTTTTATCTGCTCAATTTGTAATTGTGTTCTTGGGATGGAGCCTGCTTGAGATATTCATTAGTAATATTATTTTTAATCTGATAATGGTTTTCATTCAAGCAATTGTTGCCTACAGGTTAATTCCTGAATACAGGTTTAAACTTGAAAATAAGAGGAAGGAAAAGGATGAGTTATTTCATTTTGGTTTTTGGACCTGGTTACAAACCATAATAGGGGTTTTGGCATATCAGATTGATAGGTTTATTGTTGCGATCTTTCTTGGACCAGCTGTTGCGGGATATTATATATTAGCATCTACAATAATTAACCATTTGCATATGGCTTTTGGTGCTGTTGTTGGTTGGATATTTCCAAAGGTATCACGTAAGAAGGAAACGGATTCTAACATTACTGGATATTTTACAACACTGCGCAGTTTTTCAGTCGGGTTTGGATTGCTTGTTATATTGATAACTAGTATTTTATATCCACCAATATTTAATTTATGGCTTGGTACGGATAAATTTATGAAAATGAATGAATACTTCAAGTTATTCCTAGTTTTTGAGTCATTTCTACTACTAACTATAGTACCACTATTTTATTTCAATGGTGTAAAGATGCTGAAGTTTATTACCTCTCTTGAATTGATGTACAAGTCAGGTGTAATTCTAGGATTGTTGATAGGTTTTGCAATTTATCCATCAGCAGAAAGCCTTATAAAAGGACAGATAGTAGCCTTGTTAATTCTTATACCCGTAGAGTATTATCTAATCAACAAAAAGGTACTCTTTACTTCATGGTTTAATGAGAGTATTGTGACTATTATACCTAGTATCTTAATATCTGCAATAATATTCCTGTCCAGCTGGCAAAGTACCTTAATACTTACATTGGTTACTGTTGTTGTATTCAAAGCATATTACCTTAACAGAAAGAGGTTTAATCTAAGATTGTTATTGGAATGAAAGAAATAACAGCATATAACCATTTAATTATCTATTCAATAATATTTTTCTTTTTGAATAGCTTTTTGCTTCCACATGGTTTACTTTATACAACTCTTCTATCCCCTGTTATGATATACTATTTGTACAAAAAACAAAAGTTTAAGTATCTTATATATGGATTAATTCTAATGCTTATTCCCATACCATTTCAGATTTATGGTGGAGTTGATTTAACAAGCTATGTTCTATCCAACATAATAATATCCACAGTAGTTGTATTCATGATTACAATCTTCTTTATTGTAAAATCAAATATTAGTGTAGTAGATAGAATATTTAGAAAAATCTTATTATTAAATAGCATATTAGTAATTGTAGCATTAATAATTCTTCCTTTTTCTTCAATAAGGGGAGTTTTGTGGTATGATGAAATTATTACGGCTGGATTGGAGGTCATTCCAAGACTAAAATTATTTACCTACGAAGCTTCCTTTTATTCAATGATTATGATGCCCATATTTCTATATTTTCTTCTAAGGGTACTTTATGGGATTGAGCAGCATTCTATGTTAATAATAATTGCTGTTTCAGTTCCCATAGTTCTATCGTTATCATTCGGAGTTATGGGTTCGTTTTTGATATCTTTTTTAGTTGTTACAATTGTGTTTTGGCCCAGAGTACCTGATTCCATGAAACAGTTTGTTATCCTTGGAAGCAGTGCTTTAATATTATTGCTAATTGCTCTTCTATTCATATGGCCTGATAATCCAGTTTACTTTAGAATTGAGAATATTATTGATGGCAAAGATACAAGTGCAATGGGTAGGTTATTTGATTCTTTCATGTTTGCGAAGGATCTCGTAATAAATAGTAATATGTTTTTTGGTATTGGCGCTGGTCAGGTAAAAATTGTTGCACATGATATGATAGTTAATCATTATCAGTACCATGGTCAAATATCAGAAATAGTTAGAATCCCCAATTCAATGGCAGAAATTCTAGCTGTTTATGGGATATATGGATTTGTTCTAAAGCTAGCACTTGAAATATATTTTTTTATGAGATTTCAGGTATATAATAATATATATTCATTGGTATTATTTACCTTTATCTTCATATATCAGTTTACCGGCAGCTATATTACTAATTCTGCAGAAGTTGCCATATGGGTATTTGCTTTTACATTGAAATTTGATAACTTTAAACTTAGTTCATCTGATTTACTATCAAATTGAAAAAAGTACTTAAAATAGCATTCATAGTAAGGTCAACTTTGTTTAAGGTTGTTGGTGGTGATAACATGCAAGTTATAAATACAGCCAATGAATTGAAAAAGCTTGGTGTAGAGGTTGACATCATATTGGCAAAGGACAAGGTTAACTATTCAAAATACGACATTATACATCTGTTTAACATAATTAGACCCGCTGACCACCTTTATCACATCAAAAAATGTAATAAGCCAATTGTATTAAGTACTATTTATCTTGATTATTCCGAGTTCGACATATCCGGAAGAGAAGGTATCCAGAAAATGTTTTTTAAACTAGCCGGTAAAGATGGCTCAGAGTACCTAAAAAACAGTTATAGGTTTTTAAAAAAGCAAGATCACCTTGTAAGTCCTGAGTATATCCTAGGTCACAAGAGAGCAGTTAGGAAAATTGTCTCAAAAGCAGACCTATTGCTCCCAAATTCCAATTCTGAGTATGAAAGGCTAGCTAAAGATTATGACATTAATAAAGATTTTAGTGTGATTACAAATGGTATAAATACTGATATATTCTCTAGGATTCCAAAAGTAGATAGAATTGATAACCAGATTATTTGTGTAGGTCAGATATATGGGCGCAAGAATCAGTTTAGACTTATAAAGGCTGCAAATATTTTAAAAGTTAAAGTAAAGATTATTGGAAAATCCCCACCAAACCATAGGAAATATTACGACCTATGTCGTTCCATATCTGATTCAAAAGTTGAGTTCATTAGTTTTAGGCCACAGGAAGAACTTTTACAGTATTATGCTCAATCCAAGGTACATGCTCTGCCAAGTTGGTTTGAAACCACAGGATTAAGTTCACTTGAGGCAGGAGCAATGGGGTGTAATTTAGTCGTTGGAAATGGTGGTGATACACAAGAGTATTTCAAAGAAAAAGCATCTTTCTGTGATGCCAATGATGTTAACAGCATATATCTAGCATTGGAAAAAGAATTGAATAAACCTATTGATTATTCATTTAGAGAATATATTTTTGAAAATTATACATGGAAGCACACTGCTAACCAAACTCTGTTAGCTTACAAAAAAGTACTTGGAATTGACTAGAAAACTATCCATAGGGTTTATAGGAACACGAGGTATACCTAATGAATACGGCGGTTATGAAGCGGCTGTTCAGGAGTTGGCTCCTAGATTAGTCAGTATGGGACACAGGGTAGTAGTATATTGCTCCAAGGCCCAATTATCACGGTTTAAAACATGGGATGGGGTTGAACTAATATATAGCTATGATCCTGAATCAAAAATTGGTTCTGCTGGCCAATTTATTTATGATTTTTTAAGCAACATAAAATCCAGAAACCAGAATCATGATGTGATTTTTCACATGGGATACACAAGCGATTCCATATGGCATAGTATATGGGATAAATCGGCTCTTCATGTAACAAATATGGATGGCGTTGAATGGAGGCGTTCCAAGTATTCGAAATTAGCACAAAAGTTTCTAAAATATGCTGAAAGACTAGCCGCAAATAACAGTAGTGTTTTAATAGCTGATAATAAGGGCATAGAGGAGTATATTAATAATAACTATAACACTGAGGTTGTAAACATCTCATACGGTGTTGAGGTACCTGAGAATTTTAATAATGAAATCCTAAAAACATACAACCTAGAGGAACATAGTTATGATATCGTTGTTGCTCGTATCGTACCTGAGAACAATATTGAAGAGATTATAAAAGCCAAATTAATATCCCATGATAATAGACCTTTGGTGATTTTTGGGAATAGAACCAATTATAGGGATGAGCTGGTTGCAAGATATGCAAATAATCAAAATATTATTTTCCTCGATGGCAATTTCAACAAGCAAGAAATGGACAGCCTAAGGCACTTTAGTAGATATTATATCCATGGGCATTCTGTAGGAGGAACGAATCCATCTCTTTTGGAATCAATGGCTGCTAAATGTAAAATCATAGCTCATGATAACCCATTTAACAGGAATGTACTTCACGAGGAAGGTAAGTATTTTGAAACTTCCAATGATTTAGCCGAGATACTACAATCCGATTTACAAATATTAGGCAATGAGAATATTCTAAAGTTATTGAGTAAAAATCATAATTGGGAAACTATTTGCAAACAATATGAAACTATTGCATACAAAAATAAATCTTGAGTATTGGCTATGGGCCTTGGTTTGGTTTACATTACCAATAAGTATTAGATTAAATAGTATTGCCATTGCGTTGGTGGCTGTTGCAGTCTTAGTGAATTTTTTTAAAAAACCATTTGTCATATCAAAAGATTACCTAATCCCATTTTTTTTCGCACTATTATTTTTCTTAATCCAGTTAATTGGTGTTCGAGGTTCCATGAGTAGTTTAACAACTTGGAAGGAGGTTGAGCAACTTCTACCATTAATCATTTTTCCAGTTTTGTTCATGACGTCCAGAACAAATAATGATGAATTTTCCCAGGCAAGTTTGAAGGCATTAGTTTCTGCAATTATAATATGCGGTATAATAATGATAGGGGAGTCTGCTTTGGTGTTTTTTAAAACACAAGATGTTTCTGTGTTCACATACCATAAACTATGTGAACCATTTAGTTCAGGCGCAATCTTTTTTAGTTTTTTTATTGTGATCTCACTCTTGAGAATGGATGTTATAATTGATTCTTTTACGACAAGTTTTCAGAAATATGCAATAGTTATTTTCCTGTTACTACTTCTATTTTTACTTGCATCCAAAATGATTCTTTTACCAGGCCTATTTTTACTTGCAATTAAATATCGACGTAATTTATTTACATTCTTGCCCAAAAATAAATTAGTAGTTCCCATATTGTTTATTTTATTCTTATTACTTCTAGTTCCTGTTTTACAAAGATTTAAAGATATATTGAATCCTAGAATAGATATTGTAATGAATGATAAATTTAATTATGATAGTCCTTTAAATGGATTAAACCTTCGCATCATACAGGCTAGGTTTGGCATTGAAATTTTAAATGATAATGAAGCATGGCTTTTTGGTGTTGGTATTGATAAGGCTCAGGAATTACTAAATGACAAGTATGTCAATTATGGTCTGCATACAGGTTATAACGATGACTTCGACAAGGGCTATTTAGACTATAATTTCCATAACCAGTACATCGAAACTGCTGTTAGAAGTGGACTACTAGGGCTATTTTCATTACTTGCAATGGTTTTTTTGTTAATAATTATAATCATAAAAAGACAAACTTTCGTTTTGGGGTGGGAATTAATTCTACTGCTCTTGTTCTTTATAACAGAGTCAGTTTTAGAGAGGCAAATAGGCATAGTTTATTTTTGTCTTATATATTCATCATACTTCCCTTTAAAGAATGATTAGGATGATTTCATGCTTAGTCGTGAATATTATTTAACAGATTTATCAAATATTTGCTTCCTTTTAATCTTTATCAGAATGAGTTATTAGTAGGCAACTGGGATTAGTTTATTTTTGTCTAATAATTGTTCATCATGTTTTCCCTTTAATAATTACAAGCATAAAGATGATTTTTGGTTATAATACTAGTCATGTTGGCAATCATATATTTGAATTAAATGACGAAGTAGTCATTAAAAGTAAATCAAATAAGCCTTTTAATAGATTTATAAAGCGTATACTTGATATTACACTTTCCTCTCTGTTTATTATATTGATTGCACCATGGCTATTCCCAATAGTTAGCCTAATAATAGTTATTGAATCCAAAGGGTCGCCATTTTTTATTCAAAAGAGAACAGGTTTGAGAAGAAGATCTTTCTTTTGTATTAAGTTTCGCACAATGTTAAAGAATAAAGATGCAAATAGATTACAGGTTCAAATTAATGATAAACGTATTACAAAATTTGGTAAGATTTTGAGGGAGAGTCATATTGATGAATTACCTCAAGTAATCAATGTTTTTATTGGTGACATGAGTATTGTTGGACCAAGACCTCATATGCTGCGTCATAATGTTGAATATGCTGGCTACTCGCCCAATTATCATTTACGTCATATTGTTAAGCCAGGAATGACAGGGCTTGCTCAGGTCAGAGGATTCCATGGCATGATTTCAGGAAAAGAGGATTTTCAGAATAGATTAAATTCGGATATCGAATATATCAAAAGATGGTCGTTCCTTGGTGACATAGAAATACTCATTTTAACAACTTTTAAAGTAATATTTAAGGCGAATGAGAAGTAATGAAATATCCAACATAAAGGATGCTGTTTTGTTTGTTTTGAAATATTTCGGTTTATTCTCTTACCCACTTACTTCTGATGAGATTCACCGGTTTTTGAGTTTTAAGTGTGAACCTGTGGATGTTGACATTGCGCTAGATAATATGAAAAAAGATGGTCATGTGCACAAATCAGAAGAGGGGTATTATACCATCGATAAAAACCCCAGCTGGTCTGAGCAAAGAATTATTGGAAATAAAAGGGCTGAAGATTTATTGCGAAAATCTGTAAAATTTGTTGGTATCATTAAAATGTTTCCCTTTGTTAAATCAATAGCCATATCAGGTTCATTATCTAAGTATTATGCTGATGGAAATGGTGATATTGATTACTTTATTGTTACTAGTAAAAATAGGCTTTGGATTTCTAGAACGTTACTACATATATACAAAAAAGCTACCTTTCTAATCGGTCATGAACATTATTACTGTATGAATTATTTTGTGGATGAAACTGCATTGGAAATTGACCAAAAGAATATTTATTCTGCAATAGAAACAGTAACTCTCATACCCGTTTATAATCAATCACTAATAAGAGGTGTTAAATCGCAAAATAGCTGGCTAGTGGATTACCTCCCAAATGAAAGCTATAAAGACGATACCCGTTTCATTGTGGAATCAAAAGGTGAAAAAATTAAAGGACTTCTAGAGAGTGTTATCAATATATTTAATGGTGATGCTATCAACAAATTTTTCATGCGTATCACTGATAAGAAGTGGAGGCGTAAATGGAAAAGAAAATCCTTTCCGATGGAAATATATGATGAAGCATTTCATACTGAGTTAAATATCTCAAAAAACCATCCTGCAAACTACCAGTCCCAAATATTATCATCCTTGAATGGAGAAGGCTCAAACTTAACTAAAGAACATCCAGCATGCAGTCTGTAATACTTATAGGGGGTTCAGGGTTCCTTGGAAAACATTTGCTAACTGAATTACTGAAATCTAACTATAAAGTTTACGTAACTGTTAACAAAACGAATATAAAAGGTTCAGGGAAATTAAATATTATTAGAGGTGGAATAAATGCACTAAACTCGGAGATACTAAAAGAGATAGCTCCCACAAAGATTTTTCATTGTGCTCGCCCATCAATTCCTAGGCTTAGAAAAACTGGAAGAGTGATTTCAGGATATATAGCTTATTTCAATAATTCAAGATTATTAAAAAATATTGAGAATTCTTGTATACAAACCGATTTATTATTTGCATCAGGCAGCTTAGCTTATGGCAATAGTACTCAGCCTCATTATGAAACATCAGCCATTAACCCTATTTCTTATTCCAAGCAATATATACGAGGAGAAAAACCATTGTTAAAAGCTATTTCATCTTCTGGAGTAAATGTCAAAGTATTACGTTTCCCATGGTTAATTGGCAACGGATCCTGGTTTAAGTGGTTTTATTTGAAAAATATTAATGAAAATAATTCAATCCCATTGTTTGGTAGTGGAAATAATAAGATGTCTATCTTAAGTGTAGTTGATGCAGCTAGGTTAATGGCATTGTATTCAGATAATTCTGTTGGAAATGGTATTTATAATATTTTCAACCCCAATTCAACAACTCAAAAGGTATTCGTTGAGAAGGTCAAGGAAAAGTTTAACTGTGATATTACAGATTACAAAAATATCTATCCAAGTCTCGAGGCTGCTGCTATGGAAGCATTCTTTTCCAATATTACTGTTGATACAAGTATGAAAAAGATAATGAACAAATATCATTTTATAACCCTTGACCAATCACTCATTAGCATTAGTAAAGAGTAAAAGTATAGGCAATAATGACCTCAGGTTAGATTTCTTTCCAATTATTTTTGAAATACAAATAGGGTATATTCACCCAAGGCCCATAATGGTGAGGTCTGAATTTTTTGATCTATATTCCATAATTTAGTAGCCTTTTGCGGATTGTTCTTAACCTTATGATCATTGTACCATGGTGGATAAAAAATACTGTAGCCTTTATTTTCCAGTAAACTAAATTTATGAAATGCATTTTTAATAAATGATGGACTATAGCAGTGTGAGCTAAGGTGTCTGTCAACGCTGTACCCTCCCCAAGTTTTACCTAATCTTGCAAATGCAGTATCGAATTTGAGTTTCATCATCTGGACAATTAATTCTCTCATGTACCATTTATTTACGAATGAAAGAACAGCAATCCCCTTGTCGGTAAGTAATTGATTTATAATATCTGCAGTTTCTGACAGGTCTTCCACAGTATTTAGTGCCCCGAAGTAAACATATATCATATCAAAAGATGCAGTTCCAAACTTATCAATCAACTCTCTTTCACTAGATTGTAGCACTTTTGCGTTTGTGAATTCTCCCTCTTCAATACGCTTTTTTGTATGGTTAACCATTTCCATTGAGATATCAACAGCTGTAAACCTTTTGCTAGGATATTTTTGAGCAAACCATTCTATGTCAAACCCAGGACCACAACCTATCTCAAGAACTTTACTAAAAGGATACTTTGAGGTTAATTGTCTAAAATCATTCCTAATTCTTTCTAGGCTGGTATTTATGGTTGCTCTTTTTTCAAATCCTAGCTTTGCATCTGTGTCATAATATTCAGCAACATCCCTATAATATTTATCATTAGATATTTTAGTCATAAATGAGATATTTAGCTCTTATAGCAAGAAATTTATTAATGTCATCTTGCCAACTTTTCTTTATTTCACTCTCAGTTTTACCTTCAATTATTTGCTTTTTAAGTTCTTCGTTGCCGGCCAATTTATTAAAATAATTATTGAAATACTCGTTATTACTTCCCATTGCTACGTAGGAATTTATTAGCCAGCTTAAATTTAAGCTTTTCGGATTTGAATTATAATTATGAGCATAATCCGTAAGATTGAAACCATTGCATAGAACTCCATTATATTTAGGATTAGAAGCACCAATATTACTATGCGGCATGAATGTGTAGTCACCAATTTTGAAGTTGGGTTGCCCATAGACTTGAAAGGGAATATTTGTTCCTCTCCCAACACTCATATTTGTACCTTCAAAGAAGCACATGGAAGGGTAGAGATATACTGACTCCCAATTTGGAAGGTTTGGTGAAGGCTTAGTTTTCAGTTTTACAATCATATTATGGCTATAGTTGAGGAGCTCTATAATTTTAAGTTGCAGTGAATCGGCAGATTCAATCCACTTCTCATTTTTTACCATTTCAGAATATTCGCCTATTGTCATACCATAAACCACAGGAACAGGATGGAGTCCAACAAATGATTCAAACTCTTTTTCCAATACGGGACCATCAACATAGTATCCATTTGGATTTGGTCTGTCAAGCACAATTAATGGGACTCTGTTTTCAGCGCATGATTCCATAATATAGGTCAATGTAGATATATAAGTATAAAATCGTGTTCCAACGTCTTGCAAGTCAAATAATATTATGTCAATGCCTTTAAGATCATCTATTGTTGGTTTTTTATGTGATCCATAAAGTGATATTATAGGGATTCCTGTTTCTAAATCAAAATCATTTGATATTGATTTACCTGCATCTTCAGTACCCCTGAATCCGTGTTCCGGACAAAATATCTTTTTGATATTTATATTTAAAGAAGTAAGAGTGTCTACTAAGTGTGTTTTGCCAATTAGTGATGAATGGTTGGCGACTAATGCCACCTGCTTATTTTTTAATTGGGGAGTGTATTTAAATATTTGATCTGCTCCTGTTGTTATTTTGTCATAATCTACAAGGTAAAGGCTATCCTGACCATAAGTATGATTAACTAGGTTGAAACATAAAAGAATTACAAAGTGAATTCTAATTATTCTGCTGTTCATTATATTTTTTATATATCAATCTTCAAAAATATAAAAAGCATTTACAATTAATACCATATGGTTTAAGGATTCACACTTTGTTTAGGATAGATATTAAATGTATAGATTTGCATTAATAAACTTATAATTTGAATTTCGAGTATTTCATAGCACGTAAATTAAAGTCAGGAGATAAAAAAAACCTCTCCAAACCTGTAATTGGGATATCTACTTTAAGCATTGCGCTTGGACTGAGCTTGATGATTATATCTGTTGCGGTTGTTGTGGGATTTAAAAATTCCATAAGTGAAAAGGTAATGAACTTCGCCTCTCACATTCAATTAGTTGTTTTTGATAACAACTTTGGTGAGCAGGGCAGTGCCATTATGGTTAACGAAAGGTTGCTTGATATTTTAAACTCTCAGGATGAAATTACACATATACAAAAAGTCGCTCACAAAGCAGGTATAGTGAAAACAAAGGATCAAATCCTTGGAGTTGTTCTAAAGGGAGTGGACAGTAATTTTAACAAATCATTTCTTGAGAGTAACATTAGTAGTGGCTTATTTCCAGCATTTAATGATTCCATAAAATCCAATGAAGTATTAATATCATCTGCAATTTCTAGAAAACTAGAGCTAAAAACCGGGGATGATATGCGAATGTGGTTTCTGGATGAGGACCAGCCCAGAGCAAGAGGACGTAAATTTACAATTTCGGGTATCTATGATACGGGAATGGAGGAAATTGATGATGTATATGTAATAGGAGATATTAAGCATATCCAAAAGTTAAATAACTGGGATGCAACGGAAGTAGGAAGCATAGAGCTTATGGTAAATGACATTGATAAGATAAGGGATGTTTCTTTTAATTTGTATACAACAATACCATATAACATAAGATCTATAAGTGTTTTTGAAGAGTATCCTCAGATATTTAATTGGCTAGAGTTATTGGATTTAAATGTTATCGTTATTTTGGCCCTACTAATAATAGTTTCAACAATTACAATGATATCAACATTATTAATACTTATAATTGAGCGCACTTCAATGGTTGGTTTGCTAAAAGCATTGGGAACAACAAATTCATCCATCCGAAAAATATTTCTAATTAAGGCATCAGGTGTTATTGTAAAAGGCATGATTTTAGGAAATATTATTGGTATTGGATTTTATTATGTGCAAAGCTATTTTCGAATTATAAAGTTATCTGCAGAGTCATATTATGTTGACTATGTGCCAATGGAGCTTCATCTCAGTGATGTATTGATGTTAAACATAGGTACCTTTATTATTTCACTTCTTGTCCTCATAATTCCCACATTTTATATAACAAGAGTTATGCCTGCTAGGGCACTGAGATATGAGTGACATATGGCTTAGTACTCCATTAATTTTACTTCTATTACCCACTGGAATTTTTTGTTTACCAGGTTTAATCAAGTTGCTTGTTGGTTACTAACTACTAAGGCTATAACCGATACAGATTAATAATCAAAACCCCCGTAGACTTAATTAAAATGTTATTTAGAATTTGTATAAATTAATTGTTGGCGATTATTTGATGTACAAAATATTTATTTTTGTGCTACTAAGAGGCTCATTGCCAGATTTAATGAAAAAGCGCATAAATGTGGTAACAAGGATTGAGTCTCCATTACTAACCAATTTTTTTAAGGGTATATGATTGTATCATATATCAAAGATACCCACAATTATTTTATCTTAAGTCATAATTTGAGATGAAGATAGTGTTAATATGCTATCAAATATGTTTGGGATGTATGAGTTAGGATATATTATCCAAATTCATATGTTGCAATAGGTGATGGGAAAAGTCAAGCATGTTCTTAACCTCATCTGTGCGTGCTATGTGAACATATTTAAAAATCATTAGAGCTTCTCCATTACTTTCAATGTGATGTATTTCGTTTTCTTCCAAAAAACTAATGAGGTCATCCGTAAAAAAAGTTTTTATGGCGATTTCATCCTCACCACTTAAGTGAAACTTGTTAGAGAATCCTGTACGTTTTTTAAAATCAATATTGGTTCTTGTTATTGTTAAGCTTTTGACACGGTCAAATATCTTATCAAAAAGCCCCTCTTTATCTATAATAAATCTTGGTATAGGAGACGGAAGCCTTACGACATGCACCGTGGTTTGATAAACTTCTAATGCTAGTAATGCTCCTTCGTCAAAAACAATATCAGCAATTTCCCACTTGGTATTGGTGTCTTTATCTATTCCTTTCAATGAATTAGATTTCATTTCTATTGGACGTGAATCAAAAAAATGGAAATTTTGTAGGTAGGATGTATTCCAATCTACTTCACGTTCAAAGGACCAACCATTTGCAATGGCCATTTTTTGTAAGCGAATTTGGCGTTGTGTAATTCGCTTCTTAATCCGACCTGTTACAATTTTTAATGCACGGTTATGACTGGTAGAAGCAACATGATTCTCAAGTCCTAATAGCTTCACATTACCGCCGTTATTATCATTAATGCGCTTAAAATCAATTAAATTCTCCATAATTGATAGATCCACTAACCGAGTTTGGTTTAGATCAATACGAACAACAGAACCCTTGGGAATTTCTTTCAGCAACTGATCCAATTGAAGTGCATATAAAAAGTTACTTACGCCTTTTAACTTAACGTCATAGGTTCCATCATCCAAATGGTATACTTTGGACCCGGATTTATATATCATTTTAAAGAATCGTACAATACCTACTTTAGCCAATAGCATGTGTAACAGGAGTGTAGCCATTATTCCGGCTATAATACCATATAACAAATCCGTATATAAACTAACAATAAGTGTAACCGATAGAAATAGTAATTGTTCCACTCCCTGGTCATAAGCATCCCTAAAAACCTTTGGTGAAGCTAACTTAAATCCTGTGTGAACTAAGATAGCAGCTAATGCAGCTAATGGAATATTACTAAGAACAGGAGCTAAAAGGAGTACAAATAGCAGTAGTAGTATGCCATGATATAGGTTAGACCATTTAGTTTTTGCATTGCTATTTATATTTACTGTACTTCTTACTATTACAGTTATTATTGGAAGGCCTCCCAACGCACCAGAAACCATGGTGCTCAAGCCAACACCTACTAGATCTTTGTTGAGATTTGTAACCCGCTTATAGGGGTCAAGTTTATCAACAGCTCTGGCACTTGCAAGCGTCTCTACCGAGGCTATCAAAGTTATAGATATGACAGTTAGCCAGAAAGCAGAGGTTCCAATCATAGCAAAGTCAGGGTGTAAAATACTTTCCAAAATACTATCTGGAATATCAATCAATAAGCTAGGACCAATCATATAAATATTACCAAACAAAGAAATACTATGTTCGTTGCGGAAATTAAATCCAAAAACTATAGGCATAGCCAGAAGCAGAACCCACATTGGGGCTGGGATTAACCTTATGAATTTTTGATTTATTTTTTTATAAAAAACTAGAACCAATATTCCTACCAATGATATTAAAAAAACGAAAGGATTAGCTTCTGGCAACTTATGAAAAGCGTCAACTAGTGTTCCAATGGTATTATCAGAATTAGAGGATGTGCCAAAAATATAATGTGCTTGTTTGGCAATTATTATAATACCAATTGCGGCTAAAATACCATGCAGAACCGAAGAGGGTAATAATTTTGCAAATCGCCCCATCTTAAGCAGTCCGAGTATGGTTTGCAATCCACCTGAGACCACAATTGCTGCAAGAACATAACTAATGTTTCCATCCAATGCAACAAGACCGCCAAGTATCACGGCAATTAAACCAGCTGCCGGTCCGTTAATAGCTAGATACCCTCCTCTGAAAAACGTGGTTACAACTCCTCCTATAATAGCTGATAATACTCCTGACATAGGAGATACATTGGAGGCTACAGCAATTCCTAATGCCAGAGGTAAGGCCACCAATGATACACTTACGGCAGCTGTGAGGTCATGTCTCCAATTTTCTTTTAGTCCTTTAAATCCAGTAGCAGGTATTGAGTTGTTATTATTCATAGTTTTATTGAGAGCAAAATTGAGAGGGGGAATATACAAATTTTAAAAAAACATAGTTACATTATATAATTTTTTTTTAGCTTAATTGATTGTGGTTTCCAATAATTGGAAAAAAGACCATAAACCGCATATAATTTTACCGTATTACTGATGCATTTATTTAATAAAAAACTAGTAAGTATTATTAATTACTTTTGAGGATTTTTAAACCTGATAAATATGTCAAGACTTTTGTTATTGATTATTATCTTCAATATGCTAATTATTTCTTCCTGTGAAAAAGATAATTCAACTACTAATTTAAAAGTGGCCATGTTGGCTGATGGAGTTACTTTCGACGATTTAAATTTTTTGCAAAGTTGCAAAGAAGGATTGGAAAGGGCTAAATATGACTTTAACTTAACTGTAGAATACATTTGTGATACTGGTGCAAATAATTATTTGCAACGAATAGATCAAATAGCCTTGCAAAATTACGACCTAATTATTGCCATAGGTTATATGTGGGATGATGCAGTGCTTGATGCATCTGGTAATTATCCAGATATCAAATTTTTGCTTGTAGATACAGAGCTTAGTGAAACAAGGAGCAACGCTGTTAGCATGGTTTTTGATATTGATGAAGCAGCATTTCCAATTGGGTTTTTATCTGCATGGTGGGCCGAATATTATGGCGAAAGCACACCAAAAACTGCATGTATAGGGGCGCTTAAAATACCACAAATAAGACAGTTTATTGAACCATTTAATAAAGGTGTAAACTATTATAATAAATCATATTTAAAAAATGTTGACACTGCCGTAGTATATGCTGGTGGTTTTCTAGATGAGGAATTAGGAGCATTTTTATCTGATAGTCTAATTAATGCAGGATCTGATATGATTTTTGGCGTTGGCAGTGAAACAGAAAGTGGTGCATTACTACAAGCAAAAAAAAATAATATATGGTGCGTAGGAACTGATGCGGATCAGTATTATGCCTTTCCAGAGGTATCTGACTTTATACTCACCACTGCAGTAAAAGGCCTTGATAATTCAATATATAATGTTGTAAAGTCATTTACCTATAATTCTTTTGATGGTGGTAATACATACCATGGAAATCTTCAAAATATGGGAGTTTCTATTGCACCATTTCATAATGCGGATGAACTTATTGCAGATAGCATTAAAGCCGAAATTGAGAACATTAAATTGGGTATAACGAACGGAAATATTTCTACCGAATGGTAATTTAGGTATTTATTTTACGTCAGGCAATTTTAAAACTCCCTTTTTACTGTGGTTTAGGTCTTATTAGTAAAACTTATTTTCTTTTATAAACAGAATAAATTACTTCTCTACCCTCATCCCAAACTGTTATATTATGTAGACAAGGTAGCTCATTATTACTATCAAGGGATTCCTTTGTAACTCATAAAGTCTAATATCAGTTCCAACCGCTTTTTATCATCAAAATGATCTATTTTGAGAACTTCACTCAAATATAGGTGAGCAAAAATAAAGGAATTGTTAATATCTCTATTTTGCGCAATAAAATCAGCTATTTTAAAATCAGTTTATGTGTTGAAGTTGAATTGCAATTTGATTATTGTTGGTTAATTATAAAGTATCACATGTGATTAAAACCCTTTTAATTCAGACATATCTCTATGTAACCAGTTTTTCATTGGATATTTAGCCTTTCTATCAATCAAATGTAAAGAATAAGCCTGACGAGACTTTCCGCTGGTATTTGGTAAACTGTAATGTGGCAACAATCCATCTAAAACTATGCATGTGCCTTTTTTTACTTCTAAAGGAATCATACCCTCCGTTGAAAGTGGCCTTTTATCAAGTATATGCATTTCAGTTCCTCCTGTATGGTTTCTTCTAAACCATGAGCGTAATGAAGTTTTATGTCCTCCAGGTTTTGCCCATAAACAACCATTTTCAATTGTAGTATCTTCTAGTGCAAACCAAAATCCAATGCATGAATTAGGTTCAGTATATAGAAATGCTGCATCCTGGTGAATATCTACAATACCACCAATTTTTGCATGTTTTAGTATAACCATACTTTGTATGATAACAAAATTTTCTAGGCCTAAGTCTGTAGATAATTCTTTAAGTTCTGGTGATCGGGAAAAATTATTAAATACTGGATCAATGTCATGCAAAGCATGTCCAATTTTATTTAGTGAATGAAAAAGGTCACGTTTAAGATTACCTTTCTGATCAAATGCGTCCTTCTCAAAAAAATAAGAAATATTTCCACCTGAATTTAAGAAGTAGTCATCAGAGGTTCGCGTTTGCTCATTGGTTTGGAAGATAGAAGGATGCCCATCAAAATCAAAATTATTTGTTAGTTCTTCTCCTCTGCGCATCAGCTCATCACATCGATCTGCGCTATAAAAATCCTCTATTATTAAATATCCGTCTTTATTAAACTGATTGTATAATGTCATAGAATACCAATTTTCAAAAAAATAATTATAACAAAAGTAGCATCTTATTTTTTCTAACTTTTGTTAGCTTAAATTTTATTGACAATATTATCTTTTATTTAGATTTTATAAATGGTCCTATTTTAATTACTTACAACGGCCCAAGTTATTTTGCTTAACGGGGGAGGGTATGTCTTATAGCTGTTGTTGTAATCAACTACTCTATGATTATTTTCTCATAATTGTAAGTATTATCAGACATGATTTCTAATAAAAAGAAACCCTTGGTAGTTATCTCAAAATCGGCAACAGAGCTATTTATAATATCTATATTTTTTATTTTTTCGCCCAAAAGTGTGTAAACAGTTATTTCGTTTATTGTATTAGTACTGGTTACAGATATTTTACCCGTGGATGGGTTAGGATAAACTTTAATAGATTTTTTTCGGGAAAGATTGTCCTCGATTTCGATACCAACGGAGTTTCCGATAGGTTCAATGAGAGTATAACTCCAATCATTATCATTAAATTGTTCAGCTGTGATAAGGTGTGTTATTTGTCCTTCTTCTATTAAAAAATGAGGTCTTGCCCTGGCAGATGTGGTTGTAGTTTCATCTGTAAAGTTAACGGTGTTATCTGCAGCCTCACCGGTATAGGTCCAGTTTATACCATCTGTAGAATACGCATGTCCTAAACCATCATAAAAGGATGCTCCACCCAGTGCTACCATATCGTGGAAAATGGCATGATATACATCACGGTTTTCATCGTAGTAAACAAACATATCTTCTAGGCCTTCCGATGTATAGCCATCATAGGGCGGAGGGAATAATGATGTTTCTTGGTCTTGCCAGGTGTAAGTGGTAGGATCCAGGTAATTTGTTGCTGTAACCCAATGAACCTGTGAACCTGAGGGATATGTCCTCCACAGACCAACAAGATTTCCATCGTTATGAACTACTGCGGAGAAGTTTGCGTCTATTCCATCTAACAGAGTATCAGGTTTAAGGATCACAATAGGATCTGACCATGGGCCGTAAGGCGATGATGCTGTACAGATTACAGTGGCTTCTGTAGATGCGCCAGTAGTACAACTGGCTGTTGGCTCTTGAGTTAACGGATCGCAATCACATGGTACACCATAATTTGAATATGCCAAGTCACCATTGTCATCAACACCAGCTGTAAGAAATGCTACCCAATTATTGCCTGGTCCTCTTCTTACATCCGCCTCATGTGCCATTACTGGAAATGCCTCACCTTCATATGTGTAGGGACCCTGTGGAGATGAACTAATTGCATGTATGATTTTAGAGTTTCGTGCCCAATACTGGATATCACAATTATTTTCAACTACACTTACCCACATATGGTAAATTCCTACATCATCTTTAAGAATGGATGCCCCCCAGGCATCCGTATTGTCGGGGCGATAACCATTATTAGGGTTTGCTGGCAATAATATCAATTCCGAACAGTCACTTCCCGTCCATCCCAGATCGCAATCACAGTTATTTCCATTCCATACTCCATTATAGCTACAGTTTTGCCCATAACAAACAGATATCAAATTAAGTATTACTAAAATGACAGAGGTTATTTTCATAATTTGATTTCTAGATCATTACTAATGTCTCGCCTATTGACAGTTGGGAATCTAAGGGGCTACATATTATTGATATGCAACCATTTGCGTGGATATAAAGTGAACCCGGCAGGATTCGAACCTGCAACCTCCTGATCCGTAGTCAGGTGCACTATCCGTTATGCTACGAGTCCCTTAAATTGGATTGCAAAACTACAATAAATTTTAATAGAATTACATCTAGCTATTCAATATTACCTTCTATTTTATCTAGCTTTAGAACCTGTATTATTTAAGCGTATATAATTTATATCTTTGACAAAAACTTAATATTGGGATAAATATGAAATTATTAGAAGGTAAAACCGCATTAATAACTGGTGCCGCAAGAGGTATTGGTAAGTCAATAGCCATGAAGTTTGCTCAAGAAGGTGCTAATGTTGCTTTTTCAGATTTGAATTATGATGAAAATATGGAAGCCACAGAGGCAGAACTAAAGGCTCTAGGTGTTGATGCTAAGGGTTATGCATCAAATGCTGCATCTTTCGACGATGGTGAGAAATTAATAAACTCAGTGGTTGAAGATTTTGGCCGAATTGATATACTTATTAATAACGCTGGAATTACACGTGATAATCTACTCATGAGAATGCAAGAGAAGGACTGGGATGCTGTACTTACAGTAAATTTAAAATCTGCATTTAACCTCACCAAAGCTGTACAGAGAATTATGATGAAACAAAGAACGGGTTCAATAATAAATATGAGCTCTGTTGTTGGTGTAAGTGGTAATGCTGGTCAGTCTAATTACAGTGCCTCAAAAGCAGGTATGATAGGTTTTACAAAATCAATTGCTCAGGAACTAGGATCCCGAAATATTCGTTGTAATGCAATCGCTCCTGGATTTATTGAAACCGAAATGACTCATAAGCTAGGAGAAGATGTTAAGGAAGCATGGATTAAAACAATTCCCCTTAGAAGATCTGGAAAACCAGATGATGTAGCTGATGTGGCCGTATTCCTTGCTTCTGACTTAAGTTCCTATGTATCTGGCCAGGTAATTAATGTTTGCGGTGGAATGAATACTTAATCTTAGATTAATTAATAATAATTTGTACCACACCTAACGCATGGTTTCTGAGGTTTTTATTTCATATTCATGGTGGGCAGTCTTATTGGTTATAGCAACCGGACTGTTTTATGCAGGTATTCTGTATTTTAAGAATCCTCTGAATAAATTATCAAAATTACTTACTGTGTTGCTTTTTGTAACAAGGTTTGTTGTTGTTTCCCTATTGGCATTTTTACTGTTATCACCTTACCTGAAAACCAAAAGTAAAATTGTTGAAAGACCAATAATGATAATTGGTGTAGACAACTCTTCTTCCTTATTGTTATCATCGGATTCTACTTATTTCAGAACCAGATTAGATGACGAGTTGCTGAAATTACGTAATACATTATCAGATAAATGTGATGTTGACATTATTACATTTGGCGAAGAGATCAATGAATATGACTCTTTGTCCTTTGATGAATCTTTATCAGATTATTCTGCTTTCTTTTCATATATCAAAGAAACTTATTCCGGCCAGAATGTTGGAGCTGTTTTAATAGCTGGCGATGGTATAACCAATTCAGGAGTTGATCCTGTTTCGGCATCATCTGATCTCAATTGGCCCATTTATTCAATGGGACTCGGAGATACCATTGGTTCTGCTGATGTGAAAATTAGCGATGTTAGGTTTAATTCAATTGTCTACAAAAATGATGTTTTCCCCATTGAAGTTAGCCTAGCTGCAAAAAATCTAATTGATAAGAACATTACAATCAGACTATATGAGAATGGAAAAGAGGTTTTGAGCCAGAAAGCAAAGATTAATTCTAACAATTGGAATGAAGAGCTTATATTTACCTTAAAGGCATCAGAGAAGGGCAAAAGAAGGTTTAGGGTTGTAATTGATAACCTTGATTCAGAATCAGTTTTACTAAATAATTCTCGTGATATTTTTATTGATGTTTTGGAAACAAGACTTAAAATTCTAATACTAAGTGCAGCTCCACATCCTGATATAGGAGCCATAAAGGAGTCTCTTGAGCGTAATCCAAATTTTGAACTTGAACTTGAGTATGTAAAAGATAATAAACGGGATTACTTAAAATATGATGTCATAGTTTTATACCAATTACCTTCTGTAATTGGACAAACAAATAGGACTATTTCGGATATTGCAAAATCAAATGTGCCAATACTTTATTTCTTTGGTAACCAAAGCAATTACATTGAATTTAACAGACTGAGTGATGGATTAAAAATTAAGTCGTCAGGAATAACAGAAAATTCTTTTGCAATGCTCAATGAAGGTTTTACTAAGTTTACATTCTCTGAGGAATACACATCGCAGCTCCAAAGTTTACCACCATTAGTTGTTCCAATTTCAAATTATTCAATGAGCGATGGTTTGGATGTGTTTGCATGGCAAAATATTTCTGAAATAACAACAAATTTTCCATTGATTTCATATTATTCAGGAATTGAAAATAGAATGGCATATTTTATTGGAGAAGGAATCTGGTTGTGGAGAATACAAAGTATGGTAATGTTTAACAATACCAATGCAATTGATGCACTCCTGAGTAAATCAGTAATGTATTTACAGGCTGATAATGATAAGAGGAGGTTTAAGGTAATTACTGATGATATTTATGATTCTAGAAAGGATGTTATACTTAGGGCCGAATACTATAACGAGGCAATGGAGCCGGATAATATGAGTGATATAAGTATGGAACTCATAAATGAGGAAGGAAATAAATATAACTACGATTTCTCTCCCTTTGAAAACAACTATATGGCTGACTTAAATAAACTTCCAACTGGAGTTTACAAGTATAGGGCATCAGTAAATAATACTAGTTTATTTGATGTTGGGGAATTTATAGTTCGCAGCATCGACTATGAAAGTAGGAATACCATAGCTAATTATGGGTTGCTGCAGCGATTGGTAACAAGTAACAACGGTAAGATATTTCACAAGGATCAGTTCGATGAACTCGGGGAGGAGTTAACTAATCTTCCGACGGTAAAGTCAAAAATTCATTTTCACGATACATTTACTGGTCTAAATACAATTCTGTTTTTAATGATAATTTTAATACTATTACTTACTATTGAGTGGTTGATAAGAAAGTACTTTGGAAATTATTAATTTAATATTATGAATGTTGAAGCTATATTTTGGGTTATTATTATTATTATAATTTTTGATTATTTACTGGATCAGCTTCTGGACTATCTCAATTATAAGACCATGCAAGAAAAAGTACCTTCTCAGCTAAAAGGTATTTATGATGATGATAAATATGAAGAATCGCAGAGGTATGGTAAGGAAAATATGATTTTTTCATTTTTCACAAGTACATTCTCCTTTATTCTAATTTTATTACTTCTATTTGGCTCCGGCTTTGCCTTTTTAGATGATTATGTAAGGTCCATAACCCCCAATGATTATTTAAGAACAATTTTATTCTTTGGTATATTTGGCTTAGCCATGGACATCATCAGTATACCCTTTCAGTTATATGGAACTTTTGTAATAGAAGGTAGATTTGGTTTCAATAAAACAACGCCTTTAACCTTTGTGAAAGATAAAGTAAAATCTTGGCTCCTAAGCGCTATTATTGCTGGTGGTTTAATCTTGTTCGTTATGTGGGCATGGAAAGAAACCGGTCCATGGTTCTGGATAATTGTAATGGGCGGTATGTCTATCTTTATGGTATTTATGACAATGTTTTATTCAAGGATAATTGTGCCAATTTTCAATAAGCAAACTCCCCTTGAGGATGGCAGCCTTAAAGTATCAATAAATGAATTCGCAACCAAAGCACAATTTAAAATCGATAATATATTTGTGATTGATGGGTCTAAAAGAAGTACAAAAGCCAATGCCTATTTTACAGGCCTAGGTTCAAAAAAAAGAATCGTTCTCTATGACACATTAATAAATGATCTTTCAAATGAAGAAATTGTAGCTGTTCTTGCCCATGAGGTTGGTCATAATAAACTAAAACATGTTATAACTGGATTGATTATTTCCATGCTTCAGAGTGGCCTTATGCTTGCCTTACTATATTTTGCCCTTGGATCACCAGATTTGTCACTGGCCATGGGAGCAACTGATGCAAGTTTCTATATGGGAGTTTTGGCTTTCGGACTTCTATTTTCCCCAATTTCAAGAATTTTGGGGATATTCTCAAATATAATTAGCAGAAGAAATGAGTACCAGGCTGATAGGTTTGCTTCAAAATACGGTCTTGCTAAGAACTTAGTATCAGGCTTAATAAAACTATCGGTTGCAAACCTAAGTAACCTAACTCCTCATTGGTTATATGTTGCCATTAACTATTCTCACCCTACTTTGCTTCAGAGAAAGAAAGCTTTGGAAGCTTTGAAATAGTATCCTTGTGCAATAATATTATGATTTGTAATAGACTAACCTATTTTATTAGATATTTAGGTGTAACACGATAACCAAAAATGTCTATTTTCATCATTGATATTATTATTTAACTTTTTGATAAGTAATTCATTAATATTAGTATCATATTGAAGGTTTCCTACTCATTTTTTGTATTTTTGCGCCTTGAATTAAAAGCTGTATTTAACAAATAAAAAAACGGCTTAATCTTTATAATTAATAATATGAAAGTAGGAAAAAAGAAAGTAGTTACCCTAACCTATACACTTAGGTTTGATAATAGTGATGGAGATGTAATTCAGGAAGTAAATGAGGAAAGACCATTTGTTCATTTATTCGGTAATGGTTCATTACTACCAAAGTTCGAAGCAAATTTAGATGGCTTAGAGCCAGAGGCAGAATTTGCATTTGACCTAACTCCAGAAGATGGTTATGGTGAATTTACTGATGAAGCAATCATAGAGTTGGAAAAAAGCATTTTTGAAAAAGATGGAAAAGTTGATGATGAGCTTGTTAAAGTTGGTAATATGATAACAATGCAGGATCAAGAAGGCAGACCAATTGATGGTAGAGTCTTAGAAATAAAGGATGATAAGGTTATTATGGATTTTAATCATCCGTTGGCAGGAAAAGACCTTCATTTTTCCGGTAAGGTAATTGAAGTAAGAGATGCTTCAGAAGAAGAAGAATCTCATGGTCATGTTCATGGACCTGGTGGACACGAGCACTAAAAATTAATTTTTTTATTTAATATAACCCCTGTTGCTTGCCTCTGGGACTCACAAAATAGATCTAGTAATGAGAAAAAATATTGTTGCCGGAAATTGGAAAATGAATAAAAACTTTGAGCAGGCTGAGGATTTGGTTGCAGATCTTACAGAATACTTTGAAGAGAATAAACCAAAATGCGAAGTAATCGTATGTCCTCCGTTTCTCTATCTAGAGATGGCATCTGATTATGCTTCTGAATCATCTGTTTTAAATGTCTCGGCTCAAAATGTTAGTGCATATGATAACGGAGCTTACACAGGTGAGATTTCTGCTGAAATGCTCAAAGGCCTTGACATTAGCTATTGTATTGTAGGTCATAGCGAACGACGTCAGTATTATAATGAGACAGATAATCAGCTTGCACAGAAAGTTGATAAGCTTCTGGATTTTTCAGTAGCCCCAATATTCTGTATTGGCGAATTGCTTGAAGAAAGAGAGAGTAATAATCATTTTAGTATTGTTAAGGAACAACTTGAGAATGGATTATTTCACTTAAATGCTGACGAGTTCTCAAATGTAGTTATTGCATATGAGCCTGTGTGGGCTATTGGAACGGGAGTTGTTGCAACACCAGAGCAAGCGCAGGAAATGCACGCACATATAAGAGAGCTGATTACTGAAAAGTATGGTGATAAAATTGCCAATGACACAACCATCATGTATGGAGGTAGCTGCAACCCAAAAAATGCAAAAATACTTTTTGCTAATAAGGATGTTGATGGCGGTTTAATAGGCGGTGCTTCTCTGATAGCTGAAGATTTTGTCAAAATAATCGAAAGTTTTTAAGAAAATATATTTTATGAAGAAGTTGTCTTATTGCATTGGTAATTTGGCAACTTTTTTGTTTTAGGATTATAGTCATTTAGTTCACTAAAAAATAAATGATGAATTACTTTAGAGTAATTGTACCAATACCTGATCTTAGTGAAGATATTGAAGTGCTCACGGCTTTAATGGCCATGAATGGTTATGATAGCTTTGAAGAAACTTCATCAGAGTTTATTGCCTATATTCCTGAAGATGATTATGATGAGGGCAAATTATTGGATATTGAATACCTGAATAAATACCGATTGGATAAAAGCTTAAAAACGGAGTTTGTCCCCGATAAAAACTGGAATGAATTATGGGAATCTAATTACCCGTCAGTTTACATCACTGAAAACTGTTTGGTAAGAGCTCCATTTCATGATTCAGATGAAAATGTTGCCTACGATATTATCATAAAACCAAAAATGGCATTTGGAACTGCTCATCATGAAACAACATCAATGATGTTAGAGCTTATTCTAAAAAACGACCTTGTTGGAAAGAAGGTGTTAGATATTGGTTGTGGCTCTGGAGTTCTTTCTGTTCTTGCTAGTATGAAAAAAGCTAGTAGTGTTATTGCCGTTGACATTGATAAATGGTCATTTCAAAATACCTTAGAGAATATAGCAATAAATAAAATAACCAATATTCATGTTATTCAAGGTGGAGCTGAGGTGATTAAGGATGTTAATGACTTTGATATAATATTTGCAAACATTAATAAAAATATATTGCTAAGAGATATTAAATGCTATTCAGATGCGTTAGTTGATGGAGGCTTTGTTTATTTTAGCGGTTTTTATTCCAAAGATCTCAAGGACATAACTGAGATGGCAAAGACGAATAATTTAGAATATTTGCATAACCTTGAGAATAATGATTGGGTAGCATGTGTTTTTAAGAAACATATAATATGATAAGCAACATAGCGGGGTAATACTCATTGAACTAATGCGCAAAATATTAACACTATCTATAGTTCTTGTAACATTAAACTTTGGTTTAATGTTTGGTCAAACCGCCGACTCTTTATCTGTGAATAGTGAAGTTTTTTTTCAACAATTATCTGAAATCCTATTAAATACTCCATCAAATACATATCAAAAGAAATCACAGGTATTGTTGGATAGATTTTATCTCCGTTGGAGCATTGGCAGATTCAATAAAGTTGAAAAAGATGAGATACGTTCTCTCATTGAAAAGATGAGGTCTAGGAAGGTGCGCACATATCCCTACTTATACGATTATATATATGCCCTAACATTAATTTCTGAATCACAACAGATACCCAAAAGTGTTATAGCCTGGCACGCATATGCCAACAGATTGCTGGACCAAAAGAGAACATCATCTTTTGATAAGTTTTTAGAATTTTCTATGGATTTATTTGAAAATCAAAGATTTCACAAGAAAAATTCACTTTCATGGTATAATAGGAAGGGGAGGTTTAACTTTTATCTTGATACAAATTTGTTAGTTGTTTTTCAAAAGGGGGATCTGGTTTGTGCAACACGAAAAGATAGCTCAATCATAAAAAATACCTCTGGAACTTATAATTATGATGCAAAAACATGGTTCGGAAATATGGGAGAAATTGATTGGGGCAGGTTTGGAGATGATGCAGCAAAAGATATTACAGTCGTAATTGATCGTGAATATCTAATTGAAGTTGATCAACCATCCTATTCCATAGATTCTGTAACACTTCACTACAATCGGTTTTTTTCTTCCCCTGTGCTTGGAAAAATATCCGAGAGAATTTCTTCAAGCCCACCCAATAAAAGATCTTCATTTCCCAGATTTGATGCTTATCTAGATAACTTTGAGTTATACAACATATATCCTGAAATAAGCTATTTTGGAGGTGCTATGCTAGAAGGTCTAGAACTTTTTGGTATTGGAACAAAAAAAAGTAAGGCTATTATAAAACTTACAAAAAGCGATAGCCTCTATGCCATGATAAGGGCAGAAAAGTTTAGAATAGAAGCTGACAAGTTTATTTCATCGGATGCTGAGTTCGTTTTTTACTTTGATAAGGATTCTCTTTATCACCCTTCTCTTAGAGTTAAATATTCAAATCCAGATAGAAAATTTGTAATGTATACCGAATCAAATGGAAAATCAGTTACACCTTTCTTTGATTCATATCATGAACTTGATATATATGTTCAAGCGGTGTTCTGGAAAATGAATGATCCAGAACTTTCATTCAAGAGAATTAGAGCTGTTAACAATAGAAATATTGCCCAGTTTGTTTCTAGTAACTATTTTTCCGATAGAGATTTCTATAAAGTTCAGGGGATAGATGATATAAACCCTTTTTATGTAATTGATAATTATCTCAAGAAGTATGGCGAGTCAGATTTAAAGTTAAATGCTCTTGCAGCATATATGAAAAAACCTCCAGATCAGGTTAGTGCTTTATTGATAGATTTGTCAAAAAAAGGTTTTCTCGTTTACAATAGTAGGACGGGAAAGGCTATTATTAAGGATAGATTTCATTATTTTTTGAATGCCAAAGCTGGAAAAATTGATTATGATGTTATCATGCTTAGATCTAGCGTAAACAATCAACCAAATGCAACAATTAACCTTAACACATTGGATCTTGTTGTTAATGGTGTTCCAGAAGTTAGTATCAGCGACTCTCAGGGAGTATATATTTATCCGTATGATAAGACCATATCATTTAAAAAAAATCGTGATTTTTCATTTGAAGGTCATATTCACATGGGTTTACTTGATTTTTATACAAGAAATTCATCATTCGTATATGATAGCTTTATGCTTAAGATGAATTATGTCGATTCACTAGCTTTTCAGGTATACTATCAGGATTCAGTTCGCAAGGTAGATTCCCTAGTCAGAGTGAAAAATGTAATAGAGGATATGGTAGGCACTCTTTATATCGATAAACCAGATAATAAATCGGGACTAATTGCAAACCCGCAATATCCAACCTTTGTTAGTAATGATGTAAGCTATGTTTATTTCAATGGGCTATCAATACAAGATAGTACATTGCTACCTGAAAACTTCTACTATACGCTAGATCCATTTGTTTTTGATAGTATTGGATCGTTTATTACAGATGGCCTTGAATTTGAAGGTAACTTAACATCCGCTGGAATATTTCCCATGATAAAGGAACCTCTCACAATAATGCCAGATTATTCATTGGGGTTTGATCATACAACCCCAACAAAGGGGTATGAAATGTACGGAGGTTTGGGTACTTATACTCACGATATCTCGTTAAGTAACGATGGTTTTTGGGGAAATGGAAGCCTTGAATATCTTTCATCATACTCTTCTTCGGATTATTTTATGTTTTATCCAGATTCTTTATCTGGCCTTAGCGATAACTTTTCAGTGGAAAAAAGTCTAGACAAGTATAATTTCCCATCTGCCCAAGGAGATACTGTTACAATAAAATGGATAATTGATACAAATGTTATGGCCATCAATTCCAAATCGGGGCCATTTACCATATATAATAATTCATGGCTGGAGGGCACATTGAGTTTAAATCCCAACTACATGAAAGGGGAGGGGGTGTTTGTTTTTGATCAGTCAGAGATTATTTCAGACAATATAAACTTCAGGTATGGTAACCTCACTGCTGACACTGCAGACTTCTTTTTGAAAAACAAAAGTGCGGATTCCTTGCTATTGGATGTAAGAGACTATTTTGCTAAAATTGACTTTGACCAGCAACAAGGTTGGTTTACGAGCTTAAATAGTTATTCATCAATTAAATTTCCCATAAATAAATTCGTTTCTACTCTTGATGAGGTTGAGTGGGTTATGGATGAGGATAAACTACTGTTGAGCAGTAATTTAGAGGAAGATTATATGGGGTTAGATACTTTGGATATGCTTGACCTTATGGATTACAATCTAAAGGGGCCCGAATTTATTTCTCATGCAGATAGTGCAGATACCTTAAGGTTTTTTGCAGGTAATGCAACCTATAATTTATCAGATTTTACAATCGACGTTGAGAAAGTAAAACTTATAAAGGTTGCTGATATTGCTATCTTTCCCAATAATGAAACTGTTAAGATATTAAAGGGAGCAAAGATTAGTACACTGAATAATGCCCTAATTGTTGCTGACACATTTAATGCTTTTCATAGCATATATGATGCGGAAATAAATATTGCTAGCCGGAATCAATACAATGCAAAGGGTTGGATTGATTATTCTGACAGGAATGATATGCAGCAACCAATTTATCTTACAACGATTGCTCCGAATACAAATGGTATTACCACAGGTTTTGGTCAAATACCAGAGGAGGAAATTTTCTTCCTGAGTCCTGAATATTTCTTTCGTGGTGAAGTAAGCATGGTGGCTTCCAGAAAAAATCTCAGATTTAATGGAGGTTACAAATTAAATGAGCAATGCGTTGCAAATCTTGATAATTGGGTTTCATTTAATCAGATACTCTATGAGGATAATATAAGCTTCGATGTAACTCAGAGTTCCAAAAATTCAGAAGGAGAACTGGCCTTTTTTGGACTGGGATATTCCGATCAATATCGAAGGTTTTATCCCATGATACTAGAGCCTCTTAAAAGCCCTAACGATATGCTATTTATCAATTCCACAGGGAAGATGATATTTGATACACTTAATAATCAATATTCAGTTGGTAACCCAGCCAGGTTTATCAATAATAATAAAAAGGGAAATTTTGTTTCCTTAGATAATACTAGATGTATTTTAAGAGGTGATGGTAACTTGAACCTTGGGCTAGACTTAAAGATGCTTAAGATATTGGCAAGTGGTGAATTCGAACATGTTATATATGTTGATTCAACATATGTAAATAGTTCCATACTCTTGGATTTCTATTTTGATGAAAAAGCTATCTCCATGATAACTGATAGCTTAAGGCTCACCAACAACGATGGTGTAAATATGTCCGATGGTCTTTTCCCATTGTTCTTGAGAAAAAATCTCCCACAATCAATTGCTGAGAAGTTGATAACAGAAATATCTCTTTATGGTCAGATGAAAAAAATCCCAGAAAGCCTAAGTCATACTATTATCTTTAATGATTTGAAACTATATTGGGATTCCTTTACTCGCTCTTACATAAGCATGGGCAAGTTAGGTGTTGGTTATTTGGGAGGTAATGTGGTAAATAAGTATGTTAATGGGTGGGTTCAAATAGAAAAAGGAAGAATTGGAAGCGAAATAACAGTATACCTTAAACCAACTTCATCAACCTGGTACTATTTCAACTACAAAAATGGTATCATGCAGGTTATATCATCGGATAACTACCTAAACGAACACCTTGAATCCATCAAGGAAGATAAAAGGATATTGAATTCTGATAGTGATGATGAATATTACGAGTATGTTATATCAACACGTAGGAAGAGTACAGATTTTATTAGAAAAATGGAAAACATTGAGCGTAACTAATCGTTTAAAACCTGTAAAGCCTCAATAAACACCTTATTTTGTTACTTACTTTGTGAAAAAATGAACCATTTATTCATTTTGTAACTACTTTTTTTTTGTTACTTTTACTCACGAATGATTAATTAAATAATGCAAAGATAATTTTCAAGACAGGTCATTATTTATCTGTAAGTTTAAACTAAAAAATAATTTATCTACCGATGAAGTTTATAATATCAAGTACGACCTTACTGCGAGGATTGCAAAAAGTTAGTGGAGTTTTAGGCACTAATAACACTCTGCCAATACTCGAAGATTTTCTGTTTGAAGTAAACGATGACAAATTAAAGATTACGGCATCTGATCTTGAGACTACAATTTCTGTAACACTTGCCACCACAAAAGCTGATGGTGCTGTTGTAATAGCCATACCGGCTAAGATGTTATTAGATATTATGAAATCATTACCAGATACGCCAGTAACTTTTACAGTTGATGGTACAAACATTGAGATTTTTGCCGGAGAAGGTAAATACAAACTCATTGGTCATCAGAGTGATGAGTTTCCTCAGATACCAGTAATGGATAATACTACCTCTCTTGAATTAAATTCAGCACTCCTAGTAAATGCATTTAATAAAACCCTTTTTGCTACTGGAAATGATGAATTAAGACCAGTAATGTCAGGAGTTTTATTTGAAATCAAAAAAGATAATATAACTTTTGTTGCAACCGATGCTCATAAATTGGTAAGGTATAGGCGAAATGATTTTAAATCTGAAACGGAGACATCATTAATAATTCCTAAGAAACCATTGGCACACCTTAAAAATGTGATGCCCGAGGATGAGGATGTAGCTGTTAATGTTGAAATAAATGACACAAATATAAAACTAGAATTCGACGACATAGTATTAATATGTAGACTTATAGAGGGTAAATATCCAAATTATGAGGCTGTTATACCAATGCAAAACCCTTATAAACTCACAATTGAGCGAAAGAGCCTGTTGAATTCAATTAAGCGTGTTTCAATCTTCGGAAGTAAATCTACGCACCAAGTTAGATTTAAAATAACAGGTCAAGAGTTACTTTTGACCGCAGAAGACCTTGATTATTCCAGTGAAGCAAAGGAAAGGCTTACTTGCAGCTACCATGGCGATGATATTGAAATTGGATTTAATTCAAGGTTTATGCAAGAAATGCTAAGCACACTTGAACCTGAGAGAATAATTCTGGAATTATCAGCTCCAAATAGAGCAGGAATAATATTATCGGAAAAATCTGATGACGATCCGGAAGATGTTCTAATGCTTATCATGCCTGTTATGTTAACTCAGTAACTAACACTCTTTTATCTTAAATAGTTTCAATTATGTATGATTTTGATAAAATCGTAGAAAGAGAAAATACGTCTAGTATTAAATACGACATGCGAATGCAAATGTTTGGTAAAGAAGATATTACGCCATTATGGGTGGCTGATATGGATTTTGAAACACCAGATTTTGTGCGCGAGGCTATAGTAAAACGTGCTCAGCATCCCATATATGGATATTCATTACGAGGGGAAACATATACGAATTCGATTATTGATTGGGTTGAAAGAAAACATGACTGGAAAATAAACGAGGATTGGATAGTTTTTTCACCAGGTATTGTTCCTGCACTAAACTTTGCAACATTGGCATTAACGAAACCTGGAGATGCAATTCTTGTGCAACCTCCAGTATATTTCCCTTTTTTTACCGCGGCAACGGATCATGATAGAATACTTACTGAAAGTACTTTGATTTATAAACATGGTGGATATACGATAGACTTTGATGATTTTGCCGCCAAAGCAAAGTATGCCAAATTATTCTTTTTTTCAAGTCCTCATAATCCCACAGGGCGCGTATGGACAAGAGAAGAGTTGGTGCAAATAGCGAGTATTTGCCTGGATAATGATGTTATCATTGTTTCGGATGAAATCCATAATGATTTAATCTTCCCCAACAAAAAGCATATACCAATTGCAACAATATCGGATGAAATTGCTGATATTACAATTACCTGTATTGCCCCTAGTAAAACCTTTAACCTTGCTGGAATGGCAACTTCTTCTCTAATAATAAGTAACCATAACCTGCGGGAGAAGATGCAGACGATCATAGACTCACTTCATATCTCACTGGGTAATGTTTTTGGAGCGATAGCTTCTGAGGCAGCTTATACGCATGGTTATGACTGGGTTATTGCGCTTATGGAATATGTTTCAGGTAATCTTGATGTTTTAAGAAGCACATTGATTTCAACTAATTCTCGCATAAAATTAGTAGAACCTGAAGCCACATATATGGCATGGTTGGATTTTAATGATACTGGTTATGATGATGATAAAATTAAAAATATCATTATTAATGAAGCTAAATTAGGGTTGTCTCATGGCCCAATATTTGGCGTTGGAGGTTCAGGTTTTCAACGAATTAACCTTGCCTCGCCAAGAACAATTGTTTCTAGTGCATCCGATAGATTATGCAAAGTATTTAAATAATAGCAATTATGTTTAGAAGAGGCATGGATTATTCCATAATATTACCAATAAAAATTAGTTCATCCTTTAAATCAAAAAATATAGTAAATTGCTAATTAAATCCCCATACGTGAAAAAAATAGGGTTTCTACTTATTATTTCTTTATTATTAATTACACACTCTTTTTCTCAAGGTTATATGTATAACCGTGGATTGGTATCCTTATCCATAGGATTATCGATACCTTCATATGGTTTTGGAAACAACGATGGTATAAACTTATCTAGTTATGCAAAGTTAGGTACGACGATATCAGGGGAGGTATCATACTTTAGTAGTAAACATGTTGGCTTTGGATTTATATTGAACTACAATGTAAACCCAATAGATGATGATAAATTAGCAAATGCATATCGCATACAAAGTCCTGCTTTTATTGATATAGATGTTACATCTAAACCATTTAGTGATATAGCCGGAGTTGCTGGATTTATTTTTGACATGCCATTTAATGATTATGTTTCGTTTACAGTTAGAATGATGGGGGGACTGCGAAATGTTTATAAACCAAGCGTTCTTATTCAAACAAAAACGATATATACATCCATTGATTATTATGAGACCCACACCAATGACGTTGTATTTGCCTTTTTATTTGGCTTTGGAGTGAAGTATGCAATTAATGATATTATGAATGTTCACTTTAATTCTTCATATATGGGCTCTATGTTGGAACTAGATTATATGAGAAACAAAAGAGAAGTTAACCAAGAGGCACATCTAGGAGCACTCTCATTATTATTTGGTGCTTCTTATGCATTTTAAAACATATACATTTATTGGTAAATCCTCAAATAATATTTCAATCTAGTTATTGTTAATTAACTCTATGAAATCGTTCTCGCTTAAGACTTCTATCCCAAATTTTTCTGCCTTTGCTTTTTTGGCAGGTCCCATATTTTCACCCGCAATTACATAACTAGTTTTGGAAGAAATTGAACTGGTATTCTTTCCACCATTACTATCAACAAGTGCTTTCAACTCATCTCTTGAATGATTTTCAAATACACCGCTTACAACAAATGTTTTTCCATCCAGTATATTTGAAATATTTTCAGAATTGAAATCTATTTCATGTTTTAATCCATCATTCTTTAACTCCAATATTATTTGTTTATGCTCATCTTTACTAAACCATGCAATTACTGAGTTTGCAATTCTTTCACCTATTTCATCTACCTCTACCAATTCCTCATATGATGCAGACGAAATATTATCCATATTTTTAAAGCTTGTGGCTAGTTTTTTTGCAACTGTTTCGCCCACATACCTTATTCCCAAGGCAAAAATAACTCTAGCAAAAGGTATTTTCTTTGACTCATTAATTCCATTAATTATATTTGATGCTGTTTTTTCCTTGAAACTAATCTTGCTTTCTTTCTTGCCATCCTTTCCAGGAATTATTTTTTCAAGACCAATGATGTCTTCATATCTAATTTTATAGAAATCAGAAATATTATTTAAAAGACCACTCTCATAAAGCATTTCGATTTTACCTTCTCCAAGGCTGTCTATATTCATGGCTTTCCTTGAAATAAAGTGTTCTAGTTTACCTCTTATTTGTGGCGGGCAATGGTCTTCATTAGGGCAGTAGTGGGCTGCTTCATTTTCATTTTTTGTAAGTTTTGTTCCACATTCAGGACAATTATTAATAAAATCTACTGGATGGATATTTTTGGTTCTTTTTGACTTATTGATTCCAACTATCTTGGGTATTATTTCACCACCTTTTTCAACATACACATAATCACCAATTCTTATGTCTAGTGATTTCATTATATCAGAGTTATGTAAACTAGCTCTTTTTACAACTGTTCCCGCCAGTTGAACTGGTTTTAGATTTGCAACGGGTGTAACTGCTCCTGTTCTGCCTACTTGATAAGAAATTGAGTTTAATGTAGTCTCAGCTTTTTCAGCTTTAAATTTATACGCAATAGCCCATCTTGGATTTTTTGCAGTAAAGCCAAGTTGTTTCTGCTGGGTATATCCGTTAACCTTGATCACTATGCCATCTATTTCAAAATTTAGCTGCTTCCTTCCCTTATCCCAGTCGTTTATGAATTCAAAAATTTCTTTTGTGCTTTTGCAAACAGCTACATTCCTGGAGACTTTAAATCCCATTTTTACTGCTTCCTGCAAACTCTCGTAGTGTGTATTTAATCTTAATTGATTACCAGGGATATAATATAGGTAGCAGTCCAGAGGCCTCTTAGCAACCTCAGTTGGATCCTGCATTTTAACAGTTCCTGAAGCCGCATTTCTTGGATTTGCGAACGGCTGCTCTCCTATATCCTCTCTGGTCTTATTCATCTCAGCAAAACCATCCAATGGCATAAAAACCTCTCCTCTTATCTCAAAATCTTCAGTTGAATGTTTCTTTAACTTTAGCGGTATGCTTTTTATGGTTCGTATGTTATTGGTAACGTCATCTCCACTAACTCCATCCCCACGTGTAACGGCTTGTTTTAAAATACCATTTTGATAAGTTAGGCCTATGGAAAGACCGTCATACTTTAGCTCACAAACATATTCAACATCATCACCTACTATTTTGCGCGTTCTGACATCAAAATCGTTAATTTCTTCCTCTGAATATGTATTTGCAAGTGATAACATCGGATACTTGTGTATTACCGATTGGAAGTCTTTTGTAGGAGCACCCCCGACTCTAAGTGTAGGGGAATCATCTCTGATTAAATCCGGAAAATTCTTCTCCAATAATTCAAGATCTTTAAGCATATTATCAAATTCGAAATCACTGATGGTTGAATTTGATAAAACATAATAGTTATAATTATGTTGTTGTAGTTCTTCTACCAGCTTATCAATATTTTTCTTTGCCCTCTCTTTATTCATTTATTCAATATTTACTGAAATAAAAGCAATCTACATACTGCAAATATAATCAGTCTTATTCATCAGTAAAAATAATGATAATTCGTTATTTTACCTAGTATTAAAGAGGTAATATATCGGTATTACGGTAGATATAAATATTCTGATTGGCATTTATGGGGTTTAGCCAATAAAGCACTTTATCCATGTAACCAGGTTCAATTTTTACCTCAAAAGTTAGATTTGGATAAATTGTTTTAATATTCTCTACTCTTTGCTCAAGATTATCAGGTTGATAGAAAAGGATAAATCCTGGAGTAAATTCAGGGGAATCATTTTTTCTTTCTTTAGCAAATTCTTCAAAATTGCCATCTCCTAGGAAAGTATGATAGTTGTACCAGTTATTCAAATAAAATTGTGGAGGGAACCCTAGTACATCTCGATTCACATCTTCAATCATGAAGTTATTTATGTCATCGTACTGAGCCATATATATCATAGTTTCAACGCGGGCTTTTTTTGAATACATAATGGTTATTGGAATTAAAAGTAACAAGTTAATAACCCAAAAGAATATCCAAGAACCTCTTATAATACTTCTTACCCTACTAGATTTAACAGTAGAAACAATTCGTTGCCATCCAATTATGCCAATGATCATAATAAACGGTATGATTGTAACCACAAACCTCTCTTGCTTGTTGGGGTAGTATGAGTGAAATATTAGAAATAATATAACCGGTAGAAATATTATTAATATCCTTTTCCATTCCTTAAACATGCCAGTTAAAATGAATATACTTATCGGTGGGATCATAATACCTGAAATGAATAGTATATAAACATACCAATCACCCTGTGGATACCCAGAAATATTGGTGCTATCAGAGTTATATGTCACATACTGCAAAAGCTGGACCAATGGCTTTTTCCATACTAGGTAATCAATACCACCTTGAATTAGTAATATTGATAATATAACTCCTGTTCCAAGTACTAATGCATTTAACCATTTTTTTTGGAATAATAATACTAATCCCATTGAGCCAATAATCAAACCACTTTGAAACCTAATATTGAAAGCAATTCCCATCACAATGCCTGCCCATAACCACTTATAATAAGTGGTCTTATTGTCCGAGGAAACAATTACCCAAAGACCATACATCAACGGGGGAATGCTAACATATTCAGTAAGGGTCCTAACACTTATCATTGGAAATATCCAGAATAATGCCAGTAACCATCCTACAATCCTTGCATTTTTGGAATTGCTAATTTTATCAGTAATCTTAATTCCATAATAAACTATTATTGTGGACCAAAATGCATGCAATAATCTAATTACGAGCATTTTTGATTCGGCGTTTATTATTCCTATGTATTCAAGTATACTGAAAATAATATAGTGTAAGCCAACATAAAAGAAGCTAAATCCCTCTGGCTCTCCCAGTCCATCTAGAGTTGGCAACCATCCATAATAATCCACTCCATCAACCCATGACTGAGCAACTTCAATTATTAAAAATTGATCATCATGCCAACCATAACCCTTGGAGAATATTGCTGCAATAATTCTTACCAATAATGCTGTAAGAAAGATTACTTTAAATGGATATTCAGAATAGTATGTCCTAATTTCTTTCTGTGTCAAAAAATTTCAAATCTTTTAATGATGATTTATTTCTTTATTACCAGGTAACATTTTCTCTTGATACTGGCATGGTCATGCAACGGGCTCCTCCTCTTCCTCTTGAAAGTTCATTACCATCAATGGTCACAACCATCTTTTTATGATCTTCAAATATTTCCTTGCCAGAAATAATGTCTTTGGCATGAACTATATCAAAACCACTTTTGCTGAGAGCTTCTATGGTATTTACATTACGACCATATCCGATTACTTTTCCAGGTTCAAGAGTGAAAAAATTTGCTCCACTTTGCCATTGTTCTCGCTCCATTATGATCTGATCATGTTTGCCTCCACATACAACTGGTTGTAGTTCCATACCTAATTTTGTCAAGGCGCTAATAATGTTCTTTTCTTCTTTAATTGAAACTACTTTGCCATTATCAACGGCAATATGAATTGTTAAATACTTCGTGGCATTTATTATCAATGGCTCATAAATCATACATTTATCTTTGTCTAGTAAAGTAAAAACCATATCTAGGTGAATAAATGATTCTGGCTTAAAGGGTAACTCCTGAATAATGATGTGATGGCTTCCTTTCTTTGTTTTCAAATGCTCTATTACCGAATCAATTCCTTGTGTTGATGTTCTGTCTCCGCTGCCCACAAGTAAAATGTCTTCCCTAACAACTATTACATCACCCCCTTCTATTGTTCCCTTACCAGTTTTATCGTAATTATTAACAGGGTTAATGGTTTTGGCGTTAAAAATAGGATGATTTCTCAGGATAGTTTCCATTATAAGTGTTTCCCTATCACGAACATTATTGGCCATCTTACTTATCATAATCTCATCACCAATTGCAAAACTTGCATCTCTAGTGAAAAAGAAATTTGGTAATGGATGCAAACAATATCTCTCATCATCAATAAAACGTGTTAGATTATCTTTTCTCATCTCAATACCCTGAATTAGATTTTTTGCAAGGATACTATCACCTATTGATTCAATGTAATTGCATAAGTCAACATCACCGCTATGCTCATTTTTGCATATTAATTGCAGAAGTTCATTTCTATATTCATGATTTTTTATAACCTCATGTAGGAGGTCATTTACTTCAAAAACGGTGGTGAACTTTTTTAGAACACCTATGAAATCTTGGTATTCTGGAAGTGCAATTGAAAGGTTCAGAATGTCGCTGTAAAGGGCTCTTCCAGCATTTTCTGGAGTCATGTTTTCAACTTCCGCTCCAGGAAGGTGAACAATAACACCATTAAGCTTTCCAATATCGGAGTTGATATTAATATTCATTTTCTGCATTTCACAAAATTAATCGTTTTTAGGTGAAGGATCAATATATTCATAAGTATTTCCAGATGAGTTGAGGTATTTGATAAAGTCTGAATACTCCAAAACAACGCTGGCAGTATTGTCATTAGGATGAAAACTTATCTTTTTTGCCTTTTGAAGTTGATTATCCATGAATACATGAACGTGATTGGTGTCATCATTTATCAAACCAAATGCTGATACTGATCCAGGTCTTACTCCAAGGTACTTTAAGAGTCGTTTTTCCGAAGCAAAACTAAGCTTCCCTTGTTTTAATCTTTGTTCCAAACTACGAATGTTAAAAGTAGTAGTATCTTTTATAATTACAAGGTAATGTTTTTCCCCCTTATGATTTCTAAAAAATAGATTTTTACAATGAAATGCATTAATATTCTTCCAGTACTTTAATGCAATTTCAATTGTGTCTAATGGAGGATGCTCAAATACCTCAAAGGATATGTTAAGCATTTCCAATTTGTCAAATACTATTTTACGTGGAGTATTTGTCATAATAATTTCTTTAACTATATATCTACTTCAATTATGCAATAACCAAGAAGCACTTACATATTATCAAAAGCAAATGCTTTAATCTACCCAGTCGGCAATAAAAAGATTCGTATTCCGGGTACCTCCGTTATTTCTATTTGATGAAAAAATTAATTTTTCCCCATTGTAGGAGAACATTGGAAATGCATCAAATATGCCATCATAAGTTATTTGCTCGAGTCCTGTGCCATCAATATTAATCATAAAGAGATTGAATTCAAATCCTCTTTTTGATGCGTGATTAGAGCTAAATATTATTTTTTCACCTGATGGATGAAAGAAGGGTGCCCAATTAGCTTTGCCAAGATCAGTTACTCTTTGTAAATCACTTCCATCCACATTACAGACATACAATTCCATATTTGTAGGCTTCACAAGTCCTTCAGATAATAACTGCTTATATTCATTAATCTCTTCCTTTGATTTAGGCCTGGATGATCTAAAAACTAACTTGTTACCATCTGGTGAAAAGAATGCTCCACCATCATACCCAAGTTCATACGTTATTTGATTAACATTACTTCCATCAATATCGCAAGTATATAATTCAAGATCTCCTGAACGATCGGATGTAAATACTATTTTGTCTCCATTGGGGGATACGGTTGCTTCCGCATCGTAGCCTGGTCCTGAGATAAGGGTGTCAATTAATGTACCTTCCAGATCTGCGATATAAATGTCAAAATCTTGATAAATTGGCCACACGTATTTACCATCTGCTCTTCTCTCTGGTTCAGGCGGACAATTATCACCACCTGATCTTGTTGAGCCGTAAAGAACAGTTGTATCACCAGGCATAAAGTATGAACATGTTGTTCTTCCAAGGCCTTCACTAAGAAGCTTTGGCTTTTTCACCATCATATCACCATCGTTAAATGGGAAATAATAAATTTGGTCGCATTCACTACCCCATTTGGGTACTTTGGCTTGAAATACAATCATGGAGTCATTAAAACTGAAATATGCTTCAGCATTATCACCTCCATTGGTAAGTTGTTTTACATTGGCCAGATGTATTTCACTCGCATAATGAATTGTTGTGTCAAATAGGTTATTTGATTTGGAGACACTATCATGATATGAGTGATTGTGATTTTTCTCGTCATTTGTATGTCCGCTGTTCATACATGATGATAATTGTATTACAATTACACATATAATGGAAAAATAAAGATACTTCATTAATTTAATATTTTTAATGTTATTAATGCCACAAAATTATCAAAATTTAGTTTTAAAAAGAAACGCATATGAATAACCTATATATATTGGGCTTATATACTTATTATGACCTGTTGATTGTTGTAATAAATGAATCAAAAGACCAAATTAAATATATAAACTAAATGGTGTAATAAATATTATGGGTACAAGTAAGGGTACAATTTAAGTCTAATCTCACAAACTAAAATCTAGGTTAATAATAATGCAAAGGTTTCTTTATGCATCTAAATCATCACCGGGGGGTAATTTAGGTAATCTTTTTAATCTTTTCCATAGGATGATAGATAGTATTATGACACCAACACTCTCAGCAATGATAATAATGACTTTTATGAAGATGTCCATAGTGTTTTTATTTGTAGCGGAGATATAATTTTGTAAATATTCTTATCCTCCTGAAATAATAATTCCCAATTATCTAATATAAATTATACTTTTTCTCAACTCGATAACTATTTATTAATGAAAAGAATGAAACTGTTATTAATGGAATATGCATTATTGCTAACCAAAATAATTCTGGATGCCCAAATAACATCATATTGTATATTCCAATGATAAAACCTATTAACGCAGTTATTCTATAAGTGAAAATATTAATATGGGGAATATTTAGTGTCATTATTGTCAAAAGTAACGGCGTTGTTAGGCAAAATGCTAAGGCTGAGCCGCTTGTTATAAAATATTTGAGGTGTAAATCAACCATTGGCGCACTGCTATAATCTATAGGTGCCCAGAATGCAATAATTGATAGTACTACTAACCAGATATATTTAATCTTCCAATTCCCAAATGTATATTTATTTTTTTGCTCTTTAAATTCTACAAACCAGGAATATGCAACGAATAAGAACATAATAATATTTATTGTAATAATGCTTACGCCATACTTTTCTGTTAATGCTATATTTTGTCCAATTGTATATAGTAAGTATGTAAAGCCTATAAATAGAGCGAAGTATTTTTGTATAAAATATTTTACCTTAGATATGAACAGCAGTAGTATTACTGCTATAAATATTATTTGAAAAGGAATTGCAAATGGTTCCCAGGAAGTAATGCTCAGAGAGTATCTTAAGGTTGTATTAATAATTGAACCCGCATCTTCGATTTTAAAATTATTTGTAGCAATGGGTGGTATTGCTAAATTTAAAATTACTATAATTAAATAAAACCACCATTTCCTTGTTAACTTTAATATTTTATCATTCATGCTGCTAATTTTATTAAAACAAATATATTAAATCTGTTTGTATAAACTGTTTCTTGCTTCATCTAATAGGTTTGTGCTCAGTTTGCCTAGGTATAGTTTTGTTGTTCTTATGTTGCTGTGACCTAATATTTCTGATATTCTTTCTACAGGAACATTACTTCTTTGATGAAGCCCAGCTACTGAATGCCTTGCAGTATAGGTTGTGATTTTAGGTATGTCTAAGGCCTTAGATATTTTAGCTAGATTGTTGTTGATGGTGTTTAGTCTAGTGTTGATATCACTCCTGGGATTAACTATTTTATCATTTCTCAGGGGCAGAAGGTACTTGCCATTATTATGCTTTAGTATCAATGCCTTAAGTTGCGGGTTTATATGAATACTTAAGGTCTTGTTAGTCTTTCTTTGATATATTATTCTTTCATCTACAATATTCTTAAGCTCTAGTAGAGCCATATCATAGAAGTTAATGCCATCTGCATAGAACGAGAATAGAAATATGTCTTTTGCAAACATCATTGATGGGGTGCCACCCTCAAACTTAATGAATGCCCTCAACTCGTCCAGACTAAGATATCTGTTGGGAGTCTCTTCTTTTTTAATCTGCCAATCCAGCTCTATTTTGGGCAAGTTGTTTAGTTTATGGAATCTATTGTAGATAACTCTTAACCCAATAATGTATGAGCTACTTCCATTAATGGTTAAGCCTCTTTTGAGTAGGTATTTTCTGTATGAGTCTACAAAGGTATGATCTACTTCCGCAAAACTTATACTATTGGGTGCAAACTTCTTAAAGGAGTTCATATAAGTTTTATAGGCTTTAGCACTGCCATACCTTTTCTGATTTATTAGTGCATTAACATGATTCTGCCAGAATGGAATAACATTGTTATCTGATGGTTTAAAATTGTAGTATTCCTTAAACCTTTTGTAGGTAAAATTTTTATGGGCGAGTAATTCTGTCATTATATTACCTACCTTCAGCTCAGCTTCATTTAAAATTGTGTTTAATTTTTTTTGATCAGCTCTGTTTCTGTTATATCTAGCCATCTCTTTGTTCCATTCTTTTTCTAAACAAGATAGGCCGCTTATTCTAATGTAAGTAGCTGAGGCATCCTTAATGGATAGTCTAATGCAAACAGGGTATTCCCCATTAGCTAGTAACTTTCTTCTTAATACTATTTTACCTGTCATTGCTTTAGGGATTAATGGAATTTACGGTAAAGATACAATAAATTTATAAAAGGTACAAGTATATGTGTTGATTAAAATTGAAATAATACTTTGTCTGATTGTATACAAATCAAATATTTGCTTATTATTTTTAAGCTTTAACTTAATGTACTTAGGAATTACATTGTATTATATTAATATTAGCTCAAATACACTATTAACAGTTATTTATATGCTTTTATGTATATTATTTTCAAAATATTATCTAGCTTACTATGTTACGTAATGTGGATGGATGATAACCGTAATTACTATTATTTAATTATTGATCGATATTGTATTAAAAAGTTATGTATTATGGAAAATAAAGATACTTCTTTAATATAAATGAATTTGCTATAATAAAACTGCTAATTGTATCGTAAATATGGATTGATTAAGTGTCTGTAACTTAATTGTTGGGCTAGTTATTTAACTTTTTCTTCAAATATTTTCCAGTGTGCGATACTTTACTTTTTATTAATTCCTCAGGAATCCCTTCAAAAACTATTTCACCTCCTCCGTCGCCACCTTCTGGACCAAGGTCTATTATCCAGTCTGCTGATTTAATTACTTCTGTATTATGCTCTATTACAAGAACTGAGTGCCCTATTTCTATTAATGAATTGAGGGAGTGAAGTAGCTTGCTTATATCATGAATATGTAAGCCTGTTGTTGGCTCATCAAAAACAAATAGGGTAGGAGCACTATTGCCACCCTTTGCAAGGAAGTATGCAAGTTTTATCCTTTGGGCTTCCCCACCACTTAGTGTATTAGATGGCTGTCCCATTCTCAAGTATCCAAGCCCTACATTTTCCAATGGTTGTATTTTGCTTATTATTTTCTTGACCGAAGAGTTTTTTGTTTCAATACCCTTAAAAAATTGCAATGCCTGATCAACAGTAAGATTTAGAATATCACTGATACTTTGGTTATTATATTTTATTTCTAGCACTTCACTCTTAAATCTATTTCCATTACATGAATCGCATTTCAGATAGATATCTGCCATAAATTGCATTTCCACTTTTATTACTCCTTCACCTTCGCATTGATCACATCTACCGCCCGGTACATTGAAAGAAAAATAGCCAGGTTTAAATCCTCTTAGTTTAGCAAGTTTTTCTGATGCAAAAAGAGATCTTATATCATCAAAAGCCTTAAGGTATGTAGCAGGGTTTGATCGGGATGATCTTCCAATTGGATTTTGATCCACATATTCTATTGCTTTAACCTTACTTAGCTCACCTGATATTTGGCCGTGCTTCCCAGCCTTCTCTATGTGTCCATCTAGATTTCTTTTGAGGGCCGGATATAAAATATCCTTCACAAGAGTAGATTTGCCGGAACCACTTACTCCGGTTACAACAAGCAAAATGTTAAGAGGTATTTTTACGTTTACATCTTTGAGATTGTTTTGAGTGGCATTCTTTATTTCTATGTAATCTCTCCATTTACGTCGTTGCTCAGGGATGGATATTTTACTTCTGTTGGTGAGGTATAATGCTGTATAACTTTTGTTGTTGTTTTTTAGCTCATCAAAATTACCCTCAAATACTAGTTCACCGCCATGTTCTCCAGCATCTGGGCCTATATCAATTATATAATCAGATGCCATAATAATTTCTTCATCATGCTCAACAACAATTACAGAATTTCCAATATCTCTCAATGAATATAATACACTCAATAGCCTTTTGGTATCTCTTGGGTGGAGTCCTATACTAGGTTCATCAAGTATATACATCGATCCAACTAAACTGCTGCCAAGTGATGTTGCTAAATTTATTCTTTGGGATTCGCCACCTGATAAGGAAGATGAAAGTCTATTCATCGTGAGGTAAGAAAGACCCACATCAATTAAAAATTTTAATCTGGAAGTTATTTCAAACAACAAACGTTTGGCAATCTTCAGGTCATAATCATCAAGTTCCAATTTGATAAAGAAATGATATGCTTCATCCAATTGCATTCGTACTATTTCACTTACATTCTTACCTCCTACTTTGATGTAGTTTGTATCTTTTCTTAACCTTGTACCCATACAGTCAGGACATAGTGTTTTTCCTCTGTAACGTGAAAGCATAACCCGATATTGGATTTTATATGTTTGTTCTTCAACACTGCTAAAGAATGCATTGATACCACTAAAAAAATCATTACCTGTCCATAGTAATTCTTTTTGCTCTGATGTTAATTCATAGTAGGGTCTGTGTATTGGAAAGTCAAATTTGTGTGCGTTTTTAATCAGCTTATATTTCCATTCGCTCATTTTTTCTCCTTTCCAGCAGGCTATGGCTTCATCGTATATTGATAATGATGGATTTGGGATTACCAGATCCGGGTCAATGCCAATAATAGATCCAAATCCTTCACATTTTTTGCATGCACCAAGAGGATTATTAAAGGTAAACATGTTTATGCTAGGTTCTTCGAACTTAATTCCATCAAGTTCAAATTTATTTGAGAAAGCTTGTTTATGAGTCTTTTCACCCTTAGTATAAGAGATAATACAGTTGCCATTACCTTCGTAAAATGCCACTTGAGCTGAGTCAGCAACTCTAGCTTTCATATCTTCATCATTGGGATCATAAATAATTCTGTCAATAACCAAGAAATAATTATTATTGTTATTGGCTTTTGTTTCACCCTGTTCAATAATTTCTTCAATTCTTTTAATGTGTCCATTTTCTAGAACTCTATTAAAGCCTTGCTGAAGAAGAACTTGTAGATGTTGCGAGATATCTCTACCATTATTAATTTCAAGGGGTGTATATATGATAACCACGGTACCTTCAGTTAGCTGTGATATATAATTTACTACATCTTGTAATGTGTTTCTTTTAACCCGTTTGTTGGAAATTGGGGAATATGTTTTTCCAATTCTTGCAAAAAGTAACTTTATGTATTCATATACTTCTGTTGATGTTCCAACTGTAGATCTGGGGTTTCTGCTCTTTACTTTCTGCTCTATTGCAATAGCAGGTGCTATACCTGTTATAGAATCAACCTCAGGTTTATCCATTCTTCCCAGGAATTGCCTTGCATATGAACTAAGGCTTTCAACGTACCTTCTTTGACCTTCTGCAAATAATGTATCGAATGCTAACGAGGATTTTCCTGACCCTGATAAACCAGTAATTACAACCAGCTTTTTTTTAGGAATTGTTACGCTAAGGTTTTTTAGGTTGTTTACCCTTGATTTAGAGATAGATATAATATCTGGGTTTCTTTGTTTCATTGTTAAAAGCAGGAATTTGTCTAAAAAATTCCTGCAAAATTAGAACTTTATTTGCTTTTGCAGGTATAATAGCTATATTTGCATTAATGTTTAACTAACCAATAGGAGATAGATTATCGATTAAAACTCTACCATTTTTTTGTTCATTAACTTAAAATAGGTAATATGAGTAAGGTAACACGCAGTGAAAAAGAACTTGTAAAAAGTTTTATTAACGGTGATCATTCCAGCCTCCAAATTCTTATTGAACGTCATCAAAATAGATTATATTCTTATATATTTCTACTGGTGAAGGATAAGCAATTGGCAGATGACATTTTCCAGGATACATATGTAAAGGTAATAAATACCCTAAGAAAGGGCACTTACAATGATGAAGGTAAGTTTATTCAGTGGGTTATGCGCATAGCTCACAACCTTGTTATTGATCATTTCCGGAAATCTAAAAAAGTTCCCACAGTAGATAATTCCTACAATGATTTTGACGTCTTTGATACGATTAAATTTACAGACCCTTCTGTGGAGGAGCAACTTGTAGTTGATCAAATCCATACGGATGTTAGAAAGTTGCTTGAATTCTTGCCAGAAGAACAACGTGAAGTATTATATTTAAGATGCTATTCAGGTCTTAGTTTTAAGGATATTGCAGAACAGACAGATGTAAGCATCAATACTGCATTGGGTAGAATGAGATATGCGATCATTAATATGAGAAAGATAATAGAAGAGAATAAAGTAATACTTACTTCTTAATTTTCGCTTTTGCTAAAGTTATGTAATCAGACATTTGACCCTTCTGATTTCTTCAACAAACAAAACTTCAATACCACTTACAAACAGGCACAATAAATTGAACGTTAACTGCGTTAGGTTATAAAATGATATAAACCTACGTATGGCGTATGATTAAATTTACTTTAAAACAACATCAGAATTCATCCAAACACTTGTCTGTAACTTCCCATATACCATCTGAACTTACCATGAAGATCATATATGGTTATGCTGCTGCTCTAGCGGTTGAAAATACAGATTGTCTTGGATCGATTGATATATTGCTAAATTAGAACTTGAATTCATTGGTGCTATTAACTAATTGCTTTCTGAGCTAATTTTACTCAAGCACATCATCTAATATATGAGCAATCTCAGCTTCCTTAGATATCACTCCTTGTAGGAGTTTAAATTGTGTTTTAGACCTATCCAAGTTATGTTCAGCATAACCCGTATCGTAATAAACGTTGCCCATTAAAAAATCGGTTAAAAACCTTATTCCCTGAATATATATTACTGACAGCATTCCAGAATAAATGTTATTTAATTCGTTATCAGTCAAATCTATTTTTATGGTGCTAAAGTAGCCCTGTGCTAAAGCTTCAAAGTGATCAATATTAAACTCAACTTTTGATAGATCTTTTTCGTCTTCTTTTGCAAGTGAGGTAATGGACCTAACCATATCTCCAAAGTCAAATAATATACTACCTTCCATAACAGTATCCAAATCAATTATTAGAGGATAATTATTATTTCTAAAAAGAATGTTTTCAAGCTTTGTATCATTGTGTGTTAATCTGTAATTAAAATCATTTGCATTTACAATACTTGACATTTCTTCTGCTATTTTAGTATTGCTATTGGCAAAACTTATCTCCTCTGATGCTTTTCTAATATTTTGAGATTTAGTTTTCTTAACCGCATCAAGGTAATCATCCAATCTTCGTTGTGGATTGTGAAAGTCAGGTATGGTAGGCCTAAAGCTGTCTGAATTAATGCTATTAAGTAGTTTTTGAAATCTACTCATTGCCATACCAGCATCTTGCGTAATATTAATTGATGGCGATAATTGATGTGTTAGCGAATCATTTAAATATACAGATAACCTCCAGCAACTGCCATCAGAATCAATATGATGGATCTGTTTATTATTAGTTTTAATATAGGGAGGGTAATATTTTCCTGATAAGCCATTTGAGGTAATGTAATTATCTAGAACCTCATAATTATTTACTAGACATTCTAGGTCGAATACACTTTTATTTACCTTCTGAAGGATATATTTATTATTTATGGTTTCAGCAAGGTATGTTTTGTTTATATGACCATCCCCATATGGTTTGATGCTTGTAGTACTCTCCTGGGAAAAGTTTGAGAAGATATCATTAATATGTGTAGTATCTATCATTTAAGAAGAACCTAGCTCCATATATTAGTTGGGTAAATACCTTTGTCAACGAGATCTTTTACCCTTTTAATGGTCGTTTCTTTATCGTCTTGATAAGTAACACCGAACCATTTATCGTTGCTAGTGAGCATAGTTATCTCAGCTTCATTTTTTTTGATTAAGTCATTTGCTACACTTGGGATATAAAACTCAGCTTTGATATTATCCGCGTTGTTGGCGATAAATATTCGAAAATCTTTTTCTAGTTGATCAAAAAATAAAGGGGTAAAGCCCCAGAAATTCATTGATACAACTGAGTTGGCATCAATATCATGTTTTATGTTATTCTCTTCAAATACAATTTTACTTCCTTGGTTTATTATACTTGTGCGTTCAACTACATCAGTAAGGTATCCCTTATCTGTTTGGCATACACCTCTTGATACACTGCCATTTTCACTTAGTGTATTGGAAAGTTTGTAGCCAACCATTCCATATTCCGATGAGTTATTACCTTTTTCATGCATAAAATTACTTATTAACTCAAATGCATTTTTACCATAGAAATCATCCGCATTAATTACTGCGAATGGCTCATTTATTACATTCTTAGCAACTAAAACTGCATGTCCTGTTCCCCATGGCTTTATTCTTTCAGAATTTATACTAACGCCATCGGGAACTGCTGATACTTCTTGTAAAACATAATCGGTTTTAATCTTTCCATTTAAACGTGGCTCATAGATATCTTTGAAATCCTTTTCTATTTTTGGGTTTAGAACAAACACTACCTTTCCAAAACCTGCTCTAATTGCATCAAATATTGAGTAATCTATAATGCTTTCACCGGAAGGACCAATTTCATCCATTTGTTTAACTCCACCGTACCTACTCCCAATTCCTGCTGCTAGTATTAATAATGTTGGTTTCATATGTTGGTAAATTTATTTTTTTAAAAAAAGTATTTATTTCCAAGCACTGAGTTTGTGCCATTTTGCTGCGTAAAAGTATATAAAAAGATATAGTGGTATCATAACAATATAGGCCAACTGAGATGAGAAATCATCAGCAATCATACCCCAGGCTAATGGCAATATGGCACCACCAGCAATTGCCATTATTAGCATGGCCGAACCTGTTTTTATAAATTTATTTAAGCCATGTAATGCCAAAGGCCATATTGCAGGCCAAACAATTGCATTGGCTAAACCCAATAGAGCTACGAATGTTACAGATATCATTGGAGGTGTTAACACCACAATTATAGAGAATAATATACCCAGAATGGCTGATATGGCTAAGGCCTTTTCCTGTGATAAGTATTTAGGAATTAATATTATACCTATTACATACCCCACAATCATGGAAGCAAGGGTCAATGACGTAAATATTTTTGCTGTATCCAAAGGAATCCCTAGAGACCTTCCATAACTAATAATTGTATCACCTGCAATCACTTCCGCACCAACATAAAAAAATAATGCAAGTACCCCTAACACAAGGTTGGGAAATTGAAAGATATTTGTTTTCCCCACAACATCATTAACGTTCTCGTCCTGTTCTTCTTCAATCTCAGGAAGAGGGGCAAACCTTATCATAATTCCAAGAAGCACTAGAACAATGGTCATCACTAAGTAGGGTAATATAACTCTTTCAGCTAGGCCATCAAGAGCAATTACTTTTGCAGCTGCATCTAAGTTGCCAAGATTTGCCACAAAGGTATCTCCATCATTTAATATAAAATATGCTAGAATAAGAGGAGCTATAGCTCCTGCGACTTTATTGCATATTCCCATTATGCTAATTCTTTTGGCTGCAGATTCTCTAGGACCGATAATTGTTACGTATGGGTTCGATGCTGTTTGTAATAATGCGAGTCCAGTTCCTAAAATAAATAGCCCCAAAAGAAATAATTCATAAACTCTTGTTTGGGCTGCTGGTATAAACATTGCTGTACCAATTGCCATAACAAATAATCCAACCATCATACCATTTTTAAAACCAGTCTTTTTCAGTATCCATGAGGAAGGAAGCGCCATTACTGTATATGAAATATAAAAGGCAAAGGTCACAAATAATGCCTGAAAGTTTGTTAATTCACAAGCAATTTTTAAATAGGGAATTAATATGCCGTTAAGCCAGGTAACAAAACCGAATATGAAGAAGAACAAACCTATTATAGTGATGGATATGATATATGTGCGTTTATCCTTAGTGGGTGTGTTTTTCTGATATTTATTTTCCATGTTTATTGCTTTATTTTAACACCTCAATAATACAAAAATACATGGATAACAGCTTGTATTGAAATGAAAGTTATTTTGCTTTTATAAACCTAATAGAAAATTGGTAGGGTTTTGAAATGGTATTGTTACTCAACTTTTGATTAGGCCAATTCTGATATTGAAAGTAGGCTATCTTCTGATACAATAATTGATTCGATTTTTTTGCGCAATGCCTTATTGGCTCTAGATAACTGAGACTTGGAGGTGTTTATGCTTATTTGCATTATTTTGCTAATCTCTTTGTGAGAATATCCTTCAATTGTTCTTAACTTAAAAACAGTTTGATATCCAAAAGGTAATTCATGTAAAAGGGCTATAATTTCCGCATGAGATATTCTTGATACTACCAGGTTATCCTGAGATATATAGGTATTTGAGCTTTCAGGATCTATATCTTTATTTATAAGGTTCTTCTTCTTATAATAATTTAAAGCGGTTGTTACCATTATCTTTCCCATCCATGCTTCCAATGAACCTTTTCCGCTATAGTCTTTAAGGTACTTGAAAGCCTTTATGAAACCTTCTTGGAGTATGTCTTCTGCATCAGCAAAATTTTTACTATACCTCAAGCATACACCAAAAACCTTAGTTGAATAATGTTCATAAAATGTATTTTGACATTTCCTGTCATTTTCTAGGCATTTTTCTATTAAGCCTTTTAATTCAGTGGATATGTATGGTTTCTCCATATCTATATAAATAACTCCTTGCAAATATATTATATATTTTCCTAAATGGCTAAAGTACAATATAATAACACGGTAAACTTATTTATTGACTATTCTAATCATTATAGTTAAGAGAAGATTATAGGAAATGATAAAAAAATGGTTAGTCAAATGAGAGTTTATTAAGTTGGGAAAGGAATTTAGATTCTTTTTCCTCATTATTGCAGCTACCATCGTTAGGTTTTCCTTCACAGCTACAACCTAATTTATTCATACTTTCTGTGTCAACAGATGTGCACTGTTTTTTAAATTCGCCATCTTTTTTAAAGAACATTTTTATGGCAATCCCTGCAAAAGCGACGGCTAATAATACAATTGCAAGAAGAAGTATCTTGAGGAACATTTGCTTTAAAATTTGAGGTTACAAATGTAATCAAATAACACGAATTAACATTAATAGTTTTAATTTGTAGAGTTAATTTTTAGCGCATAGCATATAATTGCGCATGCCACAGAAGCATTTAAAGATTCAGGTGCATTTAGTTCATTTCTTGAAATCATTGGGATGGTTAGTTTTGAGGTTATATGTTTTTCCAATTCTGTTGATAACCCATGGGCTTCACTTCCAATCAATATAATTCCTGGTTTAGGAGTTTTTTCAGTATTTAAAGATTCTCCATCCATAACCGCTCCATATATTGGCATGCTGCTGTGCAAACTACTTATAAATGGTTCCAAATCCATATATATAAGCTTTACGCGAGATAGTGAGCCCATTGAAGCTTGCACAACCTTTGGGTTAAAAGAGTCAACAGTATGTTTAGAGCAATAAATAATATCTATCCCAAACCAATCAGCTGTTCTTATTATGGTGCCAAGGTTTCCAGGGTCCTTAATATCGTCAAGCATTATGCTAAAATTATTTGGATCTGCAGCAGTATCCTTTTCGATTAGAGGTATTTCAAAAATACCTAAAACATCAGATGGACTTTTCAAGGCGCTTATTTTTTTCATTTCCTTTGAGTCTACACAATGACATTCTACCCCAACTAAATTATTACTAAATTTATTTAACCATTCTTGAGTCGCATATAATTTGGTTGTATTTAGATTACTCTTAAGAAAGTCTAAAGTGTTGATGGTACCTTCTGATATGAAGAGCCCATGCTCTTCCCTATACTTCTTCAGTTTTAGCTGATTAATTAATTTGATATTTGATTTGCTAAGCATCTGTGTGGCAAAAATAAAGCCCTTTCGGGGTACGAAAGGGCTTCAAAATTAAAGTTTTTTTCGGAATATTTTATTCTCCGGTAACATCAAGGCTAATGTCAACTGCAACATTTTTATATAATTTTACTGTTGCTGTGTATTTACCCACCTCTTTGATGTGATCTTCATCAATGTGTATTTTCTTACGATCAATATCAAGGTCTTTGGCTTCTTTTATGGCATTTGCAACCATAATTGAATTCACAGATCCAAATATTTTACCTGAGGTACCAGCTTTTACACCAATCGTAAGTTCAGTATCTTTAAGTAGTTCAGCCAATGATTCTGCTTCCTTTACAATTTTTTCTTCCTTGTAAGCCTGTTGCTTTTTCATTTCAGCAAGGGATTTCTTCTTTGAGTCGGTTGCAATGATAGCATAGCCTTTAGGTATTAGAAAATTTCTTCCGTACCCATCTTTTACGGTGATTAGGTCATTCTTGTAACCAACACCTTGTACATCTTCTGTTAAAATTAATTCCATTTTCTAGTCCTCCTTTATTTTAGTAAATCAGCAACGTAAGGCATAAGTGATAGATGTCTAGCTCTTTTTACAGCCTGTGCAACTTTCTTTTGATATTTTGTTGATGTTCCTGTTATACGACGTGGTAATAGCTTACCTTGTTCGTTTACAAATTTCAAGAGAAAATCTGGATCCTTGTAGTCGATATATTTTATGCGACTTTTTTTAAAGCGGCAGTATTTTTTCTTTTTGGTATCTACCGCTATCGGTGTCAAATATTTTATGTCTGAATTAGCTTGTGCCATAGTACATTTTTTTTAATGGTTAAACATTATTTAGCTTCCGCTTCCTGCTTTTTTTTCTCTTTCTTGTTCTTACGTTTTTTCTCGTTGTATGCAATAGCATGTTTATCGAGTTTAACGGTCAGGAATCTTAAAACGCGTTCATCACGTTTCATTTGAAGCTCCAATTCTGCTATTAATTGCCCATCGTTATTGAATTCGACCAGATTGTAAAAACCAGTGGTTTTTTTCTGAATTGGATATACGAGTTTGCGAAGTCCCCAATCCTCACGGTGCACAATTTTTGCACCATTACTTTTAAGGAATTCCTCATACTTTTTTACCGCTTCCTTCATCTGTTCATCAGACAAAACGGGAGTTAAAATGAAAACGGTTTCGTATTGGTTCATAATAATTTATATTAGTTAAAAGATTTTATATCTATTCCCAAAATAGGGAGCGCAAAAATACAAATATATTTTAATGAACCAAGCCCCAATGCAAAAAATATTTTGCAGATTTCCAGTTAGTTAATGTGCCAGCCTTAGTGTTTTTATTTTTCTAAGTGCTATTTATAGAAAGCACCTCTATACCTAGATTGATAATATGCAGTAAATAATTACTTAGACTTGTTGTCAAGCATTGTCTGACATATGAACTCAGATGCTTTACCATCACCAAATATTTCAGGATATTTGATGTTTTTATGTTCTGAAAGACTATGATATGATTCTATAATTAAATCTCTATCTGCATTTGCTATTATAGCAGCTTTCTGGTTAACTATTTCAACCCATTCGGTTTCACTTCTTAGGATAACACATGGCTTTTTAAAATAATATGCTTCTTTTTGAACACCCCCCGAATCCGTTATAACCATTGAGCAATTTTTTTCAAGGGCAATCATATCCAAAAATGAAACAGGTTTAATTATCTTTAAATGAGGATTTGTAATTACCTTTGAGTAAAGAGTTTTATCTAGGTTTTGTTCGATTATTTTACTGGTACGAGGGTGTAATGGTAAAATTATATCGGTTTGTGTAGTTGCTGATATATGATTGAGGGCTTCAAATATTGAGGATAGCCTTTTCGGATCATCGGTATTATTATTGCGATGTATTGTGCTAAGTATGAACTTGTTTTTTATGAGATCATTATCTTCTATTACTTTACTCTTCTTTTCAGAAATGTCTGCAAAATATAGACTGTTGTCGTACATTACATCTCCACAATGAAAAACTCCTGGTTTATCAGCCGAATAGGGTCTGGTATTATGGGGTTCAAACCCTTCATTAATGAGATTATTATAACCAGTTAGAGTGGGGGAGAACAATAATGTTGAAGTGTGGTCACACATTATTCTATTTATCTCTTCGGGCATTAGTTTATTGAATGACCTTAATCCTGCCTCTATATGAACAATTGGGATATGTATCTTAGATGCTGCCAAAGCGCCAGCAATGGTTGAATTCGTATCACCATAAAGAATAAGGTAATCTGGTTTAGTATCTTGAAGGATGCCCTCTATTCCAATTATCATTTCAGATGTTTGGCTTGCATGCCCACCGCTACCAACATTTAAGTTATAGTTAGGTTGAGGGATGCCCAATTCATCAATGAATACTTGCGACATGTTTTCATCATAATGCTGACCAGTATGAACAATTATTTCGCTTATTTCATTTGCAAAATGGTTCTTTATGGCTCTGCTTATTGCAGCTGCTTTAATTATTTGAGGCCTTGCTCCAATTATGGTAACTATCTGTATCATATCAATACTTAATATTGAACTAATTAAAACAATTAAGGTAATTTAAATTTTGAATAAATTACATCAATGATTCATCTGCGAAACTAAAATAATTATCACTACCAACTATAATATGATCAAGAACATTTATTTCTAAAGTTTCTCCTGCTTTGTATATGGTTTTTGTGAGCTTTAAATCACTCTCGCTTGGCTTTAAATTATTTGACGGATGGTTATGAGCTAATATTATTGCTGATGAGTTATTCTCAAGTGCCAGTTTAAAGATTTTTTTTGGATCAGCAATTGTACCAGATATTCCTCCTTCACTAATATTCACAATTTTTATTAAATTATTTGCTCTATTTAAAAGTATAACCCAAAACTCCTCATAATTTTTATCACTCAGAGATGCGTAAACTATATTGTAAGCATCGCTGCTAGATTTTATGGTAACTTTTGGTTTGATTAAATCATCAGCACGCCTTCTTCTTCCTATCTCAAGCGAAGCTATAATGGTTATTGCCTTTGCATGTCCTATACCTCTGAACTTGCAAAGGTCATCAATGGAAAGCTTAGATAACTCTGCAAGGTTATTATCAACAGAGTTTAGAATCCGTTTGGATAACTCCACTGCAGATTCGCTGTTATTTCCCGTACTTATTAGTATTGCTATTAGCTCTGCTTTACTGAGATATCTCTTTCCTCTGGTATTTAGTTTTTCTCTGGGTCGATCTTCATCTGCCCATTTGCTAATTGGTAGTCTATTGTACATTTTTTAGGTATATACGCCACAACATACAAAAAAAGCCTCACTAGCATACTAGTAAGGCTTTTAAATATCTTTTTTAACTGTTGTTTAAGCTAAACCATTGGCAAATTTGGTGATCTTAGATTTTATGTTACCAGCTTTGTTCTTATGGATTATTCCTTTTTTTGCAAGCCTATCAATTGTTTCGAAAAGCTTTGGTAAGGAATCAACAGCTTCTTTCTTTGAAGTTAATTCTCTGAATTTTCTTACTGCATTACGCATACTCTTTGAATAGTAGCGATTACGTAGTCTTCTAGTTTCAGTTTGTCTTATTCTTTTAATTGCTGATTGATGAGTAGCCATATTTCTATTGCGTTTACTGTGTTAAATTCGGGCTGCAAAAATAGATAAATATTTTATAAAAAAAATACTATTTAAGTTTTTTTCTTAATTTCTTACTTTTCCAATGAGAGTTGGCTCATCAATTTCATTGATTGCAACTATATCAACATCGTAAAAGTTATTTGTGTTTAACTCTTTTTTCTCAATTATTATCGGGATATAATGTTCTCCGAAACCTCGTGCATATCCGTTTTCAAGAATACTTTGTACAAGTACCCTTTGAGTTCGTCCAATAAATGACTTTCTATGCTTTAGCCTAGTTTCATCTGATAACATCCTTATTATTTCACCTCTTTTCGTTTTTTCTCTTTCATCCAGGTGGTTAGGCAACCTCTCTGCTCTTGTTCCTTTTCTTACTGAATATTTAAATGTGTGGATATGTCCAAACCCAATTGTCTTTGCCATTTCAATTGTCTCCTGAAAGTTCTCCTCTGTTTCACCTGGGAAACCAACTATAATATCTGTTGTAAGACTAAACCCTGGATACATCTCGTCTAACTTTAGCGCCATCTCCTTGAATAGTTTTGCAGTATACATCCTCCTCATCTTCAATAGAATATCTTCGCTTCCACTTTGAAGACATATGTGCATGTGTGGAGCTAATTTTGGATGCTTGAATAATCTAAAGAAGCTTTCAGAATATCCATCTGGTTCAATTGATGATATCCTTATTCTGAAATCACCAGGTATTTCAATCATTTTCTCAATTAACCCCTCAAAATTAGTTCCTTCATGGTTATATCTGCCTATGTTAACTCCTGTTATAATAACTTCCTTGTATCCATATTCAACAACTTTTCGGATGTTATTTAAAACATCTTCTACTGGACGGCTTGATGCCCTGCCTCTCACTTTAGGTATTATACAGAATGTGCAGAAATTGTCGCAGCCATCCTGTATTTTTATGAAGCTTCGGGTATGAAAAGTATCCTTTGCAGGCTCATATTTAAATAGATCTCTCTGGAATTGTTCATCATTAACAATCTCACCATTAAAGTGAGCCTCAGCGATTGAGACTACGGATGTTTTATGATCATTGTCAACAACATAGTCAATGTTTTCATTTTCTTGAAGTTTCTCTTTGTAATTTGTAGCCATGCAGCCCGTAACAATTGTAATACCATCCTCTTTGCGCCTGGCTGCTTGATTTATTGCACGCCTTGACTTCTGATCACTCATACCAGTAACAGTACATGTATTTATTACATAAATATCTGCTTTATCAGAAAAATCAACTATTTGATATTTATTTTTTGAGAACTCAGAAGCAATTGAATCTGTTTCAAAGAGGTTTAGTCTGCAACCTAAAGTTTTGAATGCTATTTTTTTACTCATGAATTAAATTAATTTTTAAGTAACTCACCTTCTACTGATAAGGATGCTGCAGAGGTAATTTTTATGTCTACAAATTCGCCAATTAAAGTAGCATCGTTTGAGGCAAAACGTGTAACAATTCTTCCTTCTGTTAGTGCTGATAAATAACCCTCTTTTCTATCCCTTCCCCTTACCAGAACGCGAAGAGTTTTACCAATGATATCATTATTATGCTTTCGGGAGTATTTTGTAAGCTCTTTGGTTAGTCTATGAAAACGTTCTTTTTTAACCTCTTTTGGAACATCATCATCCCATCGTGAACTTGTTGCCCCAGGCCTTGGGCTGTATTGAGCTATATATGCCATGTTGTATTTGAACTCCTCCATGATTTTCATGGTATTCTCAAACTCCTTTTCTGTTTCTCCAGTGAAACCAACAATTATATCAGTGAAGAGTGTAGCTTCAGGTATTAGTCTTCTTATCGTACTAACAATTTCACGATACTTTAGCATTGAGTGATTTCTATTCATTTTTATTAGCAACTTATCATCTCCAGATTGGACAGGAAGATGTATTTGTTTCGCCAAACATTTATATTTAGCAACCATCTCAATAACATCGTCGCTCATATCTCTTGGATGCGGTGATGTGAAGTAAATCCAAAACTCTTTATTTGATTGGTTTCCATATTCACCTATTTTCTCCAATAGCTGGGCAAAGGTTATTTCGCTACCTTTTTTGTCATACCCATATGAATTTACATTTTGTCCAAGAATAGTGATTGATTTTGTTCCTTTTTCAACAAGTGTTTTAACCTCGTTCATTATCTCTTCGGATGGCCTTGAAACCTCTCTTCCACGTGTGTAAGGTACAGCACAAAAAGTGCAAAATTTATCACAGCCGTTTTGAATTGGAATATATGCCTCAACATTGGATCCATATTTAGGCTCAATGTTCCAAAATTCTTTTATGTCTTCTGGTTTCTTTTCTACTAGTGTTGAACTGGACGGTATTTGGGCTTCGTTTATTCTAAATCCTCCAAGCTGAGGACTGTTATCAGTAAATTCCTGCTCAACTTGTATATTTTCATTGCCCATAAGGCCAGCTGGTGTTACAATTCCATAATGATTTATCATCTCCGGTAACTCTGGGAGTTGACTCATTGTGAAAACCATATCAAATAATTTTAAGAACTTTTCCTTATCTGATGGAAGTACGCATCCTGAAACAAATGTTATTAAATTTCGATTGTTTTTCCACTTGTTCCAAGTGTTTACCATGCTGTAAACCTTATCAATACCTTTCTGTCTCACAGAGCATGCAATAACACCAATTAAATTAGCTGATTCAGGGTTATCCGTATGCACATATCCCACGTCTTCAAGAACTTTTTGAACACGTTCACCATCACTGATGTTCATCTGGCAACCTAGTTGTACAATATGATATTTCATTGTAGAGATTAAAACAGTTTTTAAAAGTATACTTCTGCGTGTAGCTGGCTGCCTGGAATGCCCTTGCTTTCAAGTAGGTCCATGGCTTCTTTAATCATTTTAAAATTACCACAGAAATAACAGATCGTATCACTGTCGAAATTATTTTGTTGAATATAGTCGGTTACCCTACCCTCAAAATCACATCCATTATCACGGGAAGTACATCTAATATACCTGTCACTATTATAGTCTTCTTTGCCATAAGCTTCATTGCAGGTGCGAATGCCATGTAGAATATTATAATTTAGATTAGGATTACTCTTTATCATTGAATGAAATGGAGCTATGCCAGTTCCGCTTGCAATGAATAAAAATTTTCCACTTTCGATTTTATCTTTGCTAAGACCAAAAAATCCCAATGGCCCTTCTACTTTTAATAAATCACCTGGATTAAGATTCTTCAAATGTATTGAAACGGATCCGTCAACTACTTCTTTTATGAGAACTTCAAGATATTCATCATTTGTTCCGCTATAAATACTATACTCCCTTTGGTCATTATCATCCGCTTTTCCCAAAAGAATGTGTTGACCTGCTTCAAACTCCATGTCTTTTTTCTCAATTCTAAGAATATATGTTGATTCCGTGAGATTTATTAATTCTATTAGCTTGTGTAGTCCTGTTGTTTGCATCGTATTAATTATTGTTATTAGATAAATAATTATATGAATACCATAAATCCAATTATTACATTTTCGATTAATTAAGTTTGGGCGGCAAAAATAGATAAAATTTATCAATAAATATTCTCTGCAAACAATTTGTATGTAGGGAATTACAGAATTATATTCATAAGTAGATTAAAATTCTAATTCCAGCTGCGGCGGGTCATTATTTTCTTTGTCAGAAGGATTAGGATCATCATTATCAGTGTTTTGGTGATCATCTTTATTTGAGATGACTGAGTCATCCGGATCAGCTGATATGGAATCTTTTACTGTTGTAGATTCTAAATTAACATCATCACTTTCTGATGTTTGTTCGTATGATTCCTCTTGCGAAACTTCAGTATCTTCTAAATTGTAGGGTAGGGGGTCAATAAACGTAATCTTTTTTAAATTAAAGTTAGATAGACGTTTTCCTTTTGCTTTGTGACTCTTTATTCCAATGAAATCGCTTATTGGTATAACCTCCAATTCAGTATCTGAATTACCTTTCTTTTTGATCTCAAATTGTAACATTGGCAGATAGTCGTCTGACCAAGTGATTAATTTTGATCGCTTTTCATCACCAATGAAATTAACTGTTTTGTTAATTGGTGTGTTTTCAGATAATTTAAATCTTTTTACATAGTATTTCTTTTGATCAGTTTCATAGTAAACGGCAGTTATAATCTTATTATGATCAAACTTTGTAACTTTAATCATATTGTCGTCAAAATGGGTTGATAAGTCATATCCAGATAGCTTTATTTCACCTGAGCTAAGTATGCTGAGTATTTTTTCATCTCCTTTGAATGCCCCTACAAACTCTCCTCTTTCATCAGTGTTAAGACGCCTTACTGTATCATCATACCATATGCTTCTCGCACCAAGTGTAGAAACGCCTTCCTCACGCTGAACAATATTCTTTATGGTGTTTTTACTTAAGATATTCCCCCTGGAGTTTCTGCCTTTTATGGCAAGGCTACTAAAATCAAAATCAAATGATAGTTTTTTAAGTTTAGGCTTTGCCCTGAGGTTGACTTTAATAACCTCCGCCTCTCCATTTGGATTTGCTGTAAAATAAATAACTTTTGTACCTTCTGTTCCAATTGATAAATCATACTCTTTATCCCTTGTAACTCCCACAACAGCAAATCGTTTAACATAATAGTTGCCCTTTTTACCATTTTGATAAATCATATTGTAGATGGTTCTATCATCGTTGCGCTTAAATACATCTACATGAATTGCACCCTTTCCTACAAATACCTTGGAAGCAACCTTGTTTACAACCATTGAACCATCGTTTTTGAAAACAATAATATCATCAATATCGGAGCATTCAGTGATATATTCGTTTCTCTTAAGTGATGTACCCACGAAACCTTCATCTCTATCGATGTATAGTTTTGAGTTTGCAACAGCAACATGTGATGCATTGATGGTGTCAAAATTTCTAATCTCTGTTCTGCGTTCCTTTCCTTTGCTAAACTTTTTCTTAATCTGACGGAAGTAATTTATGGAATAATCAATTAGGTTATTAAGATGATTTTTTACTTCTGACATCTCATCTTCTATGGCTTTGATTTGATCATCAGCTTTAAAGGCATTAAACTTTGAGATTCTTTTAATTTTTATTTCTGTTAAACGAGTAATATCATCTTCGGTAACTTCTCTTTTAAGAGATTTCTTGAATGGCTCCAGTCCTTTGTTAATAGTTTCAATAACACATTCCCAAGTTTCACAATCCTCAATTTTCAAGTATATTCTATTCTCGATAAATATTTTTTCAAGAGATGAATTATGCCATTGGTCTTCAAGCTCATGAAGCCTGATCTCCAACTCACGTTTAAGTAAGTGAACAGTATGGTCTGTGTTTTGCTTTAGTATTTCATTAACCGGAATGAAATGTGGTTTTTGGTCAATTATTATACAAGAGTTTGGAGATATACTCATCTCACAATTTGTAAATGCATATAAAGCATCTATTGTTTGGTCAGGGCTAACATTAGCTGCAAGATGAATGGCAATTTCAACATTCTCAGCAGTGTTATCATCAATTTTTTTAATTTTTATTTTACCCTTTTCACTTGCTGATACAATGGAATCAATAAGTGAAGAAGTGGTTGTTGAAAATGGTATTTCTGTTATGAGCAGTGTCTTCTTGTCAGGTTGGGATATTCTTGCTCGTATGCGAACCTTACCACCTCTGATACCTCCATTGTATTTTGAGAAATCAGCCATTCCTCCGGTAAGAAAATCAGGTAAGATATTAAAAGATTTATTTTGAAGGTACGATATTGATGCATCAATCAGTTCAACAAAATTATGAGGTAGAATTTTTGATGCAAGACCAACAGCAATACCTTCAACACCTTGAACCAATAGTAATGGAAACTTAACCGGAAGAGTTATGGGTTCTTTGTTTCTGCCATCATATGATCCCTTCCATACTGTTGTTTTTGGATTGAAAACAACTTCCTTGGCAAACTTTGAAAGTCGTGCTTCTATATAACGAGGAGCTGCAGCTCTGTCACCGGTTAGTGTATTACCCCAGTTACCTTGCATATCTATTAGCAATTCCTTTTGACCAAGTTGCACAAGGGCATCACCTATGGAAGCATCACCATGGGGGTGAAACTGCATGGTATGGCCAATTATATTTGCAACTTTGTTAAACCTACCATCATCTAGGCGGTTCATTGCGTGGAGAATACGTCTTTGAACAGGCTTTAAGCCATCATCCACTTCAGGAACAGCTCTTTCAAGTATCACGTAAGAGGCGTAATCCAGAAACCAATTCTGGTACATTCCCCTTAGATGACTAGTCTTAAAACCTTCTTCCTGGTTCAACGGGTCGTCACTTACCTGATCTTTGTTATCCTCAATGTCACTCATTAAATAATTAACTTTTATTGTTGCAGTATGATTTTGTAAGATCCTAACTTTAAATTATATTTATTACAGTTATAAAGCCTTTTTACAAAAATAATCAAGAAATATGGTTCTTACTTCCAAAATCTAAGAACGAAAACTTCCAATAGAAGTGTGAAAAGTGCGAAAATAATAAATAGCTTCCAAAAATCATTCTCTTTTTGCAGAGCGTTAATAACTTCTTTGAGATCTGGGTTTTGAACATTGATAATTTCGAAATTTGAAAGCCCTGATTCTAAACACAATTGCTTTAAATCATCATTTGAAAGGAAATCAAGTTCAGATTCTTTTCTGTTGAAATTAAATGCCAATAATCCTAAAAAATTTTCCAAATACTTCACATCATAGAAACCATCTATTAATTTTAAGTTGTTTAACTCGAGCCTAAGATCACCATTTGAGAATTTTTGTCTGGGTATAAAACTAAATTTGTCCTCTTGTGAAATGATTTTTACTGGTGTTTCTCCCAATTCTTGATTCTCCAGAGGTATATTTACACTTTCAGTTTCTCCGAGAGTATAGAACAAGGGTATTCTTGACTCTTTTTTTGATGCAATACCATGCATAACTGGGGCAAATAAAAGTTGTGATGTGAAATTTCCATATCCATTCTCCAAACCACATGAAAGTATATATATATTACCCTTGCCTATTGGTTTTCGTGATAGGAAATCATCCCCAGATAAAAGTGATATAAGCGTTTCCACACCGGAGGCTGTGGGAAATAAATATTTGTAATGCTTATTAACTGTGGGCAGTTCTGCATTCTTGGGGATATCAATTATTGACTCGGAAAAGATGGGGTTTGATAGTTTTAGTGTCTTAACCCTTGTTTTAGTGGTATCTAATTTAATAACACTACCTGTATTTGTGATTCCTAGAAATAGGTTAATATTATTTAAATATCTTTCGTCTGGAGGTATGTACAATAAATTAGTTCCATTTTGGGCAGCTAATAATAGTTGGTTAGCCGTTCCAGATGGTATTAATTGCAACTCATTGAGAACAATTAGGTCATAATTCTTTAAATCGTTCAAATCTATTGAACCGGATTTCATTTGATCTATTTTAAATATGGCATCCGATCCATAGAAATTATTAAGCTTGGTATTTTTAAGATTTTCTGAAATTATTAGAATATTAATTCTATCCACTACATTGAACGTGAAATAAAATTTGTCATCAAAGGTTATAGGAAAATCCTCAATTTGAATAATACCTTTATGCCACCCAGAATTAGAAACCGAGAATGTAAGGTTAATCTTTAATGTATTACCTTTTTTAATATCAATGCCAGCAACCGACTTTTGCTCTTCATCTATGATTAATTTTAGAGGAACCTTTTCATAATCTGTTTCAGAATAATTCTTTATCCATACACTTAAGTTTAGGTTTTCTCCAGCCATAATTGCAGGATTTTCAATGGCACAACTATCTATGTAAATGTTTTTTTTGGTAAGATGCTCAAGAGGAATAAAAATATGGTTGCTACTATCAATTTCAAATTGGTTAATGTCTGTTGTATATGCTTGAAAATCACTGATGATGAATGTATTTCCCACAGAAAGGCTACTTTTTTCTATAATTCTATCTCTAATCCTTACCATGGAAGATAGTTTTTGTGATTCGGGTGAGATCTCAATTTTTTCAATTTCAGTTACTGCACTTTCTTTATCAAGGATTCGTAATTGACTTGGATCAGTATTATTTGAAACAATTATAAAACTTGAGTTGTCTGTGTTTTGTTTTGCAATATCTATGGCTGTGGCTTTTGAAGTTTCAAATAATCTACCCAGCTGGCCTTCAGCCAGCATGCTATTTGAATTATCAACGTAGATAGTTGTTATTGATGAGTCGGATATTTTACTTTTATTGATATCTTTAATCGGTCCTGCAAGTGAAATAACAATAAATAAAATGGTTAACAACCTGAACAGAAGAACCACCAAATGTTTTAATCTTTTCTTCTTTTTAGTTTGGTTTGTAATTGTTTTTAATCTGCTTATGTCACTGAAATAAAATTTCTTATGCCTCCTGAAATTAAACAGGTGAATAATAATGGGTATTAGTAATGCAAATAACCCATATAAATATTCAGGACGCAGAAAGGTCATACTATGATATTACTTGATATATAATGTCACTTTATCTTATAACTAAGTTCTATATTAAAATCAACTTCTGCAAACTAAATATTAGAAAATACATGAATTAGAAATCAGATAAAGTGACAATAATAATTTATTCTTCGATTACAACAATTTTCTCTATGACATCACCCTGACTTATCTCATCAATAACTTCAAGTCCTTCATAAACCTTACCAAAGCAAGTATGGTGTCCGTCTAAGTGAGCTGTATTATTTCTAGAGTGGCAGATAAAGAATTGAGATCCGCCAGTATTCCTTCCAGCGTGTGCCATTGATAGCACCCCTTTGTCGTGATGCTGATTATCTCCATCAAGTTCACAATCTATCGAGTATCCAGGACCACCAGCACCTGTGCCATCTGGGCAACCTCCTTGAACTACAAAATCAGGAATTACTCTATGAAAAGTAAGCCCGTCATAATAACCTTTTTTTGAAAGGGTTATGAAGTTTTCAACGGTCTTTGGAGCATCATTATCGAAAAATTCAACTTTCATTACACCTTTATCAGTGTGTATTTCTGCACGTGTCATATTTTATATTCTTTGATTATTTGAGGTGGCAAAAATACAACCTTTATTACTAATTTCTTTAAACAAAGTAAAATACATATACTCAATATGTATAATGAGATTAATGATAAACATTTTATGCAACTGCAAAAATAATATGGTTTATCAAGGATGATATTTCTAGTGGTTTAATGATTTATCAAAAAATAACCAATATATCAGATAGAGTTGGATTATTTTATGCCGCAAATTCAAGTTTTTTAGTTGATAAATTTCAACTATATAATAATTAAATGTCACGCTATCAAATATATATAAAGTAAAATACTTTTTTTTAACCCAGTAGTTATATGAAAAACAAAAAATATTACTTTTGCCCACGGAGATGTGGCAGAGTGGTCGAATGCGGCGGTCTTGAAAACCGTTGATCTTCACGGATCCGGGGGTTCGAATCCCTCCATCTCCGCCAAATAAACCCCATAGGCTTTTAGCCTGTGGGGTTTGTTTTTTTACTGTGTATTATCCTAGTAATTAATCATAAAGTGTGATACCTTATACCATATGTAGTTCATAATTCTGCAATTATAATAAAAGACAAATAAGTCTTATAATCAACATAAATTATTATGTTTGCAGAATTAATCTCAGTATTATTATATTTTAACGACTGGAAAAATATGTGTTATTTATGTGTTAACACACTAGTACATATTCTATAACAACTACTTACGTATATTCGCAAGCTGTATTTAACGAATGCTAATTATTTGATGAAAAAATTAATTATTCTTTTAGGCTTAATGATTAGTCTATACTCCAAGGCAGATGAATCCTTCAAAATCATTTTTGATAGATCAAACTTTTCCGATTCAACAAACATCTCCTTTCTTCCAAATGAATTTAGCCATGATATGTTATTCAAGTTGCCAGTTAATGATAAGCATCGCTCAACACCGATTGAAAATTATTTCATAACCAATATTCAAGATAAGATTTATGCACTGCATAGCGGTTCTTTTGATGTAATGTTATGGAATGGATCTGACTGGATAAATTTATACAAGGCTTCTTATCATGGATATAATTTTGAAGCATTCTTCTTTGTTTATGAGGACAACTTATACTCCTTGGGAACCTATGGTTATTGGCTAACACATAGCAATGTGCTAAAATTTAATTTTGATGCTGAGGTTTGGGACATGGTTATAACAAGGAATAGCCCAGAGAATTATGGTTCTTATTTTGTTGGGCAAATTGGCGATACATTAATATCTATTTTTGGTTTTAATTTAAATGAGAGCACTGGAGATAGAAGTAAAATAATAGATGGTCATCTTCTAGACTTAAAAAATAAAACTTGGAGTGAAGTTGGACTTGCTGAAAATATAGTTCCTGTTGAAAATTTTTTTCTTGAGTATAAAACAAGAGTAGATTTAAAGGATTATACCGTTATGGAAAATAGACTTGATACCCAAAAAGGCCTATTTGTTATTGATAAGATAAATCTTGAAATTAATTTTTTTGCTAATGAAGACGGATATTTTTTTCATAGTTCTGTGCTTGATTATATTGTAGATAACAAGATTACCTATGAAGAGTATGGAATAGTAAAGACTTTAAATATTGATTCCCTTTTTATGAAGGAACATATTACCAGTAGTATTTCTCTATATTCACCTGAAAACAAGGTGACAAGCAATTTGTTAATTGCCTTATACATAACATTAGCGCTTATCATTATTATAATTGCATTGCTGGTTATCCGCCGAAAAAGAAGTAGCTATGGCGAAATTGAAAGTGATAATTTGATCTCATTATACTCAGAAACGCTGGAAAAGATTATGCTTATCATTAATGAGCAAGGAGAAGCCACCTTAGATACTTCTGAGTTAAATGAATTACTAGAAATTACCCACATGACTTATGATGCTCAAAGGGCCAAAAGGGCTAAATTAATTAATGAGCTTAATTATTCACATAATTTAATTCATAATTGCAATCTCATTGAGCGCAGACGCAACCCAAAAGATAAACGTCAGATTGCGTATCATATGAATATTTCCAAAGGTTAACCTGATAATTAATCATCAGTTTCAACAAATTTTTAATCTTATGAAACTTTATCCGTAAATAGCAGTAAATTTACAACGGAAAAATGATTGGTAAGCTTAAGACATTTGGTTGCCTATTATGATTAAGTTAATTCCTGATTATCTAAAATTAATTAAAAGCAACTTTTTCGTAATAATTTGGTCTTATGGTTACAACTTGTTATTAGTAAAATTAAAACGATTAATATGGATCAACTTTACAAACTGCTGAAAAGAGTTTTAAAAAGTTTACAATTATATAAATTCAACCTTAGCAAAAGACTGGCTGTATTACTAGTCATATTAACCATATTACCTAACCTTGTAAAAGCTGAAGGGTCTAAGGAAATTTATGTTGGGTCTAACTTCACAGGTCTATTGTTATGTAATGATGTTTTAGGGCATTGTAATGGTGGAAATGGTGACAGATCTCAATTTGCTACTTATGATTGTGATACTTTAGACAGACTATACTTTATTGTTAACAGTACTTCAGAAGTCGTATACCTTGGATTTGATCCAAATAGTGGAGGTTTTGGTGGAAATGCATGGCATTCAGTTTATAGAATAAGATCTGCAAACGGAGACATTGTCAAACCAGAGGCTGATGTTCCTCAATCAGGAATAGGTTATATAAATAATATAACAGAGGCAAGGGAGGGACCCGCACAATTACTTACAATTGGAGGTTATTCAGCATTGGAATGGACTCCTCCATATTCTGGAACGTTTTACATCGAATTCAATAGAGTATTTAATAATAATCCACTTAATACAAGTATAGGAACTTTTAGACAAGACCTATTCGACCTTACGATTGCCGATGGATCAGATAAGAAAGAAGGACGTTTATACTCATATGCATGGCAATTTAATAGCTTCTCCAATGGTGGTAGTAATTCTGGGAAGTATTTTATTTATGCAGCAGATAGTATTGTTACTTCATTGGAGATGAATGATATGAGTGGAGGATATTGGTTGCTCTATTGCAACCAATCAGGTGTTGGAACAACTGGTGATTTTACACTAGATAGAATGTCGGTACCAAACCAACAGGTATATCTACCGCAATATCCAATATTTCTTAACGAACCTGATACAGTATTGTTTCCCCCTGCTAATACAACTGGTTCAATAATATCTCCTGTAACTGGTACAACTGATTGCGATGGTACAATTGAGTTTTCCATTGAGGTTGACAAAGGAGGTAATGTTGATGTTGACCTTTCATTTGATCCGCCATATACCACTAGAACTATTTCAGAAAAAGTTGTAACTGGAGTAAATATTATTACATGGGATGGGTTTGATGGTTCCACACCAACGCCTTTGCCAGTTCCAAATGGCGAAAATCTAAGTGTAACTGTTACATACATAAATGGTCTTACAAACCTTCCGTTGTATGATGTTGAAAATAATAGCCTAGGATTTGTTGTAGAGATGGTTAGCCCTGCTGGTGTGCCAACACCAACTGTTTATTGGGACGATTCTAACATAGGTTCTGGTGGAGGAGGAATAAACCTTACGGGATGCGTTGGTGTCTCATCACCATGGTCTGGATGTCATGATTGGAGTGATGGCGATGAACATACCATGAACACTTGGTGGTATACTGCTTCCGCGACAACATCTCCTGTAATTATGACAGAAAAGCGTAGTCCTGATTCTCTGATATTTAATCAACCTACTCAAAATTATTGCGCAGACTCTTCCGGAATACCAATATCAGTAACCATTGATCCAAACTCTGAATCATATCATTGGTATTTTACTGGTAACGATGTAACAATTACACAAGTTGATACCACTGATAATTTTATAACAATTGACCTTGGCCCAAATGCAACCACAGGATACATTTCTGTCTATGGGTGGAATGCTGCATGTGGTATAGGTGATACATCTCAGCTCTTTATAGGAATCCAAGAATTACCAATCTCCAATGCGGGTGTAGATGATACAATTTGTGTCAATCAAACTGTAACTTTGGCGGGTGCCTCAACTTATAGTAGTTCCATTAGCTGGTCAAGTCTAGGAGATGGTAATTTTAGTAGTGAAATTATTTTAAATCCAGTTTATACTCCAGGTCCAGGAGATCTTGTAAATGGAAATGTTGACTTAATTCTAACGGCAGTATCAATTTCCCCATGTACATCTTCAATTGCTGATACAATGCTGCTTTCATTTGATCCCCTTCCTATTTCAGAGGCGGGTCCAAATGATACAATATGCGAAAATGGTATATTCACCATGGCTGGTGTTAGAACGAATAGTAATTCTAGTGTATGGGCTACCGCCGGCGATGGCTCATTTGATGATATAACATCCTTGACTGCCATATATACACCAGGAACAAATGATATTGCGAATGGTGAAGTAACGTTAACCTTAACCACCGATGCAATAACTCCATGTACTACTCCTGATATCGATGACATGACGCTGACAATAGATCCATTGCCAGTATCTGATGCAGGTGGTGACGAAGTTATATGTATTAACCAAACAATAATATTATCAGGTTTGCGAACCAATAGTTCCAGTAGTTTATGGTCAACTCTTGGAGATGGTAGTTTTGATGATCCTTTGCTTTTAAATGCTGAATATACACCTGGAGTAAATGATCTTACTTCCGGAACGGTTGATTTAGTTCTTACAGCAAATGGTGAGCTGCCGTGTACCGATGTAGATCGAGATACGATGTCTGTTACAATAAATGATTTGCCTGTATCAGTTGCTGGTAATGATTCTACAATATGTATTAGCTCAAACATAACATTATATGGAGCAAGAAGTAACAGTAATAGTAGCTTGTGGTCAACTCTTGGAGATGGTAGTTTTGATGATTCAAGCCTATTAGCCGCAACATACACTCCAGGTGCTAGTGATCAGTCTTCAGGTTCTGTGGAACTCATACTAACAGCAAATCCAATCGCTCCTTGTACAGATCCTGTGAGGGATACTCTGTTATTATCCTTTGATCCGCTACCAATTGCAGATGCAGGAGTTGATGATACGGTTTGTGTAAATCAAACACTTACACTTTCAGGACAGAGAACCAGCAGTAACGCTAGTACATGGTCTACCCTCGGAGATGGCACATTTGATGATGCAAGCTTATTAAATGCAATCTATACACCTGGTAGTAATGACATATTAGCTGGTAATGTTGATGTTATTTTAACAGCAGATGCTATTTTCCCTTGTGCAGATGCAGATGCTGATACCATGAACTTAGCATTTGACCCTCTGCCAATAGCAAATGCTGGTATTGATGATACAATTTGTGTAAATCAAAATTTTACATTATCAGGTTCAAGAACTAATAGCGATGCAAGCCAGTGGACAACACTTGGAGATGGATCTTTTGATGATGCAACATCATTGGTTCCAATATATACACCAGGAGCAAATGATCTTGTGGCAGGTTCAGTAGATTTAGTACTAACCGCAGACGCCATTTCACCCTGTTCAGATGCTAACGCAGACACAATGAATTTAGCATTTGATGCTCTGCCTATAGCAGATGCTGGACTTAATGATACCATATGTGTGAATCAAACAATTGTTTTGAGCGGGGCACGAACAAATAGTAACTCGAGTTTATGGACATCAGCTGGAGATGGTACATTTAATGATGCTACCATCTTGGCTTCAGAATATACTCCCGGAATATCTGATCTTGCGACTGGTACAGTAACTTTATCTCTTACTGCAGATGCGGTATCCCCCTGTACTGATGCTGATACGGATGATATGATTCTTACCTTTGATCCTTTACCAATATCAAATGCTGGTGTTGATGATACAGTTTGTGTAAATCAGACATTTGCATTGTCTGGTTCAATAACACATAGTAACAGCAGTATATGGACCACATTGGGAGATGGTAGTTTTGATGATCCAACTTCTCTCAGTAGTACATATTCCCCAGGTACCGCAGATATTGCATCCGGTTCTGTTGATTTAATACTTACTGCTAATCCTATATCACCTTGTGCTGATACTCAAAATGATACAATAGCTCTTGCATTTGATCCTTTACCGATATCGGATGCTGGAGGTAATCAAAATATATGCTTGAACACAGCAATTACCCTTTCCGGAACAATAACAAATAGTAATGCAAGTTTGTGGTCTACATCTGGAGATGGTACATTTGATGATGTAAGCTTATTAACAGCAACATATACGCCTGGGACAAGTGACCGTGCTTTCGGATCAGTTGACCTTACTTTAACTGCATCCCCACTGCTTCCATGCACAGACAGTCATGATAACACAATGACTCTCTCTTTTGATGCACTCCCTCAGCCACAGATATCAATACTTCCAAATGATACAGTTTGTGTAAATTCTGTAACAAATTTTGTTGGAACTGATAACAGTGGATTAACTATTCAGAGCTGGGGTTGGGAACTAGCAGACGGTACTGCTGCTGCAACACAAAACACAACACATACATACACTGTTGCAATGAGCGATAGTGTTATGCTGTGGGCCATTGATAATATTGGTTGCACTGATACAATATATAGAGATATAGAAGTAACGGACCCACTAGTTGGATTTGATATATTGATAGATACAGTGTGCTTTGAAGATACTGTTAATTTTGTTGGTACAGGCGATATTGTAAACTATACTCAATGGTTATGGGATTTCGGAGACGGCAATATAGGGACAGGAAGAGATACATCACATGTATACTCTTTACACGGAAATTACACAGTAACCCTAAATGTATGCTCAAAATCTGCTAATGCAGATGTTTTAGTTTATGCCAAAGCATTAGCTTCTGCCGGTTCTAACCATACAATTTGTCAGGATATACCATATGATTTCTCCACATCAACAATATTACCTGATACCATAAGTGCAGACTCTGTTTTATGGTTTGGAGGTACTGGAAGTTTCAGCAATGCCAAAGATTTAACACCTACATATTTTAACGGTCCAGGTGAATTAGGCTTGGTTCCATTATCAATGATAGCATACGGTAAGCTACCATGTAGCGATGATACATCAACTATGGTTCTTACAATAGATTCAGTACCAGATGGCAACTTCATTTATTCACCAGTGGATACTAGTTGTGTTATGGAACCTGTGGCATTTGATGCATCAAGTTCAGTTGTAATTAACTCATGGGACTGGGACTTTGGAGATGGTAATCTTGGAAGTGGTAAAAATACATCTCATACATACTCATTTGGTGATACTACATTTTATGTTACGCTATCCGTAACAAATGTATATGGATGTTCCAGAGATATATCCGATTCCATATATGTTGATTCGGTATTTACTGATTTTTCAATCCAATCACCTGCAATATGCTATGAAGACATTTCGGTTTTCACAGGAACTGGTGACAATATAACCCATACCGACTGGGAATGGAATTTTGGAGATGGGACCACTGCCATAGGAAAAGATCAAACACATTATTACACCTCTCCAGGATTATATGATGTTACCTTGAACGTATGTACGGATACTACCGTACGTCAGGTACTAGTTAATACCTTGCCCATTTCTGATTTCACTATTTCACCCAATGATACATCATGTATGGGTGAGGAGGTCTTCTTCAACGCATCAAATACCACCAGTGATATTGTTACATGGAACTGGCAGTTTGGGGATGGTAATATTTCCGCAGGGCAGAATGTAAGTCATACATACAATGTAATAGGGGATCTAAATATACTATCAATTTATACCAATAATAATGGTTGTATTGATACTACAATAAATTCTAGAATTATTCAGGATATAAACATTGGTATTGGAATCTTTCAAAGTCCATCATGTCAAAATTATAACGTTGATCTAAGTGGAAATTTAGATAGAGTTACATTTACTCCATATAACTGGACCTTTGGTGATGGTTCAACCACAGCTGTTGGTCTAGATGTTTCACACATATATACAGTTGCCGACACTGTTGATGTTATTCTTGATGTATGTTCTGAGCAAGAGGTTCAACAACTTATTATCAATGCAATCTGCGAGGTAGATGCTGGTTCAAATGAGATAACATGTCAAGATGTTTATTTTGACATGAATGATTCACAAACACCTCCTACCGCTGATAACTTCAGTTCAATTGAGTGGACTGCCTTAGGTGGTTTAGGTACATTTAACGATAACACTTTGATTGCTCCAACATATTTTCCAGATCCAAGTGAAGGATCCGTTGTAAATGATACCATATTGATGAGAATGGTTGGTGAAGGAATTCCTCCATGCATAAATGATACATCTTACATGGAACTTATAGTTATACCTGGTGCATATGCCCAGGCTGGCTCTGATGAAAATACTTGTTTTGGAGTTCCATTTGATTTTGCAAATTCAACGGATTCCAGCTTTGCAACAAACTACGTTACATTAAATTGGTCAACCAGTGGAACGGGATCATTTGTTGATCCTAGTGTAACAAGACCTATTTATATTCCAGGACCAGGAGAAATTGGACCCGTAACACTTACTATGGTTGCTTCAAATATCATTGCATGCGATTCATTAGATGAAATGATATTAACAATACGCCCAACTTATGAAGTTCCTGTTGATGTTACTGTTTGTTTCTATGATTCTGCATTTGCCCAGGGGCAATGGAGATATGTGTCAGGAACCTATTTCGATACTCTTTTAACAGCTAATTATGGTTGTGATAGCGTAATAGTAACCAATTTAACAGTTAGGCCAAAAGTTGATAGAGACTTCGTAATAAGCACTGGAGACTCAATATGTAATGGCGAAACTGTAAGCTTTACTTCGGTTGGTTCGGCTAATCTGACCGACTGGTTATGGGACTTCGGAGATGGTACAACTTCCAACGATATGAATCCAACACATCAATATAATGTGGCTGGAAATTTCACAGTAGTTTATTACTACACCGATGATAATGGATGCTCCGACTCAGCATTAAATCAGGTACAAGTATTCGATCTTCCTGATGTTTCTTTCACAATTAATATGACAAATGCATGCGTTAACACACAGGTTGGTTTTGTGGGAAGTAGCAACTCAAATATTGTAAGCTGGGATTGGGACTTTGGTGATGGAACAACGGGTGCAGGACAATCAACAACACATGTTTACTCCACATGGGGTAATCTAGATGTTGTATTAACCGTAACAGATATAAATGGTTGTAACGAATCATTCGTGCGGGAAATAAACATAGCACAACCCCCCGTAGCTGACTTTTCATATTCACCCGTTGTATGTGATAGCATGCAGTT